>Ga0316205_10000221_pt1 | contig 120095 bp, 115 predicted proteins | sample 3monthpyrite_MG_FD_204941 | JGI IMG/M metagenome (GOLD analysis project Ga0316205, IMG submission 204941) | Microbial mat bacterial communities from mineral coupon in-situ incubated in ocean water Damariscotta River, Maine, United States -... | ecosystem: Environmental > Aquatic > Marine >...
TACTTCCAATATTCTTTCGTAATTTGCATTTAAGTTGTTCATTATTAATGATTTGTGGTTAAATCAATTTACTGATTTTCAGTAAGATGAACAACTTTTTTCTTTTAAATCATAATGCACAACGGGTCTAAATATTTATTTGTAACTATCAAACAACTCTGATATTCAACTTTTGCATAAGCTAAATCTTTTAAGCGAGAAGTACTTGGTTTTCTTAAACCAACATTCCAGCCCCAAAAAGTTCTATAACTAGTATTATCATTCCATATTTTTCTACCTATAAAATTGTTATGATAATCCATTTCTTTACCATCTATTGCGTTAGAACCACCACAAGGCCATTGTTCTCTAGCGTTAGTTACTAATTCAGCAAAACCTAAACGTGGTGCTTTAGAAGAAATAGTAAAATAATATTGAGCTAATAAAGAATTCCATAAAATATGCCTATATGCATCTCTCCTAGAATCACTTGATTCAAAATTTGAATAATAATTTGTTGATGAATCATCTGCTCGAGTACCTGCCAAAAAATAAGAGAAAGTCCCTCTTACAAACCCATAATCTCCAGCAATCATTAAATTCAAAGTACAATAATATGTAGCAAATTCATTACTTGTTTTTAATATTATAGTATTATCAATATTATATTTTTGAGGATTTAATGCTATTTCTTCCAATACTAAAAAATCTAAATTTTGTGAATAATACTCATCTAAGACTTCATTATTTGCTTCAATATCTACTTCTGTAAAATTCTCAAAATCTCTTGAAATCATATCTAGATTTAAAGTATTCTCATCATCAAATGAACCTACTAAATTAAAATTTTCTATTTCCTCATAAGGAAATTGGTTTAAAACAACTTTAGCTGCTTCTAAAATAACTTCTGGGTTTGGTAAATCTAAGACTACTGTCTCTACTTTTGAAGATGCAACTTTGCTTTTTACTTTTTTATTTTTCCTTAATTTATTGTATAGCTTCTTAAGATACTTTTGGGTATGCTTTTCTTTAAGCTCTAGTTCAGTAGAATTAAATCGATGGTTTACTGTAAAACCTTTGTATTTAATTTTTTTCTTTACTTTTTCTTTACCAGATTTGTTTTTGTTTTGAATTTCTTCAACTGGTAAATTTTCAAGAAAAGAATCATCTTGACATTTAGACATAAGCATTGCCCCCCCCTAAAACCAGGGAAAACAAAGCGATTTGTTTCATCTTTTTCATAATATATTAAATTTAAATAGTTACAATTTTTAATAAATATACATATTTTAATGTAATTAACATCATGATGTTAGAATATAAAGAGAAAGCAAAACAGCTCTTATCGTAATATTTAGCATATTTATAGTACAGTAATTTAGAATAGTTTTCTATGAATTCCTTTTTTTACAGGAATGACAAATTCTATAAATGAACAGAGCTGGCAAACAAGTTTAGCCCAGATTGAAACGGCATCCTTTTTTCTTTTTCTAGAAAAAAATATAGTGGAAAGCTGGAAATAGCTTCAAAAAAAAGCCTTTCAAAATAAATTGAAAGGCCTTTATACTTTTATAAAACTAAGATTTAATACAATACTCTAAACTTTATAGTGCCTTCTACATTTTTAAGTTTTTGAACTAGTTCTTTATTGTATTCTTTGTCAATATCCGTCATTACGTAACCAATACTTTCATCAGTTGATAAATATTGAGCAGTAATATTGCGTTTTGAATTTGCCAATACTTTATTAATTGTCGCCATAACACCCGGAATGTTTTTGTGAATATGCAAAAAGCGATGTGTGCTTTTATCCGCTGGTAATTTTATTCTGGGAAAGTCAACCGCTCCTATTGTATCTCCCGAATTGATGAAATTCAAAATTGCTTTTGCTTTTTTCTTGATTGACCTCTTTACTTTAAAAACAACAATTCCTTTTTCTTTACAAATAGCTGAATCAATGTTGTTTTTTGTAGTGCTAAAATCGCCAATTACCAATAATTTATCTGCTGAATTTATAGTTGTATTTGTAATTTTTGTTGATTTAGTTACTAATACATGAATATGCTGCAACTTGGCTAAAATGACTTTTTCTGAACTATCTTTTGATATAATTTCTACAGAAAACCCTTCGTCAGAAAATAGTATTGCTACTTCCTTTTCAACATCATCAAATAATAAAATATTGATACGGTTTTTTGGATACGAAATACTTCTCGGTAATTTATTGACAAATAAAAATTCATCTAAATTTGGAGCAATAAAATCGGCATTTTTTGTGGTTTTATCTCTAGAAACATTTTCTGTATAAGCAAAAAATTTATGTGCAATTCCTGCTTCTCTAGTTACATAATCGCTGTAACCATCACCAATTACTTGAATTTCTCCTTTTAAGTTTAAATCGCGTAAACATTGTATTTTTCCGTTATGTCTAGACAACGGATTTTTACGATCGAAACCAACTATAAAATTGTTTTTATCAAATTCAAAAGTATTTGCAAAAACTTTATCCTCAGAAATATTATATTTGGCAACAATGGGAACAATAAACTCTTTAAATCCGGCAGAAATCACATAAATATTATCTGCATATTTTTCAAAAAAGGCTTTGTTTCTTTCAATTGATGGAGAAACTTTTTTTCGCAATTCTTTAATTAATTTTGGTAAATCAGATTTTTTTGCTTGTAATAATTTGATGCGTTTTTCTAGAGATTCTGTAAACGAAATTTCGCCATCAATCCCCAAGTTTGTAATGTCAATTATTTCTTTAATAATTGCATTCTTTTTCGGGTTTTCTGCCAAGGTAATTTCTGCTAAAACATCTAATGCTTCTACACTTGTAAGTGTGCTATCAAAATCGAAAACGTAATTTCTGTTCATTCAATTTTAAATTATAGTATTAATAGTATCCACCAAAAAATTGGCAACCCTTCTACCCAAAAAGAGCTGTAATAGTTTGATTGACTTTCTTTCGCGCGCATTAAAAACAGTAATGTAACAAGAGAAAAACCTAAAAAAATATTTTTTGATGTGGTTTGTGTAGAAATTAAAAACTCAATGACTAATGCTAAAAGCAGCAATAAAAATCCGAGTTTTTTGGTGTTTTTAATTCCAATTTTCTTTGGAATAGTTTGTAAAGAAATAGTGTCGTATTTTATGTCTCTAATATCAAAAGGTAAAATTAATACTGCCACAATTAAAAAACGTTGAACTGCATAAAAAACAACGCTACTATCAACTATTTTCTCTGCACTTAACAGTGGTAATAACACCGTTGTTCCAGCCCAAACAAAAGCTACAATTATAATTTTTAAATAACTAATTGCTCGTAAACTTTTTTGGAATCCACTTAAAAAAGGAATTGCATACAAAACAGTTAAAAACCCAAACGGAATAAATAATGCAAGAATTTTTATTGGTAATTGATAGGCATAATAACACATCAATAAAAAGCACAACAATGAAAAAATTTGGATGATTTTTAAATCTTTTGTTAAACTTCTGTGATGAAATTTAGCAATCCCAAAATACTTTACAAAATTGTAGCCTGTTATGGTGCTAAAAAACATAAAATAATTAAACACGCTATTGTTCTCGATACCAAAATAGAATTCGGTAATTCTAACAAAAGCATATACCGATAAAGCAACATGTATGCTTGAGTTGATATAGAAATTGAAAATCTTTTTTAGAATTAACATCTTACAAAAGTAGCATTTATGTTAACAACCTTATTATTTGGTTCATAAAATGTTTCTTTTAATTAATTTGGATAATAAAATATTCTCGAATTTTAATTACTTTTGGTTCGCAAAATTGAATCTTGCAAACACAACGTAAAAGAACTACAACAATGAACACTAATTCATTTCAAGAAAGACATGTTGGTCCAAATACAACGGAGCAAAAAGATATGTTAGCTACAATTAAAGCTGATTCTTTAGAGCAATTAATTACAGAAACAATTCCAGACGATATTCGCTTAGAAAATAAGTTGGATTTAGAACCTGCAATGAGCGAATATGAATACTTAAATCATATTCAAGAATTAGCATCAAAAAATAAGGTTTTTAAAAGTTATATTGGTTTAGGATATCATGAAGCAATTGTGCCAAGTGTAATTCAACGTAACATTTTAGAAAATCCAAGTTGGTACACAGCGTACACACCATATCAAGCAGAAATTGCGCAAGGCAGATTAGAAGCATTGTTGAATTTTCAAACAATGGTTTGTGATTTAACAGGAATGGAATTAGCAAATGCTTCTTTATTGGATGAAGGAACTGCTGCTGCAGAAGCAATGGCGTTATTGTTTGATGTAAGAGAAAGAAATCAAAAGAAAAACAATATCAATAAGTTTTTTGTTTCTGAAGAAATATTACCACAAACATTATCAATTTTACAAACACGTTCTACTCCAATCGGAATAGAATTAGTGATTGGAAATCATGAAGAATTTAATTTTTCTGACGAATTTTTCGGAGCGATTTTACAATATCCTGGAAAACACGGACAAGTTTTTGATTATTCAAATTTTGTTGCAAAAGCAAACGAAAACAATATTAAAGTTGCCGTTGCAGCAGATATATTATCCTTAGTAAAATTAAAAGCACCCGCAGAATTTGGAGTTGATGTTGTTGTTGGAACTACACAACGTTTTGGAATTCCGTTAGGTTACGGTGGTCCACATGCTGGATATTTTGCTACTAAAGAAGCATACAAAAGAAGTATTCCTGGAAGAATTATCGGAGTTACAAAAGATGTTGATGGAGGACGTGCTTTGCGTATGGCGTTACAAACTCGTGAGCAACATATTAAAAGAGAAAAAGCAACTTCTAATATTTGTACTGCACAAGTTTTATTAGCAGTTATGGCAGGAATGTATGCGGTGTATCATGGAAAAGATGGAATGCAGTTTATTGCTGATTCTGTTCATGCTTCTACTGTAACAATTTCAAATGCTTTATCTGACTTAGGATTTGAACAAACAAATTCTTCTTTTTTCGATACAATTGCCGTAAAAGCTGATGCGAAAAAATTAAAAGCAGTTGCAGAATCAAACGGAATTAATTTTAATTATATTGATAACAATACCGTCTCTATTTCTGTAAATGAAACTGTTTCTTTAAAAGAAATAAATGATATTATTCGTTGTTTTACACAAGCTTTTAGTTTAAGTGAAACATCAGTTTTAGAACTTTCTGCTTCTTCTACTATTTCAAAAAATGTTCTAAGAAACACATCTTTCTTAGACAACGAAGTATTTAATACGTATCGCTCAGAAACAGACATGATGCGTTATATTAAAAAATTAGAACGTAAAGATTTAGCATTAAATCATTCTATGATTTCTTTAGGATCTTGCACAATGAAGTTAAATGCTGCTTCTGAAATGCTGCCATTAAGCAATCCTCAATGGGGAAATATTCATCCTTTTGTTCCTTTAAATCAAGCGGAAGGATATCAAGAAGTTTTAAAAAAATTAGAACATCAATTAAATATTATTACAGGATTTGCAGGAACTTCTTTACAACCAAATTCTGGCGCACAAGGAGAATTTACTGGCTTAATGACCATTAGAGCTTATCATCAAGCAAATGGAAATTCGCACAGAAATATTTGTTTAATTCCCGCTTCTGCTCACGGTACAAATCCTGCATCCGCAGTTATGGCGGGTATGAAAGTAATTGTTACTAAAACCGCAGAAAACGGAAATATAGATGTGGAAGATTTACGTGAAAAAGCACTATTACACAAAGATAATTTAGCTGCTTTAATGGTAACATATCCTTCAACTCACGGAGTTTATGAAAAAGAAATTAGAGAAATCACACAAATTATTCATGATAATGGCGGACAAGTTTATATGGATGGTGCAAATATGAATGCTCAGGTTGGGCTAACAAACCCAGCAACAATTGGCGCAGATGTATGTCACTTAAACTTACATAAAACATTTGCCATTCCGCACGGTGGTGGTGGACCAGGAGTTGGACCTATTTGTGTCGCTCCGCAATTAGTTCCGTTTTTACCAACAAATCCTGTTGTAAAAACTGGTGGCGATCATGCAATAACAGCTGTTTCATCAGCTCCATGGGGTTCTGCATTGGCTTGTCTAATTTCTTACGGATATATTACCATGTTAGGCGCTGACGGATTAACAAATTCTACCATGAATGCCATCTTAAATGCAAATTATATGAAAGATCGTTTGCATGGACATTATGAGACGTTATATACAGGAGAAATGAATAGAGCAGCACATGAAATGATTTTAGATTGTAGAGATTTTAGGCAAAACGGAATTGAAGTTGTAGATATCGCAAAACGCTTAATGGATTATGGTTTTCATGCTCCTACCGTTTCTTTTCCTGTTGCAGGAACCATTATGGTTGAACCAACAGAATCTGAAAGTAAAGCTGAATTAGATCGTTTTTGTGATGCGTTAATTTCAATTAGAAAAGAAATTAAAAATGCTTCTAAAGACGAGACTAATAATCCGTTAAAAAATGCGCCACACACACAAGAAATGTTAACTGCAGATGTATGGACATTACCTTACACAAGAAAACAAGCGGCTTTTCCATTAGATTATATTGCCGATAATAAATTTTGGCCATCGGTTCGTAGAGTTGATGACGCTTTTGGAGATAGAAACTTAATTTGTTCTTGTAATCCGATTGAAGATTATATGTAGCAGACAATGTCTGCAGATAAGTATTTAAACCGCTTTATGCTATTTTTTAGTGTTTGAGCGGTTTTTTTTATTGAAATTATTTTTTTCCTAAATTAGAAACATCAAAGACTAGGCAACTATTTTTAAAATAGTTACGTCTTTATATCGTAGAGTGAAATTAAAAACCATTAAAAAAATTAGTATGATTTCAAATAAAAAAACGGGTAGGATTACAGGTGCATTATTACTGTTTGTTTTTATCTCAGGAATTACCATTTTTCAATTTTTACAAGGAGCTGTGCTTTTTTCTGATGATTACGTAACAACTACTTCTGAAAATTCAATCAAAATTATTAGCTCAGTAGTTCTTGGAGTTTTTAGCGGAGTAACATCAATTGTAATAGCAGTAATTCTATTGCCTCTTTTTAAAAAACACAGTTACAAATTAGCGTATTTATATGTTGTTTTCTGCATTCTAAATTTTATTGCTATAATGCTAGATAATAGCAGTGTTTTATCAATGTTAGAGTTTAGTAAAGCATATTTGAATCATGGAGACGAATCTATTTCTTTAAAAGTTATGGAAACTCTTCTATATGAAAAACATTGGTGGACGCACTATTTATTTTTACTAATTTCTTGCTTTCCTGTTTTTGTTTTGTATTATACTTTGTTCATCTCTAAACTAGTTCCTAGAGTCATTTCTATTTTCGGAATAGCAGCTGTTCTTATTATGTTTGTTCAAGAAATATTTTCAATTTACGGACATAGCATCAGTATAGATCTTCTTTTACCAATAGGGTTGATTCAATTAATCCTTCCTATTTGGTTACTATTTAAAGGATTTAATTCATTAAAATTAGAAAACAAAAAAATATCAAAAGTTTAGATTTTTTTTCTCACAAGAATATCATTACAGCAAAAATACCTAACCTACTTATTATGATTTTAAATCAGATCAAAATACACAATAGGTTCTTTAATAATAAACCTCTTCCAAAGTAACTACTTTTTCATTTTTAGCTCTTCTAAACACTTGGTTTGGTTGTAAATCTAAAAATGTTTCAATTCCCATTGCAGCAACCATCTCTTTTACAGATTCAATTGTTTTTTCATGATAATTTTTTACACGAATATTTTTCTTTTCTACAACCAACGCTTTTACCAAATCTGAATCTTGTGTTGCAACGCCAACCGGACACGTATCTAAATTACATTCGCGTGCTTGAATACAACCCAAACTTAACATAAAACTACGCGCCATATTAACAGTATCAGCTCCTAAAGCCAATAGTTTTACAACATCAAAAGCATCAATAGCTTTACCGCTTGCAATAATTTTTATTTGATTTTTTAAATTGTACTTTTCAAGTAACTTTTTTATATAAGTCAATCCTTCTAATAATGGAGTTCCTACATAATTGGTAAATTCTAATGGCGCAGCTCCAGTTCCTCCTTCTCCACCATCAACAGTTATAAAATCTGGATAATTTTTAGTTTCTGCAAATGCTTTAAACATTTCTTCTATTTCTTCATTATTTCCTACACATAATTTAATCCCTACAGGTTTCCCTTCTGATAAATCTCTCACTTTTTGAATGAATACAATCATTTCTTCAAAATTAGAAAAAGCAGTATGTCCTGGAGGAGAATTTACTTGTGTAAAAGGTTCTACAGAGCGTATTTTTGCAATTTCTTCTGTATTTTTCTTTGCAGGTAAAATTCCGCCATGCCCTGGTTTTGCTCCTTGAGAAAACTTAATTTCAATCATTTTTATTTCTGGACGAATTGCATTCTCTTTGAAGGTTTCATCATCAAAAACACGTTTTCCATTTACAGATTTTCCTGCACCAAAATAACCGGTTCCAACTTGAAAAATAATATCGCCACCTTGTAAATGATATGGAGAAATACCGCCTTCACCTGTATTATGTGCAAAGTTTCCCATTTTAGCTCCTTGATTTAATGCCATAATTGCGTTTTTACTCAACGATCCAAAAGACATTGCAGAAATATTAATAATTGAAGCATTGTATTTTTGAGTACACTTATCGGAACCAAAAACAACGCGATCTCCTTTTATATGATGATGATCTTTTGGAAATAAAGAATGTTTCACAAATTCATATCCTTTAGCATAAACATTATGTTGCGTACCAAAAGGGATGGTTTCTTTTTGACTTTTGGCACGTTGATAAACAACACTCCTTTTTTCTCTGTTTATTGGTGTTCCGTTTAAATTATCTTCTATAAAATATTGTTGAATTTTATCTCTCTCATCTTCAAAAAACCATCTTAGTCTTGCTATTAAAGGATATGCTCTTAATAAAGAATGCCTTCTTTGCAAACTATCTTTAATTACAACTGTAGTTAAAATAACACTAATTGATAGCATAATAATGGTTCCTGTTTGTGGAACAAAATAAACCAACAACCCTAATAAAATTGTGATACTAATAAAAATAGATAGAATTGTGTTTCTCATAAAAATTAAAATTTTAAACTAATAGAACATCAATCAAAAGTAAATAATATAAATAATGAATTGATTAATTATTTGAAAAATAAACTAAAAAAGCTCCAACAAAAATGTTGGAGCTTTTTAAATATGTTTAAAATTCTAAGAAATTTATTTCTTGAATTTTGCGTATTTGTTTTTGAATTTATCGATACGTCCTGCAGCATCAATTAATTTAGACTTACCAGTGTAAAACGGGTGAGATGTTCTAGAAATCTCTAATTTAATTAGTGGATATTCTACACCATCAACTTCTAAATTTTCTTTAGTATTTGCAGTAGATTTTGTTAAAAAAACATCTCCGTTAGACATGTCTTTAAAAGCTACCATTCTATAATTTTCTGGGTGTACACCTTTTTTCATCTTACTTTAACTTTTATAATCTTTTAATATTTTGTTTATAAAAGAGTTAAGCTGGTAAATTCTTACTCTTAGACTTAAATAACAAACATAAGTTATTTGAGGGTGCAAATTTAACGATATTTTTAAGATTACAAAGAAATAATTTATTTAATTTGTGTAAAAATACTTATACCATGCGTTTTTCAAAATATTTCTCTTTATTAGCTATCTCTTTACTTGTATTCACTTCTTGTAATGATGCTTACAAATTTAAGCTAATCACCGCTAAAAAACTAGTAATCAATAAAAAAGCAACGGCAACTTTAACAGAAGCTAACAATAAACCAATAGATTCTATTCAGTTTTTTGTAAACGGAAAAAGAGTTGCTTCAAAAGGGAATACAATAACATTTGGCACAAAAGAGTTGGGCGTTGGTAAGTTTACGGTAACTGCTTTAGCTTTTTATCCTAAGAAAACAAAAAAAATAAATAATTCGATTGAAATTTTATCAAATGTAGAACCTGCAATTTATAGTTACAAACTCATCAATACGTATCCGCACGATAAAACTTCTTATACACAAGGATTAGAATTTTACAACGGTTTTTTATATGAAACCACTGGGCAAAAAGGAAAATCTGTATTACGAAAAATTGAATTAAAAACTGGAAAAATATTACAAGAAGCAAAGCTAGATTCTAAATATTTTGGAGAAGGAATGACCATTTTTAACAACAAGATTTTTTGGTTAACATGGAAAGCAAGAAAAGGTTTTGTGTACGATTTAGAAACTTTTGAACAAAAAAACGAATTTAGTTACACTTGGAGCTCTGAAGGTTGGGGTTTAACAAACGATGGAACGCACTTAATAAAATCTGACGGATCGGATAAAATTTGGTTTTTAAACCCTACAACATTAAAAGAAGAGAAATCGATTCAAGTATATACAAACAAATATTCGTTAAAAGAATTGAATGAAATTGAATACATCAATGGAAAAATTTACGCTAATAAATGGCAACAAAATTCCATTGTAATTATTGATGCTAAAACCGGAATTGTAGAAGGTGTTGCCAATTTATCTGGATTGAAAAAAGAAATTGAAAAAACACAAACCTTAGCCAATCAAGACGAAGTTTTAAATGGAATTGCTTTTGACAAAGAAACTGGGAGAATATTTGTTACCGGAAAACATTGGGGAAAACTTTTCGAAATCAAATTAGTAAAACAATAATTACAATATCTAAGTCAAATAAAAGTTCTATTTTTAAGAAATGTCAGCTCGAACAGAGTTGAAATCAACTAAAAACCTTTTGACGTAGCTCAAGGAGACAATTGTAACTTTATGAGAAACCTTTTTACCTTTTTAATTTGTATTATACTAGTTTCTGTAAGTTCTTGCAGAAAAGATTTTGGTACAATTCTTAGTTCTGGTAAACTCACTTTTTCTAAAGACACCGTTTTTTTAGACACCGTTTTTACAAACATCGGTTCTAGCACATACAATCTTAAAGTGTATAATAAAGGTAATTCTGCGATTACGATTCCAACAATTAAATTAGAGAACGGCAATGCCTCAAATTATAGAATTAGTGTTGATGGAATTCCTGCTAAAACTTTTCAAAATATCGATATTTTAGCTAAAGACAGTCTTTTTATTTTTGTAGAAACCACTATTGATTACACTTCGGTTTCTAATCCAATATATACAGATAAAATTATTTTTGACACAGGAAACAATCAGCAAGATGTAGATTTAGTTACACTCGTACAAGATGCTACTTTTATTTATCCAGGAAAAAATGCCATTTCTATGAAAATAGATTCACTGACTTTGGATGGAAAACCAACAACTATTAAAGGTCGATTTTTAACCGATGCTGAACTAACGTTTACCAACACAAAACCTTATGTAATTTATGGTTATGCAGCAATTCCTGAAAACAAAACAGCAACCATAGAAGCTGGCGCAAAACTGTATTTTCATAACAATTCAGGTTTGATTGTCGATAAAAAAGCAAGTTTAAAAGTAAACGGAACCATCAACAATGAAGTGGTTTTTGAAGGCGACAGATTAGAACATCGTTTTAATGCTGTTCCTGGTCAATGGGGAACTATTTGGATGCGTGCAGGAAGTAAAGAAAACGAAATTAATTACGCCATTATTAAAAACGGAATTGTTGGTATTTTAGTTGATTCTTTAGGTTCTAATGCACCAACGCTGACCATAAAAAATTCTCAAATCTATAACAATTCTAATTTTGGAATTTTAGGAAGACAAACCAATATTAAAGGAGAAAATTTAGTAATTGGAAATACTGGGCAATCTGCTTTAGCATGTACAATTGGAGGAACATACAATTTTACACATTCAACTTTTGCAAATTATTGGAATAATGGAGTGCGTCAATTACCATCGGTTTTGGTGAATAATTTTTTTACCTATACAGATGCTAATAATCAAGAAATTACCGAAACAAGAAATTTACATGCAGCAAATTTTACCAATTGTATTATTGCAGGAAACAACAATATAGAGTTTGTGTTAGACAAAGTTCCTGGTAGTTTGTTCAATTATTCTGTTCAAAATAATATGATACAGTTTAACGATGTTGATAATGTATTTGCAAACAATACAGAATTAAATTTTAATGATAGTTCTTATTACCAAAACAACATTATAAATGGAACAGAACATTTTAAAGACCCGTTTACAAATCAATTTAATATTGGTCAAAATAACAGTGGAATTAACAAAGCACTAAAAAGTGCTTCGCAATTAATTCCTTTAGATATTTTAGGAACAAACAGAGTAACTTCTCCCGATATTGGTGCTTATCAATACATTATTTTTCAGTAATATTTTAGCTTCTAAATAATTGTTCTGTAAGGTTCTTTTACTTCTTCCTCAAAATAGGCAGAACGAATTTTAAAATCTTAATCATGAAAAAATTATTTATTGCAGTTTTATTAATCAGTATTTCTACAACTTCTTTTACTCAAGAAAAATTAAAAACTACGAGTGGTCATATAAAATTTTTCTCTACAACACCAGCAGAAGATATTGAAGCAAACAATTACAAAGTAACTAGCAATCTAACATCATCAACAGGAGTTGTTGTTTTTTCTGTACCAATGCAAAGTTTTGAATTTAAAAAAGCTTTAATGCAAAAACATTACAATTCAAAAAAATTCTTAAACACAAAAAAATTCCCAAAAGCAAAATTTAAAGGAAACATTACTAATTTATCAGCCATTAATTTCTTTAAAGACGGATCTTATACTGCTGATGTTTCTGGTGATTTAACCATTCATGGAATTACCAAAAAAGTATCAGAAAAGATGATGTTTGTTGTAAAAAATGGAACTGTAACTGGAACAACTACTTTTAACATAACTCTTGCTGATTATGGTATCGAATTTACAAAAGGAAAACCATCAAAAAATATTGCAAAAGATGTTAAAATTACAGCAGCATTAAATTACTCAAAATAAAAGGCGATGAAATCTAAAATCATTAAAATTGTTTTAGCATTTGTCCTTATTGCTATTGGTGTTGTTGCCTACTTATGGTTTATGCCACATAGAAATGTGCAATCTGTTGATGCTTATAAAACAATTGACGCTACAGAATTGGTCAATGAATTTTTAGCAAATAAAGAAAAAGCCAACATATTGTATTTAGATAGTGAAGAAGGTGAATCTAAAGTATTGATTGTAACCGGAACTGTTTCTAAAATATCTAAAGATCAATTAGGACAATACGTTTTATTACTAAAAAAAGATGCTGATAAAATGGGTGTTTCATGCACGTTTACGTTAGAAAGTAATTCGCAAGTTGCAGGAATTAAAATTGGTGATACTGTAAAAGTAAAAGGTGTTATTAGATCTGGAGCAGAATACGATGAAGACTTAGATTTAATTGAAAACGTTATTATAGAAAAAAGCGCTTTAATTATTAATTAATTTCCCAAATAATTATAAGTTACCTTTTTTTTAAGAAAAAAGCAGTTAGGATATCCTAACTGCTTTTTATTTTATTCAAATTTATTTTTTATAAACAATTCCATTTTTCATCACAAACACTACATTTTCCATGGTTTTAATATTTTTTGTTGGGTCATCATTTACAGCGATAATATCAGCCAAAAATCCTGGTTTAATTTGCCCAATTTCGGTAGATAGTCCTAAGATTTTTGCATTGGTAATTGTAGCAGATTGAATCGTTTCCATTGCTGGCATTCCAGCCTCTACCATAAAACCAAACTCTTTTCCGTTTTCTCCATGTTTATAAACTCCTGCGTCTGTTCCAAATGCAATTCCTACTCCAGCTTTATAGGCTTTTGCAAAAGTTCCTTGAATTTTAGGACCAATATTTAACGCTTTAGGAACAATAATCGCTGGGTAATATCCTTTTATTTTTGCTTTTTCAGACACTTCTTTTCCAGCAGTAATTGTTGGTACTAAATACGCATCGTGTTTTACCATTAATCTCATGGTTGCTTCACTCATCAACGTTCCGTGTTCAATTGTTTTTACGCCGCCTAAAATAGCTCTTCGCATTCCTTCATCTCCGTGTGCGTGGGCTGCAACATGCATTCCGTAATCTTTTGCAGTTTCTGTAATTGCTTTAATTTCTTCAATGGTAAACTGCGGATTTTGTCCGCTTTTAGCAACACTTAAAACTCCGCCAGTTGCTGTAATTTTAATAACATCTGCGCCATTTTTATAGCGTTGTCTCACTGCTTTTCTTGCGTCTTCTACACTATTTACAACACCTTCTTTTGGTCCAGGATCTCCCATTAGTTTTTTACTCATTCCGTTTGTTGGATCTGCATGTCCGCCAGTTGTTGCTAACGATTTTTCTGCGGTAAAAACTCGTGGCCCAACAATTTTTCCTGCATTAATTGCATTTCGTAAAGATACGTTTACGCCGCTTCCACCTAAATCTCTAACAGTTGTAAAACCTGCATTTAAAGTTGCTTTTGCATAATTTACAGAATTGAATGCAATGTCTGCATCGTTTTCTGTAAAACGTTCTATATATCTATCAGGGCTTGTTTCCATCTCTAAATGAACGTGCATATCAATTAAGCCAGGCATTACAACTTTGTCTTTTAAATTGATGACTTTATCGTTTTTGCTTTTTGGCTGCACATAACCATTATGAATATGGGTGATTTTGTTTCCTTCTACAACAATTGTTTTTTTACTTTCAATTGTACCAGACTTTGTATCTACTAATTTTCCACATAAAATATATGTTTTTTGAGCTGACACAAAAGTTACCGACAATATTAAAATGATGGATAATACTAAATTTTTCATGATTCTTGTTTTTAGATTTTATAAATGTATTAAAAAATGAGTAGATTGCTTGCTTTAAACCTTAGCTTTCAAAAAGAATATCAAAATACATGAAAAACGTTATCATTACAGGAACTAGCAGAGGAATTGGTTTTGAATTAGCGCAACTTTTCGCAAACGCAAATCATAATGTATTAGCTATTTCTAGAAATACAAAAACAATTTCGAAATTAAATCATCCAAAAATTACTGCTTTGTCGGTTGATATTTCTGACGAAAATGATGTCAAAAAAGTAGCGGATTTTGTTGCATCAAACTGGAAAAATGTGGACATTATTATTCATAATGCAGGAATGTTAGTGAACAAACCATTTACAGAAATTACTCAGAAAGAGTATTTAGAAGTGTATAAAGTAAATGTTTTTGGCGTTGCCGAATTGACAAAAAACATGATTCCGTTTTTACAAAAAGGAAGTCATGTTGTTACCATTAGTAGTATGGGTGGAATTCAAGGAAGTTTAAAATTTCCAGGATTGGCAGCGTATAGTTCATCTAAAGGTGCTGTAATTACATTGTCAGAATTATTGGCAGAAGAATACAAAGAACAGAGAATTTCTTTTAATGTATTGGCACTTGGGGCGGTACAAACAGAAATGTTAGAAGAAGCTTTTCCGGGTTATAAAGCACCAACAAGTGCAACAGAAATGGCGAGTTATATTTTTAATTTCTCTTTAACAGGAAATCAGTTTTACAACGGAAAAGTATTGCAAGTTTCTAGTACAAATCCTTAAAAAATATCAGAATGTCACTTCGAGTGATTTTCTGAAAGAAAATTGTATCGAGAGGTTTTTAATAATGAGTTCTCGATACAAAAATTTTACAAATTTTCACTCGAACTGACAGATAAGACATTTGAAAAATAGTTACCAAACATACATTCCAGAAAAGGCAATTCCGATAGTTCAATATTTAATTGAGCAGCATCATTTTACGTTAAAAATTGTAAATCAACGGCAAACAAAACATGGCGATTTTAGAAAAATGCCAAATGGTAATTTTCAAATTACGGTTAATAATAGCTTAAATCAATATCAATTTTTACTAACGTTGATTCATGAAATTGCACATCATGTAACGTATCAAAAATTTGGAAGAGTGCAACCACACGGTAACCAATGGAAAACTATTTTTCAACACTTAATGTTGCCATTTTTGCAACCAGAAATTTTTCCGAAACATATTCTACCCATTTTAGCCAATTACTTAAAAAATCCGAAGGCAAGTACAGATGCAGACGTTAATTTATCGTTAGCTTTTAAAGAATATAGTAAAGAAACCGGAAAGAATTATATCTTTGAAATACCTTACGGAAGTTTATTTCGTTTTAAAAATACGATTTACAAACGAGGAAATAAAAGAAGAACAAGAATTGAATGCTTACAAACCAGAAACGGAAAAGTGTATTTGTTCAATCAAAATGTAGAAGTTACGATTTATGAAGAATAACTATTATGCAGTAATTATGGCTGGTGGCGTTGGATCTAGATTCTGGCCAATTAGCACACAAGAATACCCAAAACAGTTTCATGACATATTAGGAACAGGAAAATCTTTGTTGCAACAAACTTTTGACAGAATTCAACATTTAATTCCGTCTAAAAATATTTTAATTGCAACCAACGCTCGTTATAATGAATTGGTTTTAGAGCAATTACCAAAAGTAAAGCAACAGCAAGTTTTATTAGAACCAGCTATGAGAAACACAGCGCCCTGTATTTTATGGTCGGCGTTAAAAATTTACCATCAAAATCCAGATGCAGTGCTGTTAATTGCACCATCTGATCATTGGATAGAAAATGAAACTGAATTTTTAAAAAACATTGAAACATCATTTAAAGCCTGTGCTGAAAATGATATTTTAATGACGTTGGGTATTCAACCAAATTCGCCAAATACTGGTTATGGATATATTCAGTTTGAAGAAACTGATGCTGAAATAAAAAAAGTAAAACAGTTTACAGAAAAACCTGATTTAGAAACTGCAACAACGTTTTTAAATAGTGGCGATTATTTATGGAATGCCGGAATTTTTGTTTGGTCTGCAAAAAGTATTATTGCTGCTTTTGAAAAATATTTACCAGAAATGATGCACTTATTTAATCAAAATCCTCAAATTTGGAACACAGATTTAGAAACTGATTTCATTAATAAAAATTATGAAAGAGCAGAAAATATTTCTATTGATTTCGGAATTATGGAACGCGCTAATAATGTGCAGATTTTACCCGTAGATTTTGGTTGGAACGATCTTGGGACTTGGGGTTCTTTGTATCAAAAATTAGAAAAAGATTCGCAAGAAAATGCTGTTGTAGGAGCAGAAATAATTTTTAGAGATGCTAATAGAAATATGGTAAAAACACAATCTGGCAAACGTGTTGTAATACAAGGTTTACACGATTTTATTGTAGTAGAAGAAGATAACGTTTTATTAATTTGCCCAAAAAGTGCAGAGCAAGATATTAAAGAAATTACATCAGAAGTAAAAAATACTTTTGGCGAAGATTATGTGTAAACAATTATTGACTTACTTCAATTTCATCAATTTCTAATTTAAAAGATTCATTTTTTTTATTACCGATTAAAAATGCTATTTCTTGTAATTGTTTTCCTTGATAATTTTTCATGTTTAATATTCTTCCTCTAAATGCAGGATACATCTCTGAAAAAGGAATTTCTATTGTTTGCCAATCAGAAGTAGTTTGAAATGTATAGATATAAGAATGCGAATCGTATTGATTCTTTTTAGCTCTAAATTGATAGGCTTTTCCATCACCTTTAATTTTAATTATAAATTTTGAATATTTTTTTAGACATTTTTTGTCTAATCGATATCTTACAGAAGAAAAACCTCCATTATTATCAAGAGAAATAACTCCACTAAAAACGCCATTACCTTTTTTATTTAGCGTAAAATTTCCATCCGACTTTCCGCCCATAACAATATCATCTAAAATAACCCATTTAGAGATATTGCTTTCTGCGTTAAATTCAAAAATCATATCATTTGTAACCAACATAGTTATAAGTAATATTAGAAAGGTAAAATTCATTTACACCAATTAAAAATCTACAATAAGTCCAAATCTTGGCAATACATTTCCGCTAGTGTTTTCTACGTCTTCTAAAACGTATCTAGAAGCATCATTGGCATTAATTACTTTATTACCATTGGCATCTAACGTTGGTAATAAAAACGATTGCGCGTTTGATTTACTTGCCAACACATTTTGTACATCAACATAAAAATTTAATGAAAATTTACTCCAAAACCAGGTTTTATCAACTCTAAAATCGAGTTGAGAATACGTGCTAAAACGCTCGGTATTTAAAGAAGTATAATCTAATATTCCTCTATTAACAACATCGTAATTTGCAATGATTGACGATGCATTTACATCATATGGTGTATAAGGTTTACCGCCTACTAATCTAAATTTGGCTCCAATTTCCCAATTTTTATTTAGCTTTTTTCCTGTTGTTATGGTTAACAAATGCTTGTTATCCCAAGAAGACGGAATGTATTGATTCAACTGATTTTGAAACTCGCTTCTTACAAAAGTGTATGAAAATATTCCATACAAACCTTCATAGGATTTCTTTTGAGCAAAAATTTCAAAACCGTAGGCTTTTCCTTTTGATGTAGAAGTTACTTCTTCGCTACCAACAACGCCAAAATCTGCACCTAAATTTGCTAAACTTATTTGATTTCTGACAGAAAAAGGGTAATTTGAGTACGATTTATAAAAACCTTCTAAAGTGATTTTAGAGCTTGAATCTGGTTTAAATTCTAGTCCAGAAACTACGTGATTTGATTGAATATATGTTAAATTTTGTTGATTTACCAACACGTTTGCATTGTTTCTAAAACCCAATGAAGTATAAGTTGGTAACTGATAATACCTACCAACAGAAGAATTTACTGACCATTTTTCATTTAAAGAAAACGTTGCCGAAACTCTTGGAGAAAACTGATTGAACGCATTCTTCATTGATGTATTGTAATTATTACCATCTAATCTAAAACCCAAAGAAACTCCTAATTTAGAATTGAAATAATTTTTAGAAACTTGACCAAAAAGAGCATATTTAAAAAGGTTTAATTCTGATGAAAAATTTCGTGTAAGTATATTCTGTGAATTTGCTTCTTTTTGAAATGTGGTAGTAGAATAATTTGCTTGTTCTAAACCAACTCCAAAATTAATTCTAAAATTATTTAGATTGGTATTATTTTCAAATCTAAATTTATTTTCAGTTTCTCTTGAAGTATACTCTAACAATAAATCATTTGCAACTCCGGTATTATTAAAATACTTGGTAGAGTTATTATTCCAAACACTTCTACTTACAACGTATTGTTGATTAGAATTTTCTCCAAAATGTTTGTATCTCGATCCTGTGGTATAATTCCATTGTTTTTGCACCGGAATATTGCTTAAAATATATCTATTTCTTTTAATTGTTTCTACATCAGTAACGCCATCATTTACACTTTCATTCAATTTAAAATTATCAATTGCACCTAACCCAATTATTGATATTTCATCATTATTATTTAACTTCGTTTTTACATTGATTTGAAAATCATTATAAGTTGGTAAAAAAGGTAATTTTATGAGTTTAAATAAATATTGCAAATACGATTGTCTAACCGAAGCGATAAAGGTTGTGTTTTTTCCAATAGGTCCATCTAATGTAACTCCTGCATCAGAAGTTCCTAAAGTTGCTCTTGTATTTAACGCAGTTTGATTTCCATTTTTTTGAGTAAACTCAATTACAGAACTCAATGCATTTCCTCTGTTTGCGGGAAAAGCACTTGAGTAAAAATCTACTTTTCTAATTAAATCTGCATTGATAATTCCTACCGGACCACCAGAAGCTCCTTGCGTTTGAAAATGATTGATTACTGGAACTTCTATTCCATCAACATAAAATTTATTTTCTAATGTTGCGCCACCTCTAACAATAATATCGTTTCTAAAACCTGGATTAGAAGCAACTCCTGGTAAAGATTGTATCACTTTTAAAATATCTCTATTTCCTCCAGGATTTTTTTCTATTTCTACAACGCTTAATGTTTGTAAAGACAACGGGCTTACAAGAGATTTTTTAAATAATTTACTTCTAATAACAACCTCATTTAATGTTGATGTTGTCTCAAAAAGTTCGATAGTTACAAACGGTATTTTATCATTAGTTACTAAATAATCATCGGTAATAACTGTTTGGTATCCAACAAAAGAAGCTTGTAGTTTAAAATACCCTAAAGGTGTATTCTGAATAGTAAAATTTCCATTTTCATCAGTAGTTTCACCTTTTTGTGTATTTAATATAAGAATAGAAACAAAAGGCAGTGCTTCTCTTGTTTTACCATCAATAACTTTTCCTTTAATTGTCCCTTGAGAAAATAATTGAAATGAGTACACAAATAATAGTGCTGCTAAAACTCCTTTTTTCATTTTGTTTAATTTTATTCTTTTTTAATTAAACAAAAGTACATTAATTTTTTGACATAAAAAAAGCAGTTTACAAAAAGTAAACTGCTTTTAAAGAGTTGTGGTGAGAGCAGGATTCGAACCTGCGAAGACGTAGTCAGCGGATTTACAGTCCGCCCTCGTTGGCCGCTTGAGTATCTCACCAAAAATTTCAAATAAAAAGCTTCTCGAAATGAGAAGCTTTTTGTGACCGGGCTGGGGCTCGAACCCAGGACCCTCTCCTTAAAAGGGAGATGCTCTACCAACTGAGCTACCAGGTCAATTTTCTTTTGCCTTAGCGGGTGCAAATATAGTAGCAATATCTAAATAAACAAATCTTTTTTTTAATTTGTTTCGTTTAAATATGCCTCACGGACTTTCTTAAATAAATTGGAGCTATACACAAAATTTACAACTGCTTCATTGTCAGTTTTAAAGATTTCATTATTGCTTCCTTCCCATGCTTTTTTTCCATTTTTAAGAAAGAGAATTTTTTCACCAATTTCCATCACAGAATTCATATCATGTGTATTAATTACAGTTGTTATTTGATATTCATCTGTAATTTCTTTTATTAAATTATCAATGATTATTGCTGTTTGCGGGTCTAAACCAGAATTTGGTTCATCACAGAACAAGTATTTAGGATTCATTACAATTGCTCTTGCAATAGCAACTCTTTTTTGCATTCCTCCAGAAAGTTCTGTGATATATTTTTTATTTGAACCTACCAAATCGACTCTTTTTAAGACAAAATTAGCACGCTCTAACATTTCTCTATCAGATTTTTTGGTAAACATTTTTAAAGGAAACATTACGTTTTCTTCAACCGTTTGAGAATCAAATAATGCACTACCCTGAAAAACCATTCCTATTTCTTGACGTAATTGTCTTCTCTCATCAGAATCCATTTCTGTATTTACTCTTCCATCAAACACAATTGTTCCTTTTTCTGGAGTATGTAAACCTATTAAAGATTTTAAAAACACCGTTTTTCCAGAACCACTTTGACCAATGATTAAATTGGTTTTTCCTGGCTCAAAAGTGGTAGAAATTCCTTTTAAAATTTCTACACCATTAAATCCCTTGCATAAATCTTTTACTTCTATCATTTAGGTTAATAGCATTTGAGTTAATAAATAATTTGTAATTACAATTAAAACAGTTGTCCAAACTACAGATTGCGTACTTGCTTTTCCAACTTCTAAAGAACCTCCTTTTACATAATATCCATGAAAAGAGGGTACAGTAGCAATTATAAATGCAAAAACTAATGTTTTTATCATTGAATATTGTATTAAATAAGGATCAAAATCTGTTTGTAATCCTTCTATATAATCAACTCCAGAGAACAAACCTGTTAATGTACCCGCAAGCCAACCGCCAAATATTCCTAAAAACATTCCTAGTATTATTAAAAAAGGATAAAAGAAAACAGTTGCGATTATTTTTGGTAATACCAAATAGTTTAAAGAATTAATTCCCATTACTTCTAATGCATCAATCTGTTCTGTAACTCTCATTGTTCCAATACTTGATGTTATATAAGAGCCAACTTTACCCGCCAAAATAATAGAAACAAATGTTGGAGCAAATTCTAAAATGATAGATCTTTTTGCTGCAAATCCTATTAAAGATTTCGGAATTAAAGGATTATTCAAATTTAATGCCGTTTGTAAGGCGATTACACCACCAATAAAAAAAGAAATAAAAGCAACAATACCAAGAGATTTTATACCAAGCTCTTCTATTTCTCTAGACAACGCTTCCTTAAAAACACGAGCTCTTTGAGGCTTTCTAAAAACCTGCTTAAGCATCATAAAATATTTACCAATATCTTCTAGATAATTCATAAATTACATTTCTTTTTGCTAAAGTATTAAATTATCATTAACAGTCCTTAAAATTGTCCTATTCTTAATTAAAATATTTATTTTTGGTACTTAAAATCTGTCACAATGAAAAATTATATTGTTTTACTCTTTTCATCACTACTATTATTTTCTAGCCATAAACCAAAAGATACTATCCCTAAAAAACCAAAATTAGTTATCGGAATTGTTATTGACCAAATGCGCTACGATTATTTAACACGTTTTGCAGATAAATATGGTGAAGATGGTTTTAAGAGAATTATTAAGGATGGTTTTTCATTAGAAAATGCAAACTATAATTACATTCCAACTTATACAGCAGTTGGACATGCTTCAATTTACACAGGCACAACTCCAGAAAATCATGGTATTATTGGAAACAATTGGTATGATAAATATGCTAAAAAATTCATTTATTGTGTAGATGATGCAAATTATACTTCGGTTGGAGTTACTTCTAAAGGTGGAAAAAAATCTCCATACAGAATGCAGACGACAACAATTACAGATCAATTAAGATTGGCGCAGAATATGCAAGGAAAAACAATAAGCATCGCAATAAAAGATAGATCTGCTGTACTACCTGGCGGACATACAGCAAATGGTGCTTTTTGGTTAGAGGGAAAAAATGAAGGGAAATGGATTACAAGTTCTTATTATATGAACGAATTACCAAAATGGGTAAAGAAGTTTAATAAATCAGGAAAAGCGGCAGCATACATGTCTAAACCTTGGAACACTTTGTATGACATCAAAACCTACACAGAAAGTCTTGCCGACGACAATCCGTTTGAAGGAAAGTTTAGAGGAAAAGAAAAACCTGTTTTTCCTTATGACGTTCGAACTTTAAAAGAAAAAAATGGGAATTTTGAAATGATTAAAACAATTCCGGCAGGAAACTCATTCACAACCGATTTTGTAAAGGCTGCCATTGTTGGAGAAAATTTAGGAAAGTCTGAATTTACAGATTTCTTAGCAATCAGTTTTTCTTCTACGGATTATATTGGACATCAATTTGGAGTTGCTTCTAAAGAAATTGAAGATACCTATTTACGATTAGACAAAGATTTAGCAAGTTTATTTACCTATTTAGATATTGAAGTTGGAAAAGACAATTATACGTTGTTTTTAACTGCAGATCATGCTGCTGTACAAGTCCCTGCTTATTTACAATCACTAAAAATACCTGCGCATTATATAAATTCTAAAGAATTAAAAGACTATGTAAATGCAATTACTTTAAAATATTTTAAATCTGATAAATTGGTTGAAAATATATCAAATTATCAAATTTTTTTCAATAAAGAAAAAATAGAACGTTTAAAATTAGATGCAAACACCATAGCTCAAAAAATTGCTGATGAAGTAATTAATTTTGACAACATTTATAAAGCTGTAACAGCAAGAACAATGCAAACTGCACAATTTACTGATGGCATTTTACACAAGTTACAAAAAGGATATAATCAAAAATTTTCAGGTGATGTGTTGTTAATTCCATCTCCTGCTACTTTAAGTAGTTATTCTAGAAAAGGAACTTCTCATGGATCTGGTTATAGTTATGATACACATGTACCAATCATTTTTTATGGAAACGGAATTAAAAAAGGAGTTTCTAAAAAAGCATATAACATCACAGATATTGCGCCAACATTAGCAAATTTATTGCAAATAGAATTTCCTAACGGAACAACTGGAAAAATTGTGAATGAGGCGTTGAAATAAAAAACTTCTTAACTTTTAATGTTTAAACTGAGATCTAGCTTGGTGTTTTTTAATTGCTTTCCTTGCTATAACAACTCCAATAATTAAAGAAACAAAAGCGCCAATAGAAATCCCTGGAATAAAATTAATAAATAGAAAGAAATCGTAGGTTCCATGAAATGCTGTTGCAGCAAACAAACCAGTTAAATTAAGTTTAATTTTATCTTTTTTTGTAGCAGCAAACTTGGCTTTACCCATATAATACCCCATTATAATTCCGAATGTTGCATGCGCAGGAACCGCTGTAAATGCTCTTACAATTCCGTTTGACATTCCAAATTGAAATACATACATTACATTTTCTAAGGCAGCAAAACCCATAGAAACCATAACTGCATAAACAATTCCGTCAAAAGGTTCATCAAATTCTTTGTTGCGTTGCGCGTAATATCTAACAATTAGATATTTAGAAAATTCTTCTACCAATGCAACAATTATAAACGCTTTCAAAAATTGTTGAGAAATACTTAATGGATCTGCTGTTGGAAAAATTATTTTAAGAATTAATCCTAAAATTAATGTGATAATAATACTTGCCGTTGCTCCTAAACCAAAATTTTTCAACAATAATTTTATCGGTTCTTTTTCATATTTATCTTTAATATAAATAAAAATCATAATTACAAATGCTGGCGCTAAAGCCAATGCTAATAAAACCATATTTTTATTGTTTTGGTAAAAAAACCTCTGCCATCATACAACGTGCACTTCCACCTCCACAAGTTTCAATGGTTTCTAAAGAACTATGAATAATTGGATTGTATTTCTCTATTTTTTGCAATTGCTCTTTTCTTAAAGAGTGATATGCAGACGAGCTCATTACTAAATAACGTTGCTCATTATTTCCTTTTACTTGCAACATGTTTCCAGCAAATGCATTTACTTGTTGTTCAGTAATAGTAATTACTTCTTTTCCGTTTTCCTTTAAATGTTTGAGGACATTTTTACGCTCTTTTTTATCATCAATAGACTCTAAACAAATAATAGCAAATTGCTCTGCAACACACATCATTACATTGGTATGATAAATTGCTTCTCGTTGATTATCAACTGTTTGATTTGAGGTAAAAATAACTGGCGTATATTCAAAATCTTCACAGAATTCTATAAACAAATCTTCATCAGCTCTTGGCGATAATGCACAATATGCTTTTCTATTTTCTCTGTCTAAAACCATACTTCCAGTTCCTTCCAAAAAAACTTCTTCTTCTTCAGCTTCTGTATAATCAACTATGTTTTCGATTACAAATCCTTTAGATTCCAGCGTTTCTAAAACATCTTCTCTACGTTCTAATCTTCTGTTTTCTGCAAACATAGGATACAAACCTACATCACCATTTTCGTGAAAAGAAATCCAGTTATTTGGAAAAATCGAATCAGGAGTACTTGGAGTTTCTGTGTCATTTACAACTATCACTTCTACTCCAATGTTTTGTAGTTTTATTACAAAATCATCAAACTCTTTTTCAGCTTTTGCATTTATTGTTGCAGGCAACATATTTGTTAATTCTTGCTGATAATAATTATTTACTGCAGTTTGTTCGTTCATTCTAAAATTAATTGGACGAACCATTAAAACGGAATTGGTTGTTTGTTGCATAGTATTAATATTCTATACCGCAAAACTAAAGTATTTTTATAGATTTAAAATACAGATAAAATTTTAATTAAGTAATATCTTTAAACCCTAAATAAGAAAAACGAACTTAAAAATTCGTTTTCATTTTAATTATTTATAAAGCAATTTAGAAATGGTTTTTGTAACATCATCAAGTACTTCAAAAGCTGTTTCTGCCATTACATTTCCTTTTAAATCTAACAACGGGTTTACCTCCACAAACTCTACACAAACTACTTTTTTTGTTTCAATAATTTGATTCATTATTTGTGTTACTTCTTCTTGATCAAACCCTTTAGAAACTGGAGTTCCTGTACCGTAAGAAACCATATCACAATCCATAGAATCAACATCAAAAGAGATGTAAATAACATCGCAATTAGATAATTTTTTAATGGCTTCATTTACACATTTTTCTAACCCTCTAAAACGAATTTCAGAAACTGTATAATTTTTGATTTGAAGGTTTTTGATTTGATTCTCTTCTGGCTCTTCTGTATCTCTAACTCCAAAATATACAACATTTTCTGCGGTAATTTTAGCGCCATAAGTGCCAATATTTTTCATTCTTTCCCACAAATCTGAAGTTTGCCTAGTTACTTCATTTATTTGAAAATCAAGATTATCTTCAGACAAAGCTGCCGCTAATGGCATTCCATGAATATTTCCAGACGGAGAAGTATATGGCGAATGAATATCTGCATGAGCATCAATCCAAACTACACCAACATTTTGTGTTGGATAAGCTGCTTTTACCCCGCTAATTGTTCCTAATGCAGAAGAATGATCTCCAGACAATACAATGGGAAAAACACCTTCTTGCAAGGTCACTTTTACGTGATTGCTAAGTTTTTTACATTGTCTTAAAACATCGCCAATACGCTTTGCAAAAGAATTTTTTACTTTATTGTAAATGGATTCGTTTTCTGTAGAAACATCAATAAATTCAAACTGATCAAAATAATTATTATTCTTATTGATTGCTGCAATTTCTATCGCATCAATACCCATATCAGAACCACGCGTACCAGCCCCAATATCAGATCTGTTTTTAATTATTTTTATTGAGTTTAGCATATTCTATATGTATATTATCTTTTTTCAATAGTTGTAAAGCTCCTAAGGGTTTCCCCTGTATAAATTTGTCTTGGTCTTCCAATAGGTTCTTTTCCTAAACGCATTTCTTTCCATTGCGCAATCCAGCCTGGCAATCTTCCTAAAGCAAACATAACAGTAAACATTTCTACAGGAATTCCCATTGCTCTATAAATAATTCCAGAGTAGAAATCTACATTTGGATATAACTTTCTATCTACAAAATAAGGATCATTTAATGCTTCTTGCTCTAAGCCTTTTGCAATATCTAAAATAGGATCATCTACACCTAAACTATTTAAAACTTCATCTGCTGCTACTTTAATAATTTTAGCTCTTGGATCAAAATTTTTATATACTCTATGTCCAAATCCCATTAAACGGAAAGGATCGTTTTTATCTTTTGCTTTAGACATGTATTTTTTGGTGTCTCCACCATCTTCTTTTATAGCCTCCAGCATTTCTAAAACTGCTTGATTTGCACCACCATGTAAAGGTCCCCAAAGAGCAGAAATTCCTGCTGATAGAGAAGCAAATAATCCCGCATGGGAAGAACCAACTATTCTTACAGTAGAGGTAGAACAGTTTTGTTCGTGATCTGCATGCAAAATTAATAACTTATTTAATGCATTTACAACAATACTGTTAGTGGTATAATCTTTATTGGGTTGTTTAAACATCATCTTATAGGTGTTCTCTACATATCCTAAGCAACAGTCACCATAATCTAACGGTAATCCTTGTTTTTTACGCATAGTCCAAGCTACTAAAACAGGAAATTTTCCCATAATTTTTACAATAGCATTGTACATTTCTTCTTCAGAATCTACATTTACCGATGAAGGATTAAAGGCCGTTAAAGCTGAAGTTAATGATGAAATTACTCCCATTGGATGTGCAGATTTCGGAAAAGCATCTACTATTTTTCTTATATCTTCATCAACAATAGATTGTGCACATATATCGTCTTGAAACTTTTCTAATTGAGATTCTGTAGGTAACTCTCCAAAAATCAATAAAAATGCTACTTCTAAAAAACCTGCTTTTTCTGCTAATTCTTCAATAGAATATCCTCTATATCTTAAAATTCCTTTTTCACCATCTAAAAATGTGATGGCACTTTCACAAGATCCTGTGTTTTTATATCCTGGATCAATTGTAATAACTCCATTAGTTGCAGTTCTCAATGTTTTAATATCGATTGCTTTTTCATTTTCTGTTCCTGTAATTAAGGGAAACTCAAACTCTTGTCCGTCTATCTTTATAGTAGCTTTATCTGACATTATTTCTATTTTTTTTAATTATGAAGTGAATTGCGAAGATACCAATTTTTCAAAGATTGTAAAAGTCAAGTTAGATAGAATTTTAGTATAAAAACATAGATTTAACTTATTTTTAAGCATAAAAAAACCTTATAAAACAAATTATAAGGTTTTTACTTTTTATGAACTCGAAGTTACTTTATTTTAAATGCTTTTTCCTTTGGAAAATAAGCAGTTTCTGCTAACTCTTCCTCAATTCTTAATAACTGATTGTATTTAGCCATTCTATCTGAACGAGAAGCTGATCCTGTTTTTATTTGACCGCAATTTAAAGCTACCGCTAAATCCGCAATCGTATTGTCTTCAGTTTCTCCAGATCTGTGAGACATTACTGAAGTATATCCTGCATTATGTGCCATATTAACTGCAGAAATAGTTTCTGTTAAGGTTCCTATTTGGTTTACTTTAATTAAAATAGAATTTGCAATTCCGTTTTCAATTCCTCTAGACAATCGTTCTACATTTGTTACAAATAAATCATCTCCAACTAATTGAACTTTATCTCCAATTTTTTCAGTTAAATATTTCCAACCTTCCCAGTCATTTTCATCCATGCCGTCTTCAATAGAAATAATTGGATATTTTCCTGCTAATTCTGCTAGGTAATCTGCTTGTTCTTTACTAGTACAAACAACACCTTTATCTCCTTCAAACTTGGTGTAATCATATTTTCCATCCACATAAAATTCTGCTGCTGCACAATCTAACGCAATCATAATTTCATCGCCAAAAGAATAACCCGCATTTTTAACTGCCAAAGCAATAGTGTCTATGGCATCTTCTGTTCCATCTAAAGTCGGTGCAAAACCACCTTCATCACCAACAGCTGTAGATAAATTTCTATTATGTAAAACGTTCTTTAAATGATGAAAAATTTCAGAACCCATTTGCATTGCTTTTGTAAAATTTGCTGCTTTAACAGGTACAATCATAAATTCTTGAAATGCAATCGGAGCATCAGAATGTGATCCGCCATTAATAATATTCATCATTGGAACTGGTAATGTATTTGCAGAAACTCCGCCAACATATCTATATAAGGGCATCCCTAATTCGTTTGCTGCTGCTTTTGCTACTGCCAAAGAAACTCCTAAAATTGCATTCGCTCCTAAAACAGATTTATTTGGTGTTCCATCTAAATCAATCATTATTTGATCAATTTGATTTTGCTCAAAAACTGAAGTTCCTAACAGTTCTGGAGCAATAATTTGATTTACGTTAGATACAGCTTTTAAAACGCCTTTTCCCATATATGCTTTTCCTCCATCTCTTAATTCAACCGCTTCATGTTCTCCTGTTGATGCTCCAGAAGGAACAGCAGCTCTTCCTAAAACACCATTTTCTGTAACAACATCAACTTCTACAGTTGGATTTCCTCTAGAATCAAAAATTTGACGCGCGTGTATGTTTATTATAATACTCATTGTTTTCTTTTTTAGGTTGAAATTTCTGGATTTAAACAGAAAAGTCTTATTTATTTTTTAATATTTTCTATAAACTGATCGAATAAATATTCTGCATCATGTGGTCCTGGGCTTGCTTCTGGATGATACTGAACAGAGAAACAATTTTTATTTTTAATTTTAATTCCAGCCACAGTATGATCATTTAAATGTACATGTGTAATTTCTACATTTTCGTTTGCTTCTGTTTCTTCTCTGTTGATTGCAAATCCATGGTTTTGAGAAGTAATTTCTCCTTTTCCAGTGATTAAATTTTTTACCGGATGATTAATTCCTCTGTGTCCATTATGCATTTTATACGTTGATATTCCGTTTGCCAACGCAATTACTTGATGGCCTAAACAAATACCGAATAAAGGTAAATCTCTTTTAATAATTTCTTTCGCTGTATTTTGTGCATCTATTAATGGCTCTGGATCTCCAGGTCCGTTTGAAATAAAATAACCATCAGGCTTAAAAGCGTTTAATTCTTCGAAACTTGCATTGTAAGGAAACACTTTAATATATGCATCTCTTTTTGCTAAGTTTCTTAAAATGTTCTTTTTAATTCCAATATCTAAAGCAGCTATTTTATACGTTGCATTTTTATCACCTACAAAATAAGGTTCAGTTGTAGATACTTTTGAAGCCAATTCTAAACCATTCATATCTGGCACTTTAGCTAATTGTTTTTTTAATCCATCTATATTATCAATATCTGTAGATATAATAGCATTCATTGCTCCATTATCTCTAATATAAGCAACCAATGCTCTTGTATCAACATCAGAAATTACAACTGTATTATGCTTCATAAACCAATCTTTTAAATTTCCATCAGAATCTACTCTTGAGTGTGTAAAACTAAAATTTCTACAAATTAATCCTGCAATTTTAATTCCGTCAGATTCTACTTCGTTATCATTAACCCCGTAGTTTCCAATATGTGCATTTGTTGCAACCATTAATTGACCATAATAAGATGGATCTGTAAAAATTTCTTGATAACCTGTCATACCTGTATTAAAGCAAATCTCTCCGGTTGCAGTTCCTTCTATTCCGATAGATTTACCGTAAAAAATAGTTCCGTCCGCTAATAAAACTAGGGCTTTTTTGTGTTGTTGGTATTTCATTACTAGTTGTGTTCTTTTATTAATTGTAATTTCAATCGCATTAAATACAAAAGTAATAATATCTTAATTAGTAAACTTTTGTTGTTTATAAAATTGTATAAAAAAAAGGGATAAACGTAAACGTTTATCCCTTTTATATGATTTTTTTAGAAATATCATATTATTCTTCAGAAGTTTCTGGTGTTTCAGTTTCTGCAACATCTACAACAGTATCAGCTTTTTTTCTACCTCTACGAGTAGTTTTCTTTGCTTTCTTTCCGTTAGGATTGTAAATTTCGTTGTAATCAACTAACTCTACCATTGCCATAGGAGCATTATCTCCTTGACGATTTCCTAACTTTATAATACGCACATATCCTCCTGGTCTATCTGCTATTTTTACAGATATTTCTTTGAATAATTCTGTAACAGCATATTTATCTCTAAGATAACTAAATACAACGCGACGGTTGTGAGTAGTATCGTTCTTAGATTTTGTAAGTAAAGGCTCTACGAATTTACGTAATGCTTTTGCTTTTGCTTCTGTTGTGTTAATACGTTTGTGCTCAATTAATGAACAAGACATATTCGCTAACATTGCTTTTCTATGTGCTGTTTTTCTTCCTAAGTGGTTAAATTTTTTACCGTGTCTCATGACATTTTATTTTTACTTTCATCTTGCATCAACCCAGTTTGGGGCGCAAAATATGAAAGGTTAATCTCTATCTAATTTGTATTTACTTAAGTCCATTCCGAAGTTTAGGTTTTTATTAATCACTAACTCTTCTAATTCTGTTAATGATTTTTTACCGAAGTTACGGAACTTCATTAAATCGTTTTTATTGAATGATACTAAATCTCCTAAAGTATCTACTTCTGCTGCTTTTAAACAATTTAAAGCTCTAACTGATAAATCCATATCTACCAACTTCGTCTTTAATAACTGACGCATGTGTAATGATTCTTCATCATATGTTTCAGTTTGTGCAATTTCATCTGCCTCTAAAGTGATACGCTCATCAGAGAATAACATAAAGTGGTGGATTAATATTTTAGCAGCTTCAGTTAATGCATCTTTTGGGCTGATAGAACCATCTGTGTCTATGTCGAAAATTAATTTTTCATAGTCAGTTTTTTGCTCTACACGAAAGTTTTCAACAGCATATTTTACATTCTTTATTGGAGTGTAAATTGAATCTGTAAAAATTGTTCCTAATGGTGTACCAGCTTTTTTATTTTCTTCCGCAGGCACAAACCCTCTACCTTTTTCTATGGTAATCTCTATGTTTAATTTCACAGATTTATCCATATTACAAATCACTAAATCAGGATTTAGTACTTGAAAACCAGAAATAAATTTTTGTAAATCTCCAGCAGTTAATTGCTCTTGACCAGAAACATTGATTGAAACTGTTTCTCTATCAGTTTCTTCAATTTGTTTCTTAAAACGTACTTGTTTTAAGTTTAAAATCATCTCTGTTACATCTTCTACAACTCCTTTAATTGCAGAAAATTCATGCTCTACACCATCAATTCTTAATGATGTAATTGCAAAACCTTCTAAAGAAGATAATAATACTCTTCTTAATGCATTACCAACTGTTAATCCAAAACCAGGTTCTAAAGGTCTAAACTCAAATCTACCAGAAAAATCTGTAGATTCAATCATTATTACTTTATCTGGTTTCTGAAAATTTAAAATTGCCATATCTTTTCTTCTTTTTAATTGTTATTCGGTTGCGCGATTTATAAGATTGAAGAAGTTCAAACAAATCCTTTGGCCGAAATGCAATGTGATTAATTTATTATTTAGAGTATAACTCTACTATTAATTGTTCTTTGATGTTCTCAGGGATTTGTACTCTTTCTGGAGCTTTAATGAATGTTCCTGATAATAAATCAGCATTCCAACTTAACCACTCGTACACATTACTGTTAGAAGCTAAAGCGCTTTCTATTGCTATCAAAGATTTAGATTTTTCTCTTACAGCTACAACATCACCATCTTTTAAAGAATATGAAGGAATGTTTAAAATTTCTCCGTTCACTGTAATGTGTCTATGAGAAACTAATTGACGTGCTGCACTACGAGAATTCGCAATACCTAAACGGTAAACTACATTGTCTAAACGAGATTCACATAACTGTAATAAAACCTCACCGGTAATACCACCGGCCCTTTGGGCTTTTTTAAATAAGTTAGAGAATTGACGTTCTAAAATACCATAAGAGTATTTTGCTTTTTGCTTTTCTTGTAATTGGGTTGCATATTCAGATTTTTTACCTCTTCTTTTTGCGTTTCCATGTTGTCCTGGAGGATAATTTCTTTTTTCAAAGTTTTTATCATCTCCAAAAATTGCTTCTCCGAATTTACGGGCAATTTTAGTTTTTGGTCCTGTATATCTTGCCATTTCTTAGTTATTAAAGTTGGGATTATGAATTAAGGCGAAACTCCTTCGATAATCTAAAAATCCAACTTTGTTAAAATTAAATTATACTCTTCTTCTTTTTGGAGGCCTACATCCATTGTGAGGTGTAGGAGTTACATCAATAATTTCTGTAACTTCAATTCCGTTATTATGTAATGTTCTTATTGCATTTTCTCTACCATTACCTGGTCCTTTAACAAAAACTTTCACTTTCCTAAGTCCAGCTTCATGAGCAACTCTTGCACAATCTTCCGCAGCAGTTTGAGCAGCGTATGGAGTGTTCTTTTTAGAACCTCTAAACCCTTGCTTACCAGCAGACGACCATGAAATTACGTCACCTTTTTTGTTTGTTAAAGAAATAATGATATTGTTAAACGAAGCTGTAATATGTGCTTCACCAACAGATTCAACAATAACTTTACGCTTTTTTGTACTTGCTTTAGCCATAATATCTAGTTATTATTTAGTAGCTTTCTTTTTGTTAGCTACAGTTTTTCTTTTCCCTTTTCTTGTTCTAGAGTTGTTCTTAGTTCTTTGCCCTCTTAAAGGAAGACCAGTTCTATGACGAATACCTCTGTAACATCCAATATCCATCAAACGTTTGATGTTTATTTGAACTTCAGAACGTAATTCTCCTTCTATAGTGAAAGATCCTACTTGTTCTCTAATTGCTGCGATTTGATCATCAGTCCAATCTTGAACTTTAATACTTTCGTCAACCTTTGCGTTAGCTAAAATTTCTTTAGCTCTACTTGCTCCTATACCAAAGATGTAAGTTAAAGCAATAACTCCTCTTTTATTCTTTGGAATATCAATACCTGCTATTCTTGCCATTACCCTTGTCTTTGTTTAAATCTAGGATTTTGTTTATTTATTACATATAATCTGCCTTTCCTACGAACTATTTTGCAGTCGGCACTTCTCTTCTTAACTGATGCTCTTACTTTCATCTGTGTTGTTTTTTTAATATCTATAAGTAATTCTGGCCTTAGTCAAATCGTAAGGACTCATTTCTAATTTCACTTTATCTCCTGGTAACAACTTAATGTAATGCATACGCATTTTACCAGAAATATGTGCTGTAACAATATGTCCATTTTCTAACTCTACACGAAACATAGCATTTGATAATGCTTCTGTAATAGTTCCGTCTTGCTGTATTGCTGGTTGCTTAGCCATATTATTTTAATGATTTTCTACTAGTTCCTGTTTTCATCAAACCATCATAATGACTGTTTAATAAATACGAGTTAATTTGCTGAATGGTATCTATTGCAACACCAACCATAATGATTAGTGATGTTCCACCATAAAACATTGCCCAAGCTTGTTGTACTCCAAATTGAACAATTATTGCTGGTAAAATAGATAAACCTGCTAAGAATAACGATCCTGGGAACGTAATTCTAGATAATACAGTATCTAATCTTTCTGCTGTATCAGTTCCTGGTTTAATTCCTGGTATAAAACCACCGCTTCTTTTTAAATCATCGGCCATTTTATTTGTAGGTATTGTAATTGCTGTATAAAAATAACTAAATATTATAATTAATATTGCAAAGATAACATTATACCACAACCCATTCATATCTTGTAACTCGCTTAACGCTGGAAACTTTTTTGCTAATGTCATTGGCAAAAACATAATTGCTTGTGCAAAAATGATTGGCATTACTCCCGCTGCATTTAATTTTAACGGAATATATTGTCTTGCTCCAGCTACATCTTTAATATCTCCAACTACAGTTCTTCTAGCATATTGTACAGCAATTTTTCGAACTGCTGTTACTAATAAAACTGATAATAAAATCACAACAAACCAAACAAATATTTCTAAAAGAATCATCATAATTCCTCCAGCACCTGCATTAGTTGTTTTAGATACTAATTCTTGCATAAATGCGCTTGGAAAATTTGCAATAATACCAACAGTAATTAATAATGATATTCCATTACCAACTCCTTTGTCTGTAATACGTTCTCCTAACCACATTGCAAAAATTGTTCCTGCTGTTAACAATATAATAGAAGAAAACCAAAATGCGCCACCAGAAACTAAAAATGCTTGCTCTGGTAAACCGAATGAAGTTTTAATCGCTGTGATATATGTTGGCGCTTGCACCAATGTAATACCAATTGTTAACCAACGTGTAATTTGTGTAATTTTCTTTCTTCCACTTTCTCCATCTTTTTGTAGTTTTTGTAAATAAGGAACCGCAATTCCCATTAATTGAACTACAATAGAAGCAGAAATGTAAGGCATAATTCCAAGTGCCATAATTGACGCTCTAGAAAATGCTCCACCTGTAAATGCATTTAATAAGCCCATAAGACCTGTGGAAGTACTATCTTTTAACGCTGCTAATTGTAATGGATCAATTCCCGGTAAAGGAACTTGAGCCATAAAACGATACACAGCGATTAAACCTAAAGTTAAAATAAGCTTTTGTTTAAGCTCTTCTATTTTCCAAATATCTCTTAAGGTATTTATTAACTTCATATTCTACTTATAATGTAACCGCCTCACCCCCAACAGCCTCAATAGCAGCTTTAGCGGTAGCAGTAAATTTGTGAACAGTAATATTTAATTTAGCTTTAAGCTCTCCACGACCTAGTATCTTCACTAGTTCAGTTTTACTTACTACTCTATTAGCGATTAAGATATCTAAAGTTACAGTATCTGTAATTTTACCTTCATCAACTAATGTTTGTAATTTATCTAAATTAACTCCAACATATTCCTTACGGTTAATGTTTGTGAATCCAAATTTAGGAACACGTCTCTGAAGCGGCATTTGCCCTCCTTCGAATCCTATTTTTCTTGAATAACCTGAACGAGATTTTTGACCGTTGTGACCTCTAGTAGAAGTACCTCCTTTACCAGAACCTTCACCTCTTGCGATTCTTTTTCCCTTTTTTACAGATCCTTCTGCTGGTTGTAAGTTATGTAAACTCATTTCTATATATATCTTTATTTAATTTCCTCGAAAGAAACTAAGTGTTTAACTGTATTTACCATACCAATAATAGAAGGAGTTGCTTCGTGCTCTACTACTTGGTTCATTTTACGTAAACCTAATGCTTCTAAAGTTCTTTTTTGACTTTGAAGGCGTCCGATTTTGCTTTTTACTTGTGTAACTCTAATTTTTGCCATCGTTCTTAGATTTATCCGTTAAATACTCTTTCTAAAGAAATTCCTCTTTGTTTTGCAATTGTAACTGCACTACGCAATTGTAATAAAGCATCTAATGTTGCTTTTACTACATTATGAGGGTTAGAAGAACCTTGAGACTTTGACAATACATCATGTACTCCAACAGATTCTAATACCGCACGTACAGCACCACCAGCAATAACTCCAGTACCATGTGAAGCAGGTTTTAAAAACACTTTTGCTCCACCAAATTTCCCTTTTTGTTCATGTGGTAAAGTTCCATTTAAAATTGGAATTCTTACTAAATTTTTCTTAGCGTCTTCAATTGCTTTTGCAATTGCAGAGGCAACATCTTTAGATTTTCCTAAACCGTGACCAACAACCCCGTTACCATCTCCTACAACAACAATTGCTGAAAATCCAAAAGCTCTACCTCCTTTAGTTACTTTAGTAACACGTTGTACACCAACTAAATGATCTACAAGCTCTAATCCACTAGGTTTTACTCTTTCTACGTTTTTATAATTTTGATACATAATAAACTTCTTAAAATTTTAAACCAGCTTCTCTAGCAGCTTCTGCTAATATTTTTATTCTACCATGATATAAATATCCATTTCTATCAAAAGAAACTGTTTCTACACCAGCTTTAACAGCTTTTTCTGCTATTGCTTTTCCAACTGATGCCGCAGTTTCTAATTTTGAACCTGTTGCAACATCTTTATCTCTAGAAGAAGCAGCTACTAATGTAACACCAGTAACGTCATCTACTAATTGAGCATATATTTCTTTATTACTTCTAAAAACAGATAACCTTGGTTTAACACCAGTACCAGAAACAACTTTTCTGATTCTATTTTTAATTCTTTGCCTTCTTTCAAGCTTTGATAATGCCATAATGCTATATATTATGCAGATTTACCTGCTTTTCTTCTTAATTGTTCTCCTACAAATTTAACTCCTTTACCTTTGTATGGTTCTGGTGCACGGAAAGAACGAATCTTTGCGGCAATTTGACCAACTAATTGTTTATCATAAGAAGTTAACTTAACGATTGGGTTTTTTCCTTTTTCTGATACAGTTTCTACTTTAACTTCTGAAGCTAATTCTAAAACAATATTGTGAGAAAAACCTAATGCTAAATCTAATTTTTGCCCTTGGTTTGAAGCCCTATAACCTACACCAACTAATTCTAATTCTTTAGTCCAACCTTTACTAACACCTTCAATCATATTAAATACTAATGACCTATATAATCCGTGTGCTGATTTATGTGGTTTACTATCTGATGGTCTGTTTAAAATAACAGTCTCACCTTCAATTCTTACAGTAATATCGCCAGAAATCTCTTGAGATAATTCTCCTAACTTTCCTTTTACCGTCACTACATTTCCATCGATGTTTAATTCAACTCCGGCTGGAATGCTTATTGGGTTTTTTCCTATTCTTGACATCTTACTATAGTATTAATAAACGTAACAAATTACTTCCCCTCCAACATTCTCTTGACGTGCTTTCTTGTTAGTCATCACACCTTTAGATGTTGAAACGATTGCAATACCAAGACCATTTAATACCCTAGGCATTTCTGATGCACTAACGTATTTACGTAAACCTGGTGTACTGATTCGTTCTAGTTTTCTAATTACTGATTCTTTTGTTTCTCTGTCATATTTTAAAGCGATTTTAACTGTTCCTTGAACTGACTCGTCACTAAACTGGTAGCTTAAAATATATCCTTGATCAAACAAAATTTTTGTCATTTCCTTCTTCAAGTTCGAAGATGGAATTTCTACAACTCTGTGTCCTGCAGCGATTGCATTTCTAACTCTCGTTAAAAAATCCGCGATTGGATCTGTATACATATTTATTTAAAATTGCGATTTTGGTTTTTAATTATCTCTATTTATGCTACAGATTACTCTGTGATAATTAAACCTGAAATCAATTAATGTTTATTTACTCAAAAAAATAGAGCGTGCAAAGATACACATTCTATTTTGTTTTATAAGGTTTTTACCAACTTGCTTTTCTAACACCTGGTATTAATCCTTGGTTTGCCATTTCACGGAATGTCACACGTGATAACCCGAATTGACGCATATACCCTTTTGGTCTTCCTGTTAGTTTACATCTATTGTGCATTCTAACTGGAGAGGCATTTTTAGGTAACTTTTGTAATGCTTCGTAATCTCCAGCTTCTTTTAAAGCTTTTCTTTTCTCAGCATATTTAGCTACTGTTTTTGCTCTTTTTACCTCACGGGCTTTCATTGATTCTTTAGCCATGTCTTAATTTTTTTTAAATGGTAAACCTAATTCTGTTAATAATGACTTCGCTTCTTTATCGGTATCTGCAGATGTTACAAATGCAATATCCATTCCTCCGATTTTATTTACTTTATCAATATTAATTTCTGGATAGATAATTTGTTCAGTAATTCCTAAATTATAATTACCTCTACCGTCAAAACCATTTGCTTTGATACCGTTAAAATCTCTAACACGTGGTAAAGATGCGGTAACCAATCTATCTAAAAATTCGTACATTTTTTCTCCTCTTAACGTAACCATCACACCAATTGGCATTCCTTTACGTAATTTAAAGTTTGCAACATCTTTTTTAGATAAAGTAGCAATTGGTTTTTGTCCTGTAATTGTAGCCAACTCTTCAAGAGCATAATCTATCAATTTTTTATCTGCTATAGCTGCACCAACACCTTTACTAACTACAATTTTTTGTAATTTAGGCACTTGCATTACATTGCTATAACCAAATTCTTCTTTAAGAGTTCCTATTATTCTGCTCTTATATTCTGCTTTTAATCTTGGTACGTAACTCATGATTATATTGCTTTTTTAGTTTTCTTAGAGATTCTAGTTTTAGTATCTCCTTCTACTGTATATCCTACTCTTACTGCTTTTCCACCTTCTACTAACGATAAGTTAGAAATATGAATGGAAGCTTCTTTCTTTACGATTCCTCCTTGTGGACTTTGAGCGCTAGGTTTTGTGTGTTTTGAAATCATATTAACACCTTCAACTATGGCTCTATTTTTATCTCTAAGGATTTGTAAAACTTTTCCTTCTGATCCTTTATGATCTCCTGCGATTACTGTAACAGTATCTCCTGATTTGATTTTAAACTTTGTCATCGTCTTTTCTCTTTTAAAGCACTTCAGGTGCTAATGATACAATTTTCATGAATTGTTTCTCACGAAGTTCACGAGCAACTGGTCCAAATACACGTGTTCCTCTCATTTCCTCTGTAGGATTTAAAAGCACACAAGCATTGTCATCAAATCTGATGTAAGACCCATCTTTACGTCTAACTTCTTTCTTTGTACGAACAACTACTGCTCTAGAAACTTGACCTTTTTTTACGGTTCCGTTCGGAGTTGCTGCTTTAACTGTAACAACAATTTTATCTCCAACTCTAGCGTAACGTTTTCTTGTTCCTCCTAAAACGCGGATTACTAAAACTTCTTTAGCTCCAGTATTATCTGCTACTTTTAATCTTGATTCTGTCTGTAACATATTATTTAGCTCTTTCTAGGATTTCTACTAATCTCCAACGTTTAGATTTACTTAAAGGTCTTGTTTCCATAATCTTTACAGTATCTCCAACATTACAATCGTTTGTCTCATCGTGTGCAACATACTTCTTCGTTTTTAAAACGAATTTTCCATACATTGGGTGCTTTGTTCTTTTTACCTCTGCAACAACAATAGATTTCTCCATTTTATTACTAGATACTACACCTATTCTCTCTTTTCTAAGATTTCTTTTTTCTTCCATCTTTAAAACTGACTACAATTATTGTAAATCTCTTTTTGTTAATTCTGTAGCAATTCTTGCAACAGATTTTCTTAAGGCTCTTAACTGTATTGGATTTTCCAACGGAGAAATCGCGTGAGCCATTTTTAAATCAGTATAGTTTTTTTTCAACGTACCAAGATTTTCTTGTAAATCTGCAGTTGATAATTCTTTAATTTCTGACTGTTTCATTTTCTTATCGAATTATGCGTTATCAAAATCGCGAGCGATTATAAACTTAGTTTTTACTGGAAGTTTTTGAGCGGCTAAACGTAGTGCTTCTTTTGCAACTTCGATTGGCACACCACCAACTTCAAACAAAATTCTTCCTGGCTTTATAACAGCAACGAAATATTCTGGAGCTCCTTTACCTTTACCCATACGTACTTCTAATGGTTTTTTAGTAATAGGTTTATCTGGAAATATTTTAATCCATAACTGACCTTCTCTTTTCATATGACGAGTTGCCGCGATACGAGCTGCTTCTATCTGACGAGATGTTAGTAAATTTTGATCTAAAGATTTAATTCCAAACATTCCGTTTGAAAGTTGAGTCCCTCTACCAGAGTTTCCTGTCATGTTCCCCTTCGCTTTCTGTACCTTACGGTATTTTACTCTTTTAGGCTGTAACATTTTTAATTTCTAATTTTAAAAATTATTTTCTTCTACGAGATTGTTGTTTCTTATTAGCCCCACCTTGTTGTTTTTTAGATAAACCAACTAAAGGAGATAATTCTCTTTTTCCATAAACCTCGCCTTTCATAATCCATACTTTAACTCCGATTCTACCGTAAGTTGTATGAGCTTCTACAAGTGCATAATCTATATCTGCTCTAAAAGTAGAAAGAGGAATTCTACCTTCTTTATAGTGTTCAGAACGCGCCATTTCTGCCCCATTTAAACGACCTGAAATTTGAATTTTAATTCCCTCAGAGTTCATTCTCATTGTAGCAGCGATAGCCATTTTAATTGCACGTTTATACGAAATTCTATTTTCAATTTGACGAGCAACACTAGAAGCAACTAATTTTGCATCTAATTCTGGGCGTTTAATTTCAAAAATATTAATCTGTACTTCTTTACCAGTAATTTTCTTAAGTTCTTCTTTTAACTTGTCTACCTCTTGCCCACCTTTACCAATAATAATACCAGGTCTAGCAGTAGTGATAGTAACGGTTACAAGTTTAAGCGTACGCTCAATAATAACTCTAGATACACTTGCTTTAAATAATCTAGCATTTATATACTTTCTTATTTTATCATCTTCTGCAATTTTATCTCCGTAGTCATTTCCACCATACCAGTTAGATTCCCAACCTCTGATGATTCCTAAACGAAGTCCTATTGGATTTGTTTTTTGTCCCATGTCTACTTTAATTATTTGCTTTCAATATTTTTACTACCTAACTCTAAAGTAACGTGATTAGAACGCTTACGAATTCTATGAGCACGTCCTTGCGGAGCTGGTCTTAATCTTTTTAACATCCCTGCGCTGTCTACACAAATAGACTTCACATATAATCCAGCTTCTTCAATAGATGCATCTTCATTTTTAGCTTGCCAGTTTGCGATTGCAGACAATAACAATTTCTCTAAATTAATAGATGCTTCTTTTGAACTGAATTTTAAAATTTGTAGTGCTTTTTCTACTTCTACACCTCTTACTAAATCCGCTACTAAACGCATTTTTCTTGGTGATGTAGGACAGTTAGTAAGCTTAGCGAAAGCTTTTTGCTTTCTCGCTTCTTTTAACTGTTCTGCCATGTTATGTTTACGAACTCCCATTTCCTACTATTTTTTACCTTTATTTTTTGCACCTGCGTGTCCTCTAAAAGAACGTGTTGGTGAAAACTCTCCTAATTTATGCCCTACCATGTTTTCAGTAACATATACTGGTACAAACTGCTTTCCGTTGTGAACTGCAATTGTTTGTCCAACAAAATCAGGAGTAATCATCGTTGCTCTTGACCAAGTTTTAATTACTGATTTGCTTTCTGATGCTACATTTGCTAAAACTTTTTTTTCTAACTTGTAGTGAACGTAAGGTCCTTTTTTTAATGATCTTGCCATAACTTATTATTTCTTTCTACGTTCTAAAATATACTTATTACTAGCTTTCGTTTTAGATCTAGTTTTGAATCCTTTAGCAGGAATTCCATTTCTTGATCTTGGATGTCCTCCAGAAGATTTCCCTTCACCACCTCCCATTGGGTGATCTACAGGATTCATTACTACTGGTCTAGTTCTTGGACGTCTTCCTAACCATCTACTTCTACCTGCTTTACCAGATACTAATAATTGATGATCAGAATTAGAAACAACTCCAATAGTTGCCATACATGTTAACAAGATTAATCTTGTTTCTCCTGATGGCAATTTAACTGTTGCATATTTTCCGTCTCTTGCCATTAACTGAGCAAAAGATCCTGCAGAACGAGCCATAACAGCCCCTTGTCCTGGACGTAATTCGATACAAGAAATTGTAGTTCCTAATGGTATCTCACTTAACAACATTGCATTTCCAATTTCTGGACCTACACCTGTTCCTGATACGATTGTTTGACCTACTTCTAATCCGTTTTGTGCAATCACATAACGTTTTTCTCCATCAGTATAACTAACTAAAGCAATAAATGCTGTACGATTTGGATCGTACTCAATAGTTTTTACTGTTGCAGGCATACCTGTTTTATCTCTTTTGAAATCGATAATACGGTATTTTTGTTTATGACCACCTCCAATATTACGAGTTGTCATTCTACCTTGATTGTTTCGACCTCCAGATCTTTTTTTCGGAGCTAATAAGCTTTTTTCCGGCTTGTCAGTAGTAATGGTGTCGAACCCATTTACTACTCTAAAACGCTGACCTGGTGTTACTGGTTTTAATTTTCTAACTGACATTCTTGTCTTTTTACTTAAAGATTGTTATAAAAATCTATAGTTTCTCCTTCTGCTAACTGCACGATTGCTTTCTTGTAAGCACCTTTCATTCCTGTAACCATACCTTTCTTTGTGAATTTAGTATTTCTTTGAACAGGATAATTCATTGTTCTTACAGCTGAAATTGCAACTCCATAAGCAGCTTCAACAGCTCCTTTGATTTCCAATTTGTTAGCTCTTTTATCTACAACAAATGCATAACGGTTATTTAACTCGCTATCGGTTGTTGCTTTTTCGGTAATAATAGGTTTAATTAAAATATTCATTGCTATTATTTGCTAAAATTTGATTCAATTCCTTCTAAAGAACCTTCAGTAAACACAACTTTATTTGCGTTTAAAACCCCGTAAGTGCTTAAATCTGAACCACTTACAACTTTAGTTCTTTTTAAATTTCGTGATGACAAATATACATTATTATTTGACTCAGCCAACACAAACAAAGATTTTTTGTTTTCTAACCCTAATGCTTTCAATACATTAACAAAATTCTTAGTTTTTACTGTTTCAAAATCGAAGTTCTCAACAACTACTAAGTTTTTATCTTTTGCTTGTGTACTTAACGCAGATTTACGAGCTAAACGCTTTAAATTTTTGTTTAGTTTGAAAGAGTAATTTCTTGGTCTTGGTCCGAACATACGTCCTCCACCTCTAAAAACACCAGACTTGATAGAACCTGCTCTTGCAGTACCAGTTCCTTTTTGTTTTTTAATCTTTCTTGTACTTCCAGAAATCTCAGCTCTTTCTTTCGATTTGTGAGTTCCTTGTCTTTTATTTGCCAAATGCTGCTTTACATCTAAGTAAATAGCATGCTTATTTGGTTCTATTCCGAATACATCGTTAGAAAGTTCAACTTTTCTACCTGTATCTTTTCCTGTAATATCTAAAACTGCTACTTTCATTATTTCTGAATAGTTACGTAAGCATTTTTGTGTCCAGGAACTGCTCCTTTAACAACTAGTAGGTTCTTTTCAGCAACTACTTTTAATACTTTTAGATTCTGTACTTTAATTGTATCTCCACCCATTCTTCCTGCCATTCGCATTCCTTTGAATACTCTTGCTGGATATGATGCTGCTCCAATTGATCCTGGCGCTCTTAAACGGTTATGTTGACCGTGAGTAGCTTGACCAACCCCTGCAAATCCATGACGTTTTACAACTCCTTGGAAACCTTTACCTTTAGAAGTTCCTGACACATCAACAAACTCACCTTCTTCAAAGTGCTCTACTGTAATGGCATCTCCTAATTTATACTCTTCTTCAAATCCTTGGAATTCCATGACTTTTCTTTTAGCGGATGTACCAGCTTTTTTAAAGTGTCCATCTAAAGCTTTATTAGAGCTTTTTGCTTTTTTGTCATCGAAACCAAGTTGTAAGGCGTTGTAGCCGTCAACCTCTTCGGTTCTGACTTGGGTAACAACGCAAGGACCTGCTTCGATAACTGTACAAGGAATATTCTTCCCGTTTTCATCGAATAAGCTGGTCATTCCTATTTTTCTTCCTATTAACCCAGACATTCTGTTTAGATTTAAGACGTTAGATTTTATATATCCATCGCGTCTATTATTAATAATTAATTATTTTGAAACTTCCGTTTCTTTTGTCTTTCTAGAAATTCATTCAAAAAAAACAGCGTTAAACATGTTCAACGCTGAATATGTTTTTACCGTTTTTCCTTCGCGAAACCCTCCGGACATGTGTATTCTGAATACATTCAGAATTTTTCATCTCTTTTATGAGATTCTAATTTTCATCGGAATAAATACAACTAAATTTTTTCAATCTATAAAATAAACTGAAAGTCTTGTTTTATTTACTTATACTTTAATCTCAACTTCTACTCCGCTTGGTAACTCAAGTTTCATTAAAGCATCAATAGTTTTTGAAGAAGAACTATAGATGTCTAATAATCTTTTGTATGCAGATAATTGAAATTGTTCTCTAGATTTTTTGTTTACGTGTGGTGAGCGTAATACAGTAAAAATCTTTTTATTTGTTGGTAAAGGAATAGGGCCGTTTACTACAGCTCCTGTACTCTTTACAGTCTTTACTATTTTCTCAGCAGATTTATCTACTAAGTTATAATCGTAAGATTTTAATTTAATTCTAATTTTTTGGCTCATCTTAATATATTATTAACCTTTAGCTTTTGTAATTACATCTTCAGAAACATTAGACGGTGTTTCTGCATAGTGAGAAAACTCCATTGTTGAAGTTGCTCTACCCGAAGACATCGTTCTCAATGCAGTAACATATCCAAACATTTCTGATAATGGAACAGTCGCTTTTACTACTTTAGCTCCAGCTCTATCACTCATGTCTGATACTTGACCTCTTCTTCTATTTAAGTCTCCTACAATATCTCCCATGTTTTCTTCAGGAGTAAGCACTTCTAACTTCATAATAGGTTCCATGATTTTAGCTTTTGCCGCTTTTGCAGCAGCTTTATATCCTAATTTAGCAGCAATCTCAAAAGATAGTTGATCAGAATCCACAGCATGGAAAGATCCATCTCTAAGAGTAACTTTTAAAGAATCCATTTCATATCCTGCTAAAGGTCCGTTTTTCATTGCCATTTTGAATCCTTTCTCAATAGAAGGAACAAATTCTTTTGGCACATTACCACCTTTAATTACAGACTCAAATTGTAAACCCTGAACACCTTCATCTGCAGGCTCCATCGTAAATACGATGTCTGCAAATTTTCCACGTCCTCCAGATTGTTTCTTATACACTTCTCTGTGATCTGCAGAAGCAGTAATAGCTTCTTTATATTCTACTTGAGGCTGACCTTCGTTCACTTCAACTTTGAATTCACGTTTTAAACGATCAACAATAATATCTAAGTGTAACTCACCCATTCCAGAAATAATAGTCTGTCCTGAAGCTTCGTCTGTTCTTACTTGAAAAGTAGGATCTTCTTCAGCTAATTTTGCTAAAGACATTCCTAATTTATCTACATCTGCTTTAGTTTTAGGCTCAACCGCAATACCAATTACTGGATCTGGAAAGTCCATAGATTCTAAAACAATTGGATGTTTTTCATCTGATAAAGTATCTCCTGTTTTGATAGATTTAAATCCAACAGCCGCACCAATATCTCCTGCTTCAATATAATCGATTGCATTTTGTTTATTAGCGTGCATTTGATAAATACGAGAAATACGTTCTTTTTTACCTGAACGGTTATTTAAAACGTAAGAACCCGCATCTAATCTACCAGAATAAGATCTAAAGAATGCTAAACGCCCTACAAAAGGATCGGTAGCAATCTTAAATGCTAAAGCAGCAAAAGGCTCTTTTACATCTGGTCTACGAATTTCTTCTTTATTTGTATCTGGGTTTATACCAACAATACCTTCTTTATCCATAGGAGAAGGCAAATAACGACATACAGCATCTAATAAGAACTGAACACCTTTATTTTTAAATGCTGATCCACAAATCATAGGAATAATAGCCATATCCATAACAGCAGCTCTAAGTGCAGCATGCACTTCTTCTTCTGTAATTGAATCTTCATCTTCCATAAATTTTTCTAAAAGATCCTCATCATAACTTGCTACTTCTTCGATTAAAAGTGCACGATACTTACGAGCTTCTTCTTTCATATCCTCAGGAATTTCAATAACATCGAAAGTTGCTCCTTGAGTTTCATCATGCCATATAATAGCACGGTTTTTTACTAAATCTACAATACCTCTAAAATCTTCTTCATCACCAATGTTTAAAACGATTGGCACCGCGTTAGATTTTAACATATCTTTTACTTGCTGACAAACCATCATAAAATCAGATCCTTGACGATCCATTTTATTAACGAAACCAATTCTAGGCACTTTATAGTTATCAGCTAATCTCCAGTTAGTTTCTGATTGTGGCTCAACACCATCAACAGCACTAAATAAGAAAACCAATCCATCAAGAACTCTTAATGAACGATTTACCTCTACTGTAAAATCAACGTGACCAGGAGTATCAATAATATTAAAATGGTATCCTTTAGTTTCTGGAGTTGGCTGTGCATTTTCTAATGGAAACTGCCAAGTACAAGTAGTAGCAGCAGAAGTAATTGTAATACCTCTTTCTTGCTCTTGCTCCATCCAGTCCATAGTTGCTGCACCATCATGAACTTCTCCAATCTTGTGAGAAACTCCTGTATAATACAAAACACGTTCTGTTGTAGTAGTTTTTCCAGCATCAATATGTGCTGCAATACCAATATTTCTTGTGTATTTTAAATCTCTTGCCATTTCTTAGAATCTAAAGTGTGAGAATGCTTTATTAGCTTCTGCCATTTTATGAACATCTACTCTTTTCTTAACAGCAGCTCCTTCTTCTTTAGATGCAGCTAATACTTCTGCAGCTAAACGTTGAGCCATTGTTTTTTCGTTTCTCTTACGTGTGTGCAAGATTAACCACTTGATAGCTAAAGAAACTTTTCTATCTGGTCTAATTTGCATTGGAATTTGGAATGTTGCTCCACCCACACGCTTAGATCTAACTTCTACGTGAGGCATTACATTTGATAATGCTTCTTTCCAAATTTCTAATGCTGATTTTTCTTCTTCGCCTTTTCTTTCTTCTACGAGGTCTAACGCATCGTAAAATACTTTAAAAGCTACTGATTTTTTACCATCCCACATTAAGTTGTTTACAAAACGTGTAACTAATTGATCGTTAAATTTTGGATCTGGTAAAAGAATTCTTTTTTTCGCTCTTCTTTTTCTCATGTCTTTACATTAAAAAAGTTAATAAAATTACTTCTTTGGGCGTTTTGCACCATACTTTGATCTACGCTGAGTTCTTCCCTCAACTCCCGCTGTATCTAAAGCTCCACGTACTACGTGATACTTTACTCCTGGCAAATCTTTTACCCTTCCTCCTCTAACTAATACTATCGAGTGCTCTTGTAAATTATGTCCTTCTCCTGGGATGTAAGCGTTTATCTCATTACCATTTGTTAATCTTACTCTGGCTACTTTACGCATTGCAGAGTTAGGTTTTTTTGGTGTTGTAGTATAAACACGTGTACATACTCCTCTTCTTTGAGGACATGATTTTAAAGCAGCCGATTTACTCTTCTTAGTTATTTTGGTTCTTCCTTTACGTACTAATTGTTGTATCGTTGGCATACTAAATTGTTAATAATTACGTTTTTATTTATAATTGTCTCTTTTTAAGAGTTTGCAAATGTACAATTAAATTCTAATTATTCAAATGCTAGTAGGTTATTTTTTAAAACATTAATTTTTTATTGATAATAATAATTTTCAACTTACATTTATTGGCTTAGATTTCTTGATTTTGAATAAAAAATTTACACCTTATATATATATACTTTTTTTTAGCTTTTCTGTTAACACGTTTTATGGTCAGGTAAATAATAATTACGTATTAAAAATGATAAGTAGAGACAGTATTGAGGACAATGTGATTAAAAGCATTAACTATAAAAGCATCTTCACTAAAATTAAACAACTAAACAGAACAAAAGATAGTGTTCTAAATCTTTTAAAAGATAAAGGATATTACACATTATTAACCGACAGCATCAACCAAAAAAAAAAGAAGTACACATATTATTTAAAATTGGGTTCAAAAATAAAAAGTATATATATAAAGATAGATGAACGGGATACAAAAATTATCGAAACTCTAGGTTTAAAAAACGAAAATGAGTATTTGATTATAGAAAATGAAAAATTAAAACCCTTACTAAATACTATCAATAAATATTTAACTGAAAGCGGTCAACTTTTTTCTAAAGTTAGATTGATAAATTCTAACATTAAAAATCAATCTCTCTATACAGAACTTCAAATAAGTTATTCTAAAAAAAGAACAATTAACAAAACAATTTTAAATGGCTACACAGATTTTCCTTCTACATATTTAAAACAGTATTTACATTTAAATGACAAAAGTGTCTTAAATGAGAATAAAATTGAAGAAGTCTCAAAAAAAATCAATGAATTAAATTTTGTGTCAGAAATTAAAAAGCCCGAAATCTTATTTAGTAAAGACTCAACAATACTTTATTTATATTTAAAAAAGAAAATGTCAAATAGTTTTGATGGTTTGATTAATTTCTCAACCGAAAATAAAAAATTAAATTTTAGAGGTTATTTAGATTTGACTCTAATTAATATTTTAAATAAAGGTGAAGAAATAAAAATTAATTGGAAAAATAATAGCAACAACAATCAAGATTTTATATTAAAAACTAAAATTCCATATCTATTTAATAGTAAAATCAGCTCAGAAATTTCTTTTAATTTATTTAGAAATGATTCAATCTACACAAATACAAGTTCAAGAATTTCGTTAAGCTACTCTATAAGTAATACAACAAACTTTTTTTTATTACTTTCAAACGAAAACTCAAACAACACTTCAACTGCACAAAATATTTCTAGTTTTAAGAAGAAAATGATCGGGCTTGGCGCTAATTACAACTCATTACTAAACAATCAATTTAATGTAGATTTTAATATCTTATATGGTACAAGAAACACAAATACTAAAACCAATCAATTATTCATTCACTTTGACTCTTCAATATTAATAAAAACCTCAAACAAGACAGCACTATTTTTACGCAATAAAAGTGATTTTTTATTTTCTGACTCTTATTTAGAAAATGAGTTTTTTAGGGAAGGTGGAACAAATAGTATTAGAGGATTTAAAGAGCAATCTATATTCTCTCCAAAATTTTCATATATAAATAGTGAACTTCGCTTTCTATCTGACAACAAATCGTATTTATATAGCATTCATGATGTTGGATTTTTTGCTCTAAATACAGAAAGTAAACTTTTTTACTCAATCGGGTTTGGTTATTTCTATATTAAAAACAACAACTCAATTAACATCTCCTTAACAAATGGCGGAGTAAATGGTGCAGTATCACCCTTAAAATCAGCTCTTTTATCTATTAAATTCTTAACTTTATTTTAACAGAACCTTACATAGTTTTATTTTAAATCATAAAATAATTAACATTTTATATCATTTTATTTGTGTAATTAACTTTTATTTATGATTTTTGGCTTTAATTAATTCAAATAATTATACAAATGAAAACAAAGTTTAATGGAATTTTAACGCTTTTATTAGCGTTGGTGGTGCAAATTTCTTTTGCACAGGAAAAAACTGTTTCTGGAACAGTTTCCGATCAAAATGGAACATTACCAGGGGTTAGCGTTCTTATTAAAGGAACAAATACTGGTACTGAAACTGATTTTGATGGTAAGTATTCTATTAAAGCTGAGACAGGTGCTGTTCTTAGTTTTAGATATTTAGGATACAAAACGGTTGAAAAAACTATTGGTGCTTCTAACACTATTAATGTTACTATGACAGAAGACGCTAATTTATTAGACGAAGTTGTTGTAACTGGTGTAGCTGGTGCAACATCTAAAAAGAAACTTTCTGTAACTGTAGCAACTGTTAATGCAGCAGATTTAGAAAAAGTACCTGCTGGTTCTGCAGCAAGTGCTCTTCAAGGTAAAGTTGCCGGTATTACAGTAACTAATTTAGGAAGACCTGGTCAAGGTGCAACTATTTTATTAAGAGGTGCTGCTAACTTTTATGGATCCCAAGCTCCATTAGTAATTATGGATGGAATTTTTATTGAAGGTGGTTTAGGAGATATTAATGTTGACGATATTGCTTCTTTTGAGATAGTAAAAGGTGCATCTGCTTCTTCTCTTTATGGTTCTAGAGCTGGAAATGGAGTAATTGTTATTACTTCTAAAAGAGGTAAGATAGGAAAAACTCAAATAACTTTTAGATCTGAAGTTGGATTTGCAGAAATCAATAATTTTGTTAAAACTAACCAATCTCAAGGTTATGAATTAGCAGCTGATTGGGAAAGCGTAAAAGGAAAATATACTAAATATGCTGGTGTTACTTACGATCCAAATTATCAAGGTGTATATGCTGCTTCTGGTAAGAATGCAGTTTTAGGTTCAAGAACTGAATCTCCTGATGGTTATTCTGATAATCCTTACGGTGTTTATAATGATTTTCAAAAAGCATTCTTTAAAAAGGGAATAAATACTACTAAGTACACTTCTCTTTCTAGTGGTAATGATAAATCAAGAATATTCTTTTCATATGAGAATTATGAAGCTCAAGGTGTTTTAGCACAAACTGATGGATATATCAGAAATACTTTTAGATTTAATGCTGATTTCTTTATTAATGATAAATTAACTTTCTCGGCAAGTAACGGTTACATTAAAATAAATGATAATAGCCCAGGTGGTGGGGCAGATGTTTATAGAACTGTTGCAAGATTAGCGCCAGATGCACAAGTATTAGTAGATAATCCTGATGGTCAGCCTTTTTATTACAAGCCAGATCCTTGGGAAAGTGAAATTACAAACCCTTTATATGCTTTGTATAATAGAGATGCAAAAGCAAAACAACAAAGATTTTTAGGTGGTTATAAATTGAACTATAAGCTTAATAATGATTTTAGTGCAGAGTTAGAATATTCATTTGAGAGTGATACATATAGATTTACAAGCAATAATAAGTATGAAACTTATACAACTACTGGAGATCCTGTAGGTTTTGGATATAGTAAAGGTTCTTTATCTAAAAACAATTATTTACAAATCTCACAAAAAGCACAAGCTACTTTAAACTATGTTAAAGAGTTTGGAGATTTAGAAGTAAAAGCGAAACTTAGTTACTTAGCAGAAGACAGAGCTTATGAGCAATATAGTGCGGCAGGTCAAAATTATTTATATTCTGGTTTACCAACATTAGATAACTTTAACAATACTGATGTTACTGCTTCTTCTGACAGTCAAAATGTAAGAGCACAAAATATGTTTGCTATTGCAGGTTTTGTATATAAAGATAGATATATATTTGACGCATTGTTTAGAAGAGATGGTTCTTCTTTATTTGGTGTAAACCAAAAATGGAACAACTATTATAGAGCATCCGCTGCATATAGAATTACTAAAGACATAGAAATTCCTGGGGTACAAGAATTAAAATTAAATGTTGCGCGTGGTACATCTGGTCAAAGACCTGGATTTAACTGGCAATATGAGCAAACTGCTATTAGTGGAGGTTCATTATCTACAAATAGAATTAAAGGTAATCCAGACTTAAAACCATCATTAACTACTGAAAACGAAATAGGGTTAAATGCTCAATTTTTAGATAGATTTAGTTTAGAAGCTGCTTATTCTAATCAGATATCTTCTGATCAATTTATGATTGTTAGTTTATTTTCGCCTGCAAATGCTGGTAAAAACAGACAATGGCAAAATGTTGGTGATTTAGAATCTAATACGTTTGAATTTACATTAAATTCTAGAATTATTGAGAAAAAAGACATGAGCTGGAGAGTAGGAGTAAATTTAACAACTTCTTCATCTACAATTACAAAATTGAATGCTCCGGAACAACAAGTTGGTCCAAATGGTTTATTCTTATTAAGAGAAGGAGTTGAGTATGGTTCTATGTATGGACGTAAGTTTGTTTCAGATTTAGGTGCCATGGCAAAACAACTTCCTGCTGGTAAAACTATTGCAGATTATTCTGTAAATAGTGACGGTGTTGTCGTTGAAACTTCTACAATTGGAACAACAGGTGAAGCTGCTATTATTCAAGTAGATGATAAAGGTGTTGCTGTTTTTGATAAAATTGGTAATCAAAATGCTGATTTTAGAGTAGGTATTACCTCTAACTTTTCTTACAAAAATTTCGATTTTTATATGTTGTGGGATTGGAAAAGTGGTGGAGACATTTATAATGTAAATGGACAATGGACAACTATTAGTGAAAGAAATGCAATAGTTGATCAAGCTGGTAAAGCTGCTGCTGACAAAAAAACAAGAGTGTATTATGGATCTTTATATGATGTAAATCAAAATAATGCTTTTTGGGTAGAAGATGGTTCATTTGTTAAATTAAGAGAAGCTTCTTTAGCATATACGTTACCAAATGATACATTTAAAAACTTATTTGACGAAGTTAAAGTAAGTTTAATTGGTAGAAATTTACTTACGATATCTGACTATAAAGGATGGGATCCTGAGATAGCTAATTATGACAGTGGAACACAACAATATTATAGTGTAGATTATGGAGTTTATCCAAATCAAACTTCGTATTCATTGTCTGTACAACTTAAATTTTAAATTTAAAAAACATCAATAAAATGAAAAATATTAAAAACATAGTAATCTTTACATTTTTAGCATTATTTGTTGCTAGCTGTCAAGATTTTAATACAGAATTATCTGTTGAAAATTTGGAAAATCCAAATGACAAAATACTAACATCAGATCCTGTTGCTTTAGACGCATTGTCTACATCAATTATTCAAAACTGGTTTAGAGCTACACACAGTACAAGTTCACCTGCTGCAGCTTTGGGTACAATGGCAGATATTTATACTTGTTCATGGGGAAATTTTGGTATGAGAGATTTGTCTAGTGAACCAAGAGTTGCTTTTAATAACTCTAGTGCTTATAGTTATAATAACATAACAAATACCTACTTTAATGCGTTATACTCAATTTTATCAGATTCAAATACTTTAGCTTTAGCAATAAAGAATGGTACTAAATTTGAAAACCCTGATAGAGTATCTATGGTTGCTAAATTAGGGCAAGCGTTATCAATTGGTCATTTAGCATTAGTTTTTGATCAAGTATGGGTTTCTGATGAAAATGGAGTTATACCTGGAACAGGAGGTACTGAAGGGTCTTCTACATATAAAGAAGCAATGACTTTTGCTTTAACTAAATTAGACGAAGCAATAGCACTTGCTAAATCAAAAAACATTTCATTATCTGAAATTTATTTACCTGGTGGTGGTGGTGCCAATTCTTCATTAGTCGCTTTTATGAATAGTATGGGAGCAAGAATGTTAGTTGGTAACGTAAGAAATAGCACTCAAAAAGCAGCTATTGACTGGGCTAGAGTTTTAGCATATACTAATGCTGGATTAACATCTGATTTTGAAATTTACATGGATGATGTAACTTGGTATGACCTAGTTCCTAAAACTTACATGGTATATCCAGGATGGGCTAGAGTTGATATGAGAATTATAAACATGTTAGACCCTAACACTATCAATTATTGGACTGATGGTCTTTCTACTGTACCAGCTGCAACATCTGCAGATGCACGTTTAGCTTCTGATTATCAATACTTAGGTTCTAACAATTTTAGACCAGAAAGAGGATACTATCACTATAGTAACTATAGATATAGTAGATTAGATGATTATATTACAATTTGGACTATGAATGTTACTGAATTTTCAGCTGCTGAAAATGATATGTATAAAGCAGAAGCTTTAGCACACAAAACTGTTCCTAATTTATCGGGTGCAGCTGCAGTAATTAACGCTGGTACTAGAGTAACTAGAGGTAAATTAGTACCTGTAGCTGCTGATTTAACAGCAATTAAAGCTGCTATTCATTATGAAAGAATGATTGAATTTGCATATACTGCACCAGGAATTGGTTTTTACGAAATGAGAAAAGAGAATTTACTACAAGCTGGTACTTTATTACATTTCCCTGTACCAGGAAAAGCTTTAGAGTCTATTCCTACACCAAATTATACTTTCGGTGGTACTGATGGTGTTGCTGGTGAGGATTATTCTACTGCTGGATGGAGATAGTATATTTTATATATTAAATTATATTAAAACCACCTCAATTGAGGTGGTTTTTTTATTTATAATTACATTTGCAATATGGAAATAAAAACAGAATTAATTTTTGGAATTAGAGCTATTATTGAAGCAATAGATAGTGGAAACACCATTAGTAAAGTATATCTACAAAAAGAATTAAAAGGAAGCTTATTTTCTGAATTAAACAGCTTAATTAAAAAGAATGGAATATCTACAAGTAATGTTCCTGTTGAAAAATTAGATAGATTATCAAAATATAACAATCACCAAGGAGCAGTTGCTAAAATTTCTCCAATTGATTTTTATGATTTAGAAGAATTGATTGAAACTACATTAGAAAAAAAACAAACTCCATTATTTTTATTATTAGATCAACTCTCTGATGTACGTAATTTTGGTGCCATCATAAGAACTGCAGAATGCACAGGCGTTAATGGAATCATCATACAAAAAAATGGTAGTGCTCCAGTTAATGCTGAAACCATAAAGACTTCTGCTGGTGCAGCGTTTAAGCTACCTATTTGCAAGGTAGATCATATTAAAGATGCGCTGTTTATATTGCAAGCTTCAGATATTAAAACTGTTGCTGCTACAGAAAAAACAGACGACTCAGTTTTTGATATCAATTTTAATCAACCCATTGCAATTATTATGGGTTCTGAAAATAAAGGTGTAAATCCTTCTGTTTTAAAAATGGTAGATTATAAAGCAAAACTTCCGCTTTTAGGAGAAATAGAATCGTTGAATGTTTCTGTTGCTTGTGGTGCTTTTTTATATGAAACGGTTAGGCAGCGGTTAGTGGTTAGTGGTTAAAACTAAAAAAGTGCTTTCTAAATCTCTTCTTGATTCAGCTCTTCTTCAATTTCTTGTTTTGGTGGATTAAAATTACCATCATCATCAAAAAGTAAATCAAATTCTGTCTGTTTAAATTTATATTTTTCTCTAACAATTCCTTTTTGTTTAAATATAAAAGCAAAAGTAAACCCTACTAAAAAACCAGATAAATGTCCTTCCCAAGAAACACCATCTTTAATTGGAAATACATACCAAATCATACTGCCATATAAAAAAATTACAATTAAAGAAACTGCCACTAATTGAAATTGCTTTTTTATAATTCCAGAGAAAAAAATAAAACTAAAAAGCAAATACACAATTCCACTTGCGCCAATATGATATGCTTCTCTAGCAATAACCCAAGTAAGTAAACCAGATAAAAAACCACCTAATACAAGAACTTTTAGATAAACTGATCTATAAAAGTAAATTAAAAGCGAAACTAAGACAAATAACGGAATCGAATTATTAAATAAGTGATTAGTATCGCTATGGATAAAAGGAGAAAGAAAAACACCCTTTAAACCGCTAAAACTTCTTGGAAATATACCTGCTCTTGTAAAATTTAATGAAAACTGTATCTCTACCCAATAAACAAGCCAAATTATAAAAATAAAAGAGAACGGAACTAATAGTACTTCTTTTGTAAACTTAAGTTGATTGCTTGTTTTCATCTGTATAAAATTAGCAAAAATTTAGCCATTTTAAATTTACTGAAAATCTGTCATAAAACTTTCCTATTTTTACTGTATGAATGAGCCATTAGCAGAACGCATAAGACCCAAAAATTTAGAAGACTATATAAGTCAGCAACATTTAGTTGGTAAAAACGGAATACTCACAAATCATATTAAACAAGGAATCATTCCTTCTTTAATATTATGGGGACCGCCAGGAATTGGAAAAACAACACTTGCAAATATTATTGCAAAAGAATCTGAAAGACCATTTTATACGTTAAGTGCTATTAGTTCTGGAGTTAAAGATGTAAGAGAAATTATAGAAAAAGCTAAAAATAGTGGCGGTTTATTTACCAGTAAAAATCCTATTTTGTTTATTGATGAAATTCATCGTTTTAGCAAATCTCAACAAGATTCGCTGTTAGGTGCTGTAGAAAAAGGTTGGATAACTTTAATTGGTGCAACTACAGAAAACCCAAGTTTTGAAGTAATTCCTGCCTTACTTTCTCGTTGTCAGGTATATATTTTGAATTCTTTTGATAAAGAAGATTTAATTGCTTTGATAGATAGAGCTATTAAAAAAGATGAATTTATTTCTAAACGGAAAATTAAATTAGTAGAAACAGATGCATTAATTCGTGTTTCTGGAGGTGATGCACGAAAATTATTAAATGTTTTCGAATTATTGGTTAATTCAACTGAAGATCCAGTAAAAATTACTGACAAGTTTGTGTTAGAAAAAGTTCAAAAAAACACGGTTCATTATGATAAAACTGGCGAACAGCATTATGATATCATTTCTGCATTAATAAAATCTATTCGTGGAAGTGATCCAAATGCTGCTGTATATTGGTTAGCAAGAATGATAGAGGGCGGAGAAGATGTTAAATTTATTGCTAGAAGATTATTAATTTTAGCTTCTGAGGATGTTGGAAACGCAAATCCAACAGCACTAATATTAGCGAATAACACGTTTCAAGCAGTTTCAGTAATTGGTCATCCAGAATCAAGAATTATTCTAAGTCAATGTGTTATATATTTGGCAAATTCTGTTAAAAGCAATGCCTCTTATGAAGCTATTGGAAATGCTCAAGAATTAGTTAGAAAAACTGGAGATCTATCTGTGCCATTACCTCTAAGAAATGCTCCAACAAAATTGTTGAAAGATTTAGATTATGGTAAAAATTATAAATATTCTCATAATTATGAGAACAACTTTATAAATCAAGAGTTTTTACCTGAAGAAATCAGCAACACAAAATTATACGAACCAGGAAATAACAGTAGGGAAAATGCTTTTAGAGAAGTTTTAAAAAACAGATGGAAAGACAAGTATAAGTATTAAAATTTAACCTGATATTCTTTCTGAATTAACACATTGTTTTCATAAAATTCAGCAATCCAATTAGAATTCTTTTTATATAAAATTCCATTTTTATTTTCAATAATAAAAAAGTTTTCTTGCGTTGTTTTTAGTACTTTAAAAACTACATTTAACCTTGTATCTATTAATTGAAACCCATTATTAGTTGGCTTCGAAGCCAAAACACTTGCCGTTATTTTTTTTGTTTTTGTAACTTTATTACTAATTGCTGTATTAGCATTAACCGTTTTTATTACAGCTAATTTTTTTACTTTAGAAAGTGTTTTTTGCGCTTCTGTAGCTTTAACAATTGCTTTATTAGTGTTTTTTGGTGGATTGTAAGAGTGATTTCTTATTGCTGGGTCTTTAAAGGCGCCACGTATTGCTTCATGAAATGCTTTTTTATAATCTTTTTCTTTACTTTTTCCAATTAAGCTCGTGTAAACTATTTTACCGTTACAATCTTTTAAAACCACATTTACTTTTGTTGTAAACATACTAGAAGCCTCTTTTACAGAAGCAAATAACGAAGAACATCTATTGGTGTTAAAATCTTCTGGTAATTCATCTGTATTTAAATAAGATGTAAATCCGTATTTATTAAAAAGAAATTTAGTTAATGAACTGGTTTTATATTGATCTGCTTTATTTAAAAAATCAAAATTGTTTGCAACTATAACATATTTATAATTGTTGATTTTTTGTTGACAAAAAAAAGAAAAGCTACTAATAAGAAAACCTACTAAAAATATTTTTTTCATTTTAATCAAAAATTAAATTAAAACCAAACTGTAAAGAAGCGCTTTTAGCTTCAGTTAAGTCTGATAATTTAAATACATTATCAACCATACCATACATTTGAAATATTCCTATTTGTGTAGAAACTCCTACTCCAATATTTGACATCGAATAATCATTTGCAGTATATGTAAATTTAGCACTAAATTTTTCTCCAATGCTTTTTTCAAAAAACATAGTTGCTGCAATTTGCGTGCTTAATGGTCTAGTTATGGCATATAATTGAAACCCAACAGAATTATTATAATACTCTTTATACGTTTCGTCATAACATTCTTTGTTAGTTCTTGCTCTACCAAAACTATATCTAACAGCTCCATTAAACTTTATTGGTCTCCAAGAAATAAAAGAGTTTGTAGTTATTTCTCTTGGAATATTTGCTTTAAACTCGCTATCTAGCTCTGCCAAATAATCTTTATTTATTGGAGACCAATAATCTGTATTATTTTCGTCAAATTGCACTTCTACTCCATCAAACTGATGATTACCAACTAGTGATAAGTTTTTAACATTTTTTGAATAACTAATAAAACCAACATCTAAAATACTTCCTGTAAATTCTATCTGCGGTGTATAATGATATGTGAAACCTAAATCAAAACCAACTCCAATATTTTTACTTAAAAAAGTATTGCCAATCACATCTTTTACACCAACATTTATACGATTATTATCATCTAATAAACCAGATGTGTTAAAATTAATATTTATGTTACTTAGGTAGCTTTTATAAATATTATTATCTCCTTTTATAGTACTAAATGTTCCTGAATTATTTTTTGATGACATATATAAACTACCAGAATAGATTTTAAATCTACCGCCAATATTTAATTTTTTATTTACTTTATAAGATAAACCTGCATGTATAACACCAATCACATCACCTCTAAATTTTAACTGTGAAAAATAAATCGTTTTATCTACATTAGTTCCATTGCCATAGAATAAAGAGCTTACAATATCGTCTGGATAATATCCTATGAAATCAATTTCTTGGTACAAACCAAAACTCAAATACATTTTTTCATTTAATCGATATCCGGCATTTAAGATTTCAACTTTTGTATTTAAGTCTAAGAAATCTCTTTCTGTTAGTTTTCCTATTAAATTTTTAAATTTTAATGTAAAACTTGAGTTATCGGCTAAAAATAAATCGGAAATTGTTGCTTCTGATGAGCCTATATTAAGTGATAAACCAGATAAAAATGGAATACCTGCATGATATTTAAAGTTCGTTTCTGCACCTGGATTTAACATTAAAGTATTTGGCATTTCTGCAAAACCGTACAAAATTTGTTTGTTTTGACTATAACTTACAGTACAAATAAACAATCCTAAAATAATAAATAGCTTTCTAAAATTCATTTTTATAATTTAAGGAAAAAAGTTCCGGCTGTTTTAAAAACTAAATTTTTAACTACGTTTGGATTGATTACAGCGCCATTATTACTTGGAGATAATTGTACTGAAACTCTAATTTTTGTAGAAGACAAAAACAATTGGTTATTGATGATATTTATTACTTCTTTTTGTGCATAATTTAAGTTATTAGCATCAACATTAAAAGTATTAAAACGATGTGTTCTGGTATTATTATCATCTAAAAATTCAACATTTATAGTAAAATCTCTATCAAATTGATTGCTAATTTCAAATTCTAATTCTAATTTTATTAAGTTATTCTTAACAAACGAACTATTTAGAGATAAAAATTTTGAAGTTTTACTTATAGGTGTAATAACTTCTACAGAATTTATTCGATCAAAAAAAGTAACCTGATCTAATGTAAAATACACTAACGATGATGTAAAAACTGGTTCTACGGTTAAATCTTCTATTTGTTCAAAATCTACATATTTTACACATGACGAAAATAAAAAAATAAAGATTAAAAATATAGGGGTTTTTCTAATATTCTTCATTTACTTAAGTATTCATTAGCAACAACGAATAGGGCTTAAAGATATTGTTTTATTTCTAAAAGATGAGAAACAGAAGTGTATTTATTTTTATCTAATTTTAGATTCTCTAAATTAAAATGAATACTTGCTATTCCACAATCTAAAGCACCAATAATATCAGCCTCTAAATTATCACCTATCATCACACTATTATCTGCTTTTGCATTTGCTTTGTCTAATGCAAACTCAAATACTTTTGGGTTTGGCTTCTTTACACCAACAGATTCTGATGTGATTATTTTATTAAAATATTTTTTGATTCCAGACTTTACCAATTTTAAACCTTGAACTTCTTCAAATCCGTTTGTAATAATATGCAGTTCGTATTTTGGGTGTAAATAGTCTAACAACTCTACTGCACCGTCAAATAAATGATTATTAGAGGGTAATATATTAATATATTCTTCAGATAGTAAATGAATTAAATCATCAGTTACAGCGTAGTTTAATTTATCAAAAGAGTTTTTTAATCTACCATACCTTAACGCTTCTTTACTAACTTTTTCTTCTCTATATAATTTCCAATAGTCAAAATTTATCGGCGAATATACTTTTAAAAACTCTTGCAACTCTAATTGAATATCATGCGCTTTAAAAAGTTGCTCGAACGTTAGATTAGAGTTTTTCTCAAAGTCCCACAACGTATGGTCTAAATCAAAAAATATGTGTTTAACTTCCATTTGGCTAAAATATAAATATAAACCAAACCTTAAAACTCTTTTAAGTCTTTATATTTGTAATTAAAGTTTCTGTTTTTTGACTAAAAAATTACATATTCTATTTTTGTGTAGCTGGTTTCCTTCAAAGGAATCTCCAACAAATGGAGATTTTATACAAAGGCATGGAAAAGCTGTAAGTTTAAAACATAAGGTATCTGTTTTACATATTGTTTCTAGTAAAAAAATTGCAAAAATTACTATTGATAAAACAATTGATGGCAACTTGACAACATATATTGGTTATGTTAAACAGAGTGAAAATCCGATTGTAAAAACAATTCGATTCTACAAAGCGTACAATCAGATTTTAAAATTGATTGGTAATTACGATTTTATTCACGTAAACAGGCTGTATCCGTTTGGATTATTTGCCTTGCATCAAAAAATGATAAAAAGAAAACCTTTTCTCATTTCTGAACATTGGACCGGTTATTTAAATTCAAGAAATAATGAAATTTCTTTTTTTCAAAGGATGTGCTCTAAATGGATAACAAACAAATCCGCTTTTATTTGCCCTGTTAGTAATGAATTAAAAAATGGAATGCAAAACTTAGGATTAAAAGGAAATTATTATCCTATTGGAAATGTAGTTGACACAAACATATTTATTCCTTCGGATAAAAAAAACAATAAATTTACGATTGTTCATGTTTCTGGGTTGAATGATGCTCAAAAGAACATTACTGGCATGTTAAAAGTTGCTAAACTTTTAGAAAATGAAATAGACAGTTTTACTTGGAAATTTATTGGAGGAACATCAGAAAATTTTAAAAAACTAATTGCTGATTTACAATTTAAAACTGCAAAAATTAAATTTCTAAATCATGTTTCGCAAAAAGAATTGGCAACGCATTTACAAAGTGCAAATCTTTGTGTTTCGTTTAGTAATTTCGAAACTTTTGGCATTGTAATGCCAGAAGCAATTGCTTCTGGAACCTTTGTGATATCAACAAATAATGGAATTTTAAACGAATTAGAGCCTCAAGATTTCTTTTCGATAATTCCTATAAAAGATAAAAACGCACTGACTACAGAAATTGTAAAGCAGTATAAAAATCTAACAAAATTAAACACAAAAAAAATGCATTTGTTTATAAAAAATAGATTTAGTCAAGAAATTATTTCTGAAGAATTTTCTAAGTTGTATTTTAAAACACTAAATAAAAACTCTTGAGTTTATTAAAAAGTTACATACAAAATTTTATTTCTAGAGCTGGTAATTACATTTTATCAGCATCTATAATTTCTAGGATTTTATCTTTTATTGCTTCTTGGATTGCGCTACAATTAATACCAAACAAAGAACTAGGAATTGTCCTTTTTGCATATAACATTATTCTATTTATTATTCCAATTGGTGGCTTTGGATTGCACCAAAGTTTATTAAGATATGGCGCAATATTAAAAACCGACGAAGAAAAAAATAGTTTGTTTCGATATACTTTTTTTAAAGGAATTTGGGTGTCATTTATTTTAATTTTCATACTTCTTTTAGCTAGTTATTTTATCAATTTTAAATTTAAAAACACCAACTATTATCTAGCCTTTTTATCGATAACAATCATCCCAACATATCTATTTGAGTTGATAAAAATTCAATTTAGACTTAAACACAAAAATAAATTATTTGCATTTACAGAAATTATTTTTACAACTTTTTTAACACTTTCCGTATTGGTTTTAAGTTATTATTTTAAAGAAAAAGGATATGCAATTGCGTTGATACTTACTCCTACTCTGTCGGTATTATTTTTTATACAGAAGTTTAAATCCGATTTACTTTTCAAGAAAAAACCAACCATCATAAATCCTAAATTTTGGAAATACGGAATTTTTGCAAGCTTGTCTAATGTGGTAACTCAATTGTTATTTGTAATCGATATTTTGCTAATTGGTTTTTTATTAAATGATGCAGAAATGGTTACCAATTACAAATACATTTCTTTAATTCCGTTAAGTTTATTGTTTCTGCCAAGAGCTTTTATAAATGCTGATTTTGTAGCTTTTACAGAAAACATTTACAATAAAAAATACATTGTAAAATATATTAAAAGTTACATGTTACTGTTTACTATTTTAAGTGTTGGTTTTACTCTTTTCTTTTGGTTGTTTGCTGATATAATTTTAAACCTATTTGATGAGAACTTTGTGCAATACAAAAATTCCTTTTTGATTTTAATTGTTGGTGTTTCTGGAATTTTAATTTTTAGAGGAATCTTTGGTAATTTACTTTCTTCTATTGGTAAAGCACATATAAATTTTTACATTACTTCTGTCGCGTTATTATTAAATGTTTTTAGCAATTATTATTTGATTCCTACATACGGAATTAAAGGCGCCGCAATTACTTCTGCATCATTAATGTGGATTACAGGAATTGTTTCTGCAATGCTGTTTTGGAAACTTTACAACAACCATTTTTTAAGCAAAAAATAAGTTTCTGGTTTTGCTCCAAAACTTTTAAAAAAAGCTGCAATTCCATGTGATTGTGAGCCTTCAAAATCTAGAATTAGATTTGTATTTGCATAGGTTTTAATTACATCATTTAATAACAAACTAGCTACTTGTTTTTCTTTTCCTAATTGCGAGACAGCAGAAAATAAATATGTTATTCTGTGTGAATCTAACACAAAAACAGCAGCACCAATTAACCTTTCATTGATTTTTATTCCAACTATTTTTACACAATTTTTACTCACCAAAACAGCAACTAACTTCGTGAGTTTTTTATATTCTTTTTCTGTAATTTCTTTAAAAGAATAATGCTCATTATACAAAAATAATACTTCAGAAAAAGGAATTTCTTCAATAATAAATTGCTCTTTTAAACCTTGATTAATAGCATGTTTTCTCCCTTTAGAAAAACTTTTATATAACATCTTATACTCTTTATCTAAAGAAAGCAAATAATTGTTTTTATCAATAGTGTTTTCGCTAGAAAGATTGTTGTCAGAATTAAATTGTAATGCTATTTTTAAATATTTTTTAGGAATCGTATTCAAAAAAAACTGGATTGTTTCTTCTGTAATATTTTCTTTAGAAAAAACACCTAATTGTTGTGTAAAAAAAGGTTGAGAAATATACGAAATCAAGAATTTTTTATGAAAAGGCAATGGCATTACAGCTTCATAATCATCTAAAACTAAAACATTCCAATTATCAGCAACAATATCTAAGTACCAAGAATATGCATACATTCTACTTTGCAAAGAAGTAGCAATACAATTATTGTATTTTTCTTCATCAATTTGATTTCTTTTGACAAAATAAATCATATTAATCGGTTGCAATTTTCAACATCGATTCGTACACTTTACTCCAGCCTTTCCATCGCAAATAATTACTCAAACTTTCGTTATGAAACAATGTTACAAAGGTTCCGTTTACTTCTTTTACCTCGTTTTTTAATTCTCTAATTTTCCCTAAAGATTGTCTTGGAGTTAGCTCCATGTAATCATTTAAAGTTGTATCCATCAATGCAAAAGGAACAACTTTTAAAGGTGTTTGAATTTCGAAATCTAAATCGTAAAAATAAAATGGTGTACATGTACTGGCTCTAAATCCAACATGACTTGCATATCCCATAGAATGATCTTCTTTTATTTCTAAATCGATTAAATTCTGATATGTTTCTGGCAAACTAAAACGCAAATAATGTTGCCTAGATTTTTCCATTGGCATATTTGTAATTGCTTCTAGTCGTTCTTTTTCTTTCTTTAGGATAGTTTCATCTTTCATCGAAAAATAAGAAGGGTGTAATCCTACTTTTGCGTAATCTACCATCGATTTTATCAGTAATTTAAATTTGTTTTTTGCAGGAGAAACGTTCGTATCAAAAGTGGTGTAATCAGCAACTAAAAAAAAGAATGTTGTATCAATTCTATATTGTTCTTTTAACTTTAAAATCGTATCAAAAGTAGTATATGGATCATTTTTAATATTTGAAATAACCGCAAATCTATCCCAAAAAATCCGAAGTTTTAACGAGAAAAAATCTTTAATAAAAGCACCAAAAGTTCTTACCAAACTTTTATGTTTGTAAGCATAAGCATTGTCAATATCTATTGTAGAAAGGTATTCATAAATACGTGTTTTATAGTTGTAGTCTGGAAATTTTTCTTTTAATTTTTCTAACAACTTGTAAGCCCAAATATCTACTATTGGTTTTTCTAAAAATCGATATTTAAAGGCCAAACTTTGTTCTGCCGTAAAGCGTTCATGTATATCTCTAACATGAGGCAAATATTCTTCATATCTACTAATTAAATAAAAACTGGCAGCAAAAATATCAAACGGAAGTATAGATTTTGATCCCGCGTTAAAAAAACACGGCGTGTCTTCCCAATGAAAAATAGTAATGTCTAAATCGTTTACGCCTTGTTCAAATAACAAATCGTTATTTTTAATAAAAAACTCGTTTCCAAGTGGCGCTTTAGAATACGTCATTTTTAAACCGTTAAAAGCAATAAATTCTTCTATTTTGGTTGTAAAATCTACAGGTATTTGTAAAATACGTGTAAAAATATGTTTAAAAACATATCGTAATCTTGGTGTAATTTTATGAGTGTAAACGAGTATCAATTTTTGTGAATTTGTTTCAAATTAAAGTATTTGGCTGTCTGCAAAGCTAAAATAATCTTTTTGAGTGATAATTAAATGATCTAACAATTTTATATCTAATGTTTGTCCTGCTTCTTTAATTTTCTGAGTTAATGCTTTATCAGAAGTACTTGGAGTTAATTTCCCTGAAGGATGATTATGACAGACAATAAGACCAACAGTTGTTAATTCTACCGCTCTTTTAAACAGCAATCTAACATCAACCATTGTAGCTGTAATTCCGCCTTTGCTTAATTGTTTTTTAGCAAGTACCTTGTTCGAATTATTTAAATACAATACCCAAAACTCTTCGTGTTGTAATTCTCCAATAATTGGTTGCATTATTTTAAAAGCATCTGTACTGCTTTTTATAATTGGTTTTTGTTCAACTTGCTCAAAATGTCTTCTTTTTCCTAATTCTAATGCTGTAATTATACTAACTGCTTTTGCTTCTCCAATACCATTAAACTCTTTTAATTGCTCAAAAGTTAAAGCTGCCAGTTGGTTTATATTATTATGTACGGTGTTTAAAATTCTTTTACTCAGTTCAACAGCACTTTCTTTTTTTGTTCCAGAACCAATTAAAATTGCAATCAATTCCGCATCAGTTAAAACATTTTTTCCTTGTAAAATTAGTTTTTCTCTTGGTCTATCTTCAATAGCCCATGATTTAATAGTTAACTTTTTCATTTCTAACAATTTTTTGAATAAATATAGGGTTTATTTAAATTACTAAATGTGTGAATAGATTCTTTTTTTTTGCAGATATAGTTAAAGAACAATACATTTGCACACATTCATTTATTTTTAATTTTATGAAAATTATTATAGCTGGCGCAGGAGATGTTGGTTTCCATTTAGCTAAACTATTATCTTACGAAGCTCATGACACTTATGTTATTGACTTTGATGGAGATAAATTAGAATATATTAATAATCATTTAGATGTTTTTACTAAAAAAGGTGATGCAACTTCTATTCGTCTTTTAAAAGAGATAGGCATAGAATCTGCCGATTTATTATTGGCAGTTACAGAATCTCAGAATACAAATTTTACGGTATCTGTGATCGGAAAATCTCTTGGTGCTAAGAAAACCATTGCTAGAATAGACAACCCCGAGTTTTTAAAAAATGACGTTATTGACTTTAAAAAGTTTGGTGTAGATTTTATGATTTCTCCTCAAGAATTAGCCGCAAATGAAATAAAAATGTTGCTAAATCAATCTTCTTTTAATGATACTGTTGAGTTTGAAAAAGGCTTGTTTAATATAATGGGTACAACGTTAGAATATAAATCTCCTATTCTAGATTTAACGGTAAAAGAAGCAAAAGATAAATTTGCTTCAGTAGATTTTATTACAATTGCTATTAAGAGAGAAGGTGTTTCACAAACTATTATTCCTCGTGGAGATACTATTTATAACATTAAAGACCAAGTGTATTTTTCTGTACCAAAAAGCAGTATTGAAAAACTATATCCTATTATTGGTCAAGAACAAATGAACATCAAAAATGTAATGATTTTAGGTGGAAGCAGTATTGGTTTTAAAACCGCAAGAAATCTTTGTAAAGAAAATTATAAAGTAAAAATAATTGAAAAAGAAAAAGAAAGAGCCTTAGACTTAGCAGACAAATTATCTAATGCCTTAATAATTAATGCTGACGGTAGAGATATTGAGCTTTTAGAAGAAGAAAATATTAGAGAAATGGATGCATTTATCGCTGTTACCGGAAACTCTGAAACAAACATTATGTCTTGTTTGGTTGCAAAATCTAAAGGCGTAAAAAAAACAATTGCATTGGTAGAAAATATGGATTATATCAATATTTCTCAAACCATTGGCATTGATACCTTGATAAACAAAAAACTACTAGCTGCAAGTAGTATTTTTAAGCATATTAGAAAAGGAGAAGTACTTGCTCTTGCTAATTTACATAACATTGATGCAGAAATTTTTGAGTTTGAGGTAAAGCAAAAATCTAAAGTAACAAAGAAACCAATTAAAGAATTAAAAATCCCTAGAGAAGCCGTTTTTGGAGGTATTATTAGAGATGGAAAAGCAATGATGTCTTTTGGAAATTTTCAAATACAAACTGGTGACAAAGCAATTGTTTTCTGTTTACCTGAAGCAATTTCTATAGTAGAAGAATTATTCAAATCATAATATATGAATTCTTTAAACTTAAAAATCATATATCGTTTTCTTGGCATAACCGCTATTTTAAACGGATTATTTATGTTTATATCTTTACCTTTTAGTATATATCATAATGAAGATGCACAGTTTGGTATTTTAAACGCTGGTATCATTACTATTTTTTTAGGTTTATTACTTTACTTTTTTAACAAACCAACTTCAACAAATATTCAAAAAAAGGAAGGCTATTTAATTGTAACTTTAGGTTGGTTAATTTTATCAATAACAGGAATGTTGCCTTATCTTTTAAGTGGATCAATTCCTAGCATTTCTGATGCTTTTTTTGAAACATTATCTGGTTATTCTACTACTGGATCATCTATTTTGTCAGACATTGAATCTATGCCAAAAGGAATTTTATTCTGGCGTAGTGCTACGCATTGGATTGGCGGAATGGGAATTATAGTATTAACAATTGCTATTTTACCTTTATTAGGAATTGGAGGGATGCAATTGTTTATGGCTGAAGCTCCTGGCCCTTCTACTGACAAATTACACCCAAGGATTACAGATACAGCCAAACGATTATGGTTAATTTACGTTGGACTTACTTTTAGTGAGTTTTTCTTATTAAAACTTGCTGGTATGACTTGGTTTGATGCTATAAATCATGCAATGGCAACAATGAGTACTGGTGGTTTTTCTACAAAAAATACAAGTATTGCTCATTACAACGCAATGCCTATGGTACAATATATTATTATTGTTTTTATGTTTATTGCAGGAACAAATTTTGTGCTTACTTATTTTGTATTAAAAGGAAAAGTTCGCAAATTATTTGAAAGTGAAGAGTTTAAATATTATTTTTTAGGTACAATAATTATCGCTAGTATTATTGCAGGAACAATTATTTTTTATCAAGACCCAATGTTAAAATCAACCGTAAATCATCCAATGATATACGGAAAAGTAGAAAGTGCTATTAGACATTCCTTTTTTCAAGTAATTTCTGTAATAACAACTACAGGTTTTGTAAGTGCAGATTTTACGATGTGGAGTTTCTTTGCAACAGCAGTATTCTTTTCTTTATTTTTTGTTGGTGGATCTGCAGGATCAACAAGTGGAGGAGTAAAGATAGTTCGTCATATAGTAATGTTAAAAAGCAGCTTTTTAGAATTTAAAAAAGCATTGCATCCAAATGCAATTATTCCTGTTCGTTATGACAAAAAACCTGTAAGCCATACCATTGTATTTAATATTATTTCTTTCTTTATTATTTACATGTTAATTTTTGTGGTTTCTACTGTAATACTAACTTTTTTTGGTCTAGATTTTACTTCTGCTCTTGGAGCTGCTGGTTCTTCTTTAGGAAATATTGGTCCTGCAATTGGCTCTGTTAGTCCGGTAGATAATTACGCTCATTTATCTAATGCAGCAAAATGGTTTTGTTCATTTTTAATGCTAATTGGGCGTTTAGAATTATTTACTGTATTGATTTTATTTTCTCCTTTTTTCTGGAGAAAAAGCTAACATCTAAAGTTATCTTTTTGTAATGTAAAAGGAATAACGTTTTTTTTCTTCATACATTTTTTATAACTTTAGGATTCTTAAATTTTTTGATTATGAAACAAAAATACTTATTAAACATTTTCACCTTTTGCTTGTTTAGCATAACATCTTTTGGGCAGTCTGCTGGAGACATAGCTTTTACAGGTTATAATACCGATGGTAATAAAGATTTTGCTATTGTTGTTTTAGCTGATATCTCAGCAAGTACAACTATTTATTTTACAGATGATGAAACTACAGGTGTTGGATCTCCTAGTGCTTTAGCAGGTAGTGAAGGTACTATCACATGGAATACCGGAGGGAATATAATTAAAGCAGGAACTATAGTTGTTTTTACAGACGTTGATAGTGATACAAATCCTAGTTTTGGTTCTTCATTAGGTACAATAACTAGAAGTGGCACTTTTAATTTATCTGGTAGTAAAGATGGAATAATTGCATTTATTGGTACTGACTCTAGTACACCGACTACTTATATTGCTGCTATACAAATAGGAAATGACAATGCTTTTTTAGGCCCTTTTGATGGTGATGGAATTACACTTACAAATACAGGTTTGGTAATTGGAACTTCTATTATTATATCTGATAATACTGCTTCTCCAGATGGAGGAAAATATACTGGTTCTAGATCAGATCAAGTTTCATACGCTGCTTATTATACTCTAATAAACACAAATGGTAATTGGGCAACTGAAGGTACAAATGGTGAATTATCACTTGAATTTTCACAGGAAGCATTCACAACAAACACAACTACTTGGGACGGATCAACAAGTGCTGTTTGGAATTTAGCAGGTAACTGGTCAAATGGAATACCAACAAGCTCTTCACTAGTTTCAATTCCTAACGTAGCAACAGCTCCAATAATTAGTTCAGGAACAACAGCTTTAGCTGGTAACTTAACGATAGAATCAGGAGAGATCTTAACAATAAATTCAGATAATTCACTTACTGTTAGCGGCTTATTAACTATAACTGGAGATTTAACAATAAACAACGGAGGTTCTTTAATTGTAAACGGAACTTCTACAGGTAATTTAACTTATAATGTAAACGTAACTGACACAAATTGGCATTTAGTTTCATCTCCTGTTGTAGGAGAACAATATGATGATGCTTGGAATACTGTAAATTCTATTAATGTTTCTGGCGCTGGGCTTAATGATGCAGTAAGCACATATAATAATAATACATCAACAAATGGAGTTTGGGAATATTTTCAAACTGGTGGAACTGCAACTACTTTTAATCAAGGACAAGGTTATTCTTTAAAAAGAACAGGCGCAGGTAATTATGGTTTTATTGGCACTTTTCCTACAAGTAATGTTCAATTAACAATTACTCAAGGTTTTGGAGCACTAAACAAATGGAATTTTATTGGAAATCCGTTTCCGGCGTATATAAAAGTAAGTGAATTAATTACTGCTAATGCTGCAAATCTTACAGACGTTCGCGAGTTTGTGTATATCTGGAATGGCACTAATTATGCTGTTCTCGCTGGGACAGATTATATTCATCCTGGGCAAGGATTTTTTGTAAACGCAGATAATTCAACCGCAAATAACTTTACAATAGCAGAATCTTTACAAAGTCATCAAACAGGAATTACTTTTTATAAAGCAGCAAGTAATCCAACAATAAAAGTTTTTGTAAATGATCAAGACAATAATCAAAAATTTACAGAAATTAGATATGAAGAAAATACTACAAAATCTTTAGATCCAGGGTTTGATGCTGGAACATTTACAGGGCAATCTACTAGTTTTAGTTTATACTCTCATTTAGTTTCTAATAGTGATGGAGTTGATTTTATGTTGCAATCTTTACCAAAAGATGATTATGAAAACACAATTATTCCTTTAGGATTAAATGCAGATGTTGGAAAAGAAATTACTTTTTCTGTTAATCATCAAAATTTACCAAGCGAATTAATGGTTTTTATTGAAGATACGAAAATGAAAACAATTACTCGTTTAGATGAAAGCAGCAGCAATTATAAAATTACTTTAGATGCTAACAGTAACGGAATTGGAAGGTTTTTCTTAAGAACATCAACAACAGATTTAAGGAAAACTTTAAATCTTGACGATCTTAACTTAGATCAGGTAAGTATATATTTAAGTTCAGACCGTACGTTAAGAATCGCTGGATTAAAAAGCGATAGAGCTACATTAACTATTTTTAATATTTTAGGTAAAAAAGTGTTCTATAAAAAATTAAAACCTCGTTCAACCTTAGATGTTACTTTATCAAATGCTATAAAACAAGGAATTTATATTGTAAAACTAGAAACTGATAAAGGAAATATTAACAAGAAAATTTTCTTAAAATAATTTAAAGCTACTTTTGAGATGAAAAAACAAACAAAAAATACAGAAGAGAATATTACTCGAAAAGAAGCTATTAAAAAAATCGGTAGCTATGGTAAATACGCTGCTTTAACAGCAATAGGAACTTATATACTTTTAAATCCTAAAACTGCACAAGCTAGAAGCCCTGCAACACCAGGAGGTGGTTTTTAATAGAATTACATATAAAAAAAACCTCGAAATTTCGAGGTTTTTTTATGGAACTATATTTTAAAAGTGTATTTTTGATTTTTAATGAGCAGATTAGTAGTAAAAAAAATTGAAGACAAAGAAATCGTTTGGTTTAAAAACTCAAATTTGTATTTAGTTTTAGAACAGATTACTGCTGATATCCTATTAAAAATAGATAAAAAAAACTCTCTTGAAGAGATTGAAACTTGGGCTTTTAAAAAAATTGCTGCTCCAAAAAATATCCTTCATAAATTTATTGAAGATGTGTTTTTATTATACACAACTAATAATACACTAAAAAGAGATGTTCAAAATAATTCTGAAGCTTATAAAGTTCCAACAAAACATTATTCAGTAAAATATTATTCTATACATAATTGTGTTTTCAAAATCCAATTCGAAACCGAATTTCATCTATTAAAAATTCACCCTACATTTGCACATTTAGAAATAAAAAAAACACCAAATTACAATTTTAAATACACAGTTTTTAATAACAAAAACTCAATTGTATTCTTTAAAGATGATATTTTTATTGGCAAATGGAATAAAAATGAAGCTCATGTTTTTGAAGGAAAACTTTCGATGCAAATCTTAATCGATATCTATAAAAAACCTGAAACTAATTGGATGGGAGTTTTTCATGCATCAGCAATTAGTAACGGAAAAGAATCAATGCTCTTTTTAGGTGATTCTGGGAATGGGAAAAGTACTTCTTTGGCATTGTTAAATGCAAACGGTTTTGATTGTATTGCAGATGATTTTGTGCCTATAGACAATAACCAAAATATTTACACATATCCTGCTGCAATATCCATAAAAAAGAAAAGCGTAAGAACACTACTTCCCTTTTATCCTGAACTAGAAAACTCTGCCGAATATCATTTTAAAAAATTGAATAAAACAGTTCGTTATTTACCACTTAAGAATATCAATTATGATGTAAAATTAAAATGCAAAGCGTTGATATTTATAAAATACAATCCTAAAATCGAATTAGAAATAAACTCAATATCAAAAATTGAAGCATTTCAACAATTGATTCCAGATTCTTGGATTTCTCCATTAGAAAAAAATGTAACTATTTTTTTAAAGTGGTTTTTAGATTTACCTTGTTACCAATTAACCTATTCTAACAATACAAAAATGATTGCTACCGTTTCTAAAATTTTTAATGATGAATTATAAAGAAACTCTTTTTTTTGTTGGAAAATGTTTAACGATTACTCATGAAGAGCACAATAGAAAAATTGTCGAAAAACAAATAAAATCAGGTAATGTTGATTGGGATACTATTGTTAAATTAAGCACAGAACATTATGTATTTCCTGCTTTGTATTGCAATTTAAAAAGAGCAAAATTACTTTATCATTTACCCGAAGAATTGGTGAATTACATGAAACATATTACCGATTTAAACAGAGAACGAAATCAACAAATTATTGAGCAAGCAAAAGAAATTAACGAATTATTATTAGCAAATAACATCACCCCTATTTTCTTAAAAGGAACTGGTAATTTATTAGAAGGTTTATATGAAGATATTGGAGAAAGAATGGTTGGCGATATTGATTTTATCGTTTCAAAAGTAAAATTTAAAGAAACTATAGAGATTTTAGCTTCTTATAGATACCACAAAGTGTATGATACTAATTCTGAAATCTTTTCTTTTAAACATTATCCAAGATTAAAAAAACAAAATAAAATAGCTGCAATTGAAATTCACAAAGAATTAATCATAGAAAAATATTCAAAAGAATTTAATTATTTATTTGTAAAAAAAGATGCCTTTTTACAGAATAATAGTACTTTTTTAAGTTATAAAAATCAACTTTCATTATCAATTATTGCTTATCAAATTAATGATGATGGGCAACATTTTAACACCATTGCTTTAAGAAATTCTTATGATGTTTTTTTGCTTTCTAAGAAAGTGAATAGTTTAAAAGCGGTAGAACAATTTAATAAACTATTTCATCCTTTAAACAATTACATTGCTTTGTCTAATAAAACATTTGGACAAGCATCTTCTTTAGAATATAAATCAACAAAAAAATCTAAAAAAAGATTAAAAAAATATAATAAACTCCTCGAAAGTGCATCTTTTAGAAAATGGAATCAAAAAACATGGTCTTGTTATTTGTTTATAAAAGTTAGACTAAACATAATCATTAAATCTATTTATGATAAACATACTAGGGCTTGGCTTATAAAAAGAATCATTAATGGTAAACAAAATTAAACCAACCTTTTAACCTTATCAAAATCTAATCCGCCATAATTTCCTGAACTCATTAATAATAAAGCGGTATTTTCTAAATTTTGATTGAATAAGAAATCTTTAAATTCAGTTGGATTCGTATAAATAATTAAATCTTCTCTATTAAAAGCAGTTGCTATTTGTCCTTTAGAAACTTCTTTTAGTTTTTTAATTTCTACTGCATCTGGCGAATAAAACACTACTGCTTTATCTGCAAAATCTAATGCACTTCTATATTCTTCTAAGAATGTTGCATTTAAACTACTATACGTATGTAATTCTAAACAAGCTAAGACTGTTCTTTCAGAATACTGTTCTTTTACTGCTTTTGTAGTCGCAGCAACTTTACTCGGACTGTGTGCAAAATCTTTAAAAATAACGGTTGATGCATTTTCTGCAATTTTTTCTAAACGTTTACTTGCTCCTTTAAAAGTTACAATTGCTTCGTAAAAATCATCTTCATCAATTCCCATATGTTGGCAAATCCATTTTGCTCCTGCAAGGTTTTCTAGATTGTGTTTTCCAAAAATTTCTAACGGTAAATCTCCTTCGTTAGTTTGCAAATAAGTAATTCCGTTTTTAATAAAATAATCTGGAGTTTTATACGGGTATTTTTTAATAGCATTTTTAGAATTCTCTACAATCTCTTTTATAATCTCATCTTCTTCATTATAAACTAAAATCCCGCCATTTGTAATAGAGTTTGTAAAAATTTCAAACTGTTCAACATAGTTTTCAAACGTTGGAAATACATTAATGTGATCCCATGCAATTCCGCTTAACAAAGCAATATTTGGTTTATATAAATGAAACTTAGGTCTTAAATCTATTGGAGAACTTAAATATTCATCACCTTCTAACACCATAAAATCATTTTCTTTCGTTAAATGAACCATGGTTTCAAATCCGTCAAGTTGAGCGCCAACCATAAAATCTACTTCTTTTTCATGATAATGCATAACATGCAAAATCATAGAAGTAATCGTGGTTTTTCCATGAGAACCACCAATAACAACTCGCGTTTTATCTTTTGATTGTTCATATAAAAACTCTGGATACGAATATATTTTCAACCCTAATTCTTGAGCTTTTATCAATTCTGGATTGTCAGATTTTGCGTGCATTCCCAAAATAATAACATCTACTTTTGATGAAATTTTTTCTGGAAACCAGCCAAATTGACTTGGTAATAATCCGTATTTATTTAATCTTGATTTTGAAGGTTCATGAATGGTATCATCACTTCCAGAAACTTGATATCCTTTATTATGTAATGCAATTGCAAGATTGTGCATTGCACTACCACCAATAGAAATAAAATGTATGTTCATTTAAAATATAATCGAAAAGTGTAATTTCAAAAGTACAAAAAAAGGGAACTAATTAGTTCCCTTTTCCCTTTAGATTTTATTTATTATTTCTTTTTTTCTCTTATTTCAGCTCCAATAAGTTGCACTCTCGTTGGTGTATCAGTTCCATCAATAATACTTTCTGTTCCTAAAGCAATCGCTCTAATTGTTTCTGTAATTACTGAAACTTTCAACGTTGTTGCTTCATCAGAAGCTTTGTGATAATGTTTATCTGTTGGTAATGGAACTGTTGAAAATGTATGTGACGGAATTCCTAAACGCGCCAAGGAAGCGTTGTCTGATCTAAAAAACAAATTTTGCTTATCATACGGATCTGGATGTAAAACATAACCAGTTCCTTCTAAATTTTTTTGAATTATTTTTCCAAAATCAGAACGATCAAATCCTGTTAACCATGCTGTTTTTGGTCCAAATTCAGAATCTTTCCCAATCATTTCAATATTGATTCCTGCAACAAACTTACTTGCATCAACATCTTTACCAAAATGTCTAGAACCTAATAATCCCATTTCTTCACCTGTAAAAGCAACAAAAACAATTGTTCTTTCATTATTTCCTTTTTTCTTAAAATATTCTGCCAGCGCTAAAACAGCTGTTGTACCTGAAGCATCATCATCAGCACCATTATAAATACTGTCTAACTGACCTTCTCTTTTTCTAATTCCTAAATGATCGTAATGTCCAGAAATAACTACATATTCGTTTTTCTTACTCTTTCCTTCTAAAACTCCTATAATATTAAAAGCTTCAATTTCTTTTCTAGTTCTTCTATGTTCAAAAGTAAACGTTTGCCTATAATCTTTTAACATATCGTATGTTGTTAAACCAATTCTTTTAAATTCTCCTTCAATATATTGAGCAGCTTTTTCAATTCCGGGTGTTCCTGTTCCTCTTCCTTCCATTTCATCAGAAGCCAAAGTGTATAAATGTTTTCTAACTGTAGTTGTATCGATACTTTCTACTGTAATTTCTTGATTGGTGTTTTCTTTATTTGTTTTGCAAGAATACATCAATACAAAAGCAAAAAGAAGTGTAAGTATTTTTTTCATGGTTATAAATTTAAGTGCTAAAGATATGAATTCAAAAGCAATATTTATTTTGTATTTTTGCTAAAATTATTTTTCAATGGATCTTACGTTAATTCCCAACATCAAACATACCAATTCTAACAACTTTTTTTTACTTGCCGGACCTTGTTCTATTGAAGGTGAAGATATGGCAATGCGAATTGCAGAAAAGGTATTACAAGTGACTGACAAGCTAGAAATTTCGTTTATTTTTAAAGGAAGTTTTAAAAAAGCAAACAGAAGTAGAGTTGATAGTTTTACTGGAATTGGAGACGAAAAAGCATTGAAAATTTTACGCAAAGTTTCAGAGACATTTAACGTACCAACTGTTACAGATATTCATGAAGCATCAGATGCAGAAAGAGCTGCGCAATATGTTGATGTGTTGCAAATTCCTGCTTTTTTAGTTCGTCAAACAGATTTGGTTGTTGCTGCAGCAAAAACAGGAAAGGTAGTAAACTTAAAAAAAGGACAATTTATGAGTCCGTCTGCAATGAAACACGCCGTTCAAAAAGTAATTGATTCTGGAAACACGCAAGTAATGATTACCGATAGAGGAACTATGTTTGGCTATCAAGATATGATTGTTGATTTTAGAGGAATTCCAGAAATGCGCGAATTTGCGCCAACAGTTTTAGACATTACTCATTCTTTACAGCAACCAAATCAAGATTCTGGCGTAACTGGTGGAAGACCAGATATGATAGAAACAATTGCAAGAGCTGGTGTTGTAAATAATGTTGATGGCTTATTTTTAGAAACACATTTTGATCCTGCAAATGCAAAAAGCGATGGTGCAAATATGTTACATTTAGATCATTTAGAAAATTTACTTAGCAATCTAGTTGCTATTAGAAAAACAGTAAACAATTTATAATCTAGTAAGTTGTTATAGTTTATATGAAGCGACTATTCCTATTCTTATTTTTTACAAGTATTACTGTTCAATCTCAGGATTATGCTGATGTTGATGCTAAAGTAAAACGCTATCCAAAATTTAATTCCGCTCAAAAATTAGCTACTAAAATTAATGCAGATTTTACTTCTGATACTGATAAAATTAGAGCAACATTTATTTGGTTAACAGAAAATATTAGATACGATTTACAAGAGCTTTACAATCCAACTACTAAAAAAATTGGATTTAGTTATAAAAATGAAGCCGAAAAGCAAGCAAAATTACAGCAGATAAAAGACGATATTGTAAACGAAACTTTTAAAAAAAGAAAATCTGTTTGTGAGGGTTATGCCCAATCATTTAAAAAAGTGTGTGATTTATTACAAATAGAAGCCGTAATTATTAAAGGTTACGCTCGAAACTCTTCAAACGAAATTGGTGTCATCCCTTCTGTCACAAATCATGCTTGGAACGCTGTAAAGTTGAATAACAAATGGCAATTAGTGGATGCGACTTGGGCTGCTGGTTATGAAATTAACAACCAATGGAAAAAGAACTTTACCGAATATTATTTTTATCCAAATCCAGAAGAACTAATAAGAACTCATTTACCAGAAAATGAAGCTTGGCAATTGGTAAAAAACCCAATGAGCAAAAAAGCGTATGCAAGTCAACCAATAATTGGTCAAGGTTTTTTTAATAAAAATTTAATTTTAATTTCACCAAAAAACGGCATCATTTCTAGAAATAAGACAATTGAATTTAAAATTAAAAATTTAACTCTTTCAGAACAGATTAGTTATCAATTCAAAGGACAACGTTACGGTAAAAAAGCAACCGTAACTTTTGAAAACCCTACTGGAAGTTTTACCATCAATTTAGAAAAGAAAAAAAGAACTGAATTGTATATTTTTATCAATAATGAAATTGCTTTGCAATATAAAATTAGATAATTATTTTTTCTTATAAAATCCTTTTTCTTTAGAATTATACGCTTCCTCTAAAACCGAAAATAATACTTTCTCATTGATATCTTCTAGTTTAAAATAGCGCAAAGATTTCACTACTTTTCTTCCTTCTGTAATTAAATATTCGTTGTATTTTAAATGAGCAGAAGCCCAAAAACAAACATCAACATATCCTTTTTTAAGAGACGCATTTAAGTAACAAAATGGATTGTTATCAATATAATACACCGGAATTTTCCATTTATATCTCATTTCTACATTAGAATAACTTCCTTCAATCAATAACTGCAAGTGTAATAATATCGATTTAAAAGGTTCTGGTTTACTTAGAATATATTCTTCTGCTGGTTTCATTTTTTGTATATTGGCTTTACAAATTATGGCTAAAAATAGGGATTTAATTAAGAACACAAACTTCAACTTTGCCTTAAAAGGAAGACCAAGTATTTTTATTGGAGTTTATATTCTAGTTGGTGCGTTATTAATAAAAATGACAATTAAAGGTTTTACAACTGATTCTTCTCCGTTTGGATTTTTAACCGTTAATTTTTTAGAAGGATTTATTGTCATCATTACCATATTGGTTGTTCTTTTTTCTATGCTCGCATTATTTTTTGGAAACAGAAGGTTTCAACGAAAAATTGGCAATAAAATTTGGAACTGGAATTCAAAAAAATCAATATTCCTTTTAATTGTACTTCTTACACTACTCTACTTTATAGAATTTTATTTCTTAAGAATTGGAGAAGAGCAATTAATAATTCCTGCTTTTTTTATTGGATTTGGATGTGTTTTAATGATTTTAAATTTCAATAAATCAATAGCTTTGTATTATTTCTCTATGTTTTGTTTCTTATTAGGAATTATTGCTTTGTACACAAACGGAATGAATTTTTACCTTTTGATGACTCTTGGAATTGCTCATATTTTTTATGGTTTTTTTACTAGAAAAGCTGTTTAATAACTAAGAAAATAGATGTCAAAATTTTTAATATTGATTTTTTATTTTCCTTACAATATCTTCCAATCCGTTTAGTTTCAGCTCGTAAACCAAACCCAACATTAGTCCCAATTTTCCTTTTGGAAATCCTTTGTTATTATACCAAACAATATAATGCTCTGGTAAATCGATTAGAAAAGTGCCTTTGTATTTTCCATACGGCATTTTCATTTTTGATACATCAATAAGAAATTGTTGATTTTGTTCCATTTAATTTTAAGAGTGAATAAACCTTTCGACTGCGCTCAAGGAGACAGTTCTAATAAAACTATTCCTTTCCGTCAACGTATTCTTGTAGATAAGAAAACCGCTCGGTTAACTTTCCGTTTTCTGTCATTTTTGCTCTTGCTAAAACTCCATTTTTATCATTATTATAAAAAGCCGGAATTACATTTTCTAAAAACAATTCTCCAAAACCTTCACTTGCATCTTTTGGTAATTCGCATGGTAAATTATCAACTGCCATTACAACTACAGCATTTTTGTCTTTATAATCAACTTCTGATTCTGTTTGCGGATTGTAACCATAAATTGGATTTGCAATTGTTGACGCTCTTAATGTTGATGCAACAGGCCCATCAATATCACAAGAAATATCTGCCACTAATTTGATGTTAAAATCGTTAGATTTTGCGTCTTCTCTTGTAAATAAATACGGAGAACCATCGCCAAAAAAGTGTCCAGCAATAAAATAATCTGTCACTTTTGCAAAACGCATAAAATTAGATTTATACTTTTCTGGATGCTTATAAAAGTCGAAATTATCTAAAACTTGTCCGTCTTTACGTTTGTTGTAATCCAACACATCAACCATACAATATAGAGGTTCGTTAAAATTAGTAGTCAAATAATCTTCTACAGAAACTTGTTTCATTTGCATTTCATCTAACATTTCTTTTGCTCCGTAGGCAACTTTTCCACTTCCTGTTAAAAGTATTTTTATGCTTGGTAAATTAATATTCTTTAATTCTTTAATCAATGCTTTTTGATCTGCTAAGTTTTTAGCTTTTGGCAACTGAAACGTTTCTTTTTTTAGTCCGAAAGCTCTAAAACCATTATACGCACCAACAATTCCGGCATAACGACCAAAACCGATTAACCGAGCACCATTTTCTTTAACAATGGTTTCATGATCGTATAATTCGATATTTTTCTCTAAAATTGATAACAATAATTCACGATTATATGGCTGCTTTTTTATTGTATGAGAAAAGAAAAAATATTTCTTATTCGGAATTAAAAACTCAACCGGAACTTCTTTTACACCTAACAACACATCACAATCAGAAACATCGCTAACAACTTCAAATCCTGCTTTTTCATAATCTTTATCAGAAAAAACACGAATATCAGAACTCTCAATTTTTATGGTTGCTTTTGAATATTTTTTTTGAAACTCTTGTAATTTTTCTGGTGAAAAAACCACTCTTCTATCTGGCGGGTTTTTACGTTCTTTTATAATTCCAAACTTCATAATTCTAAGTGTAGTAAATTTTGCTCGAAGATATTGATTTTATAAAGATGTACAAACGCTATTTTTAGCAATTTTATTATTAAATTTGCCAACTGTTCTTTGGCACAAATTTTGAAGAGATTTGATTTATTAAAGAATGATTCTGAAACAAGTTCAGAATAAACGGGGACGACTGGTTTTGACAGCGAGACGCGTTAACATGTAAGCATACCGAGGAATGAAATTACCACTCGTTAAACTTATTTCAACCTTTTTAAACGGCGAAGATAACTACGCTTTAGCTGCTTAATCCGAATTACAGTAGGATTGGCCTAGTCCCGCAAGGCGGGAAAGCTTTATGTCCACGAACAGCCTTGGTTTACGGCGTTTCACTTTTGGGCATCGTAAATGTAAACATAGAAATTTTGGCACTTCGACAAAATTTTGAAACTAAAGAAGATAAGCTTTTAGTGGATTGTTTTTAATCAGCTAAGAGACGAAAATTAATTAAAAACTAAGTATGTAGAAAGCCTTTTGGCCGCTTGTTTGGACCCGAGTTCGATTCTCGGCGTCTCCACCTCCGCCCTACGAAGTTCCAAGTTTACGAGGAACGAAGTAGGGCTTATTATTTAAAAAAATCCTTTTCAATATAATTATAGGCTTCGGCGGACACGTCCTTATTCTAATTATCTCCTTTATTTATGAACATGTGCAATAAGAATTATTAATAATTCATTATTTTTATTATAAAATAAATATTATGATGATTTTACCTTACGCTGTTTACATTCTAAAATGTAATGACAACACTTATTATACTGGATTTTCTAGTGATATCATGAATCGATTAAAATCTCACCATTCTGGAGAAGTAAAATACACAAAGAGTAGATTACCTGTAGAATTGACTCATTTAACCTATTATAAAGAGAAACAAAAAGCGTATGATTTTGAACGTTATTTAAAAACAGGGTCGGGAATTGCTTTTCGAAATAAACGTTTTTTGTAATTTAAACCCCTATTTCACGACCAACTATCGAATTTAAAAATTAAAGAATGACTTGGAAAGATGTACTTCATTTTGCTACAAAAGGAAACCCAACACCAGATAGTATTGTTGTTAAAACCAATGCTGAATGGAAAGCACAATTAACACCAGAACAATATCAAATTACACGTTTAAAAGAAACTGAACGCGCTTTTACAGGAGAACATTGCACTACTTATGAAACTGGGAAATACGTTTGTACTTGTTGTGGTACAGAATTGTTTGATTCGAGTATCAAATTTGATTCGAGCAGCGGTTGGCCAAGTTTTACAGAACCGATTAAAGAAAACGCTGTAAAATATTATAAAGACACCACACACGGAATGATTCGTGTTGAGATTTTATGCAATACTTGCGATGCACATCTGGGTCATGTTTTTCCTGATGGACCAGCACCAAGCGGATTGCGTTTTTGTGTAAATTCGATTTCAATACAATTAAAAAATGAAAAGTAATTTACAAACTGCCATTCTTGGCGGCGGATGTTTTTGGTGTACAGAAGCCGTTTTTCAAGAAGTTAAAGGTGTAGAAAAAGTGGTTTCAGGTTATTCTGGCGGAACAGTTCCTGGAAAACCAACCTATAGAGAAATTTGCTCTGGATTAACGGGTCATGCAGAAGTGATTCAAATTACTTTTGATAAAACCATCATTTCTTTTGAGGATATTCTCATCATTTTTATGACAACGCACAATCCTACAACTTTAAATCAACAAGGAGCAGACAGGGGAACTCAATATCGTTCTGTCATTTTTTTTCAAAATGATACTCAAAAAGAAATTTCAGAAAAAGTACTTCATCAATTAGCTGAAATTTACGAAGATAAAATAGTAACTGAAATTAGTCCGCTTACTATTTTTTACGAAGCAGAAATGGAACATCAAAATTATTATAGAGAAAATACAGAACAAGGATATTGTAGTTATGTAATTACACCAAAACTGAATACACTCAGAAAATTACATGCTGATAAATTGAAGTAAAATCATAAAATTTTGTTAAAGTAAATGACTGACAGTAAGTTTTTTACAAAAATAGAGTCTAAGTATGTGATAAGAGTTTCTTATCATTCTTTTTCATAGCAATTTTCCCGCTTCATTTTTATTAATGAGGCGGGTTTTTATATTTTCTTAAAAAGAAATTTTAACAACGCTATTTTAAAAAACAAAGGCCACAATAATTTTGATGACAATTTTGTTTTAAATTTAATTTCTTCTTTATATAATGACCAATTGTAGTTTTTAGAAATACCTTGAGTACCACAGAGAGCTATGATATTAGGAATAATTTTTACCCTCTTTTTCTTTTTAAACAAACGTAAATTAAACTCATAATCTGCCAATATTTTATAATCTGTATTATATTGACTCTCTTTAAATAATTCTCTTCTATAAAAAGTTGCCTGATGGTGTACTGTGCTTTTAATCCACAGTTTTTTTGACCATTTAGAAGAAAAAATTCCATTGCTTTTTTTGATTTGACGCGAATCTGAATTGGTAAATAGATATTGTATTTTTCCACTAACAACATCAAAATTTGATTGTAATTCTATTGCAATACTCTCTAAAGTTGTTTCATCTTTTAGAGAATCATCGGCTCCTAAAAAATAAAACCATTTTCCGCTTGACAAAGAAATTCCTTTGTTCATTGCTTCGTAAATTCCGTTATCTTTTTCTGAAATAAAGTGAAAAGGCTTTTCTAACGTTTGTAAATATTCTATTGTTCCGTTTGATGAATTTCCGTCAACAATCCAAACTTCAAAATCTGTAAAAGTTTGATGTTGAATACTCGCAACACACTCTTTTAATTTCTTAAGATTGTTGTAGGTTGGAATTATTATGGAAACAGTTTTTTCGATGTCTTTTTAATTAAAATAGTTGTCTAATATTTGTTGTTCTTTTTCCCAACAAAATTCATTTTTTGCTTTTTGTTGATTCAATTTTATTTGCTGATATAATTCTTTATTTTCTAACAAATTCTGAATTTCTTTCGCTATCGATTTTGGCTCGTAATTTTCTACAACAACGCCAACTTTATGAGTTTCTACGATATTTTTTATTTCTGGTAAATTACCGCAAATTATTGGCAACTCGGCATGTATATAATCAAACAATTTATTGGGTAAGGAATATTCAAAGCTAAGCCCTAATGGTTCTTCCAACACCATTCCGATTGTTGCTAATTTTGTGTAATTTGGCAATTCTTCGTGCGGGATTCTACCTAAAAAATGAACGCGACTCTCTAATAATTCGTCTTTTACAAATTGTTGCAATGCTACTTCTACTTTTCCGTATCCAATAATTATTAAATCTACATTTTCTAGTAAATGCAAGGCTTTTATCATTGGTTTTATGCCTCTTCCCGGATTTAAAACTCCTTGATACAATACCGTTTTATATTTTGTTGGAAATTTTGCATCAACCTTCACAATCTCTCTTTGCAACAACGGAACATTTTTTACAACGCCAAAATTAGCTTTGTGTTTTGTATTATAATAATCTGCAATTGATTGACTTACTGTGTACGATTTTTTGATTTTCGGCAAGAAAAAATTTTCTAGCACTCTCCAAAAACCTTTTACAAAATTCCGTCCCTGCAATTCTGGACCTTCAGAAAATAATTCGTGACTATCGTAAACTAATTTGGTTTTTTTAAATTTACTTGCAAAAAAACAAGCAGGCAATGTATCTAAATCATTTGCTAAAATAACATCGCATTTATAGAAAAGTAATTTAAAAAATAAGCGAAAATTATATTCAGCATAAAACAAAAAATGATGATTAAAAAGATGTTTTTTTCGTTGAATTTGATACGTCCTTTTTAGAGAAAAAGTTGTTGATAAAACTCTTCCGTACACCAAAACATCAAAATTTTTACGGACTAAATAATTAGAAATTTTATGAACTCGTTGATCTGTAGAAATATCATTGGTTACTGCAACAAATATTTTCTTTTTTGAGTTCAACATCCGTTTTCTTAAATAATTGCTTGTTGTACAACTTCAAACACCTCACCGCCTTCGCACTTAATTGTTTTTTGTTTAAACTTTACAATCAATGCATAATCATGCGTAGCCATTAAAATCGATTTTCCGCTTTGATGAATTCCGTTTAGTAACTCCATTACTTCTAACGAAGTTTTTGGATCTAAATTTCCTGTTGGTTCATCTGCTAAAATTAATTCAGGATCATTTAGCAAAGCTCTTGCAATTGCAACACGTTGTTGTTCTCCGCCAGAAAGTTCAAAAGGTTTTTTGTAATCTTTGGTTTTCATATCAACCTTTTCTAAAACTTCATAAATTTTTGCGGTCATTTTTTCTTTGTCTTTCCAGCCAGTTGCTTTTAATACAAATAATAGATTGTCAAAAACGGTTCTATCGTTTAATAATTTAAAATCTTGAAATACAATTCCTATTTTTCTTCTTAAAAATGGAATCTCTTTTTCTTTTAAGGTATTTAAATCAAAACCAACAATCGTTCCTTTTCCGCGTTTTAAGTTTAAATCACCATACAAGGTTTTCATCAAACTACTTTTACCGCTTCCGGTTTTTCCAATCAGATAAAAAAAGGCTCCTTTTTCAATTTTTAAATTGACTTTAGAAAGCACCAAATTATCTCTTTGGTAAATATCTGCATCTTCTAGGTGTAAAATTGGATCTGCCATAAAAAGTAGTTTCTACAAACTTATAATTTTCTTATCAGTTTAAAGAAATATTAAGAGAATTAATCTTTAACTATTTTTATCTTTGATTTTTAAACCAACGTTTGTTTTTTGGGATGTAAATCAAACAAAACAAAAAAAACTGCGTTATAGTTTTCAAATAGCCAAAAAACCCTTTAAGAAAAATGAATATTCGCTTTTTTAAAAAATTTGCTTTTTTAGTTTTAATTACATTTAGTTCTAGTATTATTTTTGCACAACAAACAGAAGCATACACAAACCATTTAGCAGCTTATAACAATGCTATTGAACTTTACAATAACAAAGCGTACGCTGCTGCTCAAAAAATATTTAAAGAAGTTGCTTTGAAAAGCGAAAGTAGTACAACTTTAAAATCAGATTCAGAATATTATACAGCAATGTCTGCTATAAAATTAAATCAGGTTGAAGCCGATAAAATGGTGATAAATTTTGTTGAGAATAACCCAAATAGCAATAAAAAAGAAAAAGCATTTTTAAATGTTGGTAATTACTATTTTGCAAATAAGAAAGCAGCGTATGCTTTAAAGTGGTATTATAAAGTAAATAGAAATGTGCTCTCAACAGATAACAAAAAGGAACTTGATTTTAAAATGGGTTACGCATTATTATCGACTGGAAATTTAAAATTAGCCAGAAAAAAATTCTTCCCTTTAATTAATGATGCTCGTTACGGAAACGATTCTAGATATTACTTCGGGTTTATCGCTTACAAACAAGCAGATTACGAAACTGCAGAAATACATTTACAAGAAATTGCAAAACAAGCTTCTTATAAAAGTGAAGTGACGTATTATTTATTAGACATTAGTTTTAAAGACGGGCGATTTAAAAAAAGCATAGAAATTGGAGAAAAACTATTAAAAGATCCGAAGCAAAAAGAAATATCAGACATTTCTAAAATTGTTGGTGAAAGCTATTTCAATTTAAAAAAATACAAAGAAGCACTCCCATTTTTAAGAGCATATAAAGGGAAAAGAGGTAAATGGAATAATACGGATTATTATCAATTAGGATACACATATTACAAACAAAACGATTTTGAAAATGCTGTAAAAAACTTTAATAAAATTATTGACGATAAAAACAGTTTTTCTCAAAATGCCTATTATCATTTAGCCGAATGTTATTTGTATTTAGATAGAAAACCCGAAGCTTTAAACGCTTTTAAAAGCGCAAGTGAAATGGATTTTGATGCAAAAATTAAAGAAGATGCTTTTTTAAATTACGCCAAATTAAGTTACGAACAAGGAAATCCGTATAAAAGTGTTGCAGAAGTGTTGCAAGATTTTTTAAAGGCTTATCCAAAATCTTCTTTCTATCAAGAAATAAATCAATTGGTGGTAACTTCTTATTTACATCAGCAAGATTACCAAGGAGCTTTAGATTATTTAGCAAAAAAGAAAAGCAACGAAAACAAAGCATTGACCAAAGAGGTGTCTTATTACCGAGGCGTTCAATTATTCAATTTAAAAAAATTACAAGAAGCCTATCCTTATTTTTCTGCTGCAACAACTTCTTCTAATAACAAAATAAAAGTTTCAGCTTTGTATTGGAAAGCAGAAACCGATTTTCAGTTGTCTAATTTTAAAAAATCTTTAGACGGGTTTACAACCTTTAAGAAAACTTCTGGAGCATCACAAATTGATGCTTTTAACACCATCGATTACAACATTGCATACAGTCATTTTAAATTGAAAGAGTATACAAAAGCAGCGAGTTCATTCAATAGTTTTATCAGAAAAACAAAAGAAGACAATCCGTTATTAGACGATGCAAATATCCGTTTAGCAGATTGTTATTTTGTAACTAAAAAATATGCAAATGCAATTTCTGCTTACGATAAAGTAATTAATAATTTGGGTGTTGGATCTGATTATGCAATGTATCAAAAAGCAATTAGCTTTGGGTTTTTAGGTGATAACACTAAAAAAATTAGCATGCTAAACGATTTAGTAACCAATTACGAATTTACCAATTTACAAGATGATGCTTTGTTTCAATTAGCAAACACCTACGTTGCTGTAAAAAACAATGCAAAAGCACACGAAACATTTAATACGCTTTTATCTCAGCACACTAAAAGTTCTTATATTCCAAATACATTATTGCGTCAAGGTTTGCTGTATTATAATGAAAATAACAATGCAAAAGCTTTAGAACGATTTAAAAGAATTGTAAGTGAATATCCGAATTCTAACGAAGCAAAAGGCGCGGTTACAAACGCCAGAAATGTGTATGTTGATTTAGGCCAAGTTGATATATATGCTGCTTGGGTAAAAAATATTTCTTTTGTAAATGTTACCGACGCAGATTTAGATAATGCAACGTATGAAGCTGCCGAAAATAAATTTCTAGAAAACAATGCTGAAAAAGCAATCGAAGGATTTAAAAAATACATTGCTGCTTTTCCGAACGGATTAAATGCTTTAAAAGCTAATTTTTATTTGGCGCAATCTTTATCAAAAATAAATCAAGCAGAAAAAGCTGTACAATATTACACATATGTTGTAAATCAAAATCAAAGTGAATTTAGCGAAGAATCATTAAACAAATTATCACAAATTTATTTAGAGAAAGCAGATTGGGTTAATGCTACTCCGCTTTTAATTCGTTTAGAACAAGAAGCTAATTATCCACAGAATATTTTATTTGCACAAAGTAATTTAATGAAAAGTTACTATCAGAAAAATTTATTTGATGAAGCTGTTGCTTATGCAGAAAAAGTGTTGCAGAAAGACAAATTAGAAGAAAATGTTGAGTTTGATGCCAAGACAATTATTGCGCGTTCTGCTTTTAAAACAGACGATTTAAAAACTGCAGAAGAATTTTACAACGAAGTTGAGCACAATGCAAGTGGAGAATTAAAAGCAGAAGCGTTGTATTTTAATGCATACTTTAAAAATCAGGATAAAAAATATGCTGAATCTAATAAAGTAGTACAAACATTAATTGCAGATTATTCTACCTATAAATATTGGGGTGTAAAAAGCTATATTATAATGGCAAAAAACTATTATGGATTAAAAGATGCTTATCAAGCAACGTATATTTTAGAAAACATTATTAAAAACTTCACACAGTTTGAAGATGTTATTTTAGATGCTCAAAGAGAACTTTCTATCATAAAAACAAACGAAGCAAAAACAAACGAATCTGTAACTCCTAACAATAATTAAAGAGATTAAAACAATGCGAAAAATTGTATTAACACTTTGCTTATGTACTTTAAGTACACTTGTAATTGCTCAAACTAAAAAGGCAAAAGACACCATAAAAACAGAAGTAATAAATGTTGTTACATCTTATACTCCTACAATTTCTGATGCTTTTAAAATTAAGAAAAACCCTAAAATTCAGTTGGGTGCAAAAAGACAAAAGAAACAATTAAAATATCAGATTTTTTCTGCCCCAGTTGCATCAACATTTATTCCTAAAAGTGGCGTTGCAAAAGGAATTAATATGGGCGTTAAAGAACGTTTGTACAAAAATTATTTAGCCACTGGTTTTGGAAATTACTCAACACCTTTTGTAGAAGCATTTTTGCATCATGCAACACGATTTAAGAACGATTTTGGTTTGTATGCAAAATACATTTCATCAGAAAACAGTATTGATACAACTCCGCTAAACAGCAATTTTTCTAACATGAAATTTGGCGCATATTACAAACAAGAAGAACGTTATTTTTCTTGGAAAATTGGAGCAAATTATGAACAAAATAAATACAATTGGTACGGCTTACCAAGTTCAATTACGTATTTACCAGCAACCATTTCTACCATAAACGAAGAACAAACCTATACTAATTTTGAAACAGAAGCAGAAATAGTTTTTGAAGATTACTATATCAATTCTAGCAAAGTAAATCTTTCTTTTTTCTCTGATGGATTATTTAGTAAAGAATTGCGATTTGCTTTTAAACCTCAATTTAAAATAGCATTAAAAAACATTGGCAGAAAATTAAACGATTTAATTTTAGACACTTCTTTTGATTATGTAAACGGAGAATTTGCACAATCGTATAGTGCAGCAACAAGATTAGAACACAGTTTCTTTACTGTTGGTGTTGCTCCAAAATACAATTTTGAGTACAATGATTTTACGTTTAGAGTTGGTGCTAAAGTATATTTCACATCCGATCTTGAAAATAAAATAAGTCAAGTTTTTGTATATCCAGATATTAATATCAATTATCCTTTAGTTGCAAATTATGTAAATGTATATGTTGGTGCTGGTGGAGATTTAAAAACAAATACGTATAAAGATTTTAGTGATGAAAATCCGTACATTTCTCCAACGCAATTCATCACACAAACCAATAAAAAATATGAATTCTTTGGTGGATTAAACGGAAAATTATCTCCAAATGTTAATTACGATCTAAAAGCAAGTTATAGCGATGAAGATGATAAAGCTCTATTTCTTAGAAACAATTCTAAATCAGACGGGACAACAAGTATTTCAAATTCTGTTCCTTTAAAAGGCTATGAATACGGAAATTCTTTTTCTGTAGTGTATGATGCTGTTAAAACACTTTCCTTTTTTGGAGAGTTTACAGTTGATGTAAATAGAAACTTGGTTATTGGTGCTAACGGAGAATTTAATTCGTACACCTTAACAAACCAACCTGAAGCATGGAATTTACCAACAATGAATGCTCAGATATTTGGAAATTACAAGGCTATAAAATGGTACACAGATGTAAATGTTTTTTTTGTTTCCGACAGAAAAGACGTTACGTATAGCGGAACATATCCATCAACAATAAACGGAGTGCAAACCTTAAAATCTTTTGTTGATGTAAACATTAATGGAGGCTATCATTTTAATGACAAGTTTACTGCGTTTTTAAAAATGAATAATGTCTTAAACTCAGAATATCAACAGTTCAGTAATTATACTGTACAAGGTTTTCAAGTTTTAGGAGGAATAAGTTATAAATTTGATTTTTGATGATAGCATCATTAGAAATCAAACTAATTTAGTTACAACAAAATAAACATCTTCTTTATTTCATCGATTTTATGTAGATTTATACACTTTTATAAAACTACAACCAATGAAAAAACTATCCATTCTTTTTCTTTTTGCAATTTTAACAATCGCATGTGCCGAAAAGAAAGAGACAAAAACTACTTCAAACGAATTAACAGCAGCAGAAAAAGTTGATGCAGCAACTATTAAAAAAATATTTGATACTGCATTGTTAAGCGGTAAATCGTACGAATGGCTTCGTGATTTAACAACAAATGTTGGCGGAAGATTATCTGGTTCTCCAGAAGCAGCTCTTGCTGTAAAATGGGGTGAACGAGTAATGAAAGAAGCTGGTTTAGATTCGGTTTGGTTACAACCTGCAACGGTTCCACATTGGGTTAGAGGAGAAAAAGAAGTTGCATATTATATTTCTAACGGGAAGAAATTTGACATGGCGGTTTGCGCTTTAGGAGGTTCAATTTCTACTCCAAAAAACGGAGTTTCTGCAGAAGTTATCGAAGTTTTTAGTTTAAAAGAAGCAGAAGCTTTAGGAACAAAAGCAAAAGGGAAAATCATCTTTTTTAACAGACCTTTTGACAATACATTAATCAACACTTTTAGAGCATATGGCGGTTGTGTAGATCAAAGAGGAAGTGGAGCTGCAACTGTTGGTAAATTTGGCGCATTAGCTGTAATTGTTCGTTCTATGACCAATAATATTGATAACTATCCTCATACAGGAACCATGCGTTATGGAGATATTCCTAAGAGCGAATACATTCCTGCTGCTGCAATTAGTACGTTGGCAGCTGAGAATTTAAGCAAGAGTTTAAAAGAAAATCCGAATTTAAAAGTATATCTAAAACAGAGTAGTAAAAACTTACCAAAAGAAAAATCATTTAATGTAATTGGCGAAATTAGAGGTTCAGAAAATCCTGAAAAAGTAATTGTTATTGGCGGACATTTAGATTCTTGGGATTTAGGTGATGGCGCGCATGATGACGGAACAGGAATTGTACAATCTTTAGAAGTGTTGCATATTTTTAAAACAAATAATATCAAACCAAAAAATACCATTCGTGTGGTTTTCTTTATGGATGAAGAACAAGGTGGCGGAGGCGCAAATGCATACGCAAATGCTGTAAAAACAACCAAAGAAATACATGTTGGCGGATTAGAATCTGATGCTGGTGGTCATACGCCAAGAGGATTTACAATCGATGCAAATTCAGCAAACACCAACTTATTAAAAAGCTGGAAAAAATTATTAGCTCCGTATGGATTACACGACATCAATAAAGGTGGAAGCGGAGCAGATATTAGTCCATTAAAATCAGAAGGAGTAACATTGGTTGGTTATCGTCCAGATTCGCAACGTTATTTTGATTACCATCATGCAGCTACAGATACATTTGATAAAGTTAACAAACGTGAGCTTGAATTAGGAAGTGCTTCTATGGCAAGTATGATTTATTTAATGGATAAATATTTATACAACAACACACCTGTAAAACAATAAAACAATGAAAAAAATTATCTTATCACTCGTAATTTTAAGTTCGTTTTTTGCTTGCCAACAACAAGAAAAAGCAGATTTAATTGTCATCAATGCTAATGCATATACCGTAAATACTAATTTTGATAAAGCAGAAAGTTTTGCGGTTAAAGATGGAAAATTTATGGCTGTTGGGACTAATGAAGAAATTCAAAATAAATTTATTGCTACAGAAACTTTAGATGCAAAAAATCAAACAATTGTCCCAGGATTGATTGATGCACATTGTCATTTTTTCGGATTAGGATTAAGTCTCCAAAATGTAGATTTAAGAGGCACAAAAAGTTATGATGAAATTTTAGAGAAATTAACTGCTTTTAAAAAAGAAAAAAATGCAGATTATATTACTGGTCGTGGTTGGGATCAAAACGATTGGGAGGTAAAAGAATTCCCAACAAAAGAAAAATTAGACAAATTATTTCCTGATACACCAGTTGCAATTAGAAGAGTTGATGGGCATGCATTATTAGTAAATGAAGCTGCTTTAAAATATTCTGGTTTATCAAGCAGAAAATTCCCTAAGAAAATATCTGGTGGAGAATTTATTCAAAAAAACGGAAAATTGACTGGTGTTTTAATTGATGCTGCAATGAGCTACATCAAAACTCCAAACACAACAAAAAAAGAAGAAATTCAAGGTTTACTAGATGCACAAAAAGTTGCTTTCAGTTACGGTTTAACAACAGTTAATGACGCTGGAGTTGGAAAATCTACCATCGACTTAATGGATAGTTTGCAAAAATCTGGAGATTTAAAAATGCGTATTTACGCAATGGTTTCTGTAAGTCAGAAAAATTTAGATTACTTTATTCCGAAAGGAATTATTAAAACAGACCGATTAAATGTGCGATCTTTTAAAGTCTATGGCGATGGAGCTTTAGGTTCTCGTGGCGCAGCAATGCGCAAACCATATAGCGACAGAGACAACCATTTTGGTGCTATGATTTTTAATCCTACTAGATATACAGAAATTGCAAATCAAATTGCAAAATCAGATTATCAAATGAATACACATGCAATTGGAGATTCTGCAAATACACATATTTTAAAGACTTATAAAACAGCTTTAAAAGGTCAAAAAGATAGACGTTGGAAAATTGAGCATGCTCAAATTATTTCTCCAGAAGATTTTGATTTGTTTGATAATATTGTTCCTTCTATACAGCCAACTCACGCAACTTCTGATATGTATTGGGCTATTGACAGAGTTGGAAAAGACAGAATGAAAGGTGCATATGCGTTTAAAGATTTATTAAACAAATACGGAAGTGTAGCTTTGGGAACTGATTTTCCAGTAGAAAAAGTAAGTCCGTTTTTAACATTTTCTGCGGCTGTAACAAGACAAGATACAGAAGGATATCCAAAAGATGGATTTCAAATGGAAAATGCATTAACTAGAGAAGAAACTTTACGTGGAATGACCATTTGGGCAGCACATTCAAACTTTGAAGAGAACGAAAAAGGAAGTATTGAAGTTGGTAAATTTGCAGATTTCATTATCCTAAATCAAAATATTATGGAAGTTGAAGGAAGTAAAATACATAAAACTAAAGTTGTTGCTACATATTTAAATGGTAAAAAAGTGTATTAATAAACTCAATCATAAAACAAAAAAGAGGCAAACCAAATGGTTTGCCTCTTTTTTATGAAATAACCGATTGTATAAATTCATCGATTTTATCAACTCCATTATTTTTTAAATACTTTATAAACGTTGAACCAATAATGGCTCCATTTGCATAGTTGCAAGCCATATTAAATGTTTTTTTATCAGAAATCCCAAAACCAATAATCAACTTACTTTTTAAATTCATAGATTTTATGCGTTCAAAATAGGCAATTTGTTGATTTGATATTTTTCCTTTTGCTCCAGTAATTGAGGCAGATGCAACTACATAAATAAAAGCTTCTGTTAAAGAATCAATTTTTCGAATTCGTTCTTCGGATGTGTGTGGCGTAATTAAAAACACATTTATCAATCCATATTTTTTAAACAATTGCTGATAATGATTTTCATATTCAATCATTGGTAAATCTGGTAAAATTAACGTTTCAATTCCGCAATCTACACAAGCTTTACAAAATTTATCTTCACCATATTTTAATAATTGATTCAAATATCCCATTAAAACCAACGGAGTAGAATTTGTGTCTTTAATCGATTTTAATTGTTCAAAAACAATGTCTAAATTCATTCCGTTTTGCAACGCAACTTGACTACTATTTTGAATCGTTGGTCCATCTGCTAAAGGATCAGAATATGGCAAACCGACTTCAATAAAATCTACATTATTATTACTTAGCTCTGAAATTATTTTTGTTGTATCATTTAAATTTGGGAATCCAGCGGTAAAAAAAATCGATAGCAAGTTTTCTTTTTCTTGAAATATGTTTTTTAATGATTTCATTTTTATTTTTTTAAGAGACCTCACAGGTTTTAAAAACCTGTGAGGTTATCATTTTTTATTTTAAATTATCATTTTTAAGAAGCTGGAAATGAAAGTTTTCTGTCTACGAGGAATGACATTTACTTTTCTAAATGATTGATATACGTTTCTAAATCCTTATCTCCTCTACCTGATAAATTAATCACCACAACTTGGTTTCTTTCCAACTTCAATTTTGGTAAGACCGCCAATGCATGAGCACTTTCTAAAGCAGGAATAATTCCTTCTAACTGAGTCAATTCAAAAGCAGCATCCAACGCTTCTTTATCCGTAGCATTCATAAATTTTGCGCGTTTTGATTCGTGTAAAAAAGCATGCAAAGGGCCAACTCCTGGATAATCTAATCCAGCAGAAATGGAATAAGGCTCGATAATTTGTCCATATTCATCTTGCATCAAAAGAGTCTTACTTCCATGAATTACACCAACATCTCCCAACTGAGAAGTTGCTGCACTTTCTCCTGAATCAACTCCCAAACCAGCTGCCTCAACAGCAATTAACCCTACATTTTCATCATCTAAATAATGATAAAATGCTCCAGCAGCATTTGATCCTCCTCCAACACACGCAATAAGTGTATCAGGATTTTCTTTACCTGTTAGTACTTTTAATTGCACTTTCATTTCTTCAGAAATAACCGCTTGCAAACGTGCAACCATATCTGGATAAGGATGTGGACCAACAACCGAGCCGATTAAATAATACGTCTCTGGGTGTTGAATCCAATATCTGATGGCTTCATTTGTTGCATCTTTTAAGGTTTTACTACCACTTGTTGCCGAAATAACTGTTGCTCCTAGCATTTTCATTCTTGCAACATTTGGCGCTTGTCGTTTGATATCGGTTTCTCCCATAAAAACAACACATTCCAAATTCATCAATGCACAAACTGTTGCTGTTGCAACTCCATGCTGCCCTGCTCCTGTTTCTGCAATAATTTTGGTTTTCCCTAAATGTTTCGCTACTAAAATCTGACCAATGGTATTGTTTATTTTATGAGCACCGGTATGATTTAAATCTTCGCGTTTTAAATAAATAGTAGCGCCGTATTTTTCTGACAAACGTTTTGCTAAATACAACGGACTTGGACGACCAACATAATGTTGCAACAAATATTTATATTCATCTTGAAAAGCTGAGGATTCCAAAATTTTTAAATAATTATCTTCTAATTCTTTTACATTTGGATATAACAGCTCAGGAATAAAAGCTCCGCCAAATTGCCCATAATATCCTTCCTTAGTGGGTTGAAATTTTGATTTCATTTTTATTGTTTTCTGTCATTGCGAATGTAATGAAGCAATCTATTTATGATCAAACAGATTACTTCGCTTTGCTCGTAATGACGTTTTCTTTAAATTTTTTTAAATCTTCTATTTTCTTAAATCCTTGTTTATTTTCAAATTTACTATTTACATCTAATGCGTAAATAGGCAAATCTGTTTTTCTAATTTGATGTATTTCTTCTTGTTGTTCTAAACCAATTCCGCCACTTAAAAAAAATGGTTTTGTAAATGGATATTTTTCTAAAATATTCCAATCAAAAGCAACACCGTTTCCTCCTCTCTCTTTTCCTTTTGTATCGAATAAAAAGTAATCAACAACTCCTAAATATGGCTTTAAAGTATCAAAATTGAATTCATCTTTTATTCCAAATACTTTGATAATTTCTAGTTCAATACTATTAAAAAATTGACTTCTCAATTCTTTGCAAAAGCCAACACTTTCATCACCATGTAATTGAACAGTTTGCAAATCGTAAAGATTAATTTTTGCTATAACTTCATCGGTACTTGCATTGACAAATACACCTGTTTTTTTGATAGACTTTGAAATAACCGGAATGACACCCTCAAAATTACGCTTTGATTTTTCATAGAAAATAAAGCCCAAATAATCTGGTTGCAATGCTGCAACTTCCTGAATATTTTCTAGGTATTTCATTCCGCAAATTTTCAGTTTCATCTTATTCTTTTTTGTCATTTCAAACAAAGTGAAGCAATCTCATAATTAAAAAACAGATTACTTCGTCGTTACTCCTCGTAATGACGTTAACGTATTTGACTTATAAATTCTTGACACGCCAAACCTGGATTTTCTTCTTTCATAAAATTTTCTCCAATCAAGAATCCATGAAAACCATATTCTTTTAATCCTGTAATAATTCTAGGATCTGAAATTCCGCTTTCAGAAACTTTTACACAAGTATCCGGAATTTGATCAGCCAAAAGAATTGAATTCTCTAAATCAACTTTAAATGTGTTTAGATTTCTATTATTAATTCCGATAATCTTATTATCTAACTCGATCTTATACAAATCTTCTTGATTATGTATTTCGTACAACACTTCCAATCCTAAATCAGTTGCTAATTGTCCGTAATTTTTCAGCTCTTGTTTTGTTAAACAAGCTGCAATTAACAAAATCACATCTGCTCCAATTGCTTTGGCTTCCACAATTTGAAATCCATCAACAATAAAATCTTTTCTTAAGATTGGTTTTTGCTGGTTGATAACTCTTGCCTCCATTAAATCTGCCATCGTTCCTCCAAAAAACGAAGTATCTGTCAAAATAGATTGCGCTGCAACATTAGCATCTAAATACCCGTTAGTTACATCCGCAATTGTTGCTTTATTATTGATAATTCCTTTAGATGGCGATTGACGTTTAAACTCGGCAATAATTCCGGTTGAACCAACCTCTAACAATGATTTTTTCAGTGAAAATACTTTTCTGTCAAAATTCGGACTTTCTACTAATTTCTTTAAAGGAACTTCTGCTTTAATTTTAGCAACTTCCTTCTTTTTAAATGCGATTATTTTATCTAAAATTGTCATATTTATTTTAATTACATCTCGATACAAATTTATTCATTCTTCATAAATTCACTCGATGTGACAATACGTTTGTCAGTTCGAGTGATTTTCGATTTTATGAGAAAATTGTATCGAGAACACTATTTTATTATTTTACTCAAACTTTGTTTTGCTTTCAATCCAAAAAGCGATTCTTTTGCTTCTGCAAAGGTATCTTGAAAAGATTTATTTTCATCAACAATTTTCAATGCAAAAGCCGCATTTGTTAACACTACATTATTTTGTGCTTCTGTTCCTTTTCCTTCAATAATGGTTTTAAATATTTTTGCTGCATCAGCAACTGAATTTCCTCCAAATATTTCTGACTGCGCTATATTTTTAAAACCTAAATCTTCTGGAGTAATTAATTGCTCTCCTTGTTTTGTAAACAATTTAAAAGCGCCAGTTAATGATATTTCATCATAACCATCTAGGGCATGCACAATTCCGTAATTGCTGTCTTCTTCTTGTAAAATATAATTGTATAAACGCGCTACTTCTAAGTTAAAAGTTCCTAGCAATTGATTTTGTGATGAACTCGGATTTACCAACGGGCCTAACATATTAAAAAATGTTTTCAGTGCCAAGGCTTTTCGTGTTGGTCCAACGGCTTTCATCGCTGGATGAAATTTTGGTGCATGTAAAAAACAAATATTTGCTGCTTCTAACTGCTGTTTTAAAATGTTTTCATCATTGGTGAATTCATATCCAAAACTGGCTAACATATCTGAGGAACCAGATTGAGAAGATACAGAATAGTTTCCGTGTTTCGCTACTTTCTGCCCTGTTCCAGCAACAATAAATGAGGTTAATGTCGAAATATTGAAAGTGTCTTTTCCATCGCCACCAGTTCCAACAATATCAATAGTGTTAAAATCAGATAAATCAACTTTTATCGCCAATTCTTTTAAAGCACCTCTAAATCCAGAAAGCTCATCAACAGTAATTGGACGCATCATAAAAACAGTCATAAACGAAGCCAAATGCGCGTCATTATATTTCTCTGCTGCAATGTTGATCAATATCTCTTTTGCTTGGGATTTTGATAATTTTTTTTGCTGATATAAATCGTTTAGTATTTGTTTCATTTTAATCTGTTTGTCATTGCGAAGCAAATGAAATTTACTGTGGCAATCTTTTATTAATTAAGAGATTACTTCGTTACTCTTGTAATGACGTTTTATTTTTCAACGTTTTCTAAAAAATTTCTAACAATCTGTTCTCCAACTTCTGTCAATATTGATTCTGGATGAAACTGAACTGCAGAAATATTAAATTCCTTGTGTTCAATTGCCTGAATTCCACCGTTTTCATCTGCCGCGGTAATTGTAATTGTTCTAGGAAAATTTTCATTTGATGCTATCCAAGAATGATATCTTGCTGCTTCAAATTTTTGCGGAATTCCTTTAAAAATAATTGCTTCCTTTTTTATGATTTCCATTTCAGTTGCAACTCCATGAAATACTTCTCCCATATTTTCAATCTGTCCACCAAAAACTTCTGTAATTGCTTGCAATCCTAAACAAACTCCAAATATTGGAATTCTTCCAGCATATGTTGCAATGACTTCTTTTAAAATTCCTGCTTCATCAGGTATTCCTGGACCAGGAGATAAAATTATCACATCATATCTCTGAATTTCTTCAACTGTAATTTCATCATTTCTAAAAACATCTGGCAAATTTCCAGTAATATCTTCTACCATGTGAACTAGGTTGTAGGTAAAAGAATCATAGTTGTCTAATATTAATATGTTCATTTTTTTATGCTATAAGCAATAAGCAATAAGCAGTATGCATAAAGCTTACCGCATAAAGCATATTGCTAGTTTATATACCTTCTGCTAAAAGCAATGCTTTTTTTAACGCTGCTAATTTATTATTTACTTCTTGTAATTCTTTTTCTTCATCAGAATGGATGACAATTCCTGCGCCAGCTTGATAATACAATACATTGTTTTTACTCACAAAAGCACGAATTGCAATTGCCAAATTTACCGAACCATCTAAACCTATAATTCCAACTGCTCCTCCATAAAATCCACGAGATTGATTTTCGTATTTATCAATTAATTGTATCGCTTTGTACTTTGGTGCGCCGCTCAACGTTCCAGCAGGAAAAGTATCACCAACAATGTTAATTGGATTTCCTTTTATGTTTCCTTTTACTGTAGAAACCAAATGAATTACATGACTAAAATATTGTACTTCTTTAAACACCTCAACTTTTACATTTTCGGCATGCTTACTTAAGTCGTTTCTAGCCAAGTCAACTAACATTACATGTTCTGCAGTTTCTTTTTTATCTTCGGATAATTTTTTTCCTAGTTTAATATCTTCTGCCATATCACCAGTTCTTCTAAAAGTTCCTGCAATCGGATTGATAATTGCTTTACCTCCATTGATTTTAATTTGCGCTTCTGGTGAAGAACCCATCAATTTAAAAGAGCCATAATCAAAATAGAATAAATAAGGTGATGGATTTATAGAACGCAATGCTCTATACACATTAAATTCATCACCTTTAAATGCTTGTTGAAACTGACGGGATAACACCAATTGAAAAACATCACCACGTTTACAATGTGCTTTTGCTTTTACTACGTATTCTTTAAAATCTTCATCTGTACAATTTGAAGTTTCATTTCCTTTTATTTCGAACTGCTGTGTGTTGAAATTCTGTGCTTCAATAATTGTTTCTATTTCAGAAATTCTAGATTCAGTTCCTGCTTCTATATTTTCTATCAATGTCATTTCATCATTAAAATGATTGATTGCAATGATAAATCGATAAAAACTATATTGCATTAACGGAATCTTAGACGGAGCATCTTTTACATTCAGTTTAATATTTTCGAAATATTGAACAGCATCATACGTTGTGTAACCATACAAACCATTAAATGATTTTAATTTTGCATCACAATCTAAATCAATAGACTTTGAAAAATTGTCAAACAATTCATAAAAATTTTTATCAATAGGATGCTTTTCAATCGTTTCTCTTTTTTGCGATACCACAAAATTGTGATTTTCAACTTTCATGGTTACGATTGGTTCAATACATATAAAAGAAAAACTTTCTTCTTTACTATGATAATCTGAACTTTCTAATAGCAGCGAATTGGCGTATGCATCTCTAAATCTCAAGTACAAACCAACCGGAGTTACTGTATCAGAAATCCGAGTTGAACTTGTTGTTTTTAGTTTTATTTCTTTCATTTTCACATTCTTGTCATTGCGAAGCAAATCTTATCTGCTGTGGCAATCTGTTTATTAATTAAGAGATTACTTCGTCGTAAAACTCCTTGTAATGACCTGTTCTTAAAACACAAAAAAGGCTTATCGTGAGATAAGCCTTTTTAATTATGTTATAAATACATATAGGTTTTTCCTCACTTAACTTTTAAGAGAGTTCCACCACCATATGTTTTGTGTATTCATCATTGTGCTACAAATGTATAATAGATTTTTAAATGACCAAACAAAAAAATTAAAAAAAATATCTAGATAACAAATTTCTATTTTTTAGCTCTTTTTTCTCATCAAAACTTACATATTGTCTTAAATAATACCTTTAAAGTATATTTTTTAAATCAATAATACCATTTCTATTTAATAATAACAATAGTACTTGTTTATTTGCGTAACAATTATAATAAAAAATACAAAAGAGATAGAGTATGTGTGGAATTGTATGCGCATTTGATTTAAAACAAAAATCGGAAACTTTAAGACCTCAACTACTAGAAATGTCTAAAAAAATTAGACATCGTGGACCAGATTGGAGCGGTATTTATAGTGATGATAAAGTAATTATGGCTCATGAAAGGTTAGCTATTGTTGATCCGGCTTCTGGGCAACAACCTTTGTTTAGCGAGGATAGAAAATTAATTTTAGCTGCAAACGGAGAAATTTACAATCATAGAGAATTAAAAAAACAATTTAACGGTTTTTATAATTTTCAAACAGAATCTGACTGTGAAGTTATTCTAGCTTTATACAAAAAGAAAGGTGTTGATTTTCTTGATGACATGAACGGGATTTTTGGGTTTGCTTTGTACGATGCAGAAAAAGACGAATATTTTATCGCCCGTGATCATATGGGAATTATTCCATTATATATCGGTTGGGATAAAAACGGAACATTTTATGTGGCTTCAGAATTAAAAGCTCTAGAAGGTGTTTGTCCAAAAATAGAATTATTTCCTCCAGGACATTATTTGTCTAGCAAGGATGGAGTTTACAAAAAATGGTATGCTCGCGATTGGACGGAATTTGATGCTGTAAAGGAAAATGAAACTTCGATTGATGAAATTCACGATGCATTAGAAGCTGCTGTTCACAGACAATTAATGTCTGATGTTCCTTACGGAGTTTTACTCTCTGGCGGATTGGATTCTTCAATTATTTCTGCAATCGCTAAAAAACATTCCGAAAAAAGAATAGAATCGGATGATACACAAGCTGCTTGGTGGCCACAATTACACTCGTTTTCTGTTGGTTTAGAAGGTTCGCCAGATTTAGCTGCAGCACAAAAAGTTGCAAAACATATTAACACTGTTCATCATGAAATTAAGTTTACCATTCAAGAAGGTTTAGATGCTATAAAAGATGTTGTTTATAACTTAGAAACGTACGATATCACAACAATTAGAGCTTCTACTCCAATGTATTTAATGGCACGAGTTATCAAATCAATGGGCGTAAAAATGGTATTATCTGGTGAAGGAGCAGACGAAATTTTTGGCGGATATTTATATTTTCATAAAGCGCCAAATGCAGAAGAATTTCATAAAGAAACTGTTCGTAAATTAGATAAATTACACATGTATGATTGTTTGAGAGCAAACAAAAGTTTAGCAGCTTGGGGAATTGAAGGTCGTGTTCCTTTTTTAGACAAAGAGTTTATGGATGTTGCCATGCGCATCAACCCAAAAGATAAAATGATCAACGGAGAACGCATGGAAAAATGGATTATCAGAAAGGCTTTTGAAAAATATTTACCAGAAAGTGTAGCTTGGAGACAAAAAGAACAATTTTCTGACGGCGTTGGTTATGATTGGATAGACACTTTAAAAGAAGTTATAGACAAAAAAGTAACAGACGAACAATTGACAAATGCAAAATTTAGATTCCCTATTCAAACGCCAACTACCAAAGAAGAGTTTTATTATCGCTCCATTTTTGCAGGACATTTTCCGAGTGATACTGCTGCAGTATGTGTTCCTCAAGAACCATCAATCGCCTGTAGTTCTAGAATAGCATTAGAATGGGATGAAAGTTTTAAAAACATGAACGAACCTTCTGGAAGAGCTATTAAAATGGTTCATGAAGATGCGTATTAAAAAGAATAACGAAGAAGTTTGTTAACAATTATTAAAATCTTTATTCTGTAATAGCTTCTCAAATCAGTAACTTTATCTCATAAAAAAAATATATGAAAATTAAAAAAGTCCTTGTTGCCAATAGAGGTGAAATTGCCATCAGAATCTTTAGAGCCTGTACAGAAATAAATGTTAAAACTGTAGGTGTTTTTACCTTTGAAGATCGCTATTCCCTTCACAGATATAAGGCCGATGAATCTTACCAAATTGGAGAATACAACGAGCCGTTAAAGCCCTATTTAAATATCAATAAACTTATAAAAGTAGCTTTAGAATGTGGCGCTGATGCCATTCATCCTGGTTACGGATTTTTATCAGAAAATGCAAAATTTGCTCAGAAATGTGAAGAAAACGACATTATTTTCGTTGGTCCAAAGGTATCTGTTCTTACATCTCTTGGCGATAAAATTACTGCGAAAGAAGTAGCCGCTGCGAATAACATTCCAATTATAAGAAGCAACGAAAAACCATTAAAAAATATTGAAACTGCTTTAAGTGAAGCCGAAATCATTGGATATCCAATCATGCTAAAAGCTGCTTCTGGTGGTGGTGGAAGAGGAATGCGAGTGATTAGAGAATCTGCAGAATTGAAAGGCGCTTTTAACGAAAGTAAGCGAGAAGCATTAAATGCGTTTGGAGACGATACCGTTTTTTTAGAAAAATTTGTTGAAAATCCGAAGCACATAGAAATTCAGATTGTCGCCGATAATTACGGAAATACCGTTCATTTATTTGAACGTGATTGTTCGGTACAACGCCGTTATCAAAAAGTAATTGAGTTCGCTCCTTCTTACGGTTTAAAACAAGAAACAAAAGAGGCACTTTACAACTATGCCATTAAGATTTGTAAAGCTGTAAATTATAACAATATTGGAACGGTTGAATTTTTAGTTGATGATGACGGTTCTATTTATTTTATTGAAGTAAATCCGAGAATTCAAGTTGAACACACCGTTACGGAAGTGGTTACCAATATCGATTTGGTAAAAACGCAATTATTTATTGCCGGAGGATATAAATTAGCCGATCAGCAAATAAAAATTCCTAATCAAGAAGCTATTAAAGTTACTGGTTATGCGTTGCAATGTAGAATTACTACCGAAGATCCACAGAACGATTTTAAACCAGATTATGGAGAAATTACTACGTATAGAAGTGCTTCAGGATTCGGAATTCGATTAGATGCAGGATCTGTTTATCAAGGTGCAATTGTATCTCCGTTTTTTGATTCTATGCTTGTAAAAGTAACTGCAAATAGTAGAACTTTAGACGGAGCGTGTAGAAAAGTACGCCGGGCTTTGGCAGAATTTAGAATTAGAGGTGTAAAAACAAACATGCCTTTTTTAGATAATATTTTAAAACACGAAACTTTTAGAAAAGGAGAAGTAACTGTTAATTTCATCAAACAAAACCCAGATTTATTTATTTTTAAAGCCCCTAGAAATAGAGCAACAAAATTAGTAACGTATTTAGGCGATGTAATCGTTAACGGAAATGCTGATGTTAAAAAAATAGATCCTACAAAAACATTTGTAAAACCTGTTATTCCAAAATTTGACACACATTCAATACATCCAAAAGGCACAAAAGATTTACTAACCGAATTAGGTCCAGAAAAATTTTCTAAGTGGTTAAAATCTGAAAAGAAAATACATTATACAGACACTACCATGCGTGATGCACATCAAAGTTTGTTAGCAACAAGAATGCGAACTTTTGACATGCTAAAAGTAGCTGAAGGGTATTCTAAAAACAATCCTGGTATTTTCAGTATGGAAGTTTGGGGAGGTGCAACCTTTGATGTTTGTTTACGTTTTTTACAAGAAAATCCGTGGGAACGCTTACAATTATTGCGCAAAGCAATGCCAAACACGCTTTTACAAATGCTTCTTAGAGGCTCAAACGGAGTTGGTTACACAGCATATCCAGATAATTTAATCGAAAAATTTGTAGAACAATCTTGGGAAAATGGTGTAGATATTTTTAGAATTTTTGATTCTTTAAACTGGATAAAATCCATTGCTCCTTGTATTGAACATGTCAGAAACAGAACGAATGGTTTAGCTGAAGGATCGATTTGTTATACTGGCGATATTTTAAATCCGAAGAACACCAAATACAACCTAAAATACTACACAAGTTTAGCCAAAGATATTGAAAATGCTGGAGCACATATTTTAGCCATAAAAGACATGGCGGGTCTGTTAAAACCGTATGCTGCTTTTGAATTGGTTTCGGCGTTAAAACAAGAAATTAATATTCCGATTCATTTACATACGCATGATACTTCGTCAATTCAATCTGCAACGTATTTAAAAGCGATTGAAGCTGGTGTTGATGTTGTTGATGTAGCTCTTGGTGGCGTATCTGGATTAACATCCCAACCCAATTTTAATTCGGTTGTAGAAATGATGAAATTTAATGAACGTGAAAACCCATTGAATATTGATTCATTGAACGAATATTCTAACTATTGGGAAACGGTTCGAGAATTTTATTATCCGTTTGAATCGGGTTTAAAAGCAGGTTCTGGAGAAGTCTTTAAACATGAAATTCCTGGCGGACAATATTCAAATTTAAAACCACAAGCACAAGCCTTAGGATTGGAAGATCGATTTCATGAAATTACCGCAATGTACGCTGATGTTAACATGCTTTTTGGCGATATCGTAAAAGTTACACCAAGCTCTAAAGTTGTTGGAGATATGGCGCAATATTTAGTAAGCAACAACTTAACGGTTCAGGATGTATTAGAAAAAGGAGATTCAATTTCCTTCCCACAATCGGTTGTGAGTTTTTTTAAAGGTGATTTAGGTCAGCCTGTTGGCGGCTTTCCAAAAGAACTTCAGAAGTTGATTTTAAAAGACGAAAAACCATATACAGACAGACCAAATGCACACATGGCTCCTTTAGATATTGAAGCTGAGTACAACGAATTTAAAAAAATATTTGAGCAAGATTTAAGCAGACCAATTACTATAACCGATTTTCTATCTTATAAATTATATCCAAAAGTTTTTACAGATTCGTATAACAAACATTTGAAATATGACAACTTAATGAATTTACCAACCAAAAATTTCTTTTACGGAATGGAAGTTGGCGAAGAAATTATCGTTGAATTAGACAAAGGAAAAACATTGCTTATCACTTTAGATTCTGTTGGAAAACCGAATGAAGATGGTTTAGTAACGGTTTATTTTAAAGTAAATGGTCAAGGTCGATCTGTACAAATAAAAGACGAATCGATTAAAATTGATAAAGTAGAACATGTAAAAGCAGATAAATCAAATCCAAAAGAAATTGGTGCTCCTTTACAAGGAATGCTATCAACAATTTTGGTTAAAGAAGGTGAAAAAATAACTAAAAACCAACCTTTATTTATTATTGAAGCCATGAAAATGGAAACGACCATTACAGCAAATGAAGACACCACCATCCAACAAGTGATTTTAAAACCAGGAGTTATGGTGAATTCTGAAGATTTGATTATTCGTTTATCATAAAAGAGCTTCTTGTAAATTTAAAAAAGAATAATTAAGTCATTTTAAACAACAAACAAAATGCTAAAATTTCGCTTCTGTGGTGTTTTTTTGATTTTCAATTTATCAAACAATTCCTAAAAGTTAAAAACTAAAAATAAAGTCATTTTTAAGCGATTTAAGCCACTTTCTAGAAATTAACAAATGTTGATAATTTAGACACTATTTCATCAATTCGCTTTTTATAAACTCAAAATTTGATTAAATTTGTTGGGTAATATTTCGTCTTTTCTAGGCGATTTTTTTATGACTTCTCGATACAATTTCGAAAAAATTGAAATCACTCGAAGTGACAATAACGTTTAATTTAATTCAAAATAATGAGCGAAGAAAAAAAACACGATTATTCAGCCGATAGTATTCAGGCATTAGAAGGAATGGAGCATGTTAGAATGCGTCCATCAATGTATATTGGAGATATTGGAATTCGAGGATTGCATCATTTAGTATATGAAGTTGTAGATAACTCTATTGATGAAGCAATGGGCGGATATTGTGATACTATTGATGTTACCATCAACGAAGACAACTCTGTTACCACTAGAGATAACGGACGTGGAATTCCGGTTGGAATCCATAAAAAAGAAGGCGTTTCTGCACTACAAGTTGTAATGACAAAAATTGGTGCCGGAGGTAAATTTGACAAAGATTCTTATAAAGTTTCTGGAGGTTTACACGGAGTTGGTGTAAGTTGTGTAAATGCACTTTCTGAACATTTAAGAGCAACGGTTCATAAAGATGGAAAAATCTGGGAACAAGAATATGAAAAAGGAAAAGCATTATATCCTGTTAAAACTATTGGAGAAACAGATTTTACAGGGACAATTGTTACTTTTTCACCAGACAAATCAATCTTTTTACAAACAACAGAATTCAATTACGAGACTTTATCAACTCGTATGCGAGAATTATCGTATTTAAACAAAGGAATTACAATTACGCTTACTGATAAACGCAACACAGATGATGAAGGAAACTTTATCTCAGAAGTTTTTCATAGTGAAATTGGTTTGCCTGAATTCATCAGATATTTAGACAGCACACGAGAGCAATTAATTAGTGATGTTATTTCTATTGAAGGAGAAAAAAATGGCGTTCCTGTTGAAGTTGCGATGGTGTATAATACTTCGTACTCAGAAAATTTACACTCGTATGTAAACAATATCAACACACACGAAGGAGGAACACATTTATCAGGTTTTAGACGTGGATTAACAGCTACGCTTAAAAAATACGCAGATGATTCTGGATTGTTAAAAAATCTGAAATTCGAAATTGCTGGTGATGATTTCCGTGAAGGATTAACAGCTATTATTTCTGTAAAAGTTCAAGAACCACAATTTGAAGGTCAAACCAAAACGAAATTGGGAAATAGAGAAGTTACCGCTGCAGTTTCTCAAGCAGTTTCTGAAATGCTAACGGATTATTTAGAAGAAAACCCGAATGATGCAAAAATTATTGTTCAAAAAGTAATTTTAGCAGCACAAGCACGTCACGCAGCGCGTAAAGCCAGAGAAATGGTACAGCGTAAAACGGTGATGAGCATTGGTGGTTTACCTGGTAAATTATCAGATTGTTCTGAAACAGATCCTGCTCAATGTGAAATTTTCTTAGTTGAGGGAGATTCTGCAGGTGGAACAGCAAAACAAGGAAGAGACAGAAACTTTCAAGCAATTTTACCTTTACGTGGAAAAATCTTGAACGTAGAAAAAGCAATGCAACACAAAGTTTTTGAAAACGAAGAAATCAAAAATATGTTTACGGCATTAGGTGTTTCTATTGGAACAGAAGAAGATCCAAGAGCATTAAACTTAACTAAAGTGCGTTACCATAAAGTAGTTATTATGTGTGATGCCGATGTAGATGGTAGTCATATTGCTACGTTGATTTTAACATTCTTCTTTAGATATATGAGAGAAATGGTTGAGCAAGGATATATTTATATTGCTACTCCGCCATTATACTTAGTAAAAAAAGGACAGAAAAAGGAATATGCTTGGGACGATAATCAACGAGATTTAATTGCACAACAAATGGGTGGTTCAGTTTCAATTCAACGCTATAAAGGTCTTGGAGAGATGAATGCTAGCCAATTATGGGACACAACTATGAACCCAGAGTTTAGAACCTTACGACAAGTTGTTATAGACAACGCTACAGAAGCAGACCGAGTGTTCTCTATGTTAATGGGAGACGAAGTGCCACCTCGTAGAGAGTTTATAGAAAAGAATGCAAAATATGCAAATATAGATGTGTAACCTCATTCTTTAAAACAACAAAAAAGCGAAAGAGTGAACTCTTTCGCTTTTTTGTTGTTAAAATTTAGTTTATTACAAAGCAACCTGCACCTCTGTTTCTACTTTCACACTAAAACTAAAGGAAGCGTCATTAAGTTTTTCAGTTTGAGTATAACTATTACCAGCGCCAAGAACAATTCCAACCTTTACTTTCTTATCTCTTATAACATCCTTTATATTAACATTTCCATTTATAAACGGAAGCTTGTTTGGAGTTTGTTTTACAAATATATTACCTATTTGAGTTATAGCAACTTCAGTATGATTTCGGAAATTAGCTAAATCAAACGGAACACCATCTTTAATAATGTAAAAACCAAAAAAACCAAAAAGATCCTCTTTTTGATTAACGGTATTTAAATAATCTGCATTTAATGTTACAACAACCGACTTTAAAACGGCAGATTCAACAGCTGCAAATTGATCATCATCTAAAAGCTCTGTTAAATCAAGATTTACTTCTTGAAAGTAAATTTCTTCATTTTGCAAACCATTTACAGTAATAATACCCAATGAAACATCTTTGTTTACCACTAACGGTATTGCAGCAATACCACAACCAATTAACATACTTATTACGGTAAATAATAGTATTTCTTTTTTTAAATTTATTTTTGTTTTCATAATTTTTATTTTTAATATTATTTGTGTCTATTATCTAAATGTAAAGCCAACCGTTGCTGTTAATGTATTGTATTCTTGCATGGCATAATCTGCACTGATGTTTAAGAATAACAATTTCATGTTTAAACCAAGGTTTGCTCTAAAATCGCTACCACTATACTTTAATGCAATTGGGTCTGTATAGGTTTGGTTTGAGTTTTTAGTTTTATACACTCCCAACATGTTTATATCTGTTTTAGCAGAAGATGTTCCTATACCACCAAATATAGTTAAGAACAAAATTTTCTTAGAAGCTACTAATTGAAACAAGGTTGTTTTTGTGTTCAACTCTAATGCTTGAGTTGGCTCATTTTTGTTGTCTAAATATATTTTTGATTTTACATCATTCCATGCAGCAAGTACAGATACATCAAATGGTAATTTTTTTACAAAAGGAATCCATTGTTTTATATCATGCATTATACCAATACCAAATGTAGAAAATTCAAATTCTGGTTGCTTTTGTTTTGGTACAAATCTAATTTTTAAATCTGTATTCTTAAACAGCCCTAAACTAAACTGCACCATTGCAGATGGTACAATGTTTTGACCAATCTCTTCTTTAAGTCCACTTCCAGGTAATGCCGAAATAGAGATACTATTACCTCCGTTTGTAAATTCTAACAAAGGTCTGTCTCCTAATTTTTGAGAACCTAATATTGTTGGTACTTGAGCAGAAGACTTACTAGTATCATCTATTTTTATACCTGTAAAATCTGCATTGTTAAACGTAAAAGATTCTCCGGCAGTAGGTACAAAAGCTGCATTAGCAATAACTTTAATATCGAAACCTAAAAATTTGTGAGCTTTGGCAGTATGATACCAACCCCCGTTTATTCCAGTTCCAAAACCTGTTGCTATCGGACTCAAATATCCTTTTAAATACGCATTAGCGTCATTTGTACCACCTTCTAAGATGGTTCCCAAATCTATTTGCCCAAAAGATAGCATAGAGCAAAATAGAAATACTATTGTTGTAATTTTTTTCATAAAAAATAATTTTTGGTTGGTTGAAATGTTTCTTTATTATCGCTAAAGTACTAAAAAAAAACGAACCTAAAGAAATGACAAAACTTATACAGAAAAACACTCCCATACTTTACAGAAACACAAAGCATCATTTCAAAATATTTAACTTACTTTTGTAGCACACTATTTTATCAACACAATTAAATAAAAAATCATGAAAATAACAGTTGTAGGTGCAGGTGCTGTAGGCGCAAGTTGTGCAGAGTACATCGCTATTAAAAATTTCGCATCAGAAGTTGTAATATTAGACATTAAAGAAGGTTTTGCAGAAGGTAAAGCAATGGATTTAATGCAAACCGCTTCATTAAACGGATTTGACACAAAAATTACTGGTTCTACTAGTGATTATTCTAAAACAGCAAATTCTGATATTTGTGTAATTACTTCTGGAATTCCTAGAAAACCAGGAATGACACGTGAAGAATTAATCGGAATTAATGCTGGAATTGTAAAAATGGTTTCTGCTAGCTTGATAGCACATTCTCCAAACACTATCATCATTGTGGTTTCTAATCCTATGGATACCATGACATATTTAGTACACAAAACGACTGGCTTACCTAAAAATAGAATTATTGGAATGGGCGGCGCTTTAGATTCTGCACGTTTTAAATACAGATTAGCAGAAGCATTAGGTGCACCTATTTCTGATGTTGACGGAATGGTAATTGGTGGTCATTCTGATAAAGGAATGGTTCCTTTAACGCGTTTAGCAACTAGAAACTCTGTTCCTGTTTCTGAATTTATTTCTGAAGAAAGATTAGAACAAGTTTTACAAGACACCAAAGTTGGTGGCGCAACATTAACTGGTTTGTTAGGAACTTCTGCTTGGTATGCACCAGGCGCTGCTGTTTCTGGGTTAGTACAAGCTATTGCTTGTGATCAAAAGAAAATTTTTCCTTGTTCTACTTTATTAGAAGGAGAATATGGATTGAACGATTTATGTATTGGAGTTCCTGTTGTATTAGGTAAAAACGGAATTGAAAAAATCATTAAAATTCATTTAAGTGATGCTGAAAAAGCGCATTTAGTTGAATCTGCTGCTGGTGTCAAAAAAACAAACGGATTGTTAGAATTATAACTGATTCGCTTTTGGTAATTTGCCTTTAGCTATTAGTTTTGAAAAAAAATCCAACTTTAAAGTTGGATTTTTTTTGTTAAGGAAAAACGGTAATTGAAATAGCCAATGACCAAGTTTATTAGTTTGTTTTATAGACCTCACAGGTTTTGAAAACCTGTGAGGTCTATATATTTTTAGTAGATTCTCCTTTTAAGGAATTAAAGAAGCCCTAAGACAATCCAGAAATAACACCATCATTGTCAATACTCATTCCTTCAGAAGCTGGTATTCTGGGTAAGCCAGGCATACGCATCATTTTTCCTAAAATTGGAATAACAAACTGTGCTCCAGCAGCAATTTCAATTTCACGAACAGTAACAGAAAAACCTGTTGGTCTTCCTATTAACTTATCATCATCTGAGAAAGATTTTTGCGTTTTTGCCATACAAATCGCAAAATCATTAAATCCTAAACGGTCTATTCTACGTAAATTTAATTCCGCTTTTTTATCATAAATAACGCCATCTGCTCCGTAAATTTCTTTTGCGATAATTGCTATTTTTTCTTTCACCGGACTTTTCCAATCGTATAAAGGTTTAAACTGTGTTGCTTTATTTTCTACCACATCTACAACCGCAGTTGCTAACTCTTTGGTTCCCTCTCCTCCTTTTGCCCAACCTTCAGACAACACGGCATGAACTCCTAGTCCAGCGCACGTATCTTTTATAAACTGTACTTCTTCATCAGAATCTGAAACAAACGAATTGATTGCCACAACTGGTTCAATATTAAACTTACGAATGTTTTCAATGTGTTTTTCTAAATTCTTAAATCCTTCTGTAACTCTTTCTAAACTTGGCGTATTATATTCGTCTGGTTTTGCGCCACCATGATGACGTAAGGCTCTAATTGTTGCCACCAACACAACACATTTTGGATTTAATCCTGCAAAAGCAGATTTGATATTTAAAAATTTCTCTGCGCCTAAATCTGCACCAAAACCCGCTTCTGTTACCACATAATTAGATAAAGACAATCCCATTTTGGTTGCAATAATCGTGTTAGTTCCTTGTGCAATATTTGCAAATGGTCCACCGTGAATAATCGCTGGATTTTCTTCTAAGGTTTGTACTAAATTTGGCTTGATGGCGTCTTTTAGTAAAATTGCCATTGCATTTTCTGCTTTTAAATCGCGTGCAAAAACTGGTTTTTTATCAAAAGTAAATCCAATAAAAATATCTCCTAAACGTTTTTTTAAGTTTTCAAAATCTGTTGCCATGCAAAGTATCGCCATCACTTCTGAAGCTGGCGTAATGTTAAATCCGTCTTGCCTTGGTATTCCGTTTGCTGTTCCGCCCAAACCAATGGTGATATCACGCAAAGCTCTATCATTCATATCAATAACACGTTTCCATAAAATGGTACGTGAATCAATATTTAAGTTATTTACAGAACTTTGTAAATTATTATCAATTAAAGCAGATAATAAATTGTTTGCTTTTTCAATGGCATTAAAATCTCCAGTAAAGTGTAAATTAATATCTTCCATTGGTACAACTTGCGAATATCCTCCACCAGCTGCTCCACCTTTTATTCCAAAAACAGGTCCTAAAGAAGGTTCTCTTAAAACTACAGTTGCTTGTTTACCAGTTTTATTTAATCCTTCGGTTAAACCAATAGAAACCGTTGTTTTTCCTTCTCCTGCTGGAGTTGGAGTTAATGCAGTAACAAGCACTAAATTGTTTTGTTTTATTTTTTCTTCATCAATTAAACTTAATGGCAATTTTGCTTTGTACTTACCATACATTTCCAAACTATCTTCATCAATATTTAATTTTGCTGCAATTTCTTTAATATGCACTAAGGTTTTAGCTTGTGCTATTTCAATATCAGATTTATAAGCCATTTGAATTTATTTAAATTTTTGCTGATTAATTCTCTTATTTTAGTGAGTAAATATATAAAAATTTAAAGGTTCTTTTTTCTCATTTTTTTTAAAGCTTTGAAAAACAATAATCTTATGCTACAAATATGACAAAACAATTGGTTACTCTTTTTTGAAATACTATATTTGCACGTTTTTACAAAGAAGTCGATTAAAATTTAAGAGAAGATGCAAAACAAAGGACTTATCAGATTATTCGCTATCCTTTTTGGATTAGTAAGTTTATACCAATTATCATTTACCTATTTCGCAGGAAATGTTGAAGATGACGCAAAGGTGTATGCAAAAGAAAAAGCTACCACTAATGATGGTAAAGCAATTGCTAATTTTGAAAAAAAATATCTAGATAGTGTTGGAAACACTAAATTTATTAATCTAGGTTTTGCTGAATATAGCTATAACGACATCAAAGACAAAGAAATGAATCTTGGTCTTGATTTAAAAGGTGGAATAAATGCAATTTTACAAGTATCTGTAAAAGATATTTTAATTGGATTGTCTAATGAAAGTAAAAATCCGGTTTTTAATCAAGCGTTGATTGCTGCAGATGCTGCACAAAAAAACAGTACAGATACGTATTTAGATTTATTCTTTTCTGAATTTGAAAAATTAAGTAACGAAACTGTTAAGTTAAGTGATCCTTCTATTTTTGGAACTAAATCTTTAGCTGATAAAGGAATTAACTTTAACAAAACAAATGCTGAGGTTAAACCAATTATTCAAACAGAAATAGACAATTCTATTAATACGGCTTTTGAAGTTTTACGTAGTAGAATTGATAAATTTGGTGTAACGCAACCAAGTATTCAACGTGTTGGAAACTCAGGAAGAATTCAAATTGAATTACCAGGAGCAAAAGATATTGATCGTGTTAAGAGGTTATTAGAGAGTACTGCCAAACTACAATTTTGGGAAGTCTTTACAAATACAGAAGTACAAAACTTCTTCTTTACAGCAAACACAAAGGTTACAGAACTTTTAAAGGATGAAAATCCTACAGCAAACGATACCATCAAAAAAGATGATATCGATAACTTATTAGGAAAAAAAGATTCTACAGAAGTAAACAATCAAAAAACATTATTTACTTATTTATACCCTAATGTAGCTCAGAACCAACAACAAGTTAGTTCTTTAGTTGCACAAGCTAAAGTCTCTGATACCGCAATGGTAAATAAATTATTAGCTAGAAAAGAGGTTAGAGCTTTATTGCCAAGCAATCTTAGATATGTTAAGTTTTTATGGGATTATAAAGCACAACCAAACGCAGATAAAACTGCGGAAGTTATTAGCTTATATGCAATTAAATCAAACAGAAAAGATGTTGCAACAATAGAAGGTGATGTAATTGTAGATGCATCTCAGGTTTTTGACCAGTTAGGAAATAAACCAGAAGTAAGTATGACAATGAACTCAACAGGTTCTAAGCAATGGGAAAAAATGACTACAGACAACGCAGGTAAATTTGTTGCTGTTGTTTTAGATGATTATGTATATACCGCACCTTCTGTTAATCAACCAATTTCTGGAGGTAGAACTTCTATTTCTGGAGGATCTATGACTATTACAGAAGCGCAAGATATTGCTACCGTTTTAAAAGCAGGTAAATTGCCTGCTGCTGCAAGAATTATTCAAGCAGAAGTTGTTGGTCCATCTTTAGGACAAGAATCAATTGACCGTAGTTTTAACTCATTTGGATTAGCAATAGGATTGGTTTTAATCTGGATGCTATTTTACTATGGTAAAGCTGGTGGATATGCAAACATTGCATTATCAGTTAACATTTTATTTATCTTCGGAATCTTAGCATCGTTTAGCGCTGTATTAACGTTACCAGGAATTGCAGGTATTATCTTAACAATTGGTATGTCTGTAGATGCAAACGTTATTATTTTCGAAAGAATTAAAGAAGGATTAAGCGGTGGTAAAGGATTAAAACTAGCTGTTGAAGATGGGTTTAGTATAAAAGGAGCATTATCTGCAATTATTGATGCAAATATTACAACCTTATTAACAGGTATTATTTTATATGTTTTTGGAACAGGACCAATTAAAGGTTTTGCATTAACATTAATGATTGGTATTGCAACTTCTTTATTTACTGCAGTATTTATTACACGTATGCTAATTGACGGAGCAGTAAATAAAAATAGCAACTTAACTTTTAATACTTCAATTACTAAAAACTGGTTTCAAAGTATTAACGTTGAGTTCTTAAGAAAGCGTAAAATTGCATATGTAATTTCTGGAGCTATTATTCTAGGTGGTATTGTTTCTATAACAACTCTTGGGTTAAAACAAGGTGTTGACTTTAAAGGTGGTCGTTCTTATGTTGTTCGTTTTGACAAACCAATGAACTCAACGAAGGTTGCCGAAGATTTAAAAGCCGTTTTTATTTCTGCACCAGAAGTAAAAACCTACGGATCTTCTAACCAATTAAAAATAACAACTGTTTTCAAAATAGATGATGAAGGCTTAACTGTTGATGATGAAGTTCAAACAGCTTTATATAACGGGTTAAAACCATATTTAGGAACAACTACTTACGAAAATTTTAAACCTGGTTTTGAAAAAACTCATAATGCTAGTGGTATTATGAGTTATATGAAGGTAGATCCAACCATTGCTGATGATATTAAAACATCTGCATTATGGGCCGTATTAGGTTCTTTAATTGTGGTATTCTTATATATTTTATTACGTTTTAGAAAAGTATCATTTAGTTTAGGTGCAGTAGTAGCGGTATTCCACGATGTTTTAATCGTATTAGGAATTTTCTCAATATTATATAAATTCATGCCATTTGATATGGAAATAGATCAATCGTTTATTGCCGCAATATTAACGGTTGTTGGGTATTCATTAAATGATACTGTGGTAATTTTTGATAGAGTTAGAGAGTTTACAGGAATTCATACAAAATGGAAATACACAGAAGTAGTTGACAAAGCATTGAGTTCTACTTTAGGAAGAACAATCAATACCTCTTTAACAACATTGTTAGTAATGTTAGCAATCTTCTTATTTGGAGGAGATTCTATTAAAGGATTTATGTTTGCATTAATTATTGGTGTGGTAGTAGGAACATACTCTTCATTATTTATAGCAACTCCTATAATGTTTGATACTTCTAAAAAAGAAGAAAAAGAATAATTTGAAAAAACTAAAATAAAAAAACCGTTTTGAACTTAATTCAAAACGGTTTTTTCATTCAACAACAAGAGCGTATCTTTGCAAAATGGACACAGTTAAACTGCACGATTTAAGTTTTAAATCTTTCATAAATGAAGATGAGTTAAATAACATCGTAAAATCTTTAGCTATACAAGTAGCAAAAGATTGCGAAGGAGAAATTCCTTTATTTATTGGTATTTTAAACGGATGTTTTATGTTTGTTTCAGATTTCGTAAAATCCTATAAAGGTAATTGCGAAGTTTCTTTTGTAAAATTAGCATCATATCAAGGCACATCATCAACAGAAAAAGTAAAACAATTAGTTGGGCTTAACGAAAATTTAGAAGGAAGAACTGTCGTTATTTTAGAAGATATTATTGATACCGGAAACACTTTACAAGAAATTTACACCATTTTTAAAGACAAAAAAGTAAAGCAATTAAAAATTGCTACTTTATTTTTTAAGCCTGATGTATTTAAAAAAGAATTACCTATAGATTATATAGGCAAGAGTATCCCAGACAAATTTATTGTAGGTTACGGTTTAGACTATAATGGATTGGGTAGAAATTTGCCAAAAATTTATCAACTAACAACAACACAACACTAAAAAAACATGAAAAATATTGTATTATTTGGTCCTCCAGGAGCAGGGAAAGGTACACAAGCTACGCTATTAAAAGAAAAGTACAATCTAATTCACATTTCTACAGGAGATGTTTTTAGATTCAACATTAAAAATGAAACCGAATTAGGTTTATTAGCAAAAAAATACATGGATAAAGGAGATTTAGTTCCAGATGAAGTGACTATTGAAATGCTAAAAGAAGAAGTAAATAAAAATGCAGATGCACACGGATTTATTTTTGATGGTTTTCCAAGAACAGAATCTCAAGCAAAAGCACTAGATGTTTTTTTAGCTGAAAAAGAAGAAAAAATAAACGGAATGGTTGCTTTAGAAGTTTCTGAAGATTTATTGGTTACTCGTTTATTAGAAAGAGGAAAAACTAGTGGACGACCTGACGACACAGATGAAGTAAAAATCAGAAATCGATTTAATGAATACAATACAAAAACAGCAATTTTAAAAGATTATTATCAAGCAAAAGGAAACTATTACGGTGTAAACGGTGTAGGTTCTATTGATGATATTACTGTAAGATTATCTGCGGTTTTTGACAAACTATAAACAACTGTTTCTGCGTTAAATAGTTTATGTGTTTATCATAAACGCAAATAAACTATGAAACAAATCAACATATAAACAATAAAAGATGACTGAAGGAAATTTTGTTGATTACATAAAAATATATGCTTCTTCTGGTAAAGGCGGACGAGGATCTACGCACTTACACAGAGAAAAATACATTACCAAAGGCGGACCCGATGGTGGTGATGGTGGTCGTGGTGGACATATTATTCTTCGTGGAGATAAAAATATGTGGACATTATTTCATTTAAAATTTAAAAAGCACTTTAGAGCATCTGAAGGTGGAAATGGAAGTAAAAGTAGAAGTACGGGGCATGATGGTGAAGATGTTTATGTAAACGTTCCTTTAGGTACCATTATTAGAGATGCAGACACCAATGAAATTCTTTTCGAAATCACAGAAAATCAGCAAGAAATCATTTTATTAAGTGGCGGAAAAGGTGGTTTAGGAAACTGGAACTTTAAATCTTCTACAAATCAAACTCCTAGGTATGCACAACCTGGAATAGACGGACTTGAAGGATGGTTTTTATTAGAATTAAAATTATTAGCTGATGTTGGTTTAGTTGGATTCCCAAATGCTGGAAAATCTACTTTATTATCAGTAATTACCTCAGCAAAACCAAAAATTGCTGATTATGCATTTACTACTTTAAAGCCTAATTTAGGAATTGTAGAATACAGAGATTTTAAAAGTTTTGTAATGGCCGATATTCCTGGAATTATAGAAGGAGCGGCAGAAGGAAAAGGATTAGGACATCGGTTTTTACGTCATATAGAACGTAATTCTACCTTGTTATTTTTAATTCCTGCAGATAGTGAAGACATCAATAAAGAATATAAAATTTTATTGAATGAGCTAAGAACTCATAATCCAGAATTGTTAGATAAAAATAGGCTGCTGGCAATTTCTAAAGATGATATGTTAGATGATGAGTTAAGAACAGAAATTACCAAAGAATTACCTGATGGTATTCCGCATATATTCTTTTCTTCGATTGCTCAAACCGGGTTAGTTGAATTAAAAGATCAACTTTGGAAAATGTTGAATTAAAATAAATGTCATTTTGAAATGACAGTAACTTTATAAAAAATAGATTTTCGTTTTCGGAAATCTATTTTTATTTTACGTTAATTTGTATCGGAATTTGATATTGAGTAGCAACCGGAATTCCTCTTTTGGTTGCAGGAAAAAGCTTTGGTAAATCTTGTAAACTTACCGTAATTAAACTATCAATTGCTGGGATTTCATTTCTTAAAATCTCTGAAGCCATAATTTTCTGAACAGAAACAACACCTTTATTGCTAATTAAAACGACAACTTTAATCATTTCATTTACTGAGTTTTTAACTTCTAATTGGTGTTTTGCTAAACTTTCAGAAATGTGTTTGTGAATGGTATTTCTAAAACAATCCGTTTTTTTTTCTTTATCAATAAAACTTTTACATACTATAAATGTTGGAGAAACATCGACCGAAGAAAAATCGATAATGGTATCTACTTCTTGTAATTGCGATTTCTTTTTTAGATTGAAAAACTCGCAAGAAGCACCAACTAAAATGATTAAGAAAAGAGAAATTACTCGAAAACGCATGTTGTAAATTTACTAGGTAAAAGTACAATTTAAAAATTGTTTTAAAAAACGAAGGATTACTCTACTTTTTCTCCATTTAAAAACAATTCTTTTTTTATTTCTTTCATTCTTTTTTTTACGAATGCTGTAAAGTCTTTATCCTTGTCCTCAAAACGAAAAATATAATCTTCATAATATTTATATGCTATCTTTTTATCTTTATAATAAGAATCAGAAGTCAAAGCCAATTGATATAAAACTTTATATTGCCTATTACTTTCTTTAACAGAAGCTTTAAACATAGCAATAGCCAACTTTAGTTTTTTCATTTCTAAATACAATAGTGCTAAACTATAATATTCTTCATGTCTAGGTTTTTTACCAATGGTAGTTGCTCTCATATAACTTATCATTGCTTTACCATATTCTTTTTTAGCTTTATAAATATGTCCTAAATACGTGTAAATTTTAAAATCTTCTTTATCAAGAGTTCTTGCTGCTTTAAAGAAAGACTTTGCTAAATCTAACGAATCGATATTAAAATAAGATCTTCCTAACATTTTTTTATTATAAAGGTTATTAGGCAATATAGAATCCAACTTTTTTAAACGAACTATTGCCAAATTGTATTTTTTATTTCTAAAAAGTTCATTAATTTTTAACCTATTTAAGTTAACATCTAAACTATCTAATTGCAAACCGATATCAGTAAAAATCCTAGATGAATCTCTTATTCTTAATGCCGAAAATGTTTTCGCTAATTGATAAACTGACTTTATATGTGTGCTATCACTTTTATACGCTCTTAAAA
>Ga0316205_10000224_pt1 | contig 119041 bp, 124 predicted proteins | sample 3monthpyrite_MG_FD_204941 | JGI IMG/M metagenome (GOLD analysis project Ga0316205, IMG submission 204941) | Microbial mat bacterial communities from mineral coupon in-situ incubated in ocean water Damariscotta River, Maine, United States -... | ecosystem: Environmental > Aquatic > Marine >...
GACAGACCATCGAAACGCGACGCTTGCTTCATCGCAAATCCGCCGCATAATCAAACGAACCAGATGAGCCAGGCCCTCTCTTAGTTCACGCAGCCATCTGTGCCAAAATCCCTGACGACGGACAGTTTGATCGCATGTCGACACGACGTTTTCGAGCGAGGACAGGCTTGGATCTGCTGTGAAACGTTCCAATGCTGCGAGTGACTCCGAAATCAGAAATGCGGTTTCTTCGGTGGCCCGCGTACGCGGGCTCAAGTCAGGCATTTGCATTCTTTCAGATGGAACAGCGTCGGTGCCTCGGCGTCGACCTTGTTCACGGTCATTGGTTTCATCTTCGCCATTCGCGCCACGTGCGCTGACCAGCAAGCCCTTATCTTGGAGAGTTTGCCCTCTGGCGCTCCGATTGTGTTTGCGGCCTCATATGTCGCTTTAAGAACGTCGGACACTTTGACCATGATGCTTATCGGATCAGCCAACTGGGTCTCCTCTGAGACACGCTGTTCGCCGATCTCGCAGCGCAGGAACGCAATTCGTGCAGCAACCTCCTTGCGAGCTTCACAGCGACTACCCGAGCTTCTCGCTTGCGCATTGGCTAGTTCTTCTCCCGGCTCGCTGCGGGCATTCCATGCGTCAGCTAGTGTTGCTCCGGTTGCCCGGCGTTGGGCAAACAATTCCCACTTTGGGTTGTCGAGTGGTTCAGCGCCCATCATCAGACATTCCGGTCCAGATGCTCTGTCACCTTGTTGTCGAGATAGCTGTCGAGTTCGCCCGACCGCGCCATTGCCATCCGAACGTTCGGATTCAGCGCTGCGATCTCTTGTTCGCGAATACGTAGCTTGGTTTTCTCGTCGTTGAATTCGACGCTCCGCACTGCAAGTTCGTCTGCCTGAACTTGCGTATCACAGAAGTCAGCCCACTCAGTATTTGTCTTGGGTGTGTCGTCGATCCCGGCGAACACTGCGCCGATCACCTCAGGCACGGCAACAACGCCCTCGACCAGACGCTTGACGATCATAGGATCGAGGCGGTTACCGAAGCGGAGCGCAAGCTCTACCTCGTATCGATGCTGAATTTCCCGAAGTCGCTGGGCGCTTTCCGACGTCATGTTTGCTTGTAAGTGACGTCAGTTTGCTTTGTCGATGCTTGTATGCGTCGATTTCGTTCTGGATGGCCTGTGTCATTTGTTTTCTTTCCGGCGCTGGGCGTCCAACTGGACGAGCGCAAGCGCCATATCTTGAGTGAAGGAGTTCTTCTCGCGGCAACGCGCGATCAGGTCGGACAAGCGAAACAGACGAAATCGTCCGCCGCCTTTTGGCCCGGGAGAGGTTAGTTTATGAGCGAGCCGGTAAGGCTGCGAGATGATCGAACGCGCACGATGAGAGCCCCAACCAGTGGCACGTCTCAGATCGCGCACGGAAAGCGTAAAGCTGTCCATTGCGATGTTCCATGTAAGGGATGTTGAGGACACCACCGGTGCCGGTCGCGATCAGCCCCGCTAATCCGACTTAGGCATGGTTATACCATGAGTCAGGTATGGCTGGCAAATTTTTGGAAAAAACGGGCCACACGTAAAAGTAGTGCAAGCCATCCGAATTAAACGGGCAGAAAATAGCACGAAAGTAACCCTCCGCCTAATCTGAAAGGGTCACCTACCTTGGCCACCTTTGATGGCCGCCATTTATGAAGCAAGCGCACAATCAATTCAGCGCGGGTCCAATCGCTGCGAGCTACCGATTCACAAAACGAAAAATGGTCCATAGATCGATCCATAGGCCGATAGTCAAATTCCACTAAAACACTGTTTTTCATGAAAAATAAGAGGTTTTTGTGGTGCCCGGGGGCGGAATCGAACCACCGACACGAGGATTTTCAATCCACTGCTCTACCCCTGAGCTACCCGGGCATCGGGACGGGGGGGCGTGGCCACCGCGTCGGGTAGCGGGGTTTTAGACGCGAGGGGTGGGGGTGTCCAGAGGGAACTGGCTTAAAATCCGAACCCTAGTGTGGTTTCTGTGTCTTGGCCTGTTGCAGTTGAATTTCCAGCGCCTCGGCATCTTCAGGATCATCGGCCGCAATGGCGTATCCGCCGGTGAACCACTTTCCCAGGTCGATCTCTGCACAGCGTTTCGAACAGAAGGGCCGGAATGTCTTTTCGGTGGGTTTGTCACAGATCGGGCAGGCCATCAGATATCCCTGAGCAGATGCAGGGGAAAGGGCGGACGCTCGCGTTTGCGCTGCATCTCGAACAGGCCCATCGGGGTCCAGCCAACCAGCGAGGTTTCAATCGGATCCGCCCTGAAGGACGCGCGCAGTGATTGCTCCACCTGCTTGCGGTGCGCCTTGGACATGGAGACAAAATCAACCGTGATCTGCCCTGCCAGGCCACGCAGGCGCAAGGCGCGCGGCAGGGCGCGGGCTGCAGCAAGGTTGGCCTTCAGGGCGGCGGCAGGTGAGGTGTCGTTGCCGGTGTTGACATCCACTGCGACCAGCGCGCGCGTGGGCTCGACGAACATGAAACCTTCCCCGAGCGCGACTTTGCCCCCCGCAATTCCATCCAGCTGGTCCAGCACGCCCATGCCGGCAAACGACCCAGGCTCGGTTACCACTTCTGCGGCACCCGTCCACTCACGCCAGGCCACTGTGTGCGGTCCGTCACCTTCGGTCAGGGCTTCGGGGGCATCGCCCTTTGCATCGGCCAGAACAGCATCGGCAAGTTCCGTCATCGTAAGAATGTCGTCGGCGATTTCTGCCCGTGCGGCACCCTCGCAAGATGACCGCAGGATCAGACCATGCGGGCCGTCAAAAACCTCATGCGCGGTGGCCAGCAATTCGTCGCGCAGATCCTCATCGGTGATCTGACGCGAGATATTCAGTCCCGGCTTGCCCGGCGTCACAATCGCATAGCGGCTTTTGAACAAAACCCGATCCGTCACAGGGATCGCCTTGCCATCTTCTGCGATCCCCGTCACCTGCACCAACAAAGGCTGGCCCGGGCGCAACCCCTTGCCCTGCCTCAGAAACGCGGTCTCGCCCCGGGGCAAACGCAATATCATCCCGCCCTGGCCCTTGATGGGCCGGTCGCAAATGGCACGGAAAATGGCGCCGGGGCGGGGGGCCTCTTCATGATCGATCAGAATGTCGTCCAGCTTGCCGTCCACCAGAAGGGCGGCGGCCTCGAGCTTTCCGATATGATCAAGAAGAATGGTGCGGCCCTTCATATGCGGTCCCCATGCAATTTCACGCCAGCAGCAGTCAGAAGGCCGGCGGTTTCGGTCAGGGGCAGGCCGACGATCCCGGTGTAGGACCCGTTGATCCACGGGATGAAGGCACCCGCAGGCCCCTGGATGGCATAACCCCCCGCCTTGCCGCGCCAGTCATCCGAAGCGAGGTAGGCGTTCACGTCCCGGTCAGAGAGCTGCTTGAAGGCGACCGTGCTTTGCACATCTCTGGTCCAGACCTGCGCGCCACGCTTGACCGCCAACGCGGTGATGACCTTGTGGCGACGCCCCGAAAGGGCAAACAGAAACTGTGCCGCTTCGGCGGGGTCCGCAGGCTTGCCCATGATCCGACGCCCCAGCGCAACAGTGGTATCCGCGCAAAGCACGACCTCATCGTCAGCGGCTTGCACCGCCATGACCTTTTCGGCCGCGATCCGCTTGACGTAATCGCGCGGCAATTCGCCGGGGCGCACGGTTTCGTCAATGTCGGGGGGGCGGACAGCGGTTGGGGTCAGCCCCAACTGCGCCAGGAGTTCCAGCCTCCGGGGTGAGCCAGAGCCGAGCACAAGTTTCAGGTCAGGGTTTGGGGGAAGGGTGGTCAATGGGTCCCCGCACGCATTACGGCTCTCGCCTTATTTGAAGCGATAGTTAATCCGACCTTTGGTCAGATCATAAGGTGTCATTTCCACCTGCACCTTGTCGCCAGCCAGAACCCGGATGCGGTTCTTGCGCATCTTGCCTGCCGTATGCGCGATAATCTCATGGCCGTTTTCCAGCTCGACCCGAAACGTCGCGTTTGGCAGAAGTTCTTTCACGACACCTGGGAATTCGAGCAGTTCTTCCTTGGCCATGTGATCTCCTATATCTGTTCTCTGCTTGTTGCAGACGGCGACTACATGCGCCTGAATGGCTGATTTTTCAAGGGTTAATCGGTGCTGAAGGCCGTTTTGAAGCTGAAAGCGCACAGGCTCGACAGGGTTTGCGATAGAAATGGACAAGGTTCGATGAGATAGCGATGCGGTGAGCGTTCTTTCCGAGCTTCACAATTAACTGCAATCCAGTGAAAAGGCGCCTTTTGCGACTTGGCAGAAGTTCACACCGGGCCGCAACGGCATTCTTGTTGCGTTCATGGATACAAGGCGGCAGCGCATCGATCACAGAACAACGCTGCACGGCGACGCGATACGCTGTTTCAACTGTTGAAGGGGCGTCTTTGACTTTGAACATTCGGCGCAATAGCCTGAGTTATATTTTAAGGAATTACTCAATGAGAATTATGCCATGTCTAGGAATGACTGCCTGTATGTTTGCCGCTGCATGTGGTGGTGGCGGTGGTGGTGCCATTGCCCTCAGCTATGCAGAGCTGCAACAGGAAAACTTGGATATTTCAAACGCCCTCAACATGATGCCTGGGGCAGATGATATGCCCGGCAGTGAGCTGCCTGAGACGGGCGGTGCAGAATACGCGGGCGTAATGGCTTTCACAGCATCGCCAACACTCATTCTTGCCGGAATGACGACGTTGGACGTTGATTTTGCTGCGGAACGGATTAGCGGATCAGCCGCAAATTTTTAGAGATCAGAATGAAACGGCATATGACGGGACGCTCAACATTCTGGAGGATGACGTGTCTGTTGGAAACCCGAACCAAGACCTTCCAACCTTCGTTCCAATCTTCATGGGTACACTTACCAGCGATACGACAACGGTGGGCGTGCTTGGTAGTCTGCGCGGTGATTTCTATGGGACTGATGGCAATCCAGCGTTTGCAGCGGGAACCATGTCAGGTACTGCAAATGTAAATGGTGTCCTCAACAATTTGACCGGGACCGGATTTATAGCCGAGCGTACGGAAGTCAACTAGCGCAAGCGCAGACCAGTGGTCTGACCTAAGAGCGACTTCGAGGTACCGTTCTACCGGTGATCGTTTGACTCAGTGGACGCGTCGCAGTTTGATGCCGCTCCTTTGATGGCATTTGCTGCAGCAAAGGAGACGAACTATGGGACTGAAACGAACGGAGTATGCTAACCGGTCAAAAGAAGACCAAATGCCCGAACAGAGCTAACCTAAATTTGCGGACTCTATGGGGAGCAAATCAAACGCCATCAAATCAAAGCCAAGGACTCTCCGCGAGTTGGAGGAAACTTGGAGCGCAGGTCAACCGTCCTGCATTGACTCGCGCAAAGCAACACGGATAATAATCACCTCCAGACCAGCCGCGTTTTTGATCTCAATCATGTTGTAAAAAGTTAAAAGGTTCATGCCATGAATAGTGCCGCCCGATCGAACGCGGTTATTTTTGCTGTGCTTTTCTTTTCGGCGATGCAAATGATACCCGTGGCACTCAACGGCTATCCGTTGGTATTTTTTGACACGAGAGGCTACTATAACGCCGGTGAAGCTGCGGTAGGACTCGTTTTTGGGAACGACAATCCTACGACAATAGAAGAACAGGCAACCACAACAAGCCAGCCAGTTGAACCTAAGGTAGAAGGTGTTGAAACACAGGCAAATAGCCCCCAGCTATCGCTCTCACGATCACCCTATTACGGCGTATTACTCTATCTATTCTACAGCGTAAGTCCTTTCCTCGTCGTAGCCCTGCAGTCGCTCGCAATCGCATCCGTTGCATGGCTGACTGTCAGATCCATCGTTCAAACACGCCCGCTCATGGCATACCTTGCAGCAGGAGCGGTTTGCATGGCATTGACACCACTTCCCTATTTTGCAGCCTATCTGATGCCGGATGTCTTTTCTGCTGTCGTGCCGCTCGGCTTTTTTCTTTTGGCTTGGAAATGGTCGACATTAGCCCGATCAGAGCGGCTTTGGCTTTGGCTGCTTTTGTCGGCAAGCCTTTTGTTCCATACCACACATATTCTGCTGGCAGTTGGTTTGGTTGTCTTCGCCGGGGTCATGGCGCTTTGGCCATCGCTTCGCCCGTCGGGCCGAGGATGGGTCGTAGCGACCACTGCCGTCGGCGCGGGTATTTTTGGTGTGGTTGTCTTTGGTGTAGTGATCCGCATTGTCTTTGGAGTTGATCCCGTCAATCCACCCTTTCTGACAGCCCGAGGGCTTGAAGATGGTCCCGTTATTGAGATGATCCAATCGGGCTGTGATAAGTTCGCGGTTTGCGCGGCAGACCCCGAAGTGGATTCCGAATCGCAGGCCTTCTTGTGGGGGCCGGACGGACTGTATTTCGATGCAGACTCAGCAACCCGCCAGCGGCTAAGCGAAGAGGATCTGACTGTCTTTTTTTCAGCTGCCCTCCGTTATCCAATGATGCAAATTCTTGCTTCGCTCAGCAACAGCGCAGATCAGGCCGTGATGTTTGGACTCTATGATTTTGCAACTGCGACAGAAGTCCTGTCTCGATCGGCTCCGAACTGGATGCCGGCGAACGAGCTGATGAACTTTGAAAGTTCGGCTGTGGCGAACGATCGCTTTCCTCTGAATGAGTTGTCAGTCGCCGTCTACATCACAGTCGGCGCAGCCGCGCTTGCCTTATTGTGGTTGGCTCTAGCTGGACGGATCCCAAGATCCGCAACCCCACTTCTCCTTATTGTTCTGGCGGTTTTGTTAGGCAACGCTATCTTGGGCGGAGCACTGTCGGATGCGCACCATCGCTATCAAGCACGGCTGATCTGGCTTGTGCCGTTTCTTGCGTTAGTCCTCTGTCTGGATGCCCGCTCTACAAGAGCGACCTAAACCTCCAATTGATTCTCCCTTAGTGATGTAGTCCGCCCCTGTCCTTAGTGAGCGGAGGATCAAAGAAGGGATTCAAATGGCTCCAGAAGGAGAATGATCAGCTGCGTCGAGCGGCGTCGAACCTGACGCTGTACAAGCTGACCCTATCTGAGACTATACGGGGAAACTCCTGAGCCCTTCCAGTCTTCGTGCCCGCATTGAGCATGTGCGAAGCCAGTTCCACATCTGAGAGCGACGCGCCTGCCGTGTCTTGGGGCTGCACCAGAACGCCGCCGTTCTATGGAGACCCAATTGATTGCATCGCGCAGATCAGCATCGTCGGACAGGTTTTTTTGATCCCGCCCGGTAGACCGATCCACGTTCAGAGAACAACACGCCCGTCCCCGACCATGCTACCTTTTTGCCTGCGCCTGTAGCTCTTTTGCCCGCGCTGGCGCTACTCCCAGAACCTCTTCGATCCGGTGAAGCAGCTTGTCCTCTTCTTCGCGCTTGACCCCATCGGCAAAGACCACGCGCCAGAGGGCGATCAGGGTGGCCTCTTTTTCTGCTGTGCTGATTGCTTTTTTCAGGATCGCCGCAATTTCCCTGGTTCGCGGTATCTCGCGTTCCAGCAGTTCGCATTCGGCGCGCATCTTGGCGGCCTCAACCGGGTTGAGATTGTGGCGTTTGCCAAGGATCTGGTCGATCAGAGCGATTTCCACGAAACGATAGGCATCGTCCGCCTTGGCCGCTCGCACCAGAAGAGCGCCCATCGCATGTTGTGCATCGGCCTCCGGGAGGGGGGTGTGGTATCCGGCGGGGTTTCCCAAAAAAGCGTTCAGACGTTCGAGCATGGCGGGTCCTATTTGTGGTTGTCCCTGAAGGCCGCCTTGGCCTCGGCGCTGGCTTCGGTCTGATAGGTCGCTTTCCATTCTGTCATCGTCATGCCGTAGAACGCCTCGCGTCCTTCGTCCTTGCTCATCTCGATGCCGCGCTCATTTGCGGCTTCCTGATACCAGCGCGACAGGCAGTTGCGGCAGAACCCGGCCAGGTTCATCAGGTCGATATTCTGTGCGTCGGTCCGGTCCTGCATCAGGTGCTGTTGCAGCCGGCGAAAGGCCGCGGCCTCTAGTTCGATACGGGTCTGGTCATCCATGGCGTGTCCCCTCAAAGCCCCGAATGGGCCAGTACATCTGATAATATCGGAGCCAGCCTGTTTGCCCAGAGGATTTGGCCCGCTTCATCGGCGATCAGGTCCTGGCGCAGCTCGATCAAGACATTAGGTCGCCCGTGTTGCAACCCATGCCGGTCCACGGCGTCACCCGGCAGGTGGCCGGCATAGGGTTGGTTATCACCGGTACACCAGCCCTGGGCGCGGCAGGCCTCAAGAAACGGCAGAGCAAGCCGGGTGTCATCGGCATAAAGGATCCCGATTTCCCAGGGACGCGGGTGCCGTCCGTTCAGGCGGGGCGTGAAACTATGCACAGCGCAGATCACCGGATCGCGCATCTTGTTGGCCAGATCGGCATAGGCGGCATGATAAGGGCGGTAGAGCCTGCGCAGGCGATCTTCCTTTTCTGCCTCATCGGCGTTGCGGTTGCCGGGAATGATCGTGCCATCGTAAAGGCGCATCATGATCGTCGGGTCATCCTCGCCCCGGTTCGGGTCGCAAACCAGCCGCGAAAACCGCGACAGGATCGCGGGGCTGTCCATTGCTGCGGCCAGCCGCCGGGTCACGCCTGCGGCCCCGATGTCGTAGGCGATGTGGCGGTCCATATCGGAGGCGGGCAGCCCCAGGTCGCCATCATGCACCCAGTCAGGGATATGGTTGGTTGCGTGATCGCAAGCAATCAGCCACCTGCCGGGCCTGTCGGCTCCGATGATCTCAAACGGGTCTTGGGTCATTGTCGTGTCATTCCTTTGTCACGCCATTTAGGCTAGTTGTGATCGGAATGGAATTGCGCAATAAGGGCGCAACCCATGCTGTTACCGCTAACGGCCCGACTGCATGAACCAGACGCACGAAGGAATTGACATGAAACGCCCCCGCAATGTGAAAATTGTTGCTACACTCGGCCCGGCTTCCAACGATTACGACATGATCCGGGCCTTGCATGAAGCAGGCGCAGACGTCTTCCGGTTGAATATGTCTCACGGTGATCATGCCGAAATCAGGGTCCGGCACGAGATTATCCGTCAGGTTGAAAAGGACCTCAACAGCCCGATTGCCATTCTGGCGGACCTGCAAGGGCCGAAACTGCGCGTCGGCGTTTTTGCCAATGGCGAAGAAGACCTTGTGCCTGGCGCGTCATTCCGGCTGGATCTGGACGATGCAGACGGAGATGCGACCCGGGTTAAACTGCCCCACAAAGAAATTTTTGACGCGCTGGAACCGGGCGCGCATCTGCTTGTCAATGACGGCAAGATCAAGCTGCGGGTCAAGGACTGCGGTGCGGATTTTGCCAATTGCGAAGTGATCGTGGGCGGGACGATTTCAAACCGCAAGGGCGTGAATGTCCCTGATGTGGTTCTGCCGCTGGCCGCTTTGTCTGACAAGGATCGCAAGGATCTGGAGTTTGTCTGCGAATTGGGCGTTGACTGGCTGGCGCTGTCATTCGTGCAGCGCCCCGCTGACGTGGAAGAAGCGCGCAAACTGGCCAAGGGCCGCGCTGCAATCCTGTCCAAGATCGAGAAACCGAATGCGGTGAAGGTGTTTGACAGCATTCTGGCCGCATCCGACGGTATCATGGTCGCCCGTGGCGATCTGGGTGTTGAATTGCCGGTGCAAAACGTCCCCCCGATCCAGAAACAACTGGTGCGCAAATGCCGCGCTGCGGCCAAACCGGTCATCGTGGCGACACAGATGCTCGAGTCGATGATCGACTCTCCCATGCCGACCCGTGCCGAAGTCTCGGATGTGGCGACGGCGATTTACGAAGGCGCTGACGCGATCATGCTGTCGGCGGAATCAGCTGCCGGATCTTACCCCATCGAAGCTGTGACAACGATGAACAACGTCGCCGGTGAGGTCGAGGCAGACCCCACCTACACCGACATTATTGAGGCCTCGCGCCGGGCGGATGGTAAGACGGTCGCTGACGGGATCGTCTCGGCCGCGCGCGAGATTGCAGAGACCACAGACGTCAAGGCGATCTGCTGTTTCTCCCAGTCTGGCACGACCGCGCTTTTGGTATCGCGTGAACGGCCGCGGGTTCCGATCATTGCCTTGACCAGCCACATCATCACCGCGCGCCGCCTGTGCCTGTCGTGGGGAACCAATTGTGTCGTGTCGGGGCATGTTGACCGGTTCAAGGATTCGGTCATTGAAGCTGTACGCGCGGCAAAGACCCTGAACCTGGCGCAAGAGAATGACATGATCGTCGTTACTGCGGGGGTTCCGTTCAACACACCGGGGTCCACGAACATCCTGCGGGTGGCGCCCTGCGCAGAACGTTTGATTTACGCAGCCGATCAGGACTAGGATCAGGCGAGGCGTCAAAGCAGGACAACAACAATGGATTTCGACCTGATCTTCGTGATTGGCCTTGCGGTTATCGCATTCGCCATTCCGTCGGCCGTGAGCGCCTATTCAGACAGGCGTTGGCCCCGCGCCGCGATCTTCATGCTGCTGCTGGGCGGTGGTGCTGTCGCTTATGCGATGCAGGAAAACCCCGGCGCCTATACGCTGGAGACGTTGGGCGATGTGATCGTCGGGGTCGTCGGATCGTTGGTGAACCGCTAGCAATCTGCCCCGATGGCGTTGAAACATGGCGCTTTTCGCCAAACACCGCTTGCAATGGACCCGGCGCTGTCGTATCAGCCGCTTCTCAACCCGCGCGTCCGGCCGAAATGGCATGCCGAGTCGCGTGTTTCGACCGATCTGAAGAGGAGACGGAAATGCCGAAGATGAAGACAAAGTCGAGCTGCAAAAAGCGGTTCAAAGTGACGGCCACCGGCCGCGTACTCGCAGGTCAGGCTGGCAAACGCCACGGCATGATCAAGCGCTCAAACAAATTTCTCCGTAACGCTCGTGGCACAACCACATTGAGCAAAGCTGACGAAGGTATCATCAAGCCGATGATGCCTTACGCACGTTAATTAGGGGGATCTGAGATATGCGCGTTAAAGGTGGAACCGTCACGCACCGTCGTCACAAGAAAGTACTCGACGCTGCCAAAGGATATTACGATCGCCGCTCCAAGACCTTCAAGGTCGCAGCACAGGCGGTCGACAAAGCCAACCAATATGCAACCCGCGACCGCCACAACCGCAAGCGCAACTTCCGCGCCTTGTGGATCCAGCGGATCAACGCAGGTGTGCGTGCGGTGGATGAAAGCCTGAACTACTCCAAGTTCATCAACGGCCTGACGCTGGCCGGCATCGAAGTGGACCGCAAGGTTCTGGCCGATCTGGCCGTGAATGAGCCAGAGGCCTTTGCTGCTGTTGTCGGCAAGGCCAAGGATGCGCTGGCCGCGTGAAGCCGCAGCGGATGTAGCGAAGTTGAAAGGCCGCTCCTTCGGGGCGGCTTTTTTCTTTGTGACCGACAGGAATGGGCCCTTGAGTTCGGCAAACTTGACGCAAGGTCAAGTGAGCGCGTAGCCTTGCGGCAACTGGAGTTGGCGCGAGGGTTATCCATTTGGGCGCTACAAGTGAAATATTCGGAGCATCTCGGCGCTTTGCGCAGGCTGATGACCGGCGCGCTTGGCGTGAACTTGCGGCCAGTATGGCACTTTATGCTCTGGCAATGGTCGTTGGCCTTGCAACGCTTGGAACGTGGTGGCTGACCACGCCGATGATCTTACTGTCTGCCGCAATGGGACTGCGCATCTACATGATCCAGCATGATTGCCTGCATAGATCATTTTTCAGTTCGCGCGCCCTGAATGACCGGGTTGGCACAGTTTTGTCTCCGATCGCAATGACGCCGTACAAGGCGACGCGCTATATTCACGGATTGCACCACACCTATGTCAGCGACCTCGAGCGTCGCGATTCATTTGAAATATTCACGATGACGCTCAAGGAATGGCAGGCCTCTCGGGGCTGGAGACGCCTGCAATACCGCTACTATCGCAGCCCGGTAATCCTGATCCTGATTGGGCCGTTTGTGCTGTTTGGAATTCTAAGGCGGATGCCTCTCTATGGGTTCAAGACGGGCGTGGGCGATCTGATTTTTCACAACGCCTTGCTTGCGGCCTATCTGGCTGTAATTTGGTGGGCTGCGGGATGGGCCGGCCTTGGTTTCTGGGTTGTGTCGGTCTACCTCGCCTGCGCCTTTGGAGCGCTGATCCCTTATATTGTCCATAACTTCGAGGAAATGCAGTGGGGGCGGCGGCCAGAGTTGAATTTTGTGGATGCAGCGCTTGAAGGCAGCGCCGTGTTGGATTGGGGCCGCTTGTTCGACCTCGTCACAATGAATATCGGCTATCACGATCTGCACCACCTCAACGCGAGAATCCCCGGCTACACGCTTCGCGCGGCCCATGCCGCATTGGAGGCCGAGGGGCACCTGAATTCCCAGAAGATAGGGTTCCTGCAAGGGCTCGGCTGTCTGCGCTGGAAGCTCTACGACGAGGACAATGGCCGCATGATCCCCTTCCCGAGGCCGCATCCCCGAGCGAAGCGCGGCAAACCTTCGGTCCCGGCAGAATGAGGTTTTGGCCGCTCTTGATTGCGGCCCTCGGCCTGACGGCTTGCAATGGCACCGGGCCAATTTATCCGGTTCAAGACGACCTATACGATTGGGTCAAGGCCCCTGAAGCGGTGTCTCCAGAATCCGACCGCGAACCAGTCGTCGCAGATCCCGTTGTCAATTTTCGTCTAGACCGCGGCGAGCGTCAATCCACTGTGCAGGTGAGTGAGGACCTCAGACCTTATCGGACCTATCTTTTGGGTTTTGATGTCCGGTTGGATCGCGCAACACTCGGTCGCGAAGATGTAACGCTGTCCCGGTTGTCCCGCAGGGGTGACCCATCGGTTGAGGTTGTCTCCGTGCAGCTTGATGCCGCCCGCGGGGTCACCGTGATGGGGCGCACCTGTATCGCACCCGCTGATCTGGCGGATTGGCACCGCGTCGAACTGCGGATCAAATTCTCCGATCGAGATCGGGGATATCTTGAGGTCTTTTGTGATCGCAGGCCGATTTGGGCCAGAACCGAAATACGCACCACATTTCCGGTTGTCTGTCGCCGTCGCGACGGCTGTGACGCAAGAGTGCCGCAACCGGTCAGCTATGACTGGCGCACAGGACTCATTTCTAACGAAGGGGTTGCGCGGCGTGTGATGGTGCAGATGCGGCGATTGCACTACAGGCCGCTTATCATCAAGCCAAATCGCGTTGGCACCCTCTAGCACAGTGTCCAGCGGGACCGTGCAGCGACTGCTGCTGCTTGCAACCAAGCCGCCATTTCGCTAACTCCGCTGGGACGATTGCGAGAGGCGCCCGATGGATGATCTGAAACAAAAATACCTTGGCCTGATTGCCGATGCCGCCGATGAGGCCGCGATAGAAGACCTGCGCGTGCAGGCTGTTGGCAAAAAGGGCGAGATCAGCCTGCAAATGCGCGAGCTGGGCAAAATGACACCAGAGGAACGTCAGGTTGCCGGGCCCGCGCTGAATGCGCTCAAGGATGAGATCAACTCGGCGCTGTCGGCAAAAAAGACAGCGCTCGCTGATGCAGCACTTGATGCGCGCCTGCGCGATGAATGGCTGGATGTGACCCTGCCGTCGCGCGCGCAGCGCCAAGGCACCATCCACCCGATCAGCCAGGTGACCGAGGAGGTCACTGCGATCTTCGCCGATATGGGGTTCCGGGTTGCCGAAGGCCCGCAGATTGAAAGCGACTGGTACAACTTTGACGCGCTCAACATCCCCGGCCACCACCCCGCGCGGGCCGAGATGGACACGTTTTATACCCACCGTGCGGAAGGCGATGACCGCCCGCCCCACGTGCTGCGCACCCACACCAGCCCGGTGCAGATCCGGTCGATGGAAAAAACCGGCGCGCCGACCCGCATCATCTGCCCCGGCCGCGTCTATCGCGCCGATTACGACCAGACGCACACGCCGATGTTCCATCAGGTCGAAGGGCTGGCGATTGACCGTGACATCAGCATGGCGAACCTCAAATGGGTGCTGGAAGAGTTCGTCAAAAGCTACTTCGAGGTCGATCACGTCGATATCCGCTTCCGCGCCTCGCACTTTCCGTTCACCGAACCGTCGGCAGAGGTTGATATACGCTGCTCATGGGAAGGCGGCACGCTGAAAGTGGGCGAGGGCGACGATTGGCTAGAGATTTTGGGTTCTGGCATGGTGCATCCCAAGGTACTTGAGGCCGGCGGGATCGACCCAGCGGAATGGCAAGGCTTTGCCTTCGGCATGGGCATCGACCGGATCGCGATGCTGAAATACGGGATACCGGACTTGCGGGCGTTCTTTGACAGTGACCTGCGGTGGCTAAGGCACTATGGGTTCGCCGCGCTGGATCAGCCGACGTTGCATGGTGGGTTGAGTCGGTGAAATGCTTGGGTGAGCTTTGATCGAGAATTTAGACATATTTCATAGCTCGGCTTGGGGATTGCTTCTTCAAGTGATTGGAGCTGCTGCTTCTATTGTCGGTCTGATACTCAGTGTAGTTGTTGCCCTCATTAGCCTTGAATTGCTTCCGTTGACATGGCGCGCCGCTGTTCGCGCGGCGAAATCACTCATAAAGACTATAACCGCAGATAACTGGAAGCCCGATTTGGTAGTTTGCCTTGGTCGTAGCGGTGGTATCTGGGGTGGACTGATTGCTGGCAACCTTGGATCGAAGCCTGCCTTCATGGTCATGGATGTTTACTCAGGAAATGGTTCTTACGTGGAGTTCAGATACATCCAACAGCTCGTGGACGCCATGAAAGAGGACAGGCCCAAGCGCGTTCTAGTGGTCCAGGGCTATTCGGGAACAGGTGGAACATTTTTCAATTTTCGCGAGGCGATCAACAAAAGGAAAGTGGCTGAGGATGTAGAGTTCCGGTATGCATCAGTTTTTGCGTGGCGGAACTGCCGGTTCTCCGAAAATCACTATGTTGGAAAAGTACTTCGACGCCCGCCAAAAAAGATGCCTTGGCATATGAATGAGTCATACGTCACTGCAATGTAGTCCCTCCCTCTTTTTGTCAAGTAATTGACCCGAGCCGACAAGTGACTTTTTACAAAGTCACTTATGACAATCCTCCCGCCCGGCTCGCCGGGCAGCGCCCGGACCTCCCCCATGGGGAGGGCGCTCTTGCAACGGCGCAATCAGTATCAACGTCAGCGGGCTTGGCTGCCCTTTTGCCACACACCACCGCCCCGGCGCCTCCCCGAGGTCCGGGCACTGCCCTCTGTTGGTAATGGTATCAATAACCACGTATGGTGGGTGAAACCCACCCGAGGCCCCCAATGACCAACGACACCGAAGACCTGCAAGACACATACCCAGGCGCGGGCACGTTCAAATTCGGCGACAACGCGGAACTCTGCCAACACCTCATCGCGCTTGTCCGCCAAGGCAAGAAAACCGCCACCTGTGCGGCCCTCTCCGATTTCGAGGGCGAGCCTGAGGCGATGCCAGTCGTAGGCCGTTGCGACATCGCGGCGAATTGGGATGGCACCCCGGCGCTGGTGATCCGCACCACCCGCGTGCAGGAAATCCGCTATTGCGACGTCACCGAAGAGATGGCGCTGGCCGAGGGCGAGAACGACAGCCTTCTGGGCTGGCGCAAGGACCACAAGGCGTATTTCAAAAGGAACGGCGGCTTTCACCCCGAGATGATGCTGGTTTTTGAACATTTCGAACTGGTCGAAGATCTGGCCGGGCGCGAGATCTAGGTCGGGAAGGCCGCGCAATCCCTGCCGCGCCCTGCCGCCCCTTCCCCCTGCCAGCGTTATCCGCTAATTGCTTTCCAACAGATTTAACCCGCAGGACGGACCCATGAAATTCACGCTTTCCTGGCTGAAACACCACCTCGACACCGATGCCTCGGTCGCCGACATCGCCTATGCGCTGACCGACCTTGGGCTTGAGGTCGAAGGTATCGAAAACCCGATTGAGCGGCTGGCTGATTTCACCATCGGCAAGGTGCTGACGGCCGAGAAACACCCCGATGCCGACAAGCTAAAGGTCTGCCAGGTAGCAACCGCAAATGGCCCCACCCAGATCATCTGTGGCGCCCCCAATGCGCGTGCGGGCATCACCGTTGTCATCGCCAGCCCAGGCACCTACGTTCCCGGCATCGACACCACCATTGGCGTGGGCAAAATCCGCGGGATTGAGAGCCACGGAATGATGTGTTCCGAGCGCGAGATGGAGCTGTCGGAAGAACATGACGGGATCATCGAACTGCCATCCGGTGAGGTCGGTGATCGTTTCACCGATTGGCTGGCCGACAACAAGCCAGAGCGCGTCGATCCGGTGATCGAGATCGCGATTACCCCCAACCGTCCCGACGCGCTGGGCGTTCGTGGCATTGCCCGTGATCTGGCCGCGCGCGGCCTGGGGTCGCTCAAACCCTGTGAGGTTGATCCGGTCCCGGCCGCTTTCACGGCAGACCTGAGCGTGTCCATCGACAAGGACACGCTGGATGGCTGCCCTCTGTTCTGTGGTCGTCTGATCCGGGGTGTGAAAAACGGCCCCAGCCCCGCGTGGTTGCAAACCCAGTTGCGCGCCATCGGCCTGCGCCCGATCAGCTTTCTTGTGGATGTAACCAACTGGTTCACCTACGACCTGAACCGCCCGCTGCACGTCTTTGATGCGGATAAAGTGAACGGCAACTTGCGGGTGCATCGTGCAGCGGGGGGCGAGAGCCTGACTGCGCTGGATGACAAAGACTACACCCTGCAAACGGGCCAGATGGTCATCTCAGACGACAGCGGCCCCGAAAGCATCGCCGGCGTGATGGGCGGGGCCGAGACAGGATGCACCGAGGACACCGTGAACGTCTTTGTCGAAAGCGCCTATTGGGACCCGATCCAGATTGCCTACACCGGCCGCGCGCTCAAGATCAATTCCGACGCGCGCTATCGGTTTGAACGAGGCGTTGACCCGGCCTTCACCCCCGAAGGGTTGGAACATGCGGTGCGGATGATCGTCGATCATGCGGGCGGTGAGGCGTCTGAAATGATCCAGGCGGGCGCCGTGCCAGACACGTCCCGCGCCTACAAACTGGATGCCAAACGGGTGATTTCATTGGTCGGCATGGATATTCCCGAAGCGACCCAGCGCGAAACGCTGACCGCCCTTGGCTTCACAATGGCAGGCGACATGGCGCATGTGCCGTCCTGGCGTCCGGATGTGCAGGGTCAGGCTGATCTGGTTGAAGAAGTCGCACGCGTCGCCTCACTCACTCAATTGGAAGGCAAGCCCTTGCCGCGCATCGATGCCGGTGTGCCCAAGCCGATCCTGACCCCCGGCCAACAGCGCCAACAGGCCGCGCGCCGGATGGCGGCGGCGCTGGGGTACAATGAATGTGTGACCTACAGCTTTATTGATGCCGCCGCCGCGAAGCTCTTTGGTGGTGGCGATGATGCAACCATGCTGGAAAACCCGATCAGTTCGGAAATGTCGCATATGCGGCCCAACCTGCTGGGCGGATTGCTGCGGGCGGCGGCGCGCAATCAGGCGCGGGGGTTCATGGATATGGGCCTGTTCGAAGTTGGTGCCGGGTTCCACGGCGGAGAACCGGGCGAGCAGCATATGCTGGTGTCCGGCGTCCTGATCGGGCGCACCGGGCCGAAGGACGTGCATGGCACATCGCGCCCTGTCGACCTTTATGACGCCAAGGCAGATGCCGAGGCGGTTCTGGCCGCCATTGGCGCGCCTGCCAAGGTGCAGATCCTGCGCGGAGCCGACGGTTGGTGGCATCCGGGGCGGCATGGCAAGATTTGCCTTGGGCCGAAGAAGGTTCTCGCTGTCTTTGGCGAATTGCACCCGCGAGTGCTGCGCGAGATGGATATCAAGGGGCCCGCAGTCGCCTTTACCATCTGGCCCGACGAAGTGCCTGTGCCCAAGAAGAAATCCGCGACCCGCCCGGCCCTTGCCGCAACCGATCTGCAAGCGGTGGAGCGTGACTTTGCCTTTGTCGTTGACGCAGAGGTTGAGGCGCTGGCGTTGGTCAACGCCGCCGCTGGTGCGGACAAGACGCTGATCACGGATGTGCGGGTCTTTGACGAATTCATCGGCGGGTCACTGGGCGAGGGCAAAAAATCCCTCGCTGTCACGGTTCGCTTGCAGCCGAGGGATAAAACCCTGAAAGACGCCGATATCGAGGCCGTGAGCGCCAGGATCGTTGAGAAGGTGACCAGGGCCACCGGCGGCAGTCTGCGCGGATGATCCTGCGCCGCGCCACCCCTGACGATGTGGCAGGGCTGACCGCAGTGCTGACAGCCGCCTATGCACCATTTCAGGCACTTGGCCTGCCACCTGTAACGGCAGGGATCGGCGACGATATCCGCGACCATAACGTCTGGGTGGCAGAGGTCGATGGCAACCTGCGCGGTGGCATCGCTCTGGTGCTTGGGGCGCAGGCCCATATCGCCAATCTGGCTGTCCATCCTGATGCGGGTGGGCAAGGGATCGGCAAGGCGTTGATCGACAAGGCCATGCAGGCGGCAGCGGCTGCCGGGCATCATGCGATCCAACTGGCGACCCATGCCGAAATGACTGCGACCCAAAGCTTTTACCGCAAACAGGGCTGGCAAGAGATTGGCCGCGAAGGCGATAAGGTCTATTTTCAAATGCAACTGAAATGAAGGAGCCCCGACATGACCCTCAGGATTTATCTTTCCGGTGAAATCCATACGGATTGGCGCGATCAGATCACCTCTGGTGCGGCGGGCCTTGATGTGGCCTTTGACAGCCCCGTGACGAACCACGATGCATCTGACGATTGCGGTGTGGCGATCATGGGGGCAGAGGACAAGAAATTCTGGCATGACAACAAAGGCGCGAACCTCAATGCGATCCGCACCCGGCATGGGATCGAGACCGCGGACATCGTGGTCGTGCGCTTTGGTGAGAAGTACAAACAGTGGAATGCCGCATTTGATGCGGGCTATGCCGCAGCGCTGGGCAAATCGCTGATCGTGATGCACGGGCCTGAACACCAACACCCGCTCAAAGAGGTGGACGCCGCGGCCCTCGCCGTTGTGGAAGAGCCGCAGCAAGTGGTGCAGATCCTGCGCTATGTTCTGAACGGGACGTTGCCGTAGGGGCGCGTGGGGTTCACTCAATCCCAGTGGATCAGTGATCCGACAGGTCAACCATGAGGCATGACGCAGGGATCTCCGCTCTGGCTGTCTGAGGGGGAATTCCTGCGAATAAAACCCGTACCAATGCATGCGAATATCGTTCACACTATGCAGGGTTGCGCAGTGGGCGTCAGATCTGCGTGCAAAGCCAGGACAAAAGGGGACAACATATGTTGAACGAATTCAAAACTTTTATCGCCAAGGGCAATGTCATGGACATGGCCGTTGGTATCATCATCGGCGCGGCCTTTACCGCGATTGTGACATCATTGGTGGGTGATCTTATCAACCCGATCATCGGCCTTGTGTCCGGTGGTGTTGATTTCACCAATAACTATGCCGTGCTGGCCGGTGAGGTTGCCGAAGGCGCGTCGCTTGATGCCGCCCGCGAGGCCGGCGCTTCGATCTTTGCCTATGGTGCCTTCATCATGGCTATCATCAACTTTCTGATCATCGCCTTCGTGGTGTTCATGTTGGTGCGGTCAGTCAACAAGATCAAGGATGCCGCCGCCAAAGAGGAAGAGGCAGCGCCCGAGGCACCCAAAGGCCCGACAGCAGAAGAACTGCTGGCGGAAATCCGGGATGCTTTGAAGGCACAGGCCTGATCTGCCCAACTGCGACGAACGGGGGCGCTTTTTTTGACGGCGGCCCCGTTTTACGTTTCGCGGTTGAGGAACTTGGTGATCGCGTCGGTGACGAAAGCCGGGTTTTCAAGGGGTGATGTATGTCCGGCGTCGGGGACATGGACCAATTCCGATCCCGTGATGGCGTCATGCAGCGCCTTGGCCAATGGGGGCGGCGTGGGGATGTCCTCTTGCCCGACCATGACCAAAGTGCGGGGCGGGGTTCCAAGATTACGCAGGGCCTCCAAAACGTCGTCGCGATCGAAAACGGCGCGCCCGAACTGCCGGATGGATGTCCGATCCAACCCGGCGATGCTGGCTTTCCATGACTGAAACTCACCTTGCCGTGCGGGATCGGTGCGGAAGGACTGTCCGAACAGCAAGGGCAGCACCCTGCCCAGCAAGGGCCGGATACCCACGAGCCGCACAAGGAACAGCAGTTGATTATATTGCCTCAGGCTGGCCGGGGCTTCGGCGTTGGCGCCTGTGTCAATCAGGGTCAGTGTCTTGATCAGATCGGGTCGCTTCAAGAGCAATCGCATCCCGACATAGCCACCCGTGGACATGCCTGCGAAATGAACCGGCCCATTGCCGACCGCCTCGATCAGCTTGATCGCATCGTCGAGCAGATCGTAGATGCCGAACGGTTCGTGACACGGGCCGCTTTGCCCATGGCCGCGATGGTCAAAGGCGATGACGCGGTGGGTTTGGCTGAGCGCCGTGATCTGGGCGGTAAACATTGCGTGGTTCATCAGATAGCCATGCGAAAAGACGATGGTTTCTGGCCCGGACCCCGCTGTCACGTAATGGATCGGCCGTCCTGCGATCTCTTTCATTGGCATGGTTTGCTGCGCCCCGTCTGTGATGACGGGACGCTATAGACCGCACATCAGCGCGGCAAGTCTTACTCTTTGAGCGCCAAAGACGGTGACAACACGTCAATGCCCAGTGCCTTGCCGACCGCATAATAAGTCAGCTTGCCCGCGTGTACATTCAAACCGTTGAGCAGATGTGGATCATCCTCGCAGGCCTGCCGCCAGCCTTTGTCAGCCAGCGACAGCATGAAGGGCATGGTCGCATTGCCAAGTGCGATGGTGGATGTGCGCGCCACGGCGCCCGGCATGTTGGCAACGCAATAATGCATGATGCCGTCCACGTCATAGATCGGGTCCTGGTGCGTGGTGGCTTTGGATGTTTCGAAACAGCCGCCCTGATCGATGGCGACGTCCACCAGTGCCGCGCCGGGTTTCAACTCGGACAGTTGCGCCCTGGAGATCAGCTTGGGGGCCGCGGCTCCCGGGATCAGGACCGCACCGATGATCATGTCGGCTTCGCGGGCCAGATCAATCGTGTTGCCGGCACTGGCGTAGCTGTTCTTGAACTGCCCGCCAAAAACATCATCAAGATAACGCAAACGGGGCAGGGACCGGTCAAGCACCGTCACATCGGCACCCATGCCCGCCGCAATCCGAGCCGCATGCGTGCCGACAACGCCGCCGCCGATCACCAGCACACGGGCCGGCCCGACACCCGGAACGCCGCCCATCAGGACCCCGCGCCCGCCGTTGGCCTTTTGCAGGGTCCATGCGCCAACCTGAGGGGCCAGTCGACCCGCGACCTCTGACATCGGCGCAAGAAGAGGGAGGCCGCCGCGATCATCGGTCACGGTTTCATAGGCGATGCAGGTTGCGCCGGAGGCCATCAGGTCCTTGGTCTGTTCGGGGTCAGGGGCGAGGTGCAGGTAAGTGAACAATATCTGCCCTTCGCGCAGCATTTTGCGTTCAACCGCTTGTGGTTCTTTCACTTTTACGATCATGTCGGCCGCCGCGAACACCTCTGCCGCGGTTTCCGCGATATCGGCGCCTGCATCCGTGTAATCGGCGTCAGTAAAGCCCGCGCCTGTACCGGCGCCGGACTGAACCAGCACCTGATGGCCGTGGTTTACGGCCTCTCGGGCGGCGTTTGGCGTCAGGCCAACGCGAAATTCCTGCGGTTTGATCTCTGTTGGGCATCCGATAAGCATGACCCGTTCCTCCCTGTTGATGGGCAGAGTATCCATCCGGTCGTTTGCAATTTCATCGGGCTTTTTCTTGGATGTTTGCGGTAACTTTGGTAGAAGCTTGTGCAGAATAGCAATTTTGACGAAGGAACGTGCAAGATATGGAACTAGACAGTATCGATCGCCGAATCCTCGCGGTTTTGCAGAAGAAAGGCCGCATGTCGAACGCGGAGCTCTCGGATTTGGCGAACCTTTCTGCCTCGGCCTGTCACAGGCGTGTGCAGCGGTTGGAAAAGGAAGGGTTTATTCGCGATTATGTCGCGTTGCTGGACCCGCGCAAGGTGGGGCGCCCGACGACGGTGTTCGTTGAGATCACGCTAAGCGGGCAGGCCGACGAGGTGCTGGATGCGTTCGAGAAAGCGGTGGCCCGCGTGCCGGATGTTCTTGAATGTCATCTGATGGCGGGAACAGCCGATTACCTGCTAAAGGTCGTGGCAGGCGATACCGAGGACTTTGCCCGCATCCACCGCCGCTATCTGGCGACATTGCCGGGTGTGGCGCAGATGCAGTCATCCTTTGCGTTGCGGACAGTGAGAAACACGACGGCGATGCCGGTCTAGGTAATCTGCCCCTTCTTGCATGGACGACGGGTCGTCGGTTGCTGCAAGATCTCTGACAGGTTCCGGCGCAATTCTTTCCGATCCTGGCGGGGCCTTGCTGCCGCCTGCGCTTGCCTGAAATGCCGCCCTATGCAACGCTCTTTGAAGTTGGGAAAGGCGGGGTGGAAATGACACAGAGCGTTGGATTTATCGGGTTAGGTACCATGGGTGCGCCAATGGCCGGGCGGCTTGCCGATGCCGGGTTGGAGCCCGTGGTTTGGGCGCGTCGGGCGGCAAGTGCAGACGGGGTGATCGACCGCGGTGCAAAACGCGCAGCATCCGTCGATGCGCTGTTTGCCGCATGTGACCGGGTTGTCCTGATGCTGGCCGACGCTAAGGCGATGGACGCTGTTCTCGGGCGCAACACGCCTGCATTCGCGGCCCGGATTGCTGGCGCGACCTTGATCCACATGGGAACGACACCGCCCGCCTACTCAGTGGCGTTGGCGGATGACGTGGCCCTGGCTGGCGGACGCTATGTCGAAATGCCGGTCTCTGGTTCGACCGGCCCCGCCCAGACCGGTGATCTGGTGGCCATGGCCGCAGGATCCGCAGACGTGATCGCCGAGGTCACGGATATCGTCGCCCATATGTGCCGCACGGTCATTCCCTGTGGTGCTGTCCCGCAAGCCCTGCAAATGAAACTTGCGGTCAATACTTACCTTGGCGGGCTGGTATCGGGCCTTTTCGAGGCATTTAACCTGGCGCAAACGGCGAGGCTCGACCTGCCGACATTCGCCAGAATTCTCGAAGCTGGTCCCATGAACTGCGATCTGCTGCGCATGAAGCTGCCAAAGCTGCTTGCTGGCGACTTTGCGCCTCAGGGCAGTATCCGGCAGGCATGTAACAACATGCAGATGATCGTCGATGAAGGCGCGCGCGTCGGGGCCGCGGTGCCGACGGCGCAAGTCATGCTTGCCTTGGTGCAGGAAGCCTCCCGATCCGGTTGGGACGATCAGGACATGATCGCAATGACAAAGGTTCTCGGCGGACAGGGCGCGCTGCCCTGACAGTGGAATGTCTGCTGCCCGTCGGTGCCGGCAAAGGGTGTTGCATGGCCCTCGTGACGCGGGCGGGCCTGTTGGCGGCCTTTCGGATGGTCCACCCCCTTTCCCTTGCCTCGCCTGCGCGGTAAAGGGGCGCATCTGTAACAAGGAGCCTGACCTATGGGTTATCGAATCGTTGTCGTCGGCGCCACCGGAAACGTGGGCCGCGAAATGCTGAACATTCTCGACGAACGGGCCTTCCCGGTCGACGAGATTGCCGTGCTAGCCAGCCGGAAATCGCTGGGCACAGAAGTCAGCTTTGGCGATAAGACGCTCAAGACCCAGGACCTTGATACCTTCGATTTCACAGGCTGGGACATGGCGCTGTTTGCTGTTGGATCGGATGCGACCAAGATCTATGCGCCCAAGGCCGCCAAGGCCGGCTGCGTGGTGATCGATAACTCGTCGCTTTACCGCTATGACGCGGATGTGCCGTTGATCGTGCCCGAGGTGAACCCGCAGGCGGTGCATGGCTATGCCAAGAAAAACATCATCGCGAACCCCAATTGTTCGACGGCTCAGATGGTTGTGGCGCTGAAGCCGCTGCATGACCGGGCGGGCATCAAGCGGGTCGTCGTCAGCACCTATCAATCTGTATCCGGCGCCGGTAAGGGCGGGATAGATGAGCTGTGGGACCAGACCAAATCCATGTACAACCCCACCGATGACAAGCCCCCCAAGCAGTTCACCAAGCAGATCGCGTTCAACGTGATCCCACATATCGATGTGTTCATGGACAGCGGCGAGACCAAGGAAGAATGGAAAATGGTCGCCGAGACCAAGAAGATCGTCGATCCGAAGATCAAGGTCACGGCGACCTGCGTGCGTGTGCCGGTTTTTGTCGGCCACTCCGAAGCGGTGAACATCGAATTCGAGGATTTCCTGGATGAGGACGAAGCCCGCGATATCCTGCGCGAAGCCCCTGGAGTGATGGTGATCGACAAGCGCGAGGACGGTGGCTACGTCACGCCGGTTGAATGTGTGGGCGACTTTGCGACCTTCATCAGCCGCATCCGGCAGGACAGCACGATTGATAACGGCCTGAACCTGTGGTGCGTGTCCGACAACCTGCGCAAGGGTGCGGCACTAAACGCCGTGCAGATTGCGGAGTTGCTGGGGCGTGAATGCCTGAAAAAGGGCTAAGAGACCCGAAACCAGAACCCCGAAAAAGGGCGTCCAGCGGGGCGCCCTTTTTTTTGCGTGATCTGCTGCCGGATTGCACAATCAAGGACGGCTAGCCGCCATGTCGGGTCAATTTTTCTTGGTTATGTTGCCGCTGGCGGTTAAGTCTGGACATCAATGACTTCTTTATCTGGAGGAAGGCGTTCTCATGGCCGTGTTCGAATTTGGTATCTGGTCGACGACCAATCTGCTTGGAGGCACGCCGATTGGTACCAACCAGACCAACGGAAACCAGCAAAATGGCGATACCTTTACGATCGGTTCGGAGGACGCTCAGACCATCTCGATCGATGATCAGGAAGACGCGGTTTTTCAGGATGATCTGGATAGCTTGCAGTTTCTGACAGAAGAACTGACGGTCAACGGCTATACCTATCCGCCTGGTACACAGGTTCAGAACGAATTCATCCTGGTCACAGACGTTCCGGACCCGGAAGGCGGCTTTGTCCAGATCATCGTTCTGCGTTTTGATCCGCCGGGAACGCCTGGTGGCAGTGGGCTGTCGACCACCGCCTATACCCTCACGGGGCCGATCCCAGAGGGGACAACTTTCACGATTACCGGGACAATTGGCAATTCAACGGGCACAGGCGCCCCCCCTTATCCGACATTCGTGTGTTTCGCTGCGGGTACCCTGGTGCAAACCGATGCCGGGGAGGTTGCGGTTGAGGCATTGGCCGTCGGTGATCTGGTCATGACGCTCGATCATGGATTGCAGCCGGTGCGGTGGATTGGTGACCGGTCGGTGTCTGCGGATGAACTGGACAAAAACCCGCAACTCCGCCCGATCCGCATCAAGGCTGGGGCATTCGCCGCAGAGGTGCCTGCGCGCGATCTTCTGGTGTCGCCACAGCATCGCATGTTCGTGAGATCCCGGATCGCCGCACGGATGTTTGATGAGGCAGAAGTGCTGGTGCATGCCAAGCATCTCTTGGACCTACCCGGTGTTGACGTCGCGCATGACGTCCGTACTGTCACCTATGTTCACGCCATGTGTGACGACCACGAAATCATTCTTGCCGAGGGTGCGTTTGCCGAGACACTTTACACCGGCACCGAAGCGATGAAGGCGATGTCTGCGGATGCACGCAGGGAAATCGAACAGATTTTCGGTGAGCTTCCATACCTGGAGCGGCCCTTGGCCCGCCTGACGCCCAAGGGTCGATTGTCAAAAAAGCTGGTTGCCCGCCACATGAAGAATGGCAAGGCCCTGATACATGAGTTGTAGGTTCGGTCGATGAGCTTGCGCGCGAACATTTGAAATTCCCCGGAGTTTTTTCGCCGAGCCTTCCAAGGATCGTCCCCTGTCATTCGTCAAACCCTGTATAACGACCCATGACATACGCAGGAGCCATCCATGTTTCGCCTCTTTTTGACCACCAGTCTTATCGCGCTTTCCGCCCCTTCCTTTGCTGACGTTTTCACCGCCGAAGCGCAGGTGGATACCGTGACGATCTATCCCGGATTGGCGACGGTGACGCGGCAGGTCACACTGGATCTGCCTGCCGGACAGCATGAGATTGTCGTGCCGGGCTTGCCTGAAGGGTTGGCCACCGAAGGGTTGCGACTGGCGGCGCCGGTGGGGGCACAGGTGGGTGCGGTCAACCTTGCCTTTGACCGTCTGCCCGTGACGCCTGATCAAAGCGCCCCGGCCATTCAGGCAGCCCGCGCCGAGGTTGAGCGCCTGGAAGGCGTCTTGCGTGACCGCACTGCTGAAATTGCGCGGATCAGGCTGCGCGTTCAGGCCGCCGAAGAACAGATCACGTTCCTGCAAAGCTTGTCGCAGGCCAGCACAGGCGAGGCGCTGGGTGCGGCTTCGATCACTGACATACGCGCGTTGGCGCAGATGGTCGGGGCTGAGACCCTGAGCGCTCGCGAAGTGGCCTTTGCAGCCGAGCAGGAGGCCAGGGCGGCGGAACTGGCGCGCAAAGACGATGTGGAAGCATTGCAGGATGCCCGACAGGCCCTGGATGCGCTATTGGCGCCGGAACAAGACGGTGCCGTTCTGACCTTCACACTGGTGGTGGCCGAAGCAGGGGAAGTGACGGTCGATGTCAGCTCTGTCGAGGGTTTTGCCAATTGGTCGCCGGTCTATGACATGCGCCTGACTACGGGCGAGGATGCGGCCCTTGATATCGACCGCGCGGTGGTGATCAGCCAGCAGACCGGGCAGGACTGGAACGATGTGCAGTTGATCCTGTCCACGGCGCGTCCCGGACAGCAAACCGGACCAAGCGGGGTCTGGGCCCCGCTGCGCCGGATCATTTCAGAGGAGGATCTGGAGCGCGAACGCGGTGTGGTGATGCTGTCTGATCAGGCTGAAGGCTTATCCCGGGCGGTTGTGGGCGGGCTGGCTGCCGAAGCGGTGCAAGCCCCGATGGCGGTCACGGCGCAGGCCGATTTCAGCGGGGCGACGGTCACTTACGTTTATCCGGGCCGCGTTGATATCCGCAATGGCGTCGAGGACCTGCGCCTGCCGCTTGATACCCTGAACTTTGACGCAGATGTCTGGGCCGAGGCGGCGCCAAGCCGGGATCAGATCGCCTATCGCGTGGCGGAATTCACCAATGACACCGGCGAGGTGATGCTACCGGGGCAGGCGCTGATCTTTGCTGATGGTACGATGATTGGCTTTGATCGGCTGCCGTTGCTGGCGGCAGGTGCTGATACTCAGATCGGGTTCGGTCCGCTGGACGGGCTGCGTCTGACCCGCGCGATTCCCAATAAATCCGAAGGCGATGTGGGTGTGTTCACCACGTCCACCCAACTGACCGAGCAAGCCGTGATCTCGGTTGAAAACCTGACCGGGCAGGACTGGAGCGTTCTGCTGCGCGATGCGATCCCCTATTCCGAGCAGGATGATCTGGAGGTGGAATTCGCTTCCAGCCCCCAGGTCAGCCGCCGCGACCCCGAGGGCGCGCGGGGTATCCTGGAGTGGGATCTGGACCTGGCCGCTGGTGACCGGCAAGAGGTTACGCTGGAGTATACGCTGACCTGGCCCCGCGGATATGTGCTGCGGTAAGGCAGATTATGGTCAGCTTCGCGAAAGGTGACTGATGCAAGATCACAAAGAAGGGCCCCGACCGGGGCCCTTGATCGTTCACATATTCGGATAGTTCGGCCCGTCTCCACCCTGCGGCGTCGTCCAGGTGATGTTCTGGCTGGGATCCTTGATGTCGCAGGTCTTGCAATGCACGCAGTTCTGGAAGTTGATCTGGAACTTTGTCTCGTCGCCGTCGCCGACGAATTCATATACCCCTGCCGGGCAGTACCGCGCCGAGGGTCCCGCGTATTTGGTCAGGTTCACGCTGACCGGCACATCGGGGTCGGTCAGTTGCAGGTGGGCAGGCTGGCTTTCTTCGTGGTTGGTGAAGCTGAACGACACGTTCGTCAGCCGGTCAAAGGACAGCGTGCCATCGGGCTTGGGGTAGTCGATGATCTTGTGTTTGCTGGCCTCTTCGGTCGCCTCTGCATCCGATTTGCCGTGGCGCTTTGTGCCAAGCAGGCTGATGCCAAGTGTGTTCATCCACATATCCATGCCGCCGATGCCAAGCGAGGCCAGAAGCCCGTATTTGGACCAGAGCGGTTTGACGTTGCGCACTTTCTTCAGATCCTTGCCGATCTCGCCGTGGCGCACCGCATCATCATAGCCCTCCAGCGTATCGCCGCTGCGCCCGGCCTTGATCGCTTCCACCGCGGCTTCGGCGGCTGCGATGCCCGAGAGCATGGCGTTGTGGTTGCCCTTGATGCGCGGCACGTTGACCATGCCTGCGGCACAGCCCAAAAGCGCTCCGCCGGGGAATTCAAGCTGTGGCATGGACTGATAGCCTCCCTCGGAAATGGCGCGCGCGCCATAGGCGACGCGCTTGCCGCCCTTGAGAAGCGCGGCCACTTGCGGGTGGTGTTTGAAACGCTGGAATTCCATGTAGGGGAACAGATGCGGGTTCTTGTAGTTCAGGTGAACGACGAAACCTATGTAAATCTGATTGTTTTCAAGGTGGTAGATGAACGATCCCCCCCCTGCGTTGCCTCCCAAAGGCCAGCCCATTGTGTGGGTCACGGTGCCTTCGCTGTGCTTTTCGGGGTCGATCTCCCAGATTTCCTTCATGCCAAGGCCGTATTTCTGGACGTCGGAATTGGCCGCGAGGTCGTATTTCGCGATCACCTGCTTGGACAATGACCCGCGCACGCCTTCGCCAAGGAAAACGTATTTTCCGTGCAATTCCATGCCAGGCTCATAGGAAGGGCCGGGGGTGCCGTCAGGGTTCTTGCCGAATTCTCCGGCGACAACGCCTTTGACTTCGCCGTTGTCTCCATAGACCACCTCCGAGCAAGCCATGCCGGGGAAAATCTCGACGCCCATCTCTTCGGCTTGTTCGGCCAGCCAGCGACATACGTTGCCCATCGACACAATGTAGTTGCCATGATTGTTCATCAGCGGCGGCATGATGAAATTGGGAATGCGAAGATGCCCCGCTTCGCCCAGCATGTAGAAATTGTCTTTTTTCACCGGCACGTTCAGGGGTGCGCCCTTGTCTTTCCAATCAGGGATCAGTTTGTTCAGGCCAACCGGGTCAAGGACTGCACCGGAAAGGATATGCGCGCCCACTTCGGAGCCCTTTTCAAGCACGACGACGTTCAGGTCAGCATCCAGTTGCTTGAGCCGGATCGCCGCTGACAGACCGGCGGGGCCAGCACCAACGATCACCACGTCGTATTCCATCGCTTCGCGTTCAATCTCGGCCATTGGCAAATCCTTTGGTCACCGGGGGCAATGCCCCCTTTCATTCAGTCCCGGCAAGCGTTACCTCAAGCAGGGTTGTGGAGCAATCAAGACACGACGTCAAAATAGACGCACGCGACATCAAATCGTCCCGAAGCCTTGACTTGGCGCGCCTCTAATAGACTATGAACGTTCGATTTATACTTTTTGCCCCGGGAGGGGAGTGACGATGGACAAGATACCGCTGACGCGCGCCGGCTTTGACAAACTGGATGCTGAACTCAAGCATCTGAAATCCGTGGAACGCCCGGCGATCATCCGCGCGATTTCCGAGGCGCGCGAGCATGGTGATCTGTCCGAAAATGCCGAGTATCACTCGGCCAAGGAAAAACAGTCCTTCATCGAAGGCCGTGTGAAAGAACTGGAAGGCGTGATTTCGCTGGCAGATGTCATTGATCCGGCCAGGCTGTCAGGCACCGTCAAATTCGGGGCGACTGTGGAGCTTGTCGATGAAGAAACCGACGAAGAAAAGACCTATCAGATCGTGGGCGAGTACGAAGCCGACATTGAAAACGGGAAATTGAACATGAAGTCGCCGTTGTCACGGGCCTTGATTGGCAAGGACGAAGGTGACAGCGTGGACGTGCGTACCCCCGGTGGGGTGCGCAGTTATGAAATTTTGTCGATTAAGTATCAGTAGGATAGGCGCGGGTTATGGCGCAACACCCCCAGACAGACAGGCCCCCGGTGGCCGATGACGAAACCCAGGTCCATGTTTTGACCGTGGCGCTGGCAGTGCCTTGGTTGATCGTGAGCAGTGTCATCTTCTGGCTGGCGTGGCCTGATGCCGACTACAATGACGGGTTTGCGGCGGGTCGGTTATTTTTGGTTCTGATTGCCATCCTTGTGCCAGTCGGACTTATTTACGTTGCGGTGGCCTCTGCTTGGGCGCTGGAAGATTTGCGCCAGGGGCTGGTTCGGACGCGGGCAGAGGTTGACCGGATCGCCGATCTGCAAGCTGCGCAGTCGGCACTCATCCGCACCCATGCCGCACAGCTTGCCGAGGCGACAGCTCCAGCACAGGTCGCTCCTGAACAGGCCGCGCCAGAACAGGCAGCGCCAGCGCAGGCCGCGCCGGAAGAGCCCGCCCCCCAAGAGCCGCCTCCGGCCCAACCTGCCACGCCCGAGCCGCCGGTTTCGGGTTTTGCTTCCCGCCGGGAAGTGTCGCGCCTGATTGTTCCACGAGCCGCCCCGCAAGCGCCCGCCGATCAGCCTGCCCTGGCCCTGGAGACGCCCGAAGAAACGACCCCGCCCATTGCCGGCCCGGATCTGATCAAGGCGCTGGACTTCCCGGATGATGAAAACGACACCGAAGGCTTTGCCGCCCTGCGCCGTGCCCTGCGCGATCGGGGTGCGCGCAAGCTGGTGCAGGCCAGTCAGGATGTGCTGACGCTGTTGTCGCAGGACGGGATCTATATGGATGATCTGCGTCCGGAATCGGCAGGTGCGGACCTGTGGCGCCGTTTTGCCTCTGGTGAGCGGGGCAGATCCCTGGACCGTCTTGGCGGGATCAAGGATCAGGCCTATTTGTCGGTGATTAGCAGGCGCGCGCGCGAAGACGCGATTTTCCGCGATTCGGTGCATCATTTCCTGCGCTGCTTTGATCAGCTTCTGGTGACATTCGAACAGAATGCGACTGACACCGACTTGCTGGAACTCGCTGAAACCCGGACGTCCCGCGCCTTCATGCTGCTGGGCCGCGCGACCGGGGTATTTGACTGACCCAGATGTGGGATATTTTTCTTCAGACGCTGCCCTTTTTCATGGTCATTGCGCTGGGCTACGGGTCTGGTGTCACAAAATTCTTTTCTGAAGAGGCGACGGCCTATCTGACGAAATTCGTCTTTTACTTTGCCCTCTCGGCAATGTTGATTCGGTTTTCGGCGAACCTGCCGCTGGAGGCGATCCTCGATTGGCAGTTCGTGATGGCCTATCTGAGCGGCACCACCGTGGTCTACGTGCTGGCCACCATCATCGCACTGCGCCGCAAGGCCCCGGTCACGGAAGCTGCAGTTGAAGCGCAATGCGCGGTGATCGGCAATGTCGGGTTTTTGGGTATCCCCATGCTGGCCTTGCTTTTGGGAGAAGCGGCCATCGGCCCGGTGATGATCGTTGTGGCGGTTGATCTGATCGTCTTTGGCAGCCTGATCGTGATCCTGATCACCGGGTCGCGTGATGGTCGCATGTCGCCCCGTATTCTCTGGACAGTGGCGGTGGGTCTGCTCAAGAACCCGATGATTGTGTCAATCACGTTTGGTCTGCTGATTTCGGCCAATGGCATCCCCATACCGGGGCCAGTCAACGATTTCCTGACCCTGCTGGGCGATGCCGCCACCCCTGGTGCGCTCTTCGCCATTGGGGCCTCGTTGGCCAGCAAATCGGCCGAGCGTGTGGTGCTTGCGGGGTGGCTGTCGGTCTGCAAACTGGTGTTGCATCCCGCGGCGGTTGCCATTGCTGCGCTCTTTCTTTTTGACGTTGATCCTTATGCCGCCGGTGTGATGATCGCTGCAGCGGCACTGCCCGTGGCGGGGAATGTCTATATCGTGGCCCAGCACTATGGCGTGGCGCCCGCGCGCGCGTCTGCCGCGATCCTGTTTTCAACAGCGGCCAGTGTTGTCACGCTGTCACTGGTCATTGCATGGGTGACAACGTTCTGAACCTGCGCTAGCCGTTGAGGAAACGAAAGGGCGCGCGCATGGAAACGATCTCGGAAAATCGCTGTTTTGGTGGCACGCAGGGGGTCTATTCTCATACATCCGCTGCCTGCGCCTGTGACATGACCTTTGCGGTATTCCTGCCCGAGGAAGCCGCGCATGGGCCGGTCCCGGTGTTGTGGTTTCTGTCCGGTCTGACCTGTACCCATGAAAACGCGATGACCAAGGCGGGCGCGCAGGCCTGGGCGGCAGAGCAGGGGATCGCGCTGGTCTATTCTGATACCTCTCCACGGGGCGGCAGCGTGCCCGATGATGAGGCCTATGATCTGGGGCAGGGTGCGGGCTTCTATATTGATGCGACCGAGCCCCCCTGGGACACCCATTTCAAGATGTGGACCTATGTGGCCGAGGAATTGCCGGCGTTGCTGGCTGAGAACTTCCCGCTGGATATGTCGCGCCAGTCGATCACCGGCCATTCCATGGGTGGCCATGGCGCGCTGACCATGGCGATGGCCCTGCCGGGGCGGTTCCGGTCGGTGTCGGCCTTTGCGCCGATTTGCCATCCGACTGCCAGCGATTGGGGCCGCAAACAGTTCGCTGCCTATTGGGGGGATGAGGCGAATTGGGGACCGCATGATGCGACCTTGCTGATGCAGGGGCAGGGATTTGATGGGCCGATCCTGATTGATACCGGGACCGACGATCAGTTTGGTGATCTGCTGGGAACGGAAAGCTTTGCGCAGGCAATGGCGGCCAAGCGGCAGGAAGGACAGATCAGGTTGCAGAAGGGCTATGACCATTCGTATTTCTTCATTGCGACCTTCATGGAAGATCACGTCGCCTTCCATGCCGAGGCGCTTTACGGATGAACGTCGTACCACAGGTGCGCCGATGATCTACGTCGATGCCGATGCCTGCCCGGTCAAGGCCGAGGTAGAGCGTGTCGGCACACGGCATAAGGTAAAGATTTTCGTGGTGTCCAATGGGGGTATTCGCCCTTCGCCCAATCCCTTCGTCGAGACGATCGTGGTGCCTGATGGCCCCGATGTCGCCGATATGTGGATCGCGGATCGGGCGACCAAGGGCGATGTCGTGATTACCGGCGATATTCCCTTGGCCGCGCGGTGCATCGAGAACGGTGCGCTCGTCCTCAAGCACAATGGCGAAGCGCTGACACAGGCCAATATCGGAAATGTGCTGGCAACCCGCGATCTGATGGCCGATATGCGGGCCGCTGATCCGTTTCGGCAAGGCGGCGGCAAGCCTTTTGGCAAGGCGGACCGGGCGCGGTTTCTGGATGGGCTGGAACGCAGCCTGCGTGCGGCGGCAAAGCTGTGACGCAGATGGCGCCGGCCAAGCTGGGCGCGATTTGTGCTGCGATCGCGGTCGTGTTCTTTTCGATCAACGATGTGGCGATCAAGTTTCTGAGCGGCGCCTATGCGTTGCATCAGGTAGTGCTGATCCGGTCTGTGATCGGGCTCTTGATTATTGTCGTGGTGATTGCGCCTTTGACGACTGGTTGGGAGCTTGCGAGGACGAAGAAGCTCAAGATGCATATGCTGCGCGGGCTTTGCGTCGTGTTTGCCAATATGACCTTCTTTCTGGGGCTGGCGGCGATGCCACTGGCGGATGCGGTCGCGATCTTCTTCATCAGTCCTTTGGTGATTACGCTGCTTTCGGTGCTGTTTCTGGGCGAGGTCGTGGGCCCGCGGCGCTGGGCTGCAATTGCGGTGGGCTTTATCGGAGTTCTGCTGATGATGCGGCCCGGGACGCAGGCCTTTCAGGCAGCGTCCCTCTTGCCGCTGGCGGCGGCGTTTTGTTACGCGGGTATTCACATCATCACGCGCCGTTTTGGCGGAACCGAAAGTGCGGCGACGATGGCATTCTACATTCAGATCATGTTCATCCTTGTCGGGCTTTTGTTTGGTCTTGTCGTGGGTGACGGGCGCTTTGGCGACCTGTCTGATCCATCGCTGGCCTTCCTGCTTCGCGCGTGGAGCTGGCCTGTGGCGGCGGATTTTCCCATCTTTGTGACTATTGGCATCGGGATCGCCGTTGCCGGGTATCTGATCTCTCAGGCCTACCGCGTGGCCGAGGCGTCATATGTCGCCCCGTTTGAGTATCTCGCACTGCCGATGTCCGTGGTCTGGGGGATGCTGGTGTTTGACGAGTTCCCCGGTGGCTGGGACTATGTCGGCATGGCGCTGATCCTTGGCGCGGGGCTGTTCACGGTCTGGCGCGAAGCGCAGACGAAACCGGTCGCTTTACAGCGGCCCTTGCGGCGCTAGGCTGCGGTTCAGAGGAAAACGGGAGTGGCCATCGTGGGCGTAGAGGCGGTTGTCTTTGACATTGGAAATGTGCTGATCGAATGGCAGCCGGAGCGCTTTTTTGATCGTGAGATCGGCGAGGAGCGGCGCCGCGCGATGTTTGCGGCAATTGACCTGCATGGGATCAACGATGAGGTGGATCGTGGCGGCAATTTTCGAGCCACGATTCATGCCGCGGCGGCGGCCAACCCGGATTGGCGCGACGAAGTGCTGATGTGGCACGACCGCTGGATCGAGATGGCCGCACCTGCGATTGACCATTCGGTGCGTCTGTTGCGCGCGCTGAGGCAGGCCGGGGTGCCAGTCTTTGCACTGACCAATTTTGGCATTCAGACGTTTGAGATTGCGGAACCGGTGTATCCGTTTCTGGGCGAGTTCGACCGCCGATATATCTCGGGGCATATGGGCGTGATAAAGCCGGAGCGCGAGATTTATCACCTGGTCGAAGCGGACTGCGGCGTGCCGCCCGACGGATTGCTGTTTGCTGACGACAGGATTGACAATATCCATGCAGCCAGCGCCCGTGGCTGGCAGACGCATCTGTTTGAGGGCCCACAGGGCTGGGCCGATAGGCTGGTGGCAGAAGGATTGCTAAGCAAGGAGGCCGCGCAATGACAGTGATGATCCCGTTTGAGGAAGGGCAGAAGGCCCTTGATTGGCTGGCGCTGACGGATGCTTTGGCGGCAGGGCATGCAGGGCCGAAGGCAGATGTGGCGGATGTGTTCCTATACGAGGGGGACAACACGCTGCTGAACCGGTCGGCATGGATTGCGGGGCTTGGGCTGGCGGTGAAATGCGCCACGATCTTTCCGGGCAATAAGGCGCTGGGCAAGCCCGCGATTGCAGGGGCCGTCAACCTGTTTTCGGGCAAGGATGGGGCGCTGGAGGCGATCCTGGATTTCGCTTTGGTGACAAAGTGGAAAACAGCGGGCGACAGTCTTTTGGCGGCGCGCAGGCTGGCGCGGCCTGACAGCCGCAATATCCTGATTGTCGGAGCAGGCACCGTGGGGCATTCGCTGCGCGAGGCCTATGGGGCGGCTTTCCCTCAGGCGCGGTTCGCAGTCTGGAACCGCTCGGCCGAGGGCGCGCGCGCGATGCAGGCGGCATTTCCCGATATTGCTGTTGTCGATGATATGGAAGCGGCGGTGAGGGGGGCTGATATTATCACCTCGGCCACGATGTCCACGGCGCCGATCATCAAGGGGGCGTGGTTGCAGCCTGGCCAGCACGTCGACCTGATCGGGGCCTATCGCCCGGATATGCGCGAAGTGGACGATGAGGCCCTGAGCCGTGCGCGGGTGTTCGTGGATAGCCGTGAAACAACGATCGGGCATATTGGTGAATTGAAGATCCCAATCGCCGCAGGCGCGTTCAGCGCAGATGACGTGGTGGCCGATTACTATCAGCTTGATCGGTTCCAGCGCCATAATGCCGCCGAGATTACTCTGTTTAAGAACGGAGGCGGCGCGCATCTGGACCTTATGACCTGCCGGTACATACTGGAATGCTGGTCAAACAGCGGCTAAGAGGCGCACTGAGTTTGAGTGAAGGACGAATTCGTGTTGGTTTGGTTTCTGGTTTTGATTGTGGTGGTGGTCGCGGTTGGCACGTATATCGCAGCGTGGCCCTTTGTCGTGGAACGTCGCCGCCCCCAGACTGGACCTACCGAACGTCATGGCGCGAAGGGCGATTTCATTCAGCTGTCTCAGGGCGTGACCCATTGCCGATGGGCCGGGTCGGCTCGTGGACCGGTCGCCGTGGTCGTGCATGGAGTTGCGACACCGATGATGTCAATGGAGGCGGTCGCCGAAGGGCTGGGGCGATTGGGCTATCGTGTGCTGACCTATGACCTTTATGGGCGCGGCCTGTCCGATGCCGCTGCGGGCAGACAGGACAGGGCGTTTTTCCTGCGCCAGTTGTCTGACCTTTGCGCCTACTATGGATTGACCGAAGAGATCACGATCGCCGGCTATTCGATGGGCGGGTCAATTGCGACAGCCTTTGCGACCGATTTTCCCCATAGCGTAAAGCAGGTCATTCTTGTCGCAAGCACGGGTATCATGACCAACGAAAGCCGCTTTTCGCGGTTTTGCAGGCGGGTGCCGTGGCTGGGCGATTGGATACATGCAGCCTTTGCCCGCGACCGCATTCTCAAGGCCATTCCGGAACGGGGCGAGACGCCAGAGATTGACCGGATCCTGCGCGAGCAGCGCAAGTCACCGGATCGTCGCGGGTATTTGCCAGCCCTGCTGTCCAGCCGGCGTGGTATCATGGCAGAAGACCAGGAAAGCGATCACCGGAAATTGTGGCGCCAGGGTATCCCTGTAACCGCCATCTGGGCGGGACAGGATGCCATTATTCCTCTGCGCGCAGTCGGCCTGCTGGGTCTTTGGAACCGGGATGCGCGCCAGGAAGTGATTGAAGACGCCGACCACGGGCTGCCTTATACCCATGGGGCGCAGGTGGCCGAGGCGCTGCGCAACTTGCTGCGGCAATAGGCAGAGCCTGCTTTTCATTGGACAAGGCGCGCTGTATCCAATCCCGATGACCGTGGAGGAAGCATATCACGCCGCTGTGGCCGCGGGCGCATTGCATGCAGATGACGCCCAGATTGCCGTTCTGCCACAGCTCGAGCGCGTTCGCGCGGCCCTTGCCGCCCCGGTCAAACGTGGCTTCTTTCGCAAACCGTCTGCGCCTGTCACCGGACTTTACATGTGGGGGGGTGTCGGACGGGGAAAGTCGATGCTGATGGACCTGCTGTTTGATCTGGTCGATGCCCCAAAGCAGCGCCGCCATTTCCATGCATTCATGCAGTGGGTCCATACCGAGATGACCGAGGCGCGCAAACGGGGTGTCGATGATGCGCTGGCCCCTGTGGCGGCCAAGCTGGCCGATGAGGTTCGCTTTCTGGCATTTGATGAAATGCAGATATCGGACATTACCGACGCCATGCTGGTGGGCCGCTTGTTTGAGGCACTCTTTGCGCGGGGTGTTGTTGTTGTGACAACATCCAACCGCCCGCCGGGTGATCTTTATAAGGATGGGCTGAACCGTCAGCTTTTCATGCCGTTCATCGCGCTTTTGGAAGAAAAGATGGTGGTGCATGAGCTGATAAGCGACACCGATTATCGACAGGATCGGCTGGCCGGGACGCCGAGTTATTTCACCCCGATCGATGGAGATGCGCGCAAGGCCATTGCGGCGATCTGGGCGCGGCTGAGCAATGGCAAGTCCGAGACGCTGGTGCTGCATGTAAAAGGGCGTGAGGTAGAGCTGCCCGATTTTCACAATGGGGTTGCCCGGGCCAGGTTCTATGATCTCTGCGGCAGACCCCTGGGCGCAGGTGATTATCTTGCCCTGGCAGATGCGGTGCGTGTGCTGATCCTTGAGGATATCCCCGCGTTGTCGCGTCACAACTTCAACGAAGCCAAGCGGTTCGTGACCCTGATCGACGCGCTTTATGAGGCCAGGGTGCAGCTGATCTGTTCCGCCGCGGCCCCGCCGGAAATGCTCTATGTCGAAGGTTCGGGGACCTTCGAGTTTGAGCGCACCGCCAGCCGCCTGCGTGAGATGCAGTCGGCTGATTGGGCGGTTTAGGGCGCGGGTCGCTTGCCTTTTGTCTGTGGGGCGACGCAGGGCAACCGGCCAACAGTGCGCCCCCGCAGTGCTTCACGACCACTTTGTAAGGCCCGTCTTTCGCCTGCGCCGTGTCGTGCCAATGGTCCACGGCCCGTCAGCGACGCGCAAACCCCGCGCTATGCGTGATCGTTATGCGCGCGCTTGAAATGCTGCCCTGCAAACGCCATGAATTTACGGACCGATTGACGGCTATATCCAGCCTGAGATGCGACAAGCCAAAGCGAGTGGCGCAGTTCGGCATGCTGAAAGCAAAGATTGAGTTCCGGTGTCGCATCTCCAGTCACACAAGGAAGCAGCCCGATCGCTTCGCCTGATTGAAGGGCCGCTGCCATGCTGGATACGGCATTCACCTGATACAGGATCTGAGACCTGTCGATCTGACCGTTCAGCCATCGGACGGATTTCATGACAACTGCGATGTCGTCTGAATAGACAAGGAACTTGTGGTCTTTGGCCTCCAATAGGTTTTCAGGCATCCCGAATTTTTTCTGGTAGCTGCGACTGCAATAAATCCCCAGCGGGAATTCGGCGACCTTCTTTGTAATGAGCGTATCGCCGGCGACTTCATCAATGGGGCGCAGGGCAAGGTCGGATTTACCAGATTCAAGAGGCGGCTGATCTTTTGCCCATGCGACGTCAATCTGAAGCTCAAAGTGGATTTTCGGATGCTGCTCGCGAAACGCCGAGACCAGCCCCACGCCAAAGCGTTGCATTGCTTCGGCGTTGCCGGAAAACCGGATGATCCCCTGATCGTCCCGATTCAGCTGATCGGCGGCATTGAGAACCGCCACTGCGGCGCTTTTCATCTGCTTTACTTCGTCCAGCAGAGTGAGGCCGTGGACGGTCAGCCGATACCCCCGGTTGCCTTTTTCAAAGAGGGTCAGTTTCAGAGAATGCTCAAGTGCATCAATTCGCCGCGCGACGGTGGTTTGGTTCATGCCGATCACGCCAGCCGCGGCAAGGGTCGATCCTTCTTCGGCAACAGCCAGAAAGACGCGGGCGTCATTCCAATTGAACATGACCAACTCTCCTGTGGCGTTCTGCAAAAATGCTGAACAGAACCCCGATATTCGCCATTTCCTGAGGCACTGACACCGCCTAGCCTATTGAAGCAACCAGAAGATAGCAAAGAGGTGACCCATGAATACCATGCCGCAAAAGACCCGAGACATTCACAATCATCACATCGACAGCACAATCTGGGATGATTTTCAGTTTCGCGATGACGATATCATCATAGGGACTTACTCCAAGTCAGGAACCACCTGGATGCAGCAGATTGTCAGTCAGCTGATATTTTCCGGTGAGGAAGGCCTGCCTGTTTCCGACATGAGCCCATGGGTGGACCTGCGTTTGCCGCCAAAGGAGGTCAAACTGCCCATGCTGGAGGGGCAGACCCACCGCCGGTTTCTGAAAACGCATCTGCCGGTCGATGCGCTCGTTTTCTCGGAAAAGGCCAAATACCTGTATATCGGGCGCGATGGCCGGGATGTTGTCTGGTCGCTCTACAACCATCACGCCAACGGCAATGAAGCCTGGTACGATGCACTGAACAATACGCCCGGACGTGTGGGGCCCCCGCTTGGCCCTCCTGTTGGCGCGCCACCTGCTTACTTTGAGCATTGGCTGACCAATGACGGTGCGCCGTTCTGGCCGTTTTGGGAGAACGTCCGGTCCTGGTGGGGAATTCGGCATCTGCCGAACGTCAAACTTGTCCATTTCGCAGATTTGAAAGCCGATATGGAAGGCCAGATCCGAGAGATCGCCGCGTTCATCGGCGTTGACATCGACGAGGACAGGATGGCGTCCATTCTCGAGCATTGCTCCTTTGATTACATGAAATCAAACGCCGAACAATCTGCGCCACTGGGCGGCGCATTCTGGGAAGGCGGCGCAAAGACCTTCATTCACAAAGGTGCAAACGGGCGCTGGAAGACCGATCTTCCCAAAGAACTGAGCGCGCGTTACGAGCAAGCTGCGCTCAGGGAACTCGGTAGTGACTGCGCTGAATGGCTGCGTTCCGGCACAGCTTGACGATCAGGCCCGCAACGGTGCGGTCCGTTGCGGGCAATGTCGACGCGCGCCCAACCGCCAAGCCATCAGGCAGACGGTCGCGGCCCGTTTCGGGGCATCTGCCCCCTTCTATACTGCCTTGAATGCGTCCGCTTTGGCGTCGTAATATTCCAAGCCACCTTCGCCAATGTCATTCCAGATCCCGTGGATCGAAAGCCGGTCGGTTTCGACAGCGTCTTTCACGAACGGGAATGTCATCAGGTTTTTCAGTGAAATAACGATCGACGCCTTTTCGAGGGCGCGTTTGCGGGCGGGGTCATCACCGTCGGGCAGGGTGGCAAAGCCCGGGCGCAGGATATCCATCCATCGACCGACAAAGCTGCTTTCCTCTTCCAGCTCGGGCGCGTTGCCGGAACACATATTATAGCACCCTTCAACGCCGCCACAGCTTGAATGCCCCAGCACGATCAAATGCGCGACCTTCAGGCCTCGGATCGCGTATTCGACCGCCGCAGATGTGCCGTGATGCTGGCCATCTGCTTTGAACGGGGGGACAAGATTGGCGATGTTGCGGTGAATAAAGAATTCGCCCTGATCTGCCCCGAAGATCGACGTGACATGCACGCGGCTGTCACAGCAGGAAATCACCATAGTGCGCGGATGCTGCCCCTCTTCAGCGAGCCGTCGATACCATGTCTTGTTTTCAGCATAGATCGTGGCTTTCCAACCGTGATAGCGATTAATGAGGAAAGCTGGCAGCGGACGGGCATGATGCATGGGTCAATCCTTTTATGTTTACGGAGGGATAAGCTGAATTTTAGCGAATTTCGAGAGATTTCTTGCCCGGGTCTCAACCTTTTGGGAACCTGGTTCATCTAAAAGCATCGGCATGAAGAATGTAACACCCTTTTCCGGCCCCGTCTTTGGTGCATCCACCGATGTCATCATGCTCTCTTGTCAACATCAGATGCACTTTGATCCTTCGCCACTTGTCCGGCTCTTTGCCGAACGGGACAGGCATGTCGCAGAAGAGATCGTTTGCCGCATGCTGGAAGATATCGCGATGCGGCTTGATATGCTGCAACATGCCCTGGCGGCGCACGAATTTTCCAAGATGGACCGGCCTGCCATGCGCGTTGGTGTTGTGGCGGACCAGATCGGGCTGACAGAGGTATCGATCGCCGCCAGTCATGTCAGTGACTGTCTTGCCCAGAATGATGGGATCGCGCTTGATGCGACCATGGCCCGGCTGGAGCGTGGCTTTGATATGGCCGTGACAGAGGTGTGGAACTTTCGCGAATTGTAGTGGACCCGTGATCCGACCTTGCAGCCTGTGGGCAGCTGGTTAGGTTAAGGTGTCAACAATTCCAGAAGGATACATCATGCCGCTGGCTTTCGCCGAACCGACCGACGCTGCAATCCCCCTTCATGTGATTGAGGCGGATGCCGTTGACGATGCCCTGGCTGAATTGTCGCCCAAAGATCAGGCCTGGGCCAAGGCGCAGGCGTTTACAGGGGCGCTAGGGCAGGTTCTGTGCTTGCCTGATGACGGTGGCGACCTTGCGACGGTTCTTGTGGGCTATGGCACGGCGGCGAAACGGGCCCGGCATCGATTTCACATGGGTGCAGTGGCGCGCAAATTGCCCGAAGGCGCCTATGAAATAGCCAGCGGGTTGCAAGGTGATGACCTGAACGAGGCAGCGCTGGCCTGGCTCTTGGCGGGCTATAGCTATGATCGCTACATCAAGCCTGCACCGCAGGTTGCGCGCCTTGTTGCCCCGGACGACGTGGATGCTTCGCGCATTGCTATCATTGCCAATGGCGAGGCGCTGACCCGTGAGCTGATCAATACACCGGCCTCAGACATGGGCCCGGACGAATTGGAAGAGGCGGCGCGCACCTTGGCGGCGGGCCATGACGCCAGCCTGCAGGTGGTGGCCGGCGACGACCTGATCACCAGCAACTTTCCGATGATCCACACGGTTGGTCGCGCTTCGGCCCGAGCGCCGCGGCTGGTCGATATGCGTTGGGGCGACACCGGCCCGCAGCTGACGCTGGTGGGCAAGGGCGTGTGTTTCGATACCGGCGGATTGAATATCAAGCCGGGCGCATCGATGGGACTGATGAAAAAGGACATGGGCGGCGCTGCGACGGTGCTGGGACTTGCCCATATGATCATGGCGCTGGAACTGCCCCTGCGCCTGCGTGTACTGATCCCGGCGGTCGAAAATGCCATAGATGGCAATGCCTTCCGCCCGCAGGATGTCTTGATTTCGCGCAAGGGGCTGACGGTCGAGATCAACAACACCGATGCCGAAGGGCGTCTGGTGTTGGCCGACGCGCTTGCTCTGTCGGACGAAGATGATCCTGCGCTGGTCATTTCCATGGCCACGCTGACGGGGGCCGCCCGTGTGGCGGTCGGACCGGATATCGCGCCGTTTTTTACGGATGACGATGCTCACGCTGACGCCATCGCAAAGGCTGCCCGCAGGGTCGCTGACCCGGTTTGGCGGATGCCGTTCCACGATCCCTACGAGGCCATGATCGAGCCGGACATAGCGGATCTTGATAACGCCCCCAAGGGTGGCTTTGCCGGGGCGATCACGGCGGCCCTGTTCCTGCGGCGTTTTGTGGACAGCCCCTATGTGCATTTTGATATCTTCGGTTGGCAGCCCACCGCGGCCGCCTCCCGCCCCCGGGGCGGGGTGGGAATGGGCGCGCGCGCGGTGCTTGAGGCCTTGCCCGAGATGCTGAACCTGTGAGCGATCGCCGCCTGACCCCCGCCAACGGTCGCGTGGCGGCAATGCATCTGGCCGGGCAAGTGGCAGCAGAGCGTTATGTGCAAGGCGCGCCAGCGATGGTAGGCGCATCTGTCGTTGATCTTTGCGCCAGCCCCGGTGGCCCACGAGACCGCCAGATTTTGCCAGGTGCGGCTGTGACCGTCTTTGAGGACCGTGATGGGTGGTCCTTTGTCCAGGCCGCTGACGGCTATGTCGGGTATGTGGTTTCGGACCAGTTGACGGATGTGATCGTGCCTTCGCATTTTGTCGCCACAGCCGCGACCCACGCCTATGCCGCAGATGATTTCAAATCGCCGGACCTGCATGGCCTGCCGTTCGGCGCTCGGGTTGCCGTGCGGGATGAACGGCGCAGGTTCTTCGAAACCAACCTGGGGTTCATTCCCAAAAGCCACCTGCGCGCCCTGGACCGCCCGTTCTCCGACCCGGCCACAGCCGCGCAACTGCACTTTGGTGTGCCGTATCTTTGGGGCGGCAACTCGACCCGTGGGATTGATTGCTCTGGTCTGATCGCGGCGAGCCTGGGCACCTGCAACATCCCCTGTCCGGCTGACAGCGACATGCAATGCGCCCAACTGGGCAAGGTAGTCGAAGGGGAACATCAGCGCGGCGATCTGGTGTTCTGGCAAGGTCATGTCGGCATGTTGGTGGATGCAGAGACGCTGATCCACGCCAACGCGCACCACATGGCAACAGTTTATGAGCCGATAGAACGGGCTGTCTTGCGGATTGCGGCGCAGGGTGATGGCCCGGTGCTTGCGCGCAAGCGGCTCTAGCTTATTCCACCACGCGGATCAGTTTGCGTTCCAGCACCCTGAGAACCTGTCGCAGATCATTGCCGCGTTTCAGGATCTGGCCATCCATGCCAATCACCGCATATTGCCCTTGCTTCAGGCGCAGCCTGGGCCGTTTTTCGATCTTGTAAAGCGGGTGTTCCGCCGTGCGCCGAAAGACTGAGAATATGGCGACATCGCGGAGATGCGACATGCCATAGTCGCGCCATTCGCCCGCCGCGACCATGCGGCCGTAGAGGCTCAGAATCACATTCAGCTCAGTTCGGTGAAAGGCGACCTGGTCGGGCGCATGAAACGAAGATGCAGGCTGAAATGTCATACCTCAGACTTGCGCCAAACCCCTGCAAAATCAAGCGTTCTTCTGTGACCGCCATTCTTATGCCTTAAAATGAACACGTGAACGCCACAGCGCCTGCCCACTGGGAACACAAGTGGTTGCAAGGTTGGTGGCATAGCGAAATGCTACCCCGATGTCGCGGTCAATAGCCCCCACCCAGTTCGTGACATCGGGGACTTTCGTTTCCCCAAAAACCATTAGCCGCAGTCGATCATCTGGATTGTTTCAGAATCGGAAATAATGAAATTCACCCGGTTCGGCAGGAAATCCATTGTCACGGCATCATTGGGACGGATCACGCGCACTGGCCCCAACAGCAGGGTTGTTTCAAGGGCTGTGACATCCTTGCCGATCAGATCGGCAAAGGCGCCGGCCCCGCAGGTATCCTCGAATACGGGCGGCAAAATGGGCTGGGCGGCGGTGCAACCGGCGAGAACAACAAGCAAAAGAGCGCGTTTCATATCTTCATTGTTCCTGCTTTGACTGCAAACGCAAGTGGTGGGGCGCATAGAATGGTTGAACTTTCGCGGTGTTTGCCTGATCGTCACACAAAAGAGAGGGAGATGGTGGACATGCGGACACGTGCGGCAGTTGCACTTGAGGCGGGCAAACCGCTGGAAGTGATGGAAGTGAATCTCGACGGGCCAAAGGCGGGCGAGGTTCTGGTTGAAATCAAGGCGACAGGCATCTGCCACACTGATGAATTCACCCTGTCTGGTGCCGATCCCGAAGGGCAGTTCCCGGCCATTCTGGGCCATGAAGGCGCGGGTGTTGTGGTGGAGGTCGGTGAAGGTGTGACCAGCCTGAAACCCGGCGATCATGTGATCCCGCTTTATACGCCTGAATGTCGCGAATGTGAGTATTGCCTGAACCCCAAGACAAACCTGTGTCAGAAGATCCGGTCGACCCAAGGGGCGGGCGTGATGCCGGATGGAACCTCGCGGTTTTCGATGCTCGATGGAACGCCCATCCTGCATTACATGGGCTGTTCGACCTTTGCGAACCATACGGTGCTGCCTGAGATTGCTTTGGCGAAGGTCCGTGAAGACGCGCCCTTTGACAAGATTTGCTATATCGGCTGCGGTGTGACCACGGGTATTGGTGCGGTCATCAACACCGCCAAGGTCGAGATTGGATCAAAGGCGATCGTCTTTGGCCTGGGGGGCATTGGCCTGAATGTCATTCAGGGCCTGCGTCTGGCCGGGGCCGATCAGATTGTGGGCGTGGACCTGAACCCCGGCAAGGTCGAGATGGCAACGAAGTTCGGCATGACCGATTTCGTGAACCCATCGGATGTGGACGGCGATATGGTTGCCCATCTGGTTGATCTGACCGGAGGGGGTGCGGATTATACGTTTGACGCGACCGGGAATGTCGGTGTGATGCGCACTGCCCTTGAGGCCGCCCACAAAGGTTGGGGTGAGAGCATCATCATTGGTGTGGCCCCCGCAGGCGCCGAGATTTCAACGCGGCCATTCCAGCTGGTCACAGGGCGCAGCTGGCGCGGAACGGCCTTTGGTGGCGCGTCGGGCCGCACCGATGTGCCAAAGATCGTGGATTGGTACATGCAGGGCAAGATCGAGATCGATCCGATGATTACCCATAAGCTGAGCCTTGATGACATCAACAAGGGCTTTGATCTGATGCATGCGGGCAAGTCCATTCGGGCTGTGGTCGAGTTTTAAGCGCGTAAGTCTGACGCAAGGGACCGGTCATTGATCGGGTCATTTGTTCTCCCGCATGGTGCGACCTGCGCGCGATGCCAATGAAAGGACGCCCCCATGTCCAAGGACCGTATGCTGCTGGCTGTCTTGATCGACGCGGATAATATTCCTGCAAAATATGCCGCGGATATCATGAAAGAAGTGACGACCTTTGGTGTTCCCGCGCTGCGCCGGGTTTATGGTGACTGGTCCAGCGGTGGATTGGCAACATGGAAGAAAACTGTCGCTGAATTGGGTATGGTTGCCGAACAGCAAACGGCAAATACCACGGGCAAGAATGCAACTGATATCGGGTTGGTCATCGATGCGATGGACATCCTGCACACCGGGCGGTTTGACGGGTTTGTCCTGGTGTCGTCAGACAGTGATTTCACGGCGCTTGCCAACCGTCTGCGCGAAGATGGGGTTGAGGTGATCGGAATTGGCGAGAACAAAGCGCCTGTCAGCCTGCGCAATGTCTGCAATCGCTTTATTTTGATCGAAAACATCATTGCGGCAAGCGACGAGAATGATGATGCGAAGGCCAAGGAAACCAAAAAGCCTGCAAAGGACCAAGCCAGCCGACAACCGCCATCAAAAGCGGTGCCAAACGTGTTGAAGGCGATGAAAAGTATGGACCCAGAGCTGGAATGGTATTCGCTTGGTGCATTAGGGCAGCATATCCAGCGCGCATATCCGGATTTTGATCCCCGGACTTATGGAGTTTCGAAGTTAAGTGACCTTCTGGAAAAGACGGGGCAATTCGAACTTAGAAAGGAAGGCGGGCATTATGAGGTGCGGCGCAAAACCTAAACCCCGTAGCGCGCCATGAACATCTCGACCGCGCCGTCAACCACGCGCTTCTTTTCGTCGGTGGTGAATTCATCGGTCATGTTGAAGACCATGCGCGGGAAAAGGTCGGCTTTGCACAGCTCGTGGAATTGGTCTGCGGCCAGTTCAAAATCGGTGATTGCAATCTCGCCGCCTGCGACCGCCTTGCGGAAATAGGCGACCAGACGGTCGCGGACCAGCACCGGACCGCTTTCGTAGAATTCCCGCCCCAGTTCGGGGAAGCGGTCGCTTTCGCCAACGCAGATGCGGAAGATGCGCTTGCCAAATTGGGATGTGATGAATTCCATCATCTCAAGTGCGATGTCGTTCAGGACTTGCCGCACCGGGGCGTCCATGTTGATCGTCTCGATTGCGTGATCGGCCTGGCGCGCGCATTCGGTTTTGGCAACCTGCATGAACAAAAACCGCTTGTCGGGGAAGTAGCTGTAAAGCGTCGCCTTGGACACACCCGCCGCCTTGGCGATGTCATCGACGGATGCCCCTTCAAAGCCATCGGACAGAAATACCTGTCGGGCGCCTTCCAGAACCTGATCAAATTTCCGACCTTTTTTGGGTTCGATTGTGCCGTCGGGCATTTTCAGCACTCCTCACTGACCCCTATTATAAACCAATCAGTTCACTTGCGGCAAGAAGATAGCGCGATGGGGCCACAGGGGATGAGGGGCCCCATCGCTGATCCGAATTGACTTGCCCGGTAAAGAGCAGGCCTTGTCGGAAACTGTCGTCAGATCAGCACGCCCTGGCAGACCTCAGGGGAGGGCGAGGGCCGGGGCGGCTGCGTCGCAATTGCAACGGCGAAAAGAGCGAAAAACACAGGGACAATGTGTTTCCTCAACTTGAGGCAGCTCTGCGCAAGACACAGGTAAACCGTTCGGTTTAGATTTCAAGAGCGCAGCAAACTGCTTGGGTCATTTTTTGGGGCTTGCGGATTTCGTCTGCCCTCCTAACTTAGAACTGTTCTAAAGGGGAAGTTGATCATGCTACCAGGACTTGGCTATCGCCGCCGCTTCCAAGAGTTGTCAGAACAAGAGGTTCTCGCACTCGCTATTTCGTCCGAAGAGGATGATGCGCGGATTTATCGCGGCTATGCGGAGACGCTGCGCGCTGATTACCCCGCATCCGCCGCCATTTTTGACGGAATGGCCGAAGAGGAAGACGGCCATCGCCGCCGCTTGATCGATCTGCACAGCGCGCGCTTTGGTGACATGATCCCGCTGATAAGGCGCGAGCATGTGTCCGGCTTTTACGCCCGCCGCCCAGTCTGGCTGATCGAAAACCTCGGGCTTGAGCGCATCAGGGATGAAGCCGCCCAGATGGAACGGGATGCCGAGAGGTTCTATCTGACAGCCGCCGCTGCGACGACCGATGCAGCGACCCGCAAGCTTTTGGGTGATCTGGCGGCGGCGGAGGCCGGCCATACCGACAAAGCGCAGGCACTGACCGACACGCATCTCGACGATGAAACGAAATCCCAGGAAGAGACCGCAGCGCATCGTCAGTTCGTGCTGACATGGGTGCAGCCGGGATTGGCCGGTCTGATGGACGGGTCGGTATCGACGCTGGCCCCGATCTTTGCGGTGGCCTTTGCGACCCAGGATACATGGACCACGTTTCTGGTCGGTCTGGCGGCATCTGTGGGTGCCGGAATCTCAATGGGGTTTACCGAAGCGGTGTCGGATGATGGCCAGATTTCGGGCCGTGGATCACCCTACAAACGAGGGATAGCAGCCGGTGTGATGACAACGCTGGGCGGTCTTGGCCATGCCTTGCCCTACCTGATCCCCGACTTCTGGACCGCGACAATCATCGCGCTCATCGTGGTTTTTGCTGAACTGTGGGCGATTGCGTGGATCCAGAACCGATATATGCAGACGCCATGGATGAAGGCCGTGTTTCAGGTGGTCCTGGGTGGTGCGCTTGTCTTTGCGGCAGGTGTGATTATTGGCTCTGGCTAGACGTCGCGCACCATCGTCGTTGCTGCGTTGAAGCCAAAGATATGCTTCAGCAGGCCGATTTTGACTGTCTTGACCTCTTTGAACCCGACATGCCGGTAAAGCGCCTTGGCGCGCGGGTTGGTGTCCACGACATCCAGCCGCACCTGGGCATAGCCCCGCCGCCGTGCTTCATCCACGATGGCGTCAAGCAAGGCTGTGCCAACTCCTGACCCCCGCGCCTCTGGTGCCACAAAGAGCCCGTCCATCAAGAAGCGTTCATTGTCGGTATCGCGTTCCAGTGTCGCAAGTAAGGCGAACCGGATCGCAGCACTGGTCCAGCCATAGACCCGACGCATGTCCTTGATACCGCCGCCAACAAGCGCTCCTTGCGCTGTCTTGAACCCCGCAATCCCAAGGAGCCGCCCATTGTCGTCATGGGCGCAAATCCCGTGGTCAGGCCGCAGCACAGAGCGCACAAACATCAATGCCTGATACTTTGGCCCCATGGTAAAGCCTAGTTTCTCGCCAAAGGCGTCCCAGTACAGGGCTGCGGCTTCGTCGCGGTCGTTTTGGGGGATGCCGACGGTAATCTTCATGTATCAAAGCTGTTGAACGGGATAAACGTAACCGGATCACCGGGTGCGACCTTTTGCGCCGGATCAGAAAGCTCTACAAGCCCTGTTGCCCAACTGAGGCCAGACACCCTGCCTGATCCCTCCGAAGGGAAGGAAATGACCTTCCCGTCATCGATACGCGCACGCAGGTATTCGCGCCTGCCCGCCTTTTTGGTTTTGCTGAAGGCGGCGGGCAGGATATAGCGCGTGGGCTCCTGCCATGTGCCACCTGCCATAAGGCGCAGCGCTGGTGCGGCGAACACAAGGGCGCAGACCATTGCCGCGACGGGATTGCCCGGCAAGCCAAAAACGGGGATGCGGTTCCAAAGACCCATCGCCAGGGGCCGCCCCGGTTTCATCGCAATGCGCCAAAGAGCGAATGACCCGGTGCCTTCCAGCAGGGCTGACATATGATCTTCGTCGCCAGCGGACGCCCCACCCGAAGAGAGGATGACATCGCACCGGGTTGCAGCATCATCGAGGATGGTGCGGAGCGTGTCACGGGTATCGGGAGCGCGGCCAAGGTCCACAACATCATATCCCCATTTCGCCACCAGCGCCGCCAGCATGGGGCGGTTGGCGTCGAAAATCTGGCCTTCGGTCGCGGTATCACCGGGCTCGCGCAACTCGTCCCCGGTGGACAGGATACCAACCTTGAGCGGCTTGCGCAGGCTGATCGTGCCAACGCCCGCCGCCGCCAACATGCCAAGATCGGCGGGCGTGATCCTGCGCCCGGCTTGCAGGATCGTTTGCCCGGCCTGCATGTCCTCGCCCGCGTCGCGCGCATTTGCGCCGCGCTTGAGGGGGCCGTGAAAGCTGATGTCGGTCGCGCTGGTGCTGACATCCTCTTGCAGCACGACGGTATCGACACCTGCGGGCAGGTTGGCCCCGGTCAGGATGCGGATCGCGTGATCGGCCGGGACGGTTCCAGAGTAGGGCGCGCCAGCGGCAGAGCGCCCTGCAACCAGTCCAAGCCGGGTGATCCCTTCCGGTACGGGGCCTGCGAAGCCGTAGCCATCGACCGCCGCATTCGAGGCGGGAGGATGTGACCGGGCGGCTTGGACATCTTGGGCGAGGACGCGGCCAGCGGCGTTTCGGAGTGGGGCGGTCTCGCTCGTGGCCACGCAGCTGAGGTTGCTGCGCAGATGCGCCAGCGCTTCGTCAACGGGTGTCCAATGCGCGCCTTGCGGCATGGCGAAACAGTCATTCCTGAGCGGCGGTGGCGCAGAGGACAGCGCTTTGCGCAGCAACCCGGCCTGTCCGGCTCCCAAGACCCAGCCTTCGGGTGTCGCTTTCACGTCCATCAGCGTTGCCATGTCGCCCGACCGCAAGGCAGAGAAGGCGCGGGCGTAAAGAGAGACCTGTGCGGCATCCCGGATTGTTTGCGGTTCAGCCGAGACGAGATCAGGCAGCAGCGAGAAATAGGTTTCCGCCAGCACGATCTGCGTATCTGGTGCCTGAAACGGCCAGACCGACAGGGCTTTGCCAAACCGGCGCCGCAGGCGGGCCAGCACCGGCAACCCCATGATGACCTGCCCGCCGACAGCGCCGGCACCCGCCAGTTGCCAAGGTGAAAAACTGCCCGGGACCGCGATGTCTGCTGCCCGCTTTTCCGCCAGCCCGTGATCGGGCGTGCGGTCGCGCCCCTTGCGCGGCAGATGCGCTATATCGCGCCCCAGCCCGTTGAACCAGAACGGCCCGATGCCGGGGAAAAGCGCGTTGATCTCACCAGCCAGATCAAAACGGTTGTTGGACCTGGCACTATCCTGCACGCGGGCTTCGAACCAGTCCCACAGCGCCAGCGTATCTTCTGACCCGATCAGCCGGATGGCGAAACCGGCCGGATATGCAAAGCACATGTCAAGACAGACCAGCACCCGATGGCCGGCATCCTGTTGTTCTTGCAGCGTGCGCGTCAACCAGTCCTCGGCCAGTTGCCGATTGCGCAGATAGACCGGTTCCTCCGCGGTGCCAGCGGTGCCGATGCAGGCCCAGATCGCATCCTTCACCGGGCGCGGGCCACGATCGTTGCCCCCCGACCAGTCGAGCATGATGACCTTGTCGAAACTCAAAGGCCCACCTCGGTGAGAATGAAATCGGCGATGGCCCTGGTATCGTTGAGGTCAAAGACCGGCTGGGTGACCTCCATTGCACAATCGCTGGCGACGGCGCGGATGGTAGCGTCCTCCCTGGCGATGACGGGGTGGTCGGTCTCAGCTCGGTAGGCCTCGATCTTGGGGTGGGCGTCGCGTTTGTAGCCTTCGACAAGGATCAGATCGACCGGGTCGAGGTGCTTGAGCAGCTCTGCGAGAGGCAATTCGGCGTGATCGCGCAATTCGGTCATCAACGCCCAACGCGCGCGCGACGACAAAAGCACCTGATGCGCACCTGCGTGCCGGTGCCGATAGCTGTCTTTGCCGGGGTGATCGACGTCGAAGGTATGGTGCGCGTGTTTGAGGGTAGAGACGGTGAAACCGCGGCCTGTGATCTCGGTCACCAGTCGCTCCATCAGGCCGGTCTTGCCTGCGTTCTTATAGCCGACGATGCCGTAGATTTTCATAGCATGGCTTTCGCTTTGGACAGGTCGCCGGGGGTGTTGATGTTGAAAAAGGCGGCGTCATCCGGGAAATCCGCGGTGGCACCCCCGTGTTTGTCGGTCCACAGGACGACTTTGCGCAACCCGTCTTGCAGCGCCTGGCGCAGGTCGTGGCGCAGGGTGGTGGGCCAGAGGCCGAACGTTGGATGCCGCCCATCGGGCGTGCGGGCGAGGGCAATGTCGGAACCTGCCCTTTCAGCTGCGAGCAAGAGTTGCGGGACCAGATCGCATGGGAAGAACGGTGTGTCGGCGGCAGCCGTGACGATGTGGGTGGCACCTTGGGTCGCTGCCCAGTCGAGGCCGGCAAGGACACCGGAAAGCGGGCCTGCGGAGCCTGCGATGCTGTCGGGGATGACAGGGAGTTGCAGGTGGGCGAAACGTGCCGGATCGCCGTTGGCGTTCAAGGCGATGTTGGCCACCTGGGGGGCCAGGCGGGCGATGACGTGGGACAGGATCGTGCCGCCTCCCAGCGGAAGCAACCCTTTGTCGCCGCCGCCCATGCGGGTCGCCTGGCCACCTGCCAGAATGACGCCGAGGGGCGCCTTCACGGCTGCACCTGCATGTGGGGCATCTGTCGACGCCTCCGGCGGGAGTATTTCGGGCAAGATGATAGACGGGTCATGGGCTGGCCTTGCGCCCGGATTTGCGGGGTTCGTCGGCGATTTTTGCAGGGTCTGCGTCGCGGATCAGGCGATCTTCGCCAGACAGGCAGACGAAGCGCTGCCCTTTCATCCGACCGATCAGGGTCAGCCCGACCTGTTGTGCGATCTCGACCCCCCAGGCGGTGAAGCCCGAGCGGGAGGCGAGGACGGGGATGCCCATCATGGCGGTCTTGATGACCATTTCAGAGGTGAGGCGGCCGGTGGTGTAAAGCGTCTTGTCGGCGGCGGTGACACCCTCGGACAGCATCCAGCCAGCGATCTTGTCGACAGCATTGTGGCGGCCGACGTCCTCCATATAGACCAGAGGGCGGCTTCCCTGGCACAGCACGGTGCCATGGATCGCGCCGGCCTCCAGATAGAGTGATGGGGTGCGGTTGATAATGGCGGCGAGCGCGTAGAGGTCGGAGGTGCGGACCTGCACATCGGGCAGGGCAACACCCTCAAGACCCTCCATCATGTCCCCGAAAACGGTGCCGACGGCGCAGCCGCTGGTACGGGTTTTCTTTCTGAGTTTGTCCTCATACGTCGATTGCACTTGGGTGCGGACGACAACGGTTTCCAGTTCTTCGTCATAGTCGACGCCAGTGATGACGTCCCCGTCCTGCAACATGCCCTGATTGCGCAGGAACCCCAGCGCCAGATAGATGGGATAGTCGCCGATAGTCATGGCGGTGACGATTTCCTGCGCATTCAGAAAGATCGTCAACGGGCGCTCTTCGATGACGCTGAGACGGGTGGCGGCGCCGTTCTGATCGGTTCCGACCACAGCACGGGTCAGCCGCTGCGCGCCGGGATCAGGTGCGATCAGGTAGCCAGAGGTATCAAGCGTGCGCGCCAATTGTCATTTCCCGTCTGCGTGGTTAAGCCTGTCGCAACGCAGCTAGGCTAAGGCAAAGCAATGACGACTTCTACCGTGAAAACACCAGCGAAATCTGCCTATTGGGCGGGTGCGCGCGATGGCACTCCGTTCATTCTGATGGCGATGCCTTTCGCGACCCTGTTTGGGGTGATTGCGATGGATGCGGGGCTGACCCTGGCACAGGCGATGGGGTTCACCATCCTTGTGATTGCGGGGGCAGCACAGTTCGCCGCGCTGCAACTGATGGTCGAAAACGCGAGCATCGCGTTGGTGCTGTTGGCGGCCCTGGCTGTAAACCTGCGGATGGCGATGTATTCCGCCTCATTGGCCGCTTATCTGGGGGCGGCTCCGTTGTGGCAGCGGGTTTGCATCGCTTACCTGAACTTTGACCAGACCTATATCACCTCGATTGCCCGCTACGAGGCGCGGCCTGAGATGACTGTTGCTGATCGTGTTTCCTATTTTCTGGGAGTCGCGACACCGATCACGCCGTCCTGGATCGTCATGACCTATGTGGGGATCGAGGCAGGGCAGGCGATCCCTGAAGCCTGGGCGCTTGATTTCATCCTGCCGATCATGTTCCTGGCCATGGTTGCCCCGATGCTGAAGTCGCTGGCCCATGTGGCGGCAGCGGCAGTTTCGGTGTCGGTGGGGCTTTTGCTGGTGAACCTGCCTGCGGGAACCGGACTGCTGATCGCGGCGGCATCGGCGATGGTGACCGGCGCATTGATCGAAACATGGATGGAGAGGCGCGCGCGATGACTTATACAACCGTCGAGATTTGGGCCATCATCGCAATCATGGGCATCGGGACATTTCTGATCCGGTTTTCCTTTCTGGGCCTGATCGGCGAGCGCCCCATGCCCGCTGTCATCCTGCGCCTTCTACGCTACACTCCTGTCGCGGTTTTGCCGGGCATGGTGGCCCCGCTTGTCCTGTGGCCGGGAGCAACTGACGGGCAGTTTGATCCGGTGCGTATGCTTGCCGCAACTGCGACAGTGCTGATCGGGGTCTGGAGCCGCAACGTGTTATGGGCGATATTGGGCGGTGCCGCGACGCTTTATGCCGCGATGGGGATCACTGCCCTTCTCTGAGGATCGCGGCGATTTCGGCAAGCGCGAGGGTCTTGTCGTCGGCATCGTCTTCGCGGTATTCCACGGTCTCGACACCGGGCAACTGATCGAAATCTTCCATGGTCTTGTTTGGGAACCATGTCTGGCGCAGCCCTTCAAACCCCGGCAACTGGCGTAAGATGCGCGATGTGTAGCGCGTACAGTTGGCTTTGGGCACGGGGCCTGCGACCAATGAAAGATTGAGCGCCTTCTCGGCAACGTCAGGGGTGACGTCGATGGTCTGACCCACGACATAATAGGTCTCTCGGGCGTGGTAGCTGACGTAGAACTTTTCCAGTCGCGGGGTGACGCCAAACAGCACGTCGTTGCGCTCTGGCATGACCTGTTGCACGAAAGTCCCCGCGGGATCGAAAAGCACACGCTGGCTGGCATTGATCAACAGCGACGTATGGGCGCCGTTGCCGGAGCTTACGTTTCGCATCGTATAAAGTGTCAGATAAGTCCGCCCCGGTTCGCGATAGATCGCCCGCGAGACGACATCATCGGGGGCCCAGACCTCTTGGGCCGTGCAGGCCGAAAGCGCCAGCGGCAGGCCGATTATAAAGGTGCGGCGGTTCACGATTAATCAGGTCGCAACGAGCGCAAGAAAGACAAGCACCACGAGGATTGCGATTGTCGTCTTGGTGACCATGCTCATGAAACCTTCAAAGGTTTTCTCTTGAGCAGAAATATCCATTTCACCGTGTTTGTGTTCGGCCATGTCGCGGCTCCTTCGTCATCTGATTTATCTCTCGCATAGACGATTCATTTGCTGCTGTCACGCGGTCAGGTGGTCGCATCCTCTTCGCCATCCAGCGCGGACGCAAGCCGAAAGCCGATCCTGTTGGGCTCGGGTTGGTCGATGTGTTTGGGGCTGGCGACCAGCGTGACGTTCAACTGACTGACATGCTGGATCAACTGGGTGCGTGCGCCGCTTTCATTCATGCCATAGTAGGTGACAATATCGGGGTCGTAATACCCCAGGCCCTCGATCTTGATCACACCGGTCATGCCGCCCGCGAGCCCCAGCCCGACTTCGTGGTCGTTGTCGAGCTGTTTTTCGAAGTTCTGGATATACATGATGATCCGCTCATAGGCCCATTGCGCGGGGCTCTTTTGCGCCACCGGCTGCCTGAGAGCTTTGGGTATGGCGTGCCCGGACCCTTCCTGAGGCTTGGTATGGACCTCATGCCAGCCGGGCAGGATGTCGTTTTCCAACAACTCTGCGGAGGTATCAATTTCCATTCGGGTCTTGGTCATAGGGGTACCGCGGTTGTTTCCTTGATTTCCTCCATAACGAAACTTGCCGAAATGTCCGATACAGAAATGCGTGATGTCAGCCTTTTGTAGAAGGCGTCATAGGCGGGGACGTCGGCGACCCTGACCCGCAGAACATAGTCGAGATCGCCAGTCATCCGGTAGGCGCCGACGATTTCAGGAAAGCTGTTCAGCGTGGCCTGAAACTGTTTCATCCAATCTGCATCATGGGCGTTGGTGCGGATCAGGACCATGACCGTGAGGGGTACGCCGACGCTGGCAGGATCAACCAAAGCCACGCGCCCCTTGATGACGCCGGATTGTTCCATGGCCTTGATCCGTCGCCAGCAAGCATTGCGCGAGAGGTGGACAGCGGCACTGATGTCATCAACCGAAAGGGTGGTGTCAGTTTGCAAGATTCGCAGGATCGCGCGGTCTATTTGGTCGATACTTTGGGGCATTGATGGGATAGTATCCCGAAACTCCCGAAAAATGCAATCACTTTTGGGACCGGTGCGCGGGTGCTCTTGGTTAGTTTGTCCCAAAGCCAACAAGGGAATGCCACCATGTCTGACACATCACACAGCACGCAACGAAAGAGCCCGTTTGCGGCCATCTTTCTCGATCATCCGGCGACGGTAAACGAGACCTATTTCCAACATATGCGCTTTGCCTTCAGCTTTGCGTTCTGGCTGGGTGCTGCGGCCCTTGCCGCATTGGTTCATGCGTTCATTCCCGCGCTCTGCGAGACGACGGCCAGCCGCATTCTCAAGCGTCTCAGCGCGCGGATCGAAAGCCGCCACTAAGTCGCCTGAAACACCCATGCGCCATCGTCGCGCAGTGACCGTGTCGCACGCCCCGACTGGTGCAGGTGGTTGAGGTGGGCGACCGCCTCGACCAGCGCCAGCCCGTATTCGCCCTGACTGATGTTGCGTTTGAAAAGCGGCAGGAAACACTCGCCCGCGCTCTGCGGTTCGCGCAGATGCGTCAGTAGCCGCGCAAGCGCGCCGTGGTGATTGTCGATCAGTTGTGTCAGCCGCGTAGGCAGCCCTGTGTACGGCAATTTATGCCCGCCAAGGACAAGCTGGCCGGGCTCTGCAAAGGCCTGGAACTTCTTGCAGGAGGTCAGCCAGTCGGTCACCGGATCTGCATCTGGTTCAGTGGGGTAGACCCCCAGATTGGGGCTGATGGACGGCAGGAGTTGATCGCCCCCGATGACCAGATTGTCGTCCCGGCTCCAGAAAGTTGCATGTTCGGGGGCGTGTCCGTCGCCCATGTGGATGTCCCATGTGCGCCCGCCCATGGTGATGGCACCGCCTTCGCTCAGGCGGGTGTAACCCAAAGGGAGCGGTGCGACGCAATCCGCGAAGTTGAAGGGGCGCTCGGTCCTGCGTCTTTCCAGCTCTGAAGGGGCCATGCCTGCGCGCCTATAAAAGGTCATCGCTTCGGTTTTCGGTGTCTCTTGCACATCCAGTGTCAGCATGCGGGCCATCAGCCAACCGGTGCGTGGCATGCAGAGTTCGGCGCCCTGTTCCACGAACCATGCCGCCAGCCCAACGTGGTCGGGGTGGTGGTGGGTCACGATCACGCGAGAGACGGGTTTGCCCGCCAGTGGTCCCTCCAGCAGCTTGCCCCAGATCGCCCGCCCGCGTCTGGAGGCAAATCCGGTGTCGATGATCGTCCAGCTGTCGCCATCATCGATTGCGTAGACGTTCACATGATCCAGCGCCATGGGCAGGGGCAGCCGCATCCACAGGATACCCGGCGCAACCGTTGTTGCCTGCCCCTCTTGGGGGGGCTCGGAGAATGGATAGCGGATGCCGCTCTGGTCGTCGGGCATCAGGTCGCCAGGTCCTCTGCGGTGACCGCCATGAGATCATCTGCCCCTTCACGTGCGTGCGCCAAAAGGCCCACATGCTCGGGCAACATACGCTTGATATAGAAGGTTGCAAGGCGCGCGCGGGTGGCACCACCTTTCACGGCGCCGGTCAGATGGGCATGGCCGCCAAGAACCCGTGCAAAAGCCCGCAGGTAGGGGACGGCCCCGGCGAAACGGTCGTTGAGATCTTCCTGGGCGACCAGCCATTCGGTTGTTTCGCGCAGGGATTCCGCTGATTGCCAGACCGCTTCGGCCAGATCGGCGTGGGTCGCCCTGGCCGCCTCGGCCCCTTGCTCGATCTCTTCGAGGATGCGGAACGCGGCCTCGCCGCCGTCCATAAGTTTTCGCGCCACAAGGTCCATTGCCTGGATGCCGTTGGTGCCTTCGTAGATCGCAGTCACGCGAACGTCGCGGGCGAATTGGGCCGCACCGGTTTCTTCGATATAGCCCATGCCGCCGTGCGCCTGGATACCCATTCCTGCCACTTCGGCCCCCACGTCCGAGCCGAAAGCCTTGCTAATCGGGGTCAGGAACGCCGCGCGGGCCTTCCAGGCGGCGTCGCCTGTGGCCATGCTCATGTCGATGGCGACTGCGTTCATCAGGGTGATCGCACGGGCGGCGTAGGTCTCGGCCTTCATCGTGGTTAGCATGCGGCGGACGTCGGCGTGTTCGATGATGGTGCCGGGGCCAGTTGTCTTGCCCTGTTTGCGGTCCCGGGCATAGGCCAGCGCGTGTTGCGTTGCGGCCTCGGCCACACCGACCCCCTGCACGCCAACACCCAGACGCGCGTTGTTCATCATCGTGAACATGGCTGCCATGCCGCCGTGTTCGCGACCGACAAGCCAGCCTGTCGCACCGGTATATTCCATCACCGCAGTCGGTGAGCCGTGCAGGCCCATCTTATGCTCAATGCTGACCACCTGCAGATCGTTCTGCTTGCCGGGGTTGCCGTCTTCATCGGGGATCAGCTTGGGCACCATGAAAAGGCTGATCCCCTTGGTGCCCGGGCCCCCATCCGGCAGGCGGGCCAGCACCAGGTGGCAGACGTTCTGGGTGAAATCATTGTCAGCCCAACTGATAAAGATCTTCTGGCCGGTGATCGCGTAGGTGCCATCCCCATTTGGTTCGGCCCTGGTGCGGAGTGCGCCCACGTCAGACCCGGCCTGCGGCTCGGTCAGGTTCATGGTGCCGTGCCATTCGCCAGAGATCAGCCTGGGAATATACAGGTCCTTGATTGCATCAGAAGCGTGATGCTCCAGCGCCTCGATCTGGCCTTGCGTCATCAGCGGGCTGAGTTGCAGGGACAGGCAGGCGCCTGACATCATGTCGTTCAGCGCGGTCGTGAGCGTCATCGGCAGGCCCAGACCGCCAACCTCCTGGCTGGCGGACATGCCGATCCAGCCGCCCTCTGCAATTGCTGCATAGCCATCAGCAAAACCGGGCGACGTCCGCACAACGCCGTTCTCCAGATGCGCAGGGTGCAGGTCACCGGCGCGGTTCAGGGGGGCAAGGATGTCTTCACACATCCGGGCCCCTTCGCTGAGGATCGCCTGTGTCAAATCCGGCGTGGCCTCGGCAAAGCGATCGGTTGCGGCGACGCTATCAAAGCCGACCACATGGTCCATCAGGAAGCGATAGTCGCTGACAGGGGCGCGATAAGGCATTGTTAACTCTCCGAATTGTGCAGTAGCTTGGCAAAAGGTGGTGCGGGGGCTATGCAACCCTAATACTCCGCCAACCTATCGCGGCACGCCCCGCGATCAACCAGAACGCCACGTCATGACATTTCAAGAACCGCTGAGACTGACGCCGGATGCCGCTGGCCTGAAAACCGCGGCGGAAATTTTCACGAAAGGTGGGCTGGTGTCGTTTCCAACCGAGACGGTCTATGGTTTGGGGGCGGATGCGCGCAATGACCGGGCGGTGGCGCGCATTTATGCCGCCAAGGGGCGACCCAGCTTCAATCCGTTGATTGTGCATGTGGCGGATATGGCGGCAGCAGAGAATTTTTGCGCCTTCAATGATGCCGCGCGGCGCCTGTCGCAAGCGTTCTGGCCGGGGGCGCTGACGCTTGTTCTGCCGCTCAGGCCGGAGGCCGGGATATCAGAATTGGTGACGGCGGGGCTGGATACATTGGCAGTCCGGGTGCCGGATCATCCTGTGGCAAGAGGGCTGTTGGCCGCCTTCGGAGGCCCCGTTGCCGCCCCCTCGGCCAATCCGTCAGGCAGGGTCAGCCCGACGACGGCGGCGCATGTTATGGCTGGGCTGGGCGACCGCATTGACGCGATCATAGATGGCGGTGACTGCGCCGTAGGGGTTGAATCGACGATTGTGAACTGCGTGGGACAACCTGCTTTGCTGCGGGCGGGCGGTATCCCGGTGGAGGCGTTGGAGGCCTGTCTGGGGCAGTCCCTGTCCGCCACACAGGACCCGAGCATACCGATTGCACCGGGCCAGTTGGCATCCCATTACGCACCTCGTGGCAAGCTGCGTCTCAATGCATCCTACGCCCAGGAAGGCGAGGTCCTGCTGGGGTTCGGCCCTGTCGATGCGGTTGTCAATCTCTCGGTTGCGGGCGATCTGACAGAGGCGGCTGCGCGTCTGTTTGCGTGCCTGCACCAATTGGATGCGATCGGGGCAGATGCGATCGCCGTGTCACCGATCCCCGATCATGGATTGGGGCGGGCGATCAACGACCGTTTGAAGCGGGCCGCCGCACCACGTTGATCGCCTACCCGGCGTTTTGTTGTTCGATATAGCCGCGCAGTTCTTCGGCTTCGCGGCGGGCTTCGCGCAAACCGTCCATCGCGGCCCGCAATTCCGCTTCGGTTTGACTTAGCTGATTGGTCATCTCGGCTTCGCGCTGTTGCAGGTAGGTGATCGCCTGATCGCGGGTCTCTTCAGCCTCGTGCAGCGCCTGCGCCATCTTGTCAAGCTCGCCGATTTCGGCCTTGGTCACGCGGGTAAAACGGTTGACCAGCCAACTGGCAAACCAGCCCAGCAGGAAGGCCACAAAAAGGATCACAGCCGTCGCGATGATGAATTCGGTTCTGTTCATGGGGCTCGTCTATTCACTTTCTGCTGCGGTGTCATCTACATGAGGGGGCGCTGGTTCTGCGCTTTCTTCGTCGGGCGCCTCGGCTGCCAGCGCATCGAGTGTCGACGTTTCCTCGATTGTTGACGGGGGCACAATCAGGCTGAATTCGATCCGGCGGTTCGCTTCGCGCCCTTCTTCTGTGCTGTTGTCAGCGATTGGGTTTTCCTCACCAAAACCGATAGCCTCGAATGTGGATGTGGGGATACGGCGCTCGCGCAATGCCGTCAGAACCGCATTGGCGCGATCCTGCGACAGCTGCTGGTTCATTAACTCCCGCCCCTGGCTGTCGGTAAAGCCTGAAATGCGGATCGGCAGATCGCCACAGGTTTTCAGGATTTCGGCGATATCATCAACGATCGGCAAGGTCTCAGCGGTCAGGTCGGCTGAGCCGGGGTCGAAGGTGATCTTGCGCCCCTCTGTCATGGCAATGATTTGCGCGATGCATTCCTGCGGGGTCGGGATGCTGGCAATCGGGTCGAGGTCTTCGACATAAACGACGTCAATGTCAAAATTTGCCGTCTGCCCAAGCCGTGCGATCAGCAACCGCGAGATCGCGCCGCTGGCGTCCTCATTTCCCGAGTTGCCGCGCACCAGCAGGGTCTCAGGTTCGACAATGATGGCGCCATTGGTCAATTCGGTCAGTGCTTCGATCCCGGCCAGGATACGTGCCGACCAGCCAATCGGAAGACCATCGGCCATCCGGGTGCCCATTGTGATATTGCCTTGCCCGAACCGGGCGCTTGCCAGATTTTCCACCACCGAATTCGTGATGTCGTCGGGGACGCGCCCACGCAACTGTACCATGCCTTCAGGGCTGAGAGTCGCGGTGAACTGCGCAAGTTCCTGGGGGGTTTCGTCGGGGAGTTCCGGCAGTTCGGCTCTCAGTGCAAATGCGTCGGGCAGTGAATTTTCCAGTCGCCCCACGATATTGTCAAAGGTGGCCTGTCCGGTACCTGCAATGGCGACCAGCGTGACATCTGTATCGGAAACCGTGACGGTTCCGCCGCCCAGATTATCCACGGCGGTAATGGATTGCGCGACGGCCTCACCCCAGGTTCGGGACGGCGCGCCCAAGGCCAGGATACAGTTGGCCCGGTCCTGAAAACCGGCGCCAGAGGCCGCGGCAAGGATCTGGCTGACGGCCTCTTGGGTATCGGCTGTGCAGGCGTCAAAACGCGCCCCTGTATCATCAAGAATGAAGCGGGCCGTGAACGGAGAGATCACCGGGCGCGGGGCGCTGATCTCAATGGCCAACCGCACGCCGTCTGGCGTGTTGCGCGCAAGTGCGACCTCGAGCTGGCGCTTTTCGTCGGGGCTGTCGGTGATGGCATTGACCAGAACACGGTCCGCGTTCACGGAAATCTTTGATTTGTCCAGCATGTCCAATGCGCGCAGCGCATAGCCCAACGCATCGCGCCAGGTGGGCGGTGTCGGGTAATCCGCGACTTCCAGCAGATCGGTCACAGGCAACCCGTCCGCAATGTCTCCGATCCGGTCAGCCAGGGCATCACGGTCTGTTGTTGCCGGGATGAGGCCGATCAGTGACACCCCCGCGTCATTGCGCAATATCTCGATTGCGAATTCAGGCGGGGTCAGGGATTCCGAATCGGCGACCGACAGGTCGTCGATGACCCGACTGGCATCCACCACGCCGCCCGCCGCCGAGATTGCGCGAAAGCGAACTGCCTCGGTCGGGGCCTGCCCTTCAAGGATGACCTGGAGGCCATCGCCAAAGACTGTGGCCCATTCATACCCTTGATCTACAAGGGTTTCCCGCACTGCCAGAACAGAGCGTTCCTCGACCACGGTTACAGTTGTCTGTGCGGCTGCAACCGACAGCAAAGCAGCAGCGACGAAAACGATCAGGCGAATAAGAAGTGCTGATAGGCGCATGGTGTTCCGGGGACTCGTTTTGGCACCTGCATAGGCCGCCCTGCGGCGGTGTTCAATCACACCAAAAGCGCTAAGGCGAAAAATGGCAAAGGGATCAGCCCGGCATTTCGGTTTGACCGGAAAATGCGCAGCAGGCTGCCGCTATCGTCGGGGTCAAACCGGGTCAGTTGCCAGGTCAGGTGCCAGCCAAGCGCCCAGGGGCCTCCGATGGCGATCATCAGCGACAGGACCGAGCGTTCCGAGGCTGCCAGAACGACCGCCAGGCCGAAAAGAATGATGGTCACCGTCATGAAGAACCGCAACCACTTGCGGCTGTCCTCGCCGAACAGCCGCGCGGTGGATTTTACGCCGATCAGTGCGTCGTCCTCGGCGTCCTGATGCGCATAGATCGTGTCGTAAAACAACGTCCAGGCGATGCCCGCGAGGTAAAGCACGATGGGGACCGGTCCGATGCTGTTGGTGTGGGCCGCCCATACCAGCAGCGCGCCCCAGTTGAACGCCAGCCCAAGGAATAGCTGCGGCCACCAGGTAAATCTTTTTGCGAACGGGTAAACCGCGACAGGGATCAGCGCCAGAATTCCCAGGATGATCGCTGTGGAATAGAATGTGAGCAGGATGAGAAACGCAAGGATCGCCTGCGCGACCATCCAGATCAGCGCAGCACGCACCGTAACTTGCCCCGAAGGGATGGGTCGCGAGCGGGTGCGTGCGACTGATCCGTCAATATCGCGGTCCGTGATATCGTTCCAGGTACAGCCGGCACCGCGCATCAGCAGCGCGCCAAGGCCGCTTGCCACAATCGTCCAGAGATCACGCGCGCTGTAGCTGTCCGTCGCCAGTACCGCCAGCGCGAGCCCCCACAGGCACGGCACGTAAAGCAGCCATGTCCCGATCGGGCGGTCCACCCGGCTGAGGCGCAAATAGGGGCGGCTGAATGTTGGAGCGGACCGATCGACCCAGTTGTCGGGGGGCGCATCCGCAACCGCCCCGTTCGGCTCTGGCACTTCGGTATCTTCGGACATATGGTTCGCCTCATGGCATCCAAGGTTCGGCTTTATGTAGATCACCCCTTGGGGGAAGGGCAATCGGTTCCGCTCTCGCGTGAACAGTCACACTATTTGTTTGGGGTCATGCGCCTGTCCGTAGGGGCTGTTCTGTCGCTGATCAACGGGGTCGACGGCGAATGGGATGCGCAAGTTGTCAAGGCGGGCAAGAAAGCCGGTGTTGTGGTCTGCGCGGTACAGACGGCCGCATTGCAAATGCCCCCCGATCTGTGGCTGCTGTTTGCCCCGATCCGCAAGGAGCGCACGGCGTTTATCGTTGAAAAGGCAGTGGAAATGGGTGTGGCAAGGGTCTGTCCGGTACAGACCGACTACACCCAAAGCGCCAACCGCATCCGGCAGGACAAATTACAGGCCCATGCGGTCGAGGCCGCCGAGCAATGTGGTGGGACATTCGTGCCACCCGTGGATGATCTGGCGAAACTGGATCAAGTGTTAGCCGGCTGGCCGGCGGACCGAAAGTTGATGTTCTGCGACGAAATCCTGATCGGTGATCCGGTTGGCTTGCCGCAGACCGCAGGCCCCTGGGCGATCCTGATCGGCCCCGAAGGCGGCTTTTCCCCTGCTGAGCGCGACAGGTTGCGGGCGTTGCCCTTTGCGCATCCGGTCAGCCTTGGCCCGCGTATCCTGCGGGCTGATACGGCGGCAGTTGCAGCGCTGACTGTCTGGCAGCAAGCTTTGGGCGATTGGGCATGAACGCGGCTCCACTCCTGAAATTGTATCTCTACTTTGCCACCGAGAATGCGCAGGCCTTGATCTTGCGCCGTGCGGGCAAGCGCCTTTTCAACCTGATCGGCTGGGACCGCGCGAATGATTCTTTCACCGAAGGACAGTGGATCCGCAAAATGGTGCGAGATGACGCCTGCGCCTTGTCACCGGACGGTCAGCATTTCATCTACGCGGTCCAGAATGCCGATCCAGACCAGCCTGCCGGAGAAAGCTACACTGTGGTGTCGCGCGCACCCTGGTTCACGGCGCTGGCGCTCTTTCCGCAGGATCATGTCTGGCGGATCGGAGGGTGGTTTCCGGATGCCGCTCATTTTCAGTTGCATGAGCCGGCCCCTTCCACCGACATGATCGGACGCGCGGATGGTTTACGCCAGATTGTCCCGGGCAGGGTGACCAAGGATTGCCGCACTGGCTTGCGGTTGACCAACGGCAAACCGGCCCCGCTGTCAAAAGACCTGCGCGAACGGTTGCTGGCGGGCAAACCGGCGCCGCGGGACGGGGCATATGACCGCTATGAAACCCAAGGCGGGCGGCTTTATCGCACTGTCGGGATGGAGCTGGAACTGATCCGTGATTTCACCAAGATGACCCCGCGTTTTGAGCCCGCCCCTTACAGCGTGCCTCACGAGGACGGTGGCGATCATGCATGGCATCCCCTGGATGATGAGGGCGGATGATGATCCCTGCAGCCCGCGGCGACCGCCCGGCGATTGAGGCGTTCCTGAAAAGGCACATCGCAACCTCGATGTTCCCGCTGTCCAACTTGCGCCAACACGGCATGGCGGGCGGGCATCCGCGGGCCATGAAGGTCTGGGTGCGATGGGAAGCGGGACAAATCACCGATGTGCTGTCCATTTCCGAGGAAGGAATGATCTTTCCGCAATGCCCGACCGGGCCGTGGGGCGAGGCCGCCGTGGCCCTTGCGGGACAAACCGCCATTGGCATTTTGGGGCAGGCAGGGCAGGTGGCGGCACTGCGCCGGTTCCTGCGGTTGCCCGAAAGGGCCGGGCTGGATACGGAAGAACCGCTTTATGAGCTGGCCTCGGCGAATATGGCGGTGCCTGATTGCACCGGGTTCACATTGCGACCGCTTGGCGATGGGCCGCGCGATCTTATCATTGGCTGGCGGCAGGACTATCTCAAAGAGGTCCTGCCCATGCCGGGCGAGGATACCAGCCAGAAGGCCGAAGATGATGTCGAGCAATATCTTGCCGCTGATACCCACCGGGTGCTTTTCCAGGGCAATCGGCCAGTGGCGATGACGGGGTTCAATGCGGCGCTGCGCGAGGCCGTGCAGATCGGCGGGGTCTATACGCCGCCCCGGATGCGGTCGCGCGGTCTGGCGCGGCGCGCCGTTGCGCTGCATCTGCAAGAGGCGCGCGACAAAAGTGCGGACCACGCAATCCTGTTCGCGGCCTCACCGCAGGCCTGCAAAGCCTATGAGGCGATTGGATTTGTCCGCTCCGGCGACTACACCATCCTTGCATATGAAAACCCACAGGTGATCCATGGATAATTTCCTGCGCCCGGAAGTCCGTGCGTTTCTCACCCGCTGGCGCGAGGTGCTGTTGGCCTGTGTCGTGTTGTTCCTTGGGCTCTGGTGGGCGCAAACCGGCACCGGCATCACCAGATGGCTGGGGTACATCTTTGCCCTCATCGGTCTGAGCTGGGGGATCGCGGCGGTGCAGCGCGCGCGCTTTGCCCAAGGCACCGACGGCCCCGGTGTTGTGCAGATCCGCGAGCGTCGGTTGGCGTATTTTGGTCCGCTTGATGGGGGGATCATGGATGTGGCTGACCTGAGCAGGTTAGAGATTGACCCCACCAGCTACCCGGACCCAAGCTGGGTGTTAACGGGCATTGAGGGGCAGGTTCTGGCGATCCCGATCAATGCCAAGGGGGCTGAGGATCTGTTCGACGTTTTTGCGGGTCTTCCCGATATCAAGACAGGCGCGATGCTGGATGTGCTGTCACACACATCTGATGCGCGGGTCACGGTTTGGAGTCGGGTCAGGCCGCTCTTGCATTGACACCGGCCTTCGGGCAGGTCACCGATATGACCTGACCAACAACGGAGCGCAGCGCCCATGTCCATCCCTCAATCCGGCGGCGGCCCAATTGAAGATCATGCCCAATTGGCCGAAGTGCTTTCGAAAGGGTGCAAGCCAAAGCAGGATTGGCGGATCGGGACCGAACATGAAAAGTTCGGGTTCTGTCAGGATACGCTCTTGCCGCTGCCCTACGAAGGGGATCGTTCGATCAAAGCCGTTCTGGAAGGGCTGGAAGCCCGCTTTGGCTGGGACAGGCTCGAAGAGGACGGCAAGATCATTGGCCTGACCAAGGACGGTGCCAATGTCAGCCTTGAGCCGGGTGGCGCGTTGGAGTTGTCAGGTGCGCCGCTGGAATCGATTCACCAGACCTGTGACGAGGTGAATGTCCATCTGGCCGAGGTGAAATCGGTCTCGGATGAGATTGGAGTGAAGTTCATCGGCCTTGGTGCAGCTCCCGAGTGGACACATGATCAGATGCCGCTGATGCCCAAAGGCCGCTACAAGCTGATGAACAACTATATGGAAAAAGTCGGCACCATGGGGACTGCCATGATGCGCCGGAGCTGCACCGTGCAGGTCAACCTCGATTTCGGGTCAGAGGCGGACATGGTGCAGAAAATGCGTGTGGCTTTGGCCTTGCAGCCCGTTGCGGTCGCGCTCTTTGCCAATTCGCCGTTCTTTGAGGGCAAGGTCAACGGCCACAAGTCCTGGCGGTCGCGCATCTGGCGTGATCTGGACGATGCGCGGACCGGGATGCTGCCCTTCGTGTTTGAAGAAGGTTTCGGGTTTGAGGCCTGGGTCCAGTGGGTGCTGGATGTGCCAATGTATTTTGTCTATCGCGATGGCAAATACATCGATGCGCTGGGCATGTCGTTTCGGGATTTCCTGAAAGGGGAACTGCCCGCACTGCCGGGTGAAAAACCGCAGCTTTCGGACTGGGCCGATCACCTGACCACCGTGTTCCCCGAAGCGCGTGTGAAGCAGTTCATCGAGATGCGCGGTGCCGATGGCGGCCCATGGCGCAGGCTTTGCGCCTTGCCGGCCTTCTGGGTGGGGCTGATGTATGACCAGACAGCGCTTGATGCCGCATGGGACCTTTGCAAAGGCTGGTCCGCCGAGCAGCGCGAAGCGCTGCGCGTGGCGGCGTCCGTAGACGGTCTGCAAGCGCAAGTCGATGGGATCAACATGCATGATCTGGCGCGTGAGGTTGTCGCGATCTCAGAGGCCGGGTTGCGGGCGCGTGCGATGCCGGGGGCGGGTGGTCTTGTGCCCGATGAGACGCATTTCCTCAATGCGCTGCATGAAACCATCGAGAGCGGCAAGACACCGGCAGATGAGTTGCTGGAGCATTATCATGGGGACTGGAATGGCGATCTGAAGCGGATTTACAGCGAGTATAGCTACTAGGCTTCCGCCTTCGCGCCGATCTTGGTTTCAGTGCCTTTGCGCAGCCTTTGGATGTTGCTCCAATGGCGAATATAGATCAGCAGGCAGAGTGCCGCCGAGAGAAAGAACATTTCTCCGATTGTTGTGAATCCAACGACCAGCGGAATCCAACCTGCGGTGACAAGGGCCGCAAGCGAAGAGTACCGCGAGACCGCCGCCACAAGAAGCCAGATGGCACCGGCGATCAGGCCGATCTGCCATGAGACGGCCAGCAGGATACCAAAGTAGGTGGCGACACCTTTGCCGCCCTTGAACCGTAGCCAGACAGGAAAGCAGTGGCCGATAAAGGCCATCAGCGCGCCAAGTTGGGCGGCGTCTTCGGATGCGAACTGTCTTGCGGCCAGAACGATCACAGCACCTTTGGCGGCGTCAAACAGCAGCGTCAGGGCTGCGGCCCTCTTGTTGCCCGTGCGCAGAACATTCGTTGCCCCGATATTCCCCGAACCGATCTCGCGCAGGTTCCCGAGGTTCATCAGTCGCGCAAAGATCATGCCGCCGGGGATCGATCCGGCGAGATAGCCAAGGATCGCCCAAAGAAGCAAAACAGAATAGGTGCTTTCAAAATCCGGCATTACGAACCCTCCCAGATCCTTTGGCCGCGGACCCATGTGCCGTGGATCCTGCCTTGCATACGTGCGCCGTCGAAGGGTGTATTCTTTGATTTTGACAAGAGTGCGGCGCGGTCAAGCTGGAAAGGCGCGTCAGGATCAAAAAGAACCAGATCGGCTGGCGCATCAGGCTGTAGCCGCCCGGCACCAAGCCCCAACAGATTGGCAGGGTTCAGGGACATGGCACGGAACAGGCGCGGCAGGTCGATCATTTCAGCGTGATAAAGACGCAGGGCAGCGGGAAGCAGGGTTTCAAGGCCCACGGCACCGCTTGCGGCTTCCTCATAGGGCAATCGTTTGCTTTCCTCGTCCTGCGGCGTGTGCATGGAACAGATGATATCGATCAGCCCCTCGGCGACGGCCCGGACCACCGCGACCCGGTCTTCTTCGCTGCGCAGGGGGGGTTTGAGCTTGAAGAAGGTCCGGTAATCGGCCACGTCCAATTCATTGAGCGTCAAATGATGCGCGCCGACGCCCGCAGTGATGCGTAAACCGTTGCGCTTGGCACGCTCCAGCGCGGGCAGGGCGCGTGCGGTGGTGATCTGGTCCACATGATAGCGCGCGCCCGTCATTTCCAGCAGGCTGATATCGCGGTCAAGTGCCATGCGTTCAGCCATCGGACTGACGCCAGGCAGACCGCGCAGGGACGCGAATTTGCCAGAGGTTACAGCAGCCCCTTCCGACAGCCCCGGGTCCTGCACATGGCCGATCACCAGCGCATCCAGTGACCGTGCATAAGTCAGCGCGCGGCTAAAGACCTTGGTGTTGGTGACGACCCTGTCGCAATCGGTAAAAGCCACCGCGCCCGCGTCTTGCAGAAACCCGATCTCGGTCATTTCGCGCCCGTCGCGGCCTTTGGTCAGTGCGGCCATGGGCAGGACATGCACAGGCGCGTCCTCCTGCGCGCGCCGTTCAACGAATTCCAGCGTTTCGGGGGTGTCGATGGCAGGCAGCGTATCGGGGCGGGTCACGATGGTGGTCACGCCACCGGCAGCGGCGGCACGGCCGGCAGAGCGAAAGCTCTCCTTGTGCCGCTCACCGGGCTCTGAAACCTTGACGCCGATGTCGATGATACCGGGCGCAAGGCACAGACCACCGCACTCAACCACGTCGGCGGACTTGGGCGGGGTGGCACCTTCGTCGAACACCTCTTTGATCATCCCATCTTCGATCAGGACAGCGCCCGGTCCGTCAGTCAGGGCGACCGGGTCGATCAAGCGGGCGTTGGCAAAGAAAGTGGCGGTCATCAGCGGGGTCCTGCGCGCGTGGCTTCAAAGGGTTTTGGCGGGAAAAGCGTGTCAGGGCAAGTATTCTGTGGCCAAGCGCACCTAGCCGCCCACCCAGATCATCAGCCCCACAATCGCGAACATGACAATCAGCGCGTATATGGCGACAATGCCACCGATGCGCGCGTCGGATTTCGGTGCCTTTGTTGGTTTTTGCTCCAGAACCCCCTTGGCAGACGCATTTGGCAGCTTTTCAGGCACCGCGATCTTGGCGACCGGACTATAGGTTGTGACATGTCGGACGCCCTCGGCAAGGGTCAACATGGTCTTGATCCCGCCGGTCGCGCGCGACAGGACAAGGATCGCGTAGCCGGGTATCGCATCAACGACGGCTTTATCAACCAGATCGGGGGGCATGTCATAGCCTTCGGCGATATAGGCGCTGAGTGTCATTTCGCCCAGGTCACTGATCCGCACGATGTCGATGTAATCGGGGTTCAGGCTGGCCGCGAAAAGGCTTTCCAGCGCATGTGGGGTCCTTTCAATCACATCCGCCGGCAGGTCCGCGTCGGTCGCAAATACCCTGATTTGCCCGAAGTCATCAGCGGGGATTGTCAGGGTGGTCATACCATGACTGCCTTGCGCCCCGCCCGCAGGTTTTGCGACAGCAGGTCCATCGCGGCCATGCGTACGGCGACGCCCATCTCCACCTGCTCTTGAATGACCGAGCGGTTGATGTCGTCGGCAATGGTTCCGTCAATCTCGACCCCGCGGTTCATCGGGCCGGGGTGCATGACGATGGCATCGGGCTTGGCGTGGGCGAGCTTCGTCGCATCAAGGCCATAGCGGTGAAAATACTCGCGTTCGGATGGGATAAAGCCGCCGTCCATGCGTTCCTTTTGCAGGCGAAGCATCATGACGACATCGACGTCGTGCAAGCCCTCTTCCATGTTCTCAAAGACCTCGACCCCGAAATCCGCCACACCTGATGGCATCAGCGTCGGCGGCGCGATCAGCCTGATCCGGTTTTCCATCTTGCCCAAAAGCATGATGTTGGAGCGGGCGACGCGGCTGTGCGCGATATCGCCGCAAATGGCTATGGACAGGCGGTGCAGGCGGCCCTTGGCGCGTCGGATGGTCAGCGCATCCAGCAGCGCTTGCGTGGGGTGTTCATGCTTGCCATCGCCCGCATTCAGCACCGCACAGTTGACCTTCTGTGCCAGCAGGTCGACCGCGCCTGATTGCGGGTGCCGCACGACCAGCAGGTCGGGCCGCATCGCATTCAGCGTCAGCGCCGTATCAATCAGCGTCTCGCCCTTTTTGATCGAGGACGCTTGCATCCCCATGTTCATCACATCCGCCCCCAGCCGCTTGCCCGCCAGCTCAAAGCTGGCCTGCGTGCGGGTGGAATTTTCAAAGAACATGTTGATCTGCGTCAGCCCCGCCAGCACATCACGGTGCGCGATCCCGCGCCGGTTGTGGTCGGCATAGCTGTCGGCAAGGTCCAACAGTGTCGTGATTTCGGTGGGATGCAGAGGTTCGATACCCAAAAGATGGTTTTGTCCGAATGTCATAGGACCCTCATGCGCGCAATTCGCGCCCTTATAGTGCGGAGTGTGGCGTGCTTCAATCCGCGAAGCAACGTATGCTTCCGGGCGATGCGGATACGATAATCGTCCTGGTTGACCTAACGTCACATTCAGGTTGTATTGTGACCAGAGTTGATTTTCTTGTCAGTCCAGAACTCAGCATGCGGGGGTCCCATGGCCAATACAACGAAACTTCAATCCTCCCCGATCTTTCACCCGATGTCCGGGCCTTTGATCGGGGCTGATTTGGCAGGTGACCACTTTTGTCCCGGGGTCGATAAGATCGGCTGCGGCTATGACGTGATAAACGGCAGCCTGGCAGACCCCGAAGCGGTGAAGAAACGGCTCTTTGACAAGGGCGAAGAACTTGCACCCGGGTCCGGGGACTATTCGCTTCTGCGAGAGCATTTGGGTGATGTGGCGGGTTTTTCGGCCATCCAGCCGATAACCGTAGATAGCGGCAAGACGTTGACAGTGACCGGGTCTTCGCTGAGCGAGGTCGGTGAAAAACTGGCTGGAAAGATGGATATCTCAGGTAAGTACGGGAAATTCGAGGGCGAGCTGGAGGCAGCCGCCCAGCAAACTGAATCCTCACTCTCAACAAATGCGATCAGCAAGCACGTCGGGCGGTATGCACTGTATCGCTTGCAGATGAAAACTGCGGCCAACCCGCGTGATCTGCTTTTGCCTCAGGTGCGCGACATGATTGACGGGACGGCTGATTTCGATCCTGACCGGTTTTTTGACGACTACGGAGGCTACTATATAGATGGCGCCACATTTGGCGGCGCGATTGATTTCACGGCTATTACAAACACTCTTGAGTTCAAGAGCAAAACCTCGGTGTCAGCGGCTATGAAGGCCAGCTATGATGGCGCGCTTTATGGCGGTGATGCAAAGATAGAGGCAGAAACAGAGACAGCGGCGCGTTTGCTGCAATCGTCCTCGAAGATGATGCTCAGATATGCTGGCGGCAAGCCGATTTCGGCACTTGGATCACAAGCGGCATTTGATGATTGGTTGCAGAGCATCTCCAGGTACGTGGCCCTGATCGGATTTCGACCAACAGATTTGCGCCCTGTTTGGTCACTGGCCGCAACACCCGCGCGCGCGAAAGAACTGGAGCAGCTTTTCGCAGAATGGGCCGCCGGGCAGGGAAAAGGCGTGCCGGACACAGCACTGATCCCGCTTCTTGCATACAAAAGTCTGAAACCCGCGTCATCCCCGCGTTGGTATTTCAAGACCGACGCTGGCAGTGGCACCCATCAGAACTGGAGTTACCGTGGCAACCTGAATGGGGTTTTTGTCTATCCGCCAGATCACCCGGTTCAAGGGATGATCACCTTGCACCGCTGGCATCAGCCGAAAGTCGACGGGCGGTTCCATGGCTTTTATGTCGCACCGGCCGGTAGGCCGCGCAAGAGTGGGGACGTGGATCGTGGTGCAATCGCGCGCGTTCCCAGCGACAATTCTGGTGACTACAGCGCCTTTGAGAAGGTATTCAGCTACAAGAGCCCAATAAACACGGTGCTTTGTGGCCGCTTTTACGCCGCAGAAGGTGCGGATCTCAGCGAAATTGATGGAGATTTGGCAGGTTGGGTGACGGAGTCTGCTGCCTTCAACGGTTTTCGCCCACAGGCGGGATTTGTTTGACGGCTTTCCCCTCAGAATTGGATTTGTCCAAACACTCACGCATGCCCGATGCGTGGCCATTGGACCTTTCTCCGACGTGGTGTAACTAGGGCAACAACGCTTTGCCGCAGGGGCCCATTTTGGATAGCTCGCAAACATATTGGACCGACCGTGCGCTCCTGGAGTGGCAGGTGGAGTTGGGGACGACAGAGGCTATTCTGGATGCGCCCCTGGATCGCTATGGGTTGGAGGCGGCGAAGCCAGCGCCGAAGGCGGTAACGCCTGCGAAGCCCGCCGTTGCGGCACCCGTTCCGGCGGATAGACCAGAGGTTGACGCAGTTGGGCTGGCGCGGACAGCGGCCAAGACAGCGAATAATCTTGAGGCGCTGTCGGCGGCGATGCAGGCGTTTGAACATTGCGAGCTGAAACGCGGTGCCCGCAGTTTTGTGTTCAGCGATGGCAACCTGGCAGCGCGGGTGATGATCATCGGCGAAGCGCCGGGGCGCGAAGAGGATCGCGCCGGGCGGCCCTTTGTCGGGCGTGCCGGGGAGTTGCTGGACCGGATGCTGGAGGCCATTGAGATGGGGCGGGCGGCAGATGATGCGCCGCGAAGCGTCTATATCACCAACGTCCTGCCCTGGCGTCCGCCCTCCAATCGCACGCCAGAGCCGTCCGAGATTGCAATGATGCTGCCGTTTCTGGAACAGCATATCGCACTGGCTGATCCCGAGATCATCGTCCTGATGGGAAATACGCCCTGCCAGGCACTCTTGGGTCGCAGCGGGATTACGCGGATGCGCGGCCATTGGGAAAAAGTCCTGGGCAAATCCTGCCTGCCCATGTTCCACCCCGCCTATCTGCTGCGCAATCCGATCGCCAAGCGCGAAGCCTGGGCGGACCTGCTGGACCTCAAGGCCCGTTTGCGGGGCCCCGCATGACCCGCATTGATGACACCAAGGAATTCTTGCCGGTCCGCATTGCCGTGCTGACCGTGAGCGACACCCGGCAAATGGCCGATGACAGGTCCGGGCAAACGCTGGTGGACCGGATCGCGGCGGCGGGGCATGTGCTTGTTGATCGCAGGATCATTGCAGATGAGCGGGATCAGATCGCAGAACAGCTACGCCTGTGGTGCGCGGATGATGCCATTGATGCGGTGATTTCGACAGGTGGCACCGGCCTGACCGGGCGCGATGTGACGGTCGAGGCCCACCGCGATGTGTATGAAAAGGAAATCGACGCCTTTGGCACCATCTTTACCATCGTGAGCATGCAAAAGATCGGCACCAGCGCGGTCCAGAGCCGCGCAACAGCCGGTGTGGCGCAAGGAACCTATCTCTTTGCCCTGCCGGGTTCTCCGGGGGCCTGCAAGGACGCCTGGGATGAGATTTTGCTCAAACAGTTCGATTATCGGCACCGGCCCTGCAACTTTGTCGAGATAATGCCCCGGTTGGATGAACATTTGCGACGGAAATAACGCATCTGTGCGTATAACTGGAAAGCGGCGCGCGCGCGCCTATGTGACAGGTCAGAGCAAGGGATATACAAATTGCGGTTTCTACGTCGTAGCCTGACAGGTGTTTTCTTGCTGGCGGTCACGCTGGCCCTGATCGCCTGGGCCGGTGAACTGGTGCGCGGCGCCGTGGTGGCCCGCATGAACGAGGAACCGCGCAGCTTCCCCCAGCGCGAGCGCGTTCTGGCGGTGAATGTGGTGACACTCGAGCCGCAAACCATTGTACCGGAACTGACCGTTTTCGGAGAATTGCGCAGCCAGCGCACGCTTGATCTGCGCAGTGCGACCGGCGGTACGGTACTTGAGGCCAGTGAGGCGCTGGTTGAAGGTGGTGTCGTTCGGCAAGGCCAACTCCTGCTGCGGATAGATCCGGTTGAGGCACAGGCAGCCTTGGACCGGGTGCGCGCGGATTTGCAGGATGCGCAGGCTGAAGTGCGCGATGCAGAGCGCGCGCTGACTTTAGCAGAAGATGAGCTGACAGCGGCAGGCGCACAGGCAACCCTGCGCGATCAGGCCTTGGCCCGTGCACGCGATCTTGAAACGCGCGGCGTCGGAACGGCGGCTGCAGTGGAAACAGCGGAACTGGCGGCATCTTCGGCGCAGGCGGCTGTGTTGACCCGCAGACAGGCGGTCGCTTCGGCGCAGGCGCGGATCGATCAGGCGACAACCCGCTTGGCCAGGGCAGAAATCGGCATGGCCGAGGCGGAACGCGCCGTGGCGGATACGCAGGTCCATGCCGCCTTTGATGGCACGCTGGCGGATGTCACCATCAGCCCTGGTGGCCGTGTCACGGCCAACGAACGCTTTGCGCAACTGGTTGACCCGACCCGATTGGAGGTGTCCTTCAGGGTCTCCACTTCCCAATTTGCCCGCCTGTTGGATGACGCAGGTGCGTTGATCAATGCGCCGATTGCGGTGACGTTGGATGTCTCGGGTGTCAACTTGCGCGCCGAGGGCCAGATCACCCGCGAAGGGGCCGCAGTTGCCGCAGGACAAACCGGACGCTTGCTGTTTGCCCGGCTGGAGGCAGCACCCGGTTTTCGCCCCGGTGATTTCGTGACCGTGCGGATCAATGAACCGGCGCTGAATGGTGTGGCGATGGTGCCGGCAACAGCCGTGGCCCCCGATCAGAGCGTTCTGGTCGTCGGCGAAGAGGATCGCTTGCGCAGGGCGGACGTCACATTGATGCGCCGTCAGGGTGATGATGTCATCATCCAAGTGGGGGACAGTGCGGGTGCGACAATTGTGGCAGAGCGTTCGCCGCTTCTGGGTGCCGGGATCAAGGTGCGCCCGATCCTGCCCGGTGGCGCGGCGGCGGCCCCGGAGCCCGAGATGATTGCGCTGGATGAAGAACGTCGCGCCAAGCTGATTGCCTTCGTCAGCGAAGGCCGGATGCCGGACGAGGTGAAGGCGCGGATCATCGGGCAGTTGCAAGAGAATGAGGTTTCCTCTGAAACCGTGACCCGGCTCGAAGCCCGGATGGGCAGTTGATGGTGACCGGCGGCGAAAGGCTGAACGCGGGCGCGGGCGGCCTTCTGTCCTATTTTACGCGCCATCGCACGGCGGCGAACCTGTTGCTGGTGTTGATGCTGACTGCGGGTCTGTTTGCCTTTCCCAACATGCGGGCGCAGTTTTTCCCCGATGTTGTGGTCGATGACCTGACCGTTTCGGTCACCTGGCAGGGGGCCGGGGCCGAAGACGTGGACGCGGCCATCGTGCAGGTTCTCGAACCAGTGCTGTTGGGGGTTGAGGGGGTGACTTCCTCTTCCGCCACATCGCGCGAGGGGCGTGCGTCAATCCGCATCGAGTTTGACCCCGGCTATGATATCGATCGGGCAGCCGAAGACGTGCAGCTTGCGGTCGACAGCGCCACAAACCTGCCCGAGGATTCAGACGAACCCTCGGTCCGGCGTGGCGGCTGGTCGGATCGCGTGACCGACGTGGTGATCACCGGGCCTGTGGGCGTGGATCAGCTTGGCCGCTTTGCGGATGAGCTTTCGACCCGCTTGTTTGCCGAAGGGGTAACGCAGGTGATCGTTCAGGGCGTTGCGGCCCCTTCAACGATCGTCGAGGTGCCGTCGCTGTCGCTCATACAATACGATATCGGGCTGTCAGAGATTTCCCAGCGGATCGCAGAGGAAGCCGCCGCTGATCCCGCAGGTGATGTATCTGCCAATGCCCGTGTCCGTACCGGTGTGGCCAAACGCAGCGCCGAGCAAATTGGCGCGATTGTGCTGCGCTCGAACCCGGATGGATCGAAGCTGACCATTGGCGATGTGGCGACAGTACGGGTCGAAGGCACGGATCGGGAGCGCGCCTATTTTGTGGGTGAGAATCCGGCAATCAAGGTACGGGTACAGCGCTCGGCACAGGGTGATGCGATCGGGATGCAAGAGACCGTGGAGGACGTGGCGCAAGAGCTGACCGCCTCTTTGCCGGATGGCGTGTCGATTGCGCTGACCAATGGCCGCGCTGAGCTGATCGAAGGGCGTCTGAATATCCTGCTTGATAACGGGTTGACCGGGCTGATGCTTGTGGTCGGCCTGCTTTTCTTGTTTCTGAATGTCCGTACGGCGTTCTGGGTCGCCTTTGGTATCCCGGTGGCGATGCTGGCGGCAATTGCGCTGATGTATGCTGTGGGGATCACCATCAACATGATCTCGCTTTTTGCGCTGATCATCACCTTGGGTATCGTGGTGGACGACGCGATTGTCGTTGGCGAACATGCTGATTTCAGGGTCAGGCAATGGGGCGAGAACCCGACGATTGCGGCGGAACGAGCCGCCAAGCGGATGTTCAGCCCCGTGTTTTCAGCGACAATCACGACAATCATTGCCTTCTTTGGGTTGGTCGCCATTGGTGGCCGCTTTGGCGATCTGATCTCGGACATACCGTTTACGGTGATTGTGGTGCTGACAGCCAGCCTGATCGAGTGTTTCCTGATCCTGCCGAACCACCTGGCGCATTCCATTGCCCATTCCGCCAGGGACCACTGGTATGACTGGCCATCGCGCACGGTGAACCGGGGGTTTGACTGGTTCAAGGAAACGCTGTTTCGCCCGTTCATGGGGCTTGTGATCAAGGCGCGCTATCCGGTGTTCGCGATGGCGCTGGTGCTGCTGGCCAGTCAGGTTTCGCTTTTCATCAGGGGCGACGTGAACTGGCGCTTCTTTAATGCACCCGAGCAAAGCCAGGTGACTGGCAACTTTGCCATGCTGCCCGGTGCCACCCGCGAAGATACCTTTGAGATGATGCAGGAAATGCAGCGCGCGACAGAGACGCTGGGCGCAGAATATGAGGCTGAGTACGGGGTCAATCCGCTGAAATTTGTCGTGGCCGAGATTGGCGGCAATTCGGGCCGGGCGATCGCGGGGTCGGATACCAAAGAGGCCGACCAGCTGGGTGCCATCACGATCGAGCTGATTGATGCCGATAGCCGTCCTTACACCAGCTTTGCCTTTGTGGCCGCCCTTCAGGAAAACGTCGTGCAGCATCCGATGGCCGAGACCGTCAGCTTTCGCCGTTGGGGGGCCGGTCCCGGTGCCGACAGCCTTGATATTCAGATGTTTGGCGCTGATAGCGACACGCTGAAGGCGGCGGCAGAGGCGCTCAAGACTGAGCTTGCGCAATTTGCCGAGATTTCGGGGCTTGAGGACACGCTCGCGTACGACAAGGAGGAACTGATCCTTGAATTGACCCCCCAGGGTGATGCACTGGGGTTGAGCATCGATGGGCTGGGCCGTGTGTTGCGCAACCGCCTTGGCGGGATCGAGGCGGCAAGTTTTCCCGACGGCGCAAGGTCTGCGACGATCCGGGTGGAGCTGCCGGCGGGTGAATTATCGGCCGATTTCCTTGATCGTACGCAAATACGCACCCCTGAGGGGGTTTATGTGCCATTGGCTGATGTGGTGACGGTGCAAAGCCGGACCGGGTTTTCGACGGTGCGCCGGGAGAACGGCATCCAGTTAATCTCGGTTCTCGGGGATCTGGATGATGAGGATGCGGCCCGAGCCGCAGAGATAAAGCAGATCATCAACGACGATATTCTCCCGCGGGTGGAAAGCGATTTTGGGATCGAAACCCAGCTTTCAGGGCAGAGCGAGCAGGAACAGCGGTTCCTGAATGATGCACGCACCGGGCTGATTTTGGTGTTGCTGGGCATTTACCTGACCTTGGCGTGGATATTCGGCAGCTGGACGCGGCCAGTGGTGGTCATGTCGATCATTCCCTTCGCCCTCGTAGGGACGATCTATGGCCATTATGTCTGGGGCATTCCGATGAGCATGTTCACGGTTGTCGGCCTCATTGGCATGGTGGGGATCGTGATTAACGACAGTATTGTGCTGGTCACGACCGTGGATGAATACGCCCAGGAGAGAGGGCTGGTGCCTGCGATCATTGATGGCACGGTAGATCGTTTGCGCCCTGTGATGCTGACGACATTGACGACGGTGCTGGGGTTGACGCCGCTGCTTTATGAAGGGTCCAATCAGGCAGAGTTTCTCAAGCCGACGGTGGTGACGCTGGTGTTCGGACTGGCCTTCGGGATGGTTCTGGTGCTGTTGGTGGTGCCTTCGGTAATGGCGATGCAGGCGGATGTGTTCCGGCAGGTGCAATCGGCCAGGCGGGCCTTGCGAGGGCGCAGGCTGGCGATGTTTGTGCCCGCAGGCCTGGCGGCCGTGGGCGCGCTGGGGCTCTTTGCTCTTACGGTTGGGCCGATCCTGCTGACAGGCGCGCCCTTGCCAGTGGTAGCGGCCATCTTGCCGATGCTCGATGCGGGAATGGCGAGTGCCTTTGGCGTCTTTATTGCCGCGTTGTTGCTGTTGTTGTTGACAATCTATTTCGTAGCGATGCTCGGCCAGGGGTTGCGGCGGGCCAAAAGTTAACCTGCGCTGCACCCTCGCAGGTCAATCGCACGGCTGTCATTGTTCAATATCGTGATCCGCACGCCGGAACGGTCGAAGGCGAATGGCCCGCCGGTTGGGTGGGCCATCTCGACAGTGGCGCTGAGTGTTGCGCCGGTACGCTCCACATCGGCCTGAGAGACCCAGATGGTTGGGTCGCTGGGTTCAATCACCACATACTCAGAATTGCCGGTCGGGGGCGCATCAATGCGGGTGGTCACGCGCAACCCATCGTCAATGGGATCAATGATGCAGGTGACGTCTCCAACATTGGCCTGGCGGCGTGTCAGGGGGACGCTTTCCAGCGCTGCGACAATATTTGCGTCACGCTTGCCGTTCTGGGGCAGAACCGTGTCGAAGGAAAAGGTCACGGGGATACAGATTTCCTCGCAGACACCGACATTGACTGCGCCAGAGAGCGGAATGTCACCAGAGACGCCATCTGTATCGATGGTCAACGGGAAGATTACACTGTCCTCGTAGCCGATGGAGATAATTCCGGATTTGTCAAAGACTTCTGGCACCGGCAGTTGCGGGGTGATGCCTGCTATTGCGCTGTCACTTGAAAAGAAGAACTGCGGCGGTATCCCGACTTCGCCCGGGACCCGCCAATAGGTGATCCATCCGGGCGCGAGGGTAATTTTGGCTGCTGCGATATGATCCCCGGATGGGGTGCGCCAGCCGGGCAGGATTTCAAACTGCGCCGTACCGCCATAGTCCTGAGCCATGGCGGGGGTCGACAAAGCCATCATGGCGAGAGGGATCAGCATGTTCTTGCGCATGCCACGTTACTTATTCATCAGGCCAGGAATGGGAAGTCACTTTTGCGACAGGCTGTGCAATGATGGTGCTTGCGTCGCAGGCCGTGGTTTCACATCCTAAGCCCATGAATGCTTCAGATTCGACCCTTGTGGGCAAGCTGTTGATCGCGATGCCCGATATGTCCGATCCGCGCTTTGCCAATACAGTGATCTATATGTGCGCCCATTCCGACGAGGGGGGCATGGGGTTGATCGTGAACAAGCCACAACCAGACGTGAAGTTTTCCAAGCTGCTCGCACAGATGGAAATCCCTGCATCCATCGCCGTCCGTGATGTGCCTGTGCATTTTGGCGGGCCGGTGGACCAGCAACGGGGCTTTGTGCTGCACTCCGATGATTACGCATCCGAGATAGGGACGCTGGAGGTGGATGAAAACTACCGCATGACGGCGACCTTGCAGGTGCTTGAGGATCTGGCCAAGGGCGAAGGGCCGGTGAAGTCGATGATGGCGTTGGGCTATGCGGGCTGGGGGCCGGGGCAGCTGGAATATGAGATCGGCCAGAACGGCTGGCTGACCTGTGCGCCCGATGACGACATTCTTTTTGGTGCGAAAAACGAAGGCAAATGGGCCGCCGCGCTGAAACTGCTTGGGGTTGACCCGCTATTGTTGTCCGCGACGGCTGGGCGAGCGTAAGTCAAATCCTCGATGAGGATTTGGGCACAGACTTTCGAGGAAAGTCTGGTTAGCTCTCTGGCCCGATCAAAGTTTGCATAATGGCCATTGCGTTGTCGCTGGACCAATCGGCACTGCCCTGCATGCGTGCGATTTCGCGGCCGTCAGGATCAAGGATGACGGTCACAGGCAACCCAAGGACCCCCATATCGCGGGCAAGGTCCTGCCCTTCGTCGGTGTGGAGCGGCAGGTTGTCCACATTGATATCTTCAAAGAACCGTATCATGGCCGGCCGCGGATTGCGCCCGGTGGCGATGGTCACGACTTCCATTTTGTCGCCGCCCATGGCCTCTTGCAGCGCGGACAGATGCGGCATTTCCTGCCGGCATGGGGCGCACCAGGTCGCCCAGAAGTTCACAACGGCATATTTGCCCCGAAATTCGGCCAGCGTCATCTCCTGCCCGTCTTCACCCAGGAAGGCCACCTCAGAGCTGGCCACCGGCGCGTCAAGGAACATCAGCTTGCGCATATCGCCTTCCCGCATGGCTTGGGCGGCAGCGACATCGGCGTGACCAATGTTTGCAAGACCCATGAGGGCCGTATAAAGCAGGGCTGACATCAACTTTCGCATGGGCGATTTCCTTTATGACCAAATCCGCAAACACAATGTGGGGCGGGCGTTTCGCCGCCGGACCAGACGCGATCATGGAGGCAATCAACGCCTCGATCGGATATGACCGCCGTCTGGCACCCCAGGACATCGCTGGTTCACGCGCCCATGCCGCCATGTTGGCCGCAACAGGTATTATCACCGATAGCGATGCAGAGGCGATCGAGGAAGGCCTGCTCACCGTATTGTCAGAGATTGAGACCGGAGAGTTTCCGTTTTCGACCGCGCTCGAGGACATTCACATGAATGTCGAGGCGCGGTTGCGTGATCTGATCGGTGAACCTGCTGGCCGCTTGCACACCGCCCGGTCGCGCAACGACCAGGTGGCCGTCGATTTCAGGCTGTGGGTTCGCGATCAATGCGATCAGGTGGATGAGGCGCTTGGCGCACTCTGCCGGGCGCTTCTGGCGCAGGCTGAGGCCGGGGCGGATTGGGTCATGCCCGGTTTCACCCATTTGCAGACCGCCCAGCCGGTCACATGGGGCCATCACATGCTGGCCTATGTCGAGATGTTTTCGCGCGACCGATCGCGGTTTTCCGATGCGCGGGCGCGGATGAATACCTCGCCTTTGGGGGCGGCTGCATTGGCGGGGACGTCCTTCCCGATTGACCGGGACATGACAGCCACGGCGCTAGGTTTTGATCGCCCGATGTCCAATTCACTGGATGCGGTGGCGGACCGTGATTTCGCGCTGGAGTTTCTGGCTGCGGCCAGCATTTGCGCCATGCACCTCAGCCGGCTGTCTGAGGAACTGGTGATCTGGTCCTCGGCCCAGTTCCGCTTTGTCAAGATGTCTGACAAATGGTCCACCGGATCGTCCATCATGCCGCAAAAGCGCAACCCGGATGCCGCTGAGCTGATCCGCGCCAAGATTGGCCGCATATTCGGGGCAAATGTTGCATTGATGACGGTGATGAAGGGGCTGCCGCTGACCTATTCCAAGGATATGCAGGAAGACAAGGAACAGACCTTTGATGCCGCAGATAATCTGATGCTGGCGCTGGCCGCGATGACCGGGATGGTGGCGGATATGACCGCACAGCGCGACAACCTCAAAGCTGCTGCCGCCAGCGGATTTTCGACCGCCACCGATCTGGCCGATTGGCTGGTGCGCGAACTTGGGCTACCCTTCCGCGAAGCGCATCACGTGACCGGATCGCTGGTGGCCCTGGCCGAGGGCAGGAATTGCGACCTGCCTGATCTGACCTTGGCAGAGATGCAGTCGGTTTACGATGGCATCCGCGCCGATGTTTTTGATGTGCTGGGCGTGGAGAATTCGGTCGCGTCCCGTGTCAGCTTTGGCGGGACTGCGCCCTCAGGGGTCCGCGCGCAGGTGGCGCATTGGAAAGAGGTATTGAAATGAAGCGTATTGCATTGATCCTGACTGTCGCCACGCTGGCGGCTTGCGGCGCAGAGAGCCCGCCATTCACACCTTCGGCGAATGTCGGCCTGAGCGTGGGCAGCAATGGCGTGAGTACAGGAGCCAGCATCGGGGCCTCAAACGGAACCGTCTCAGTGGGGGTCGGCCTGTGAAGCGCAATGTGTTTCTGCTGCTTGCCATCTGGGGCACGATCCATCCGATGTATTACTTCATCAGCTGGTTTCAGGCCGAAGGCTGGAGCATCATGGCCATGGTCGATGCCTGGCACGCGAATGCCGCCACCAGCGGGTTGGTCTGGGATCTGACCATCGCGGCGATCAGCCTGACGCTCTGGATCATCGTCGAGGCGATCCGCACCAGAAACTGGCTGAGCCTGATTGCCATCCCCGCCACCTACTTTATCGGGGTAAGCAGCGGTTTGCCGCTTTACCTATATCTGCGAGATCGCATTGTGTATCGGCCTGATCGCGGGATGGCGCGTATCTAGGGCCTGCATATCGGGGTTGGTCTTTGCACCCGTTCTGATATGTCCGGGCCTGGTTTTGTACGAGGAACACTGGCTTGGATCACTTTCTTTATCGAGATGGCGTGCTTTTTGCAGAAGACGTGCCTGTCAGTGAAATCGCGGCTGCGGTTGGCACGCCTTTCTATGTCTATTCAACCGCCACCCTGACGCGGCATTTCGCGCTTTTTGATGAGGCGCTGGATTGGGGGCCGCATCTGGTCTGTTTTGCGATGAAGTCGCTGTCCAATCAGGCCGTCATCAAGCTGTTGGGAAATGCCGGCGCGGGAATGGATGTTGTGTCGGGCGGCGAATACCTGCGGGCCAGGGCGGCGGGCGTGCCGGGCGACCGCATTGTATTTTCCGGTGTGGGTAAAACCGCAGCCGAAATGCGTCTCGCGATTGAGGGCGGCATCCGCCAGTTCAACGTCGAGAGCGAGCCAGAGATGATCATGCTGGATCAGGTGGCGATGTCGCTTGATGCTGTTGCGCCAGTGACGATCCGAGTCAATCCTGATGTTGACGCCAGGACACACGCCAAGATCGCCACAGGCAAATCCGAGAACAAGTTTGGTATTCCAATCAGTCGCGCCCGCGATGTCTATGCGATGGCAGCGTCGTTGCCCGGTCTGAAGGTTGTGGGAATCGATGTGCATATCGGATCGCAGCTGACCGACCTGGCCCCGTTTGAGCAGGCCTACCGGAAGGTTGCCGAACTGACCGAGCAGTTGCGCGCCGATGGTCACGAGATCACCCGCCTTGATCTGGGCGGCGGGCTGGGTATTCCTTACGCCCGCTCCAACGAGGCCCCGCCGCTGCCCACTGACTATGGTGCGTTGATCCGGCGCACCGTCGGCCACCTGGGCTGCGAGATCGAGATTGAACCGGGGCGGTTGATATCGGGCAACGCCGGGCTGATGGTGTCCAAGGTGATCTATGTCAAATCCGGTGAGGACCGCGAATTTCTGATCCTTGACGGGGCGATGAATGATTTGATCCGCCCTGCCATGTATGAGGCATGGCATGATATCGTCCCGGTTGTCGAACCCGCACCGGGTACGGCCCCGGCAAGATACGATATTGTCGGTCCTGTCTGTGAAAGCGGTGATACCTTTGCAAAAAGCCGTGAAATGCCGGCGGTCAGAGCCAATGATCTGGTCGCTTTCCGCTCTGCCGGGGCTTATGGCGCGGTGATGGCGTCGGAATATAACTCGCGCCCTTTGATCCCCGAGGTGCTGGTCGATGGAAATCAATTTGCAGTTATCCGCACACGCCCTACCTATGAAGAGATGATTGCACGCGATACGGTGCCAGAGTGGCTGGACGAGAGATGACATCCCGCCACCGCGCGTCGCAGACCAAAGGAGAGGCACGCTGAAAGATCAGCACGACCCGATGCGCCACCTGCGCTTTCCTGTTGCTGCCACCCGCGCGGGTATGGTGGCCGAACAGGTTGTGCGTGCGTTCTGGCCGTTCTGGACCGCTGTTTTCCTGATCCTTGCCCCGTTGATGATGGGCTGGCAGGATGTTCTGCCGCTCGAGGTATTCTGGGGTGGGGCCGTCGTTTCTGTTATCGCGTTTCTGGCGACCCTGATCTGGGGGATCCGCGGTTTTCGGATGCCAGGCAGGGCTGAGGCGGTCGCCCGTGTCGATGCCGCCATGCCGGGTCGCCCGATTGCGGCCATTGTTGACACCCAGGCCATTGGCAGCGGTGATGCTGCCTCTGAGGCTGTGTGGAAGGCGCATATGGCCCGCATGGCCGAGCGCACCAAGGCAGCCCGCGCGGTTGAGCCTGACTTGCGGGTCTCGGACCGGGACCCTTACGGGTTGCGCTTTATCGCCCTGTTGTTCTTTGTTGCGGCGCTGATGTTCGGGTCGCTGTTTCGTGTCACCTCGGTCGGTGAGATCATGACAGGTGGAGGGCAGTCACTGGCCACTGGCCCTGTGTGGGAAGGCTGGGTAGAGCCGCCAGCCTATACCGGCAAACCCGCGATCTATCTCAACGATGTCCCTGCCGGCCCTTTGCGCGTGCCCGAGGGCAGCCAGGTGACCTTGCGTCTTTATGGCGAGGTGGGTGCGCTGACGGTCGCCGAAACGGTATCGGGCCGCGTTGACGAGCTTGGCTCTGCATCCGATGCCCAGCAACAGTTCGATATTTCCCAATCCGGTTCGCTGACGATTGGAGGCGAGACCGAAACAACATGGAATGTGACCGCGGTTGAGGATCTGGCCCCCGGTGTTGATTTGACCGGCCCGATAGAATCAGACGCCATGGGCGAGATGTCGCAGCCATTTGCGGCTTATGACGACTATGGCGTGGAATTTGGGACCGCGATCATCTCGCTTGATCTGGCCGAAGTGGATCGTCGGCACGGATTGACGATTGATCCCGACCCGATGGGAACGCTCGTCCTGGATTTGCCCATGCCCTTCACAGGGGACCGGACGGATTTTGATGAATTCCTGATTGATAACCTCAGCATGCACCCGCTGGCGAACCTGCCCGTGACCATGCAGCTTGAGGTAATTGACGCGGCCGAACAGACCGGCAGGACACCGGCAGAGCCGATGATCCTGCCGGGGCGCCGTTTTTTCCAGCCCTTCGCCCGCGCGGTGATCGAGCAGCGCCGTGACCTGCTTTGGTCCAAGGCCAACGCAGACCGCGTGAACCGGATTTTGCGGGCGGTTTCGAACCGGCCCGAGGGGTTGTTTTCAAATGAAACGACGTATTTGCGCCTGCGGGCCATTATCCGGCGTCTGGACAACTTTGCCAAGATTGGCCTGACCGACGAAGGCCAGGTCGAAATCGCCGAAGCGCTCTGGGAGCTTGCGATCCAGCTTGAGGACGGCCGCCTGGCCGACGCCCGCGAACGTCTGCGCCGCGCACAGGAACGGTTGGCAGAGGCGATGCGCAACGGGGCCTCGGACGAGGAAATCGCCGAGCTGATGCAGGAATTGCGCGAGGCAACCGATGATTACCTGCGTATGCTGGCCGAAGAGGCGGAGCCCTCGGACGGCACAGATCAGGCCGACAGCGGCCAGCAAGGACAGCAGCTGGGCATGGATGAGCTGCAGGCGCTGATGGACCGCATCGAAGAGCTGATGCAAGAGGGCCGCATGGCCGAGGCGCAAGAGTTGATGGAGCAGCTCAATCAGATGATGGAAAACCTCCGCGTGACCCAGGGCGAGGGCGGTGACGGCCCGCAAAGCCCCGGTGAGCAGTCGATGCAGGATCTTGCCGAAACGCTGCGCGATCAGGAAGATCTGTCAGACGACAGTTTTCGTGATCTGCAAGAGCAGTTCAATCAGGGCCAACAGCCCGGCCAGCAACCGGGCCAACAGGGCCAACAGCCGGGCCAGCAACCAGGCCAACAAGGGAATCAGGGAGATGAACCCGGACAAGGTGGTCGCCAGGGGGACGGTCAGGGTGTCGGTGAAAACAGCGACAGCGGAGAGCAGCGGGGCGATGGTGCCGGCGGTGAAGGCGATCCGCGCAGCCTTGCCGAACGCCAGCAGGCCCTGCGCGAAGAATTGCAACGCCAGCGGAATGGATTGCCTCAGCTTGAGGGCGAATCCGGTGATATCGCCCGCCGGTCTCTTGACCGGGCAGAGGGTGCAATGGAGGGCGCTGAAGAAGCCCTGCGCAACGATGATCTGGCCGAAGCCATCGATCGTCAGGCCGAAGCAATGGATGCGCTGCGCAACGGCATGCGCGAATTAGGTCAGGCGCTGGCGGAAAACCGTCGCATCGAACCCGGCCAGGGATCAGAACAAGGCGAAGCCAGTGGTCGCCCCATCCCCGGCCAGCGTGACCCGTTGGGGCGCGAAATGGGCAACACCGGGCAGCTTGGCACCGATCAGGAGCTTTTGGGCCGGGAGAGCATCAACCGCCGCGCCGAAGAGCTGTTGGGTGAAATTCGCCGCCGGTCGGCCGAACAGAGCCGGCCCGAAGTCGAACGCAACTATTTGCGACGTTTGCTGGACCAGTTCTAGGTCACGATCTCGAACCTGTCTGCGTGGCGGGTGCTATTCGGCCCTCAGACCGTTTATGAATTCACTGAGTGTCAGGCGCAGTTTGTCCACCGTCATCATATAGGACGCCATGAACTCGCGCGTTTGCGGCAGGTTTTCAGTGATCTGCTCTGCGAAAACATATGGCAGGACGAGGATTGCCAGAATAATCAGAACCCAGAAAAAACCGCGGCGGAAACCCTTGCGCTGAACGGCCTGCTCTTTTTCGGCTTCGGTCAGGCCGGAGGCATCATTCGCCTGCGCGCGCGCGCGCAGGGTCGCGTTGATTTCGTTGATTGACGGCACAGTGCGCAGGTGCGCTTCGTCAGCACTCGCGCTGCCGCGGGCTGCGGGGGCGTCACTTGCCCGGGTCGGCGTGCCACCCTCTTCTGCGGTCATTTGCGCAATGCGCTGGCGGGTTTCATCGACTGTCACGGTTTGGGCGGGCGCTGCGGCCTCTGTCGCCGGGGGCTCCGCGACCGGGGCGGCGGGGGCGGCGGGTGCGACCGGGGGGGCAGCAACGGCGGGGGCAACCGGTGCGGCGGGTGCGACCGGCGCGGCAGGGGCGGCGGGTGCGACCGGGGCCGAGGGTGCGGCGACTGGGGTGCTGAGCGCCGCCTCTTCACGCAGAATGTTGGCGACCGCATCGTCCAGCGGCTTGCGCTGAGGTTCGGTGATCTGCGCGGTGGCGGGTTCTTCTTCAGCCGGGGCGTCAGCGGCTTGCTCTGGCGCTGCTTCGATCTGCGGATCGGGTTCTGAGCCGACATCGGCAAGCAGGGCTGCTTCGGCAGGCTCCGGGATCCTTGGGGTGATCAGTTGCGATGTATCGCGCCCGGGAATGGTCGGTTTTTCCGTCTGAAACCAGGAGACCTGGCAATTGGAACACTGCACATCACGACCACCCGGAGGGATCGCATCATCCGCGACGTCGTATTGTGCTCCACAATTGGGGCAAATCAGCCTCATGGTAAAATTCCTTCTGCCCGGCGGTTCAGCTAACTTATTGTTATCACCGACTTCAATTTAGCAACGCCAGCGCCAAACGCAAAGGTTTTGCGCAAGCAGCCCGCGCAGACATTGAAACCTGTTGCAGATTTGGGCAGAAGAGCGGGGGAACGCAGGGGAACAGCCGTGATTGAACTTGACAACGTGTCATATGGATATGGGGGAGGCACACTTTTTTCCCAGTTATCCCTGACACTTGCTGCGGGATCGTTTCATTTTCTCACCGGGGCGTCGGGCGCGGGAAAAACGACCTTGTTGCGGCTTTGCTACGCCGATTTGCGTGCCGTGAAGGGAAAAGTACGCATTTTTGGCGAGGATGCAGGCGCGTTGGATCGCGACGCTGTGGCGATGTCCCGCCGACGTATCGGCGTTGTGCATCAGGACTGCCAGTTCCTCGATCACCTGAGTATCGCCGAGAATATCGCCCTTCCGTTGACGGTTTCCGGCCGTGCCCGAGGCACAGCAGGCAACCTGGAAGAGCTGTTGAACTGGGTGGGGCTGGGTGCGCAGGCGAACCAGCGTCCGCCTGCGCTGTCAGGCGGAGAACGCCAGCGTGCGGCGCTGGCCCGTGCGGTGATCGTGTCCCCTGACGTGATTATCGCAGACGAGCCCACTGGCAATGTTGATTGGGAGATGTCCCAGCGCTTGCTGGGCCTGCTGATCGAGTTGAACAAGCTGGGCAAGACGATCCTGATCGCGACCCACGACCTTGCCATGATACGGGCCGCGAAAGCAGATGTCAGCGCGCGCACCCTGCGCCTGAAGGATGGGCAGTTGTTTCAGGCCGGCGCAGAATTATGAATGCTTTGTTTGACCTGATCGTGGGAAATCCGCAAGCCGACCGCATCGTGCCCCAATCAGGGACCACAGCGCGGCTGACGGTTTTCGTTTCTGGGGTTATGGCCTTTCTGGCGGTGATCGCCCTGGCGGTTTCCCTGACCACCAATCGCGTCGCCAGCCTTTGGGCCGAGGAACTGGCGCAATCTGCGACGCTGCGACTTCCTGCCGATCCGGCGACGGCGGACGCGCTTTTGGTATCTGCACTGGATGTGCTGCAGACCACACCAGGGATCAGCAGCGTGCGGGCCTTGTCGCAGGACGAGCAGCAGGCCTTGCTGGAACCCTGGTTCGGGCCTGACCTGCCGCTTGACGCCCTGCCGATGCCGCAACTGATCGAGATCGTTGCAAACGGCGAGGGATACGACGTCGATGGATTGCGCGCCCGGCTGAGCGCGCAGGTGCCGGGTGCCATACTTGACGACCATGAGGCCTGGCGCGCGCCGCTCTTGGATGCCGCCAGACGGGTGCGGCTGATTGGCTGGTCGGTGATCGTGCTGATCGGTGCGACCGTCGCGGCGATGATCACACTGGCTGCGCAAGCGGCCCTTGCGGCCAACGTGCAGGTCATCGGTGTCTTGCGGCTGGTTGGGGCAAAAGATGCCTATATCGCCCGAGCCTTTGTCCGGCGCTTTACCTTGCGTGCGGGCGGCGGCGCGATTGCCGGGGCAATCATTGGTGTCATTGTGGTGCTGCTGATGCCACAGGGCGATGGGTCTGACAGCCTCATGCTGGGTGTCGGCTTTGAGGGGGCGGAATGGGTCTGGCCCTTGATGATCCCGTTTCTGGCTGCGAGTGTTGCCTTCTTTGCGACCCGTTCAGCGGCGTTTCGCAGGCTGAGAGAGCAGACATGAGCACAGCACTGCAATGGATCCGGTCCCTGATTTTCAACGCGCAGATGTATGTTGCGCTGCTGGTCGTCGGGGTCATCTATCTGCCCGCGGCGATTATATCGACCGATGGGGCCGTGGCGGCCTGCCATGCCTATTGCCGCTATATCAGGTGGAGCGCCGGATGGATGATTGGCCTGAAAACCGAAATCCGGGGCGCGCCTCCGGCCGACGCAGTCATGGTTGCGGCAAAGCATCAGTCGTTTTTTGATGTGCTGGTCATTTACGGTGCGGTGCCGCGCGGCAAGTTCATTTTCAAGTCGATCCTGAAATACGCCCCGATCGTGGGCCAGTTTGCTTTGCGCATCGGATGCATCCCGGTGGATCGCGGCAAACGCGGTCAGGCGATCAGGAAGATGGTCGCGGATGTCAAATCGGGACGCGCACGCGCGGGCCAGTTGATCATCTATCCCCAAGGCACGCGGATCGCTCCCGGCGTCAAAGCCCCCTACAAGATCGGCACCGGTGCGCTTTATCGCGAGTTGGATCAGCCGGTCGTTCCGGTGGCCACAAATGTTGGCGTGTTCTGGCCCAAGCGCGGGGTGATGCGCAAACCCGGCACAGTTGTTTTTGAATTCCTGCCACGGATCGAGCCGGGCATGAAGGTCGATGCATTCATGAAGCAGCTGGAGCATGATATTGAAACGGCGTCCGACAGGCTGAATGAAGAGGCCGGGTTTGAAGGCTGATCACGTCATCTCGGATGTGGCGGCGCTTGCGGCGCATTATGGTGCGCCGGGCAAGGCATCGCTGATCAAGGTCGCGCCAAAGCTGACCCCGCTCTATCGCAAATGGATCATGGCGTCGCGCTTCTGTGTCGTCTCGACTGTCGGCCCTGACGGAACCGATGGCAGCCCGCGCGGGGATGAGGGCCCGGTCGTGCAGGAAGGCGACGACAAGACGCTTCTCTTGCCTGACTGGCGCGGCAACAACCGGATGGATACCCTGCGCAACATCGTCGCCGATGGGCGGATCAGCCTGATGTTCTTCGTTGCAGGGTCCAACAATGTCATCCGCGTCAACGGGACGGCCGTTGTATCGCTGGACCCGGACCTGCTGGCCCGGTTTGAGCAAAAGGGTCGCCAGCCCTGCTGCGTTGTCGTGATCGCCATAGCAGAGGTCTACAGCCAATGCGCGCGCGCATTGATGCGGGCGCGGACATGGGCCTCTGACGATGAGAGCGCCGATCTGCCCACTGTCGGAGATTTGCTGGCAGAGCAGGAGGCGGGTTTTGATGGCACCGAATACGACGCCGGTTGGGCGGCCCGTGCCCAAAAGACGATGTGGTAGCCGATACCCTATCTTGGGTTGCTGCTGCGACCCAGCCCGTACCGCAGGCACCAGCCAATCATCGCAAGGCTGATGACCAGCCAAATGCCGCCCCACATGACAGTTGTGCCGCCAAACTCTTCGGCCAACATGCGCGCGTCTGACTGCAGGCCGGACCGCGCGATGGTGTCGCTGAAGATGTCGTAAGGTACATAGATAAGACTGGCCAGGCCGATCACGCGCAGCCCCAGATCATTGGCGTGATGGCCCAGATAGCGCGCCATCAAAAGCGTCACCGCACCTGTGCCAAAGCCAAAGGCCAGTGCAAACACTTCCCTGACATACAGCCCCGCGATCAACAGGGTCATGGCCCCGCAGATTGCCATCACCTTGCGGTCAGCGGCTGTTCGCGTTGCCGCGATCAAGAGCCCCAACCCAACCACGAGCGACCCCAGATAGCCCGCAGTCAGCGCCACGAACCGATTGCCACCACGGCTGAGAACAAAGCCGCCTTGATCTAACGAGACCGATAGAGTAACGACTTCTCCGCCTGTCGCGATGATGGCAACGGCGTGGGATGCCTCGTGAAAAAAGACAACAAGCAGCTTGAGGGGCAAGACCGCTGGCGTCTGCCACAGGGCAAACACAGCGGCAGTCAGCGCAAATAGTTGCCAATGCCCCTTCAGAATTGGCAATATCAGGCCGCAAGCCCCTTGGCGCCAAGAGCAAGGTATTTGTTACGGCGATCCATCCGCAGCTTGTCGCCGGACAGGTCCCGCAGTTCGTTCAGCATGCTGACCAGCGCTTCCCCGACGGCCTTGATCGTGGTGTCCCGGTCCCGGTGCGCGCCGCCCTCAGGTTCAGGGATGACCCGGTCGCAGACGCCCAGTTCATGCAGGTCCTTTGAGGTCAAACGCAGGGCTTCTGCAGCTTCGCGCATCTTTTCGGCATCTTTCCACAGGATTGATGCGCAGCCCTCGGGGCTGATGACCGAATAGACCGAATGCTCCAGCATCGCGACCCTGTTGGCCGATGCGAAAGCCACCGCGCCGCCCGATCCACCTTCACCGACCACGACGCTGATCAGCGGCACTTTCAGTTCAAGGCAGGTCTCGGTTGAACGGGCAATCGCCTCGGATTGGCCGCGTTCTTCGGCGCCTTTGCCGGGGTAGGCGCCCGGTGTATCCACCAGCGTGATTACTGGCAGACCAAAGCGATTGGCCAGGTTCATCAGGCGGATCGCCTTTCGGTATCCTTCCGGGCGCGCCATGCCGAAATTCCGTTCGATCCGGGATTTAGTATCGTTGCCCTTTTCGTGGCCAATGACCATCACCGGGATGTCGTCAAGCCGCGCAAGGCCGCCCATCACGGACAGATCATCGGCAAAGTTCCGGTCGCCGGCAAGGGGGGTGTATTCGGTGAAAAGCGCGTCGATATAGTCTTTGCAATGCGGACGTTCAGGGTGGCGGGCCACCTGACATTTGCGCCAGGGCGTCAGATCTGCGTAAAGCGATGTCAGCAGATCAGAGGCCTTCTTGTCGAGCGCGGCGGCCTCTTTGGCGATGTCCATTTCCGGATTGTCGCGTGCCATGGCGCGCAGTTCTTCGGCTTTGCCTTCAATCTCTGCAAGCGGTTTTTCAAAGTCGAGGTATTGGGTCATGGCTGTGGGCCTTTTACATGCGTTCATCGATATATGGCGCAAGGGTAGGTCGAGTGCAACGGCGCGGGCCGCCACATTATTGCCATTTGCAACAAGACGGAAAACGCGCAAGACTGAGGCGGAATGTCGCAGCCATAGGAAAGAAACATGCGTATCCTGACCATCATCGCCGCGCTTATGCTGGCGCTCACTCCGCCTGCTTTCGCGCAAAGCATCGATTTCGGCGATGACAGCAGCACCTGGTCCAATGACGGCGAATGTGATGATCCGCGGTTTGAAGGGCCGGGCATGACAAACACCGTGCTTCTTGATGAAGACATACTCAGCGACGCCACTGATTGCCTCACGGCCTATCAGGCGGGCCGGCTGACGCTGCGCGGGAACGCCTCGCCGGACCTGATTGTCAAAGGTGTCAACTTTGGGAATGACAGTGGCCAGTGGTCGAACGACGGTGAATGCGATGATCCTCGCTTTGAAGGGCCAGGGATGACAACGACACCGCTCTTGTCGGATGACGTCCTGCGGGACGCAACAGATTGCAGTACCGCGTATCTGGCTGGCCAACTTGTGCTGGTTGGCGTTGACGGCAAAGGGCGCATCAACTTTGGCAATGACAGCGGTGAATGGTCCAACGATGGCGAATGCGATGACATGCGCTTTGCCGGGCCAGGCATGACGACGACGCCACTTTTGTCCGAAGACATCCTGCGCGACGCCACTGATTGCCGGACGGCCTATGAGGCAGGTCTGCTAACGCTTGCGGGCCACTAGCCTCAGCCCGCGATCATTTCGGATTGGCGCACGATCACTTCGGCCTGCTTGATTGATGCGATATCAACAAGGCGCCCTTTATAGACGGTCGCCCCTTCGCCGCGTGCCTTGGCATCCTCCATGGCCGCCAGGATTTCACGGGCCTCGGCGACGGCTTCCTGGGATGGGGTGAACACCTCATTGGCCAGGGCGATCTGCCTGGGGTGGATCGCCCATTTTCCAACCATCCCCAGGGTAGCCGAACGTTTCGCCTGCGCGCGATAGCCTTCATCATCGCTGAAATCGCCAAAGGGGCCATCCACGGGCAAGACACCATGCGTGCGGCAGGCCGCAACAATAGCTGTCTGCGCCCAGTGCCACGGATCGGAATAATGCCGCGTGTCGCCGTGCAGCATGTAATAGTTTTCCTGCGTCCCTCCGATGCCGGTGGTTTGCATCCCCATCGAGGCGGCAAAATCCGCCGCACCCAGGCTCATCGCGGCCATGCGCGGCGAACTGGCAGCGATTTCTTCGACATGCGCAATACCGGCCGCGGATTCGATGATAACCTCAAAACTGATCGGCTTGGTGCGGCCTTTGGCCGTTTCGATCGCTGTGACCAGCGCATCAACCGCATAGACATCCGCCGCACATCCCACCTTCGGGATCATGACCTGGTCGAGCCTGTCTCCGGCCTGTTCCAGCACATCGACAACATCCTTGTACCAATAGGGCGTATCAAGGCCATTGATCCGCACGGAAAGATATTTGGTGTTCCAGTCCACATCATTGATGGCAGCAATGACATTGGCGCGTGCGGTGTCTTTGTCCGACGGTGACACGCTGTCCTCAAGATCAAGGTTGATGACATCTGCCGCACTCACCGCCATCTTTTCAAACAGCTTGGTGTTTGAACCGGGACCGAACAACTGGCAACGGTTCGGGCGAGCAGGGGGCGTGGGTTGCAGGCGGAATGACATCGGCGATCCTCAGCGTATTTTAATTGCGTTGCGGTTGCGCCAATCGGTATATTATTGCGCTACCTGTCACAAGACGAATTTGCACCCGCAGCAAGGAAATGCTGCGACGCAAAATTTTCGCGAAAATTTTTGGCGCTGAGAAGGAAATTCGGGAATTTCCTTCGCCTGGTTGCTATACGCCCGCGTCGACGATGGCCTTTGCCAGAACGGGTACCGTTTGGGCATTGAGACCGGCGATATTCATCCGACTGTCGCCCACCATGTATATCCCATGATCGGCGCGCAGTTTCTCTACCATCTCCGGCGTGGTTCCCAGGCGGCTGAACATACCGCGATGATCGGCAAGGAAATCAAACCGGTCACTGTTGGTCAGCCGCTTGAGTTCATCAGCGAGATGTTGACGCAGCGCCAGCATCCCGTTGCGGGTTTCTTCCAGTTCGGCTTCCCAATCGGCTCTCAGTTCAGGGTCTTGCAGGATGGTCGTGACCACGCGCGCGCCGTGATCGGGCGGGAAGGAATAGTTCTGGCGGTTGAGGAAAGCAAGGTTCTGTTGGGTAAGCGCCTGCTGGTCAGCATCTCTGGTCACGGCCATCAAAATACCAGTCCGTTCGCGGTAGATGCCAAAGTTCTTTGAGCAGCTCGCCGCGATCAGGCAGTTCTCAAAGCTGCTGGCTATCTGGCGGGTCGCCTTCGCATCGTCGGCAAGACCGTCGCCAAAACCCTGGTAGGCGATGTCCACAAACGGGACGGCGCCTTTGTTTTGCATCAGGCCGATGACCTGCGCCATCTGGCCATACGTCAGGTTTGCGCCGGTCGGGTTATGGCAGCAACCATGCAGCAGGACCACATCGCCCGGGGCGACATTCTGCAAATCCGCAATCATGCCTTCAAAATCAACACCGCGCGTTTCATTGTCGAAATAGCGATAGTCCGCCATCTTCATGCCAAGGTACTTGATGATCGAGGGGTGGTTCGGCCATGTCGGGTTGGACAGCCACACAGTGGCTTTGGGGGCCGCAATGCGGATCAGTTCCAGCGCCTGACGGATGGCGCCGGTGCCACCGGGGGTCGCCACCGCGGCGACACGTTCGTTCGGCACACTGTCGCCAAGCACGAGGTCCTTCATCGCGGCGCCGAAGGCAGGATCACCCGCAAGCCCGGTGTAGGCTTTGGTGGATTGGTCGGCCAGGATGCGCCGTTCCGCCTCTTTCACGGCACGCATCACAGGCGTGTTTCCTGTCGCGTCCTTGTAGACGCCGACGCCAAGATCGACCTTGTCGGCGCGCGGGTCGGCCTTGAACTTGGCCACGAGGGCAAGGATCTTGTCGGCGGGTTGGGCAGTCAGGTTTTCCAGCATCTCTCAGGCTCCGGTGGCAATGGGTAGGTCGGCGTACATGCCCCATTCGGACCATGAGCCGTCATAAAGCGCATGATCGGTTTTTCCGATCCGTTCAAGGGCAAGAGACAGGATCGCGGCGGTGACACCGGACCCGCAGGTCGTGATCGCGGGTTTGCCCAGATCAACGCCAGCATCCAGAAAGACGGTGCGCAGGGCGGTCGGGGGCTTCATGGTGCCGTCAGCGTTCAGCAAGTCGCGATAAAAGACGTTCTGGGATCCGGGGATATGGCCAGAGCGCATCCCCTCACGCGGCTCAGCCTGTTCACCCCTGAAACGGCCGGGCGCACGGGCATCGATGATGCTGTGATCGCCCAGCTTGGCGGCGCGCGCGATTTCGGTCACATCGCGCACGCGATCGGGTTGCCATTTCACGGTCATGTGGCGGTCGCGGATGGTTGGTGCGCCAGTTGTCACCGGATGCCCATCAGCTACCCATTTGGGCAATCCGCCGTCCAGCACCGCGATGTTCCTTTGCCCCATCAGGCGAAACAGCCACCAGACCCGCGCCGCCGAGAACAGGCCGGTGCCATCATACACCACAACCTGATGCCCATCGCCCACGCCCATCGCGCGCATACGCGACATGAATTTTTCCACTGGCGGCGCCATATGGGGCAACTCGGACCGGCCATCGCTGATGTCGTCAATGTCGAAGAAACGCGCGCCGGGGATATGGCCTGCCGCATACTCGGCCCTGGCGTCACGAGTGCTGTCAGGCAGATACCACGAGGCATCAAAGATCCGCAGATCAGGATCCCTCAGATGAGCGGCCAGCCAGTCGGTGCTGACCAGGGTTTTGGGGTCATCGGGTATGGACGGCGTCATCGCGCACCCCTTGCAAAGAAATCAGGTCAGGCCTACCGCGCAGCGCCCCACAAGACAAGCAATCCGTGAACCGCCGCCTGTTATTATTGGCCCATAAATATCCCCGCCGGAGGCATCAGCCCGCGCTATCAGCGCCATAGGGTCAATCCCCGTGACGCAAGAGGCGCTGCTTTTGCCGCCCCCAATCACGCTTGGCTTCTGTTTCGCGCTTGTCGTGGTTCTTTTTGCCCTTGGCCGTGGCAATCTTGAGTTTCACAAGCCCGCGGTCGTTGAAATACATCACCAGAGGCACCAGCGTCATGCCTTCGCGTTTGGTCGCGTTCCACAGCCGCGCCAATTCGCGCCTGTTGACCAGAAGTTTGCGCTTGCGCCGTTCCTCATGGGTGAACATGGCGCGGTCATAGGGGGCAATATAGGCGTTGGTGAGCCACAATTCGCCGTCGTCCACGCTGGCATAGCTGTCGGCAATGTTCGACTGGCCGGTGCGCAGGGACTTTACCTCTGATCCGGTCAGGATGATGCCGACCTCCAGGTCATCCTCGATGGCATAGTCATACCGGGCCCGCCGATTTTCGGCGATGACTTTGTAGTTTTTGTTTTCAGGTTTCTTCGCCATAATCGGGATCAGATAAGGGATGCGGATCACGCGCACAAGATGTGCCGTGTCAGCTATTTTCATGGGGATACGACAGATGCTTGTCCAGATCGCGCTTGGAACCATGCTTATGCTGTTCTCGATCCTGGTTGCGGGGGCCAGTTTCTGGCTGATGGAAACCTGGCTGTTGAAATACCGGCCCTGGCTGGCACAGGCGCCGCACCGACCCAAGCTGATCCTTGTGCTTTGCATCGCGGCGGTCTGGATCATGGCGCAAATGACCGCAGGGGTCTGGGCTTGGGCGCTGACGATGATGGCGCTTGGGGTCTTTGATACGCTGGAGCTGTCTGTCTATTTCTCGCTCGTGGCCTTTACCACACTGGGGTTTGGTGATGTCCTCCTGCCAATGGAATGGCGGCTGCTGGGCGGAATGGCGGCGGCCAACGGGCTTTTGAATATCGGGCTGGTGACCGCGCTGCTGGTCGAGGCTTTGCGTCAGGTCCGATTGCAGCAACTTCAGATGACGAAGGCAGACAGTTGACCGTTCCGGTTCTGCGCAACAGGGCCGCGCGCCGCGTGTTTCTTGAGCGGCATGGGTTGCATGACCGCCCTTCCGGTCCGGGCAAAGGCGCCGACCTGAAAGCTGTGATTGACGATCTGGGCTTTGTGCAGGTTGACAGCGTCAATACATTCGCCCGCGCCCATGACCTGATCCTGTGGTCCCGTCGTCAGCAATACCGCCCCAGGGCCTTGCCGCATCTCTTGCACCGTGACCGGCAAGTGTTTGAGCATTGGACCCACGATGCCGCGATCATTCCGATGGAAAGCTTTTCCCATTGGCGGTTGCGTTTTGCGCGCGATGCCGTGCAGATGGAACAGCGGTGGAAGGAATGGCGCAGGGGTGATTTTACCGCAAAGATTGACGACGTGCTGCGCCGCATTTCGGATCAGGGGTGCTGCACCTCCGGTCAGGTCGGAAAAGACGAAAGCCGAGGGTCCGGGGGTTGGTGGGATTGGCATCCATCCAAGACGGCCCTGGAATACCTTTGGCGCTCTGGTCAGGTGTCTGTGGTGCGCCGCCAGGGATTCACGAAGGTTTATGACCTGACCGAGCGGGTCATACCGGCAGAGCATTTGAACCGCCGCCATCACCCTGAAGAAACCATTGATTGGTGTTGCACGGGGGCGCTTGACCGGTTGGGCTTTGCGACCAGCGGGGAGCTGGCGGCGTTTTGGGATCACGTAACGCCGGTTGAGGCAAAGGCATGGTGTGCCGCAGCCCTTGCCGATGGACGGATTATCGAGGTGGATGTTGAGGGCGTGGATGGCAGGTTGCGCCGTTCCTTTGCGTGGCCGGACCTGATGGACAGGCCCGTCGCTGAGCCTGCTTCACGGATACGTATCCTGTCGCCATTTGACCCGGCCCTGCGGGATCGCAAGAGGGCGGAGCGGCTTTTGGGGTTCTCCTACCGGATCGAGATTTTCGTGCCTGCCGCCAAGCGGCGGTATGGCTATTACGTCTTCCCGGTGATGGAGGGCGACCAAATGATCGGCCGGATTGATATGAAACGGGAAGAGGGTGTTCTGGCTGTCCGCGCCTTCTGGCCGGAACAAGGCGTCCGGATGGGAGCGGGTCGTGCTGCGGCGTTGCACAAAGAGCTTGAGCGCGCGGCGCTGTTTGGCGGCTGCGCGGAGGTGGCCTTTGCAAAAGGCTGGCAAACCCCCGTGAATTAATTCTTGAACATCGTTCAAAAATGGGATATCCCTGCTGAAACCAAGGTCAGGAGGCCACATGTATTACGTCGCACATACGGACAGACTTGTTGCTGATGGGGTCATCAATTCGACCCAGGCAGATGAAATCCAAACCCGCGCCCGCGCGGCGATGATTGCGCTTTGCGTGAATACGTTGCTGATTGCGGGGATATTGGCGGCGACGCTTGGTCTGGTCTTCTTTCTGGCCAGCGCGCCAAGCGTGGCGGTCAGTGGTGGCCTGTTTTTGGCGGCGGGTCTGCTGATCCTGCGCTACGGGGCGGAACTCTATCGGATGTTCGGCAACGCCAGTGCGCTGATCGGTGCAGGCATGCTGATCTCCGGCACGAGCTTTGAGCTGGCCGAAAAAGTCCCGGATATCGCGGGGCTTCTTATGGCCCTGATCGGAGCGGTTCTTGCCGGGCTGTTCTATTGGCGTTTCAAAGCGGGCTTTGACCAGTTACGGTTTGCCTATGGCGCGGTCTTGGTGATGGCTGTGGTGCTGCATTTGACCGGTGTTTATGAGGCCGCGTATGAATTTGGCCTGTCCGGCTGGCCCATGCCCTTCGTCCATTTTTATGCCTTTGCTGCGATCGTGGGCTTGGGTGTGACGCTGGATTTGCGCATCATCACCGCACTGGCAATCGTCCCCTTCGCCCAGATGATCGACACGGGAACGTCCTACTATACCGCCGCCTACGTTTTCTATTCATCTGAATCGACGCTGACGATCCTGCAAATGAGTTTGCTGATCGGGGCCTGCTTGTGGCTGGCGCGGCGCGGTGGTCCGGCTCTGGCCCGTCAGGCAGGTGTGTTGATGATCATGGCGTTCATCGTCGCCAACCTGAGTTTTCTGGTGGGCAGCATCTGGGGTGATGTGGTGGGCGAGAGCCTCTGGGGCCCGGCTTTTGGCGATTTTGATGGCGACTGGGACGCCTACCGCGCCGCGGGCGAAGCGTTCCGGGCGCGTGCGCTGACAATCAGTGAAGGGGTCTATTCCATCGTCTGGGCGCTGCTTCTGGCCGGGCTGATCGTCTGGTCCGCAATGTCCAACCGGCGGGGGATGTTCAATGCGGCCCTGACCTTTGCCGGCATCCATGCCTACACGCAGATGTTCGAAAGCTTCTATGACGAACCACTGGCCTATGTCATCGGCGGTTTGGCCGCGATCCCACTGGCTTTTGGATTGTGGCGGCTGAACAATGCGTGGTTCAGGCCGCTGTCGCCAGCCAGTACCCGTTAGGGCTGGACGGCAAGGTGGGGCGAGGCCCACCTTGCGCTAGTTCAGCAGTCCCGCGTGGACCATCGCTGTGCGAATCTTTTCCTTGGTTGCATCCGTCAACCCGGTCAGCGGTGACCGGACCTCTTCACTGCAAAGTCCCAGCAATGACATGCCGTATTTCGCGCCAACCAGGCCCGGTTCGGTGAACACGGCCTCATGCAGCGGCATCAGGCGATCAAGCTGGGTCAGCGCCTTGGCATAGTCGCCTGCCAGAGTGCTTTCCTGAAATGCAGCGATCAGTCCGGGCGCGATGTTTGCGGTGACTGAAATGCAACCCTGCCCGCCGTGCGCATTATACCCCAGGGCTGTAGCGTCTTCGCCGGAAAGCTGGATGAAGTCTGGCCCGCACCGCATCCGTTGTGCCGGGACGCGGGACAGATCAGCGGTGGCATCCTTCACGCCGATAATCATCTCGTGCCTGGCGAGTTCCGCCATGGTATCGGGTGTCATGTCGATCACCGATCGCGGTGGAATGTTGTAGATGATGATCGGCAAGCCGCAGTCAGCAGCGGCCAAAAAATGCGCGATCAGCCCGCGTTGTGTTGGCTTGTTGTAATAGGGCGTCACGACAAGGGCGGCGTCCGCGCCCGCTTTCTTTGCTGCCTGCACAAGGCGCACGGTTTCTGCCGTGTTGTTTGAGCCTGCACCGGCGATCACAGGGATACGTCCGGCGGCCTCATCAACCACCGTTTTGACCACCAGATCATGTTCGGCGTGGCTCAGCGTGGGGCTCTCGCCTGTTGTGCCCACAGGGACCAGCCCGTGGGACCCCTGGTCCACATGCCAGTTCACAAGTTTTTTCAGCGCGTCCACGTCAACCTGGCCGCTTAAAAACGGCGTGACGAGGGCGGGGAGTGATCCCTTGAACATGGCACGCATCCTTCTTGTCATTGACCATGATTGGCCGTGGGTAAAATCGCGCGGACACTAGGCGCAGACGGCAAATCCTACAAGCCCTTCGTTTTGCACGCTCCCGCGCGCAAGTCCTTGCCTGCTTTCTTGCGATTGGCGCGTTTGTGAGTTGTCATTGTGGCCCAGAGGGTTAGTTTCAATCCTTAAAAGGGGCGTGCAGTGAGCCTGAGCAGACTTTTGATCCTGATCTTGCCTTTTGCCGCAGCGCTGCCCGTTGCGGCCCAATCGGTCGATCCCAAAAGCATTGCCGCCATTGATGCGGGCCAAAGAGATTGGGATGTCGCCAGCCAGATCGCGCGGGATGTCGGTCCGGTCACAGCGGATGCCGTCATGTGGTTGCGGCTGCGCGCAGGCGAAGCGGAGTTTGCCGACTATCAGGATTTCCTGAGCCGGCGCAGCGATTGGCCCGGTTTGCGCCTTTTGCGCGCAGAGGCAGAGCAGTTCATTGACGATACCGTCACACCGCAAGAGCGCATCGCCTTGTTTGCAGGGAATACGCCACAAACCGGCGTCGGGGCGGTTCAGCTGGCACAGGCCTATTTCGCGCTGGGCCAGCCAGAGCGCGCGCGCACGGTTCTGGGCGATACCTGGGTTCAGCGCCGCCTGACCGAAGAAGGACAAGAGGCCATGGTGGCGGTGTTCGGCGAAGAGCTGAGAGCTTTTCACGCCGCCCGCGTTGATGCGCTGCTCTGGCGGTCCCGCGCAGAGGACGCCGAACGGATGCTGCCGCTGCTGGCGCCCGCGCAACGCGCGCTTGCCGCCGCCCGCCTTGGCTATATTACGCGGGCTGCGGATTTGCCCGCGCTGGTGAATGCTGTGCCTTCCAACCTGCGGCAGGACCCGGGCCTTGCGTACAACAGATATGCCTGGCTGGCAGGGCGCGGCGAGCGGGAAGATGCGGTCGGGATGTTGCTGGAACGCTCAGCCAGTCCCGCCGCCATGGGGGACCCTTTCCGCTGGTCGGGTTGGCGTCGCGTGCTGGCACGGTGGGAAATGCGTGAAGGCCGGGCCGAGCAGGCCTATGCCCTTGCGTCACGCCATTTCCTGACCGAGGGGACATCCTATGCTGATCTGGAATGGCTGTCGGGCTATCTTTCACTGATCTACCTAGGCGATCCCGCGCAGGCGCTGGGCCATTTTCAGAACGGGCTCCGCGCATCCCGTGGTCCGATATCGCGGGGGCGCATGAATTACTGGATTGGCCGCACAAATGACGTGATGGGCAATGCCGACCTCGCGGTTGAAGCCTATCGTGCAGGTGCTGCCTATCAGACCAGCTTTTATGGTTTGCTGGCGTCTGAAAAGGCCGACCTTCCGCTGGACCCGATGCTTGTCGGAACGCAGGTGGAATGGCGAGGCGCCCCGATCTTTGATGATGAAATCGTTCAGGCGGCCCTGATCCTGCTTGCCGGGGGCGAACGGGGTGCTGCCACGACGTTCTTTGCGCAATTGGGACGGACCCTGGATTCAGAGGACCTCGCGCAACTTGGCGCTTATCTTAGCGAGATTGATGAGCCATATTACACTTTGCTGCTGGGCAAGACGGCTGCGGCACGCGGGATTCTCATTCCTGCGATCTACTATCCGCTTCACGATATGGCCCAGATGGATCTTGCTGCGGAGCCGTCGCTTTCGCTGTCGATCGCCCGAAGAGAAAGCGAGTTTAACACAGCGATTGGCAGCGCCGTGGGCGCGCTCGGGCTGATGCAGTTGATGCCGGCGACCGCCGAACAGGTGGCAGGCGAGCTGGGTTTGCCCTACGCGCGCGGGCGCCTGACGAATGACTGGCGGTATAATGCGACCCTCGGCACCGCCTATCTTGCATCCTTGCAGGAAGAGTTTGGTCGCAGCCCTGTGATGGTTGCTGCAGGATACAACGCCGGACCCGGCAGGCCCAGGCGCTGGATCGAGGAGCGTGGCGATCCGCGTTTGCTCGAGATGGATATAGTCGATTGGATCGAACATATCCCGTTTCGCGAGACCCGGAACTACGTGATGCGCGTGACCGAGAGCATACCCATATACGAGGCTCGTTTGGCGGGTCGTGCCGGAGCAGTGCGGTTCACCGATTTGTTGATCGGCAAGAAACCTGTACTCAGGCCCCGTGCGCGTCCGACCACCGGATTCGGGCTCGGGGCTCCGGATGTCAGGCCAGCCACCCGGCCCTGAGCATCAGGTTGTCTGCTTGGACCGCCAAAGTGTGAACAAGCCCGCGCTGACCACGATAGCCGCACCCACGGCCACATTCGGGCGCAGTGTTTCGCCCAGCAGCAAAAGCCCGATGGCGCTTGCAAACACCAGTTGGAGATAGGCAAAGGGTTGCACTTCGCTGGCCTCTGCAACTTCGTAGGTCCGGATCAGCAACCAGTGACCGCTCGCTCCGGTGACGCAAAGCGCGCCCATCCATAGCCAGTCCGTCGCTGTCATCGGCTCCCAGAACCAGACGCCGGCGAGGGTCATGACCACCGCGCCGGATGTCCCGGTCCAGAAAAACGATGTGGCGGTGGTGTCTTTGCGGGCGGCGTAACGGGTCAGCAGACCGTAAAGTGCGAACATCAATGCCGCGGCCAGCGGGATGACCGCGGCGGGGGCAAAGACCGTGTAGCCCGGTTGCAGGATCACCAGAACGCCAACAAAGCCGATCCCGATGGCGACCCAGCGCCGCCAGCCGACCTTTTCGCCCAGGACAGGCCCCGAGAGCGCTGCGATAAGCAGCGGGTAACTTGCGAATATCGCGTGGCTTTCCACCAGACCCAGCAGCACGAAGGCACTGACCATGACGCAGATTTCCAGCGCCAGCAGCGTGCCGCGCGTGATTTGCAGGATGGGCTGCCTGGTTGCTGCTGCGGCGCGGATCGACCCTGATTTTCGGATGGCGATGGTGATGACGAAGGCGGCAAAGAACCAGTAGCGGATCATCACGATCATGACGACGTTGTAATTTCCCGCCAAATACCGCGAGATGCCGTCCTGGACAGCAAAGACAAAGGTTGTCGCGATCATCAAGAGGATGCCAAGGCGGGGGTTATTCTGCATCAGCCATCCTGGCGCAGGTCATATGGCGTTTGCGGCCAAAGCCGGCGGTGCGGGTGACGCTGAACCCGGCGTCGGCAAGCGCCTGACGGACATGACCCGCGGCAGAATAGGTGGCCGCGCTGCCGCCCGGTTTGGTATGTGTGGCGACGGCTTGCAGCAGATCAGCCTGCCAGAGTTCTGGGTTCTTTGCGGGGGAAAAACCATCGAGGAACCAGGCGTCTGCCTTGCCCGACCATGCTGGAACGGTCTGCCGCGCATCGCCCGTGATGACATGCAGCGTCGGGCCCTTGCTGAGGGTGATCTGTCCTTTGTCCGGGGTCCATTCAGACAGAAGCGTATCGGCAAAGGGCCTGAGGGGGGGGAAATGCTTCAGCGCCTCTCTCATGTCGTCCGGATGCATCGGAAAGGCCTCGAATGATGTGAAATGCAGCTGTCCGGGGCGTCCGGCCCCGGCCCATGCTGCCCATGTCACCAGCAGGTTCAGCCCGGTACCGAAACCCAGTTCTGCAATCTGGAAATCACCTTCGAACCGCGCGGGCAAATCATTGCCTGCCAGAAACACATGCGCGGTCTCTGCCAGCCCATCTTCCAGCGAGTAATAGGGATCATCGAAGGCCACAGCGATCGGCACACCATCCCGCCAGTCAAGTTTTGCTGTCTGGTCTGTCATCCGTCCATGCCTTACCACTGGGCCATCTTTGAGCGGAAGGATGGCGAATGGCAACGGCTGATGTGACCATGATGGGGGCTGGGGTTTTTGGCCTGTCGGTGGCTTATGCCTGCGCGCGGCGCGGCGCGGCAGTTCGCGTCATTGATCCGCATGGCGTGGCGTCCGGTTCAAGCGGCGGCCTCGTTGGTGCGTTGGCACCACATGTGCCTGAAAACTGGAACGCAAAGAAGGCATTTCAATTTCAGAGCCTGATCATGGCAGAGGCATTCTGGAGGGATGTCTCGGAGTTGTCCGGCGTTGATGTGGGCTATGCCCGGTCGGGCCGTTTGCAGCCATTGGCGGACGCGCGTGCGGTGGAACTCGCGCGGGCGCGGGCGGAAACGGCAGTGGGGCATTGGCAGGGCAAGGCGGAGTGGGAAGTGGTTTCTTCGGCTGAAAGCAACTGGATGCCGCCTTCTCCGACGGGATTGGTTGTCCATGATACACTCTCCGCTTTGATCCATCCTCGCCGGGCGACCCGCGCTTTGGCCGACGCTGTGATTGCGCTGGGCGGCGAGATCTTGGCCGACGGCGATCCTCAGGGCAAGGTCGTCTGGGCTACCGGCTGGCCCGGTATGCAGGAGATCGGCGGCAATGGCGTGAAGGGGCAGGCGGCTCTGTTGCGGTTTGATGCGGCGGGGCAGCCGCAGCTTTTTGCAGATGCGTTGCATATCATCCCGCATGGGGACGGCACGGTTGCCATCGGGTCCACATCGGAGCGTGAATTTGATGATCCTTCCAGCACCGATGCGGCGCTTGATGACATTCTGGAACGTGCCACGGTTGCCCTGCCGATCCTGCATGGGGCAGAGGTTTTGGAACGCTGGGCGGGGGTACGCCCGCGCAGCAAGAGCCGTGCGCCTGTCCTGGGCGCGCATCCGACCCGTGATGGCGATTATATCGCGAATGGCGGGTTCAAGATTGGCTTTGGCATGGCGCCCAAGGTCGGCGCGGTGATGGCGGCCTTCGTGTTGGAGGGTGATGACCAGATTCCCGAAGGGTTCCGTGCCTGAGAATCCGCGTTCAGTGCGCAGCCCTGTCGCGTCCCGGACTTGATCCGGGACCTACCGCCCAACAATGAGGCCCCGGGTCAAGCCCGGGGCGGGTATTTAGCCCAACATCCTAGACCGTCGGAGCCTTCGCAAAAGGCAAATGACCTGTCTTGATCCAGGAGGTGGCACCTTGATCGCCAGCGATGATGCGCAGGGGCGTACCCTCAGGCAGACGCAGCCAGGCGCCTGCGCCAAGCGTGTCCTTTCCCTCTGATGCGGTACCAGAGATCATCAGCAGCTCGGAGCCGCCTTGGGGTGTTTCGGTGAATGTCGCCCCGGGTACGAGCGTGATGAAGCGCACTGTTTCCCTGTCGTCCTGATGCAAGGACTTGCCGCGCACGCCTTCACCCAGCTCGACAAGGTCGGCGTTCATTTCCTTGCGAAACTGCGTCCGATCCTCAGGATCAAACTGCCAGAGCTTCACGAAGATCGTGCAGCCTTGCTCTGCCCCCGGCGTATGCGATGTCGTTGGCGGATTGCGCACGTATGTCCCGGCCGGATAGTCCCCATGCTCATCCTGAAACACACCATCCAGCACGATGAATTCCTCGCCTCCTGTGTGCGTATGCGCTGAGAACCTGCTGCCTGGCGCGTAGCGGACGATGGATGTGGCGCGGGCCACTTCGTTGCCGATCCGGTCCAGCATGCGGCGATCCACGCCGGGCATGGGCGATGCCCTCCAGGGAATGTCCTCTGAATGGATCAGGACCCGTCGCGAGAAATCAGCATTCAGTTCCATGGCGGCTCCTTAGAGTGGGGTGATCGTGATGCCGGCGTCGGTGAGATGTTGCCGGATGCCTTTGGCCATTGCGACGGCACCCGGCGTGTCGCCGTGCAGGCAGATGGTGTCGATCTGGCAGGGGATGTGCTTGCCGGATTCCGCGATGATCGCCCCTGCGTCCAGCATGTTCAGGATGCGCGGGGCGGCGGTTTCAGCGTCGTGCAGGACAGCGCCGGGTTTGCTGCGGTCCACAAGCGTGGCGTCGTCGTTATATGCCCGGTCGGCGAATATTTCGCCTGCCCAGTTGCAGCCAAGCTCGCGCACAACCTCCTCCATCGCGGTGGCCGCCAGCACCATGATCACGATGTCCGGATCGACGTCGAGGGCGGCCTGATAGCAGGCCTTTGCCAGCGCGTGATCAACCGAAGCCATGTTGGAGAGTGCGCCATGCAGCTTGAGGTGCCGCACCATACCGCCCGCGCGTTTGGCCATCGCCTGTGCGGCCCCCAGTTGATAGGCAACTGCGTTTGCGATCTCATCATGTGGCAGCGGCAACTGCCTGCGCCCGAACCCTTTGAGATCTGCAAACCCCGGATGTGCGCCGATGCCGACCCCGTTCGCAACAGCCAGCCGCATCGTTTGGTCCATCACATCAGGGTCGCCCGCGTGAAATCCGCAGGCGATGTTGGCCGATGATACGATATCCAACAGCGCCGCATCATCACCCATGCGCCACGGCCCAAAGCCTTCGCCCATATCGGAATTCAGATCGACGGTGCGTGTCATATCAGGGCCTTTCAAGATCATCGCCGGGGGTCGCCCCGCTTATCAATTGGTAGCCGAGCAGATCAGCAATGTCATGGGGATCGCGGATCATCGGCTGGCACAGCCTGGTGAGGGCTCGCAGGGTGGCGGCCTGAGAGGTGGCTGTGGCATCTGCCTCTTCGATCGTCAGGAACTGAAATTGCAGGGGTGTGCCGGGGGCCGCTTGCGCGATCTTGGGCAGGTCGGCGGGAATGACACTGCCGATCCGGGGATAGCCGCCGATGGTTTGGCATTCAGCCAGCAGAACGTAAGGCACCCCTTCGCCGGTGATCTGGATATCGCCGGGAACGATAAGATCTGAGACATGGGTCAACCCGCCGCTCGTGCCGAAATTGCCTCCCTCATGTTCCAGCCTGATCCCTTGGCGGTTGCCGCGCGGGCTGCGGTGGAATGTGGTGGCGCAGAAAGCGGCTCTGGTTTCGGGGGAAAAGAAATCGGTCTGCGGGCCGGGCATGATCCTGAGGGTGCCGCCTGCGAAGCGGTCGGATGGCGGCAGCTTTTGCGGCGGGCGCATCCGGTCGGGGTCCTTGCCGATGGGCAATGTGTCACCGGACTGAAGCCGTCCGCCGATACCCGCCGTCAGATGAGCAGCCCGACTGCCCATGATCGGGTCGGTCGCGATCCCGCCCGCAAGGCGCAGGTAGCCGTACACCCCTTCTTGTGCGCCCCGTACGGTCAGTTTTGCGTCCGCTGGCAGGAAATGGGTCGCGTTATGTGTCAGGGGTTCGCCATCGATATCGGCCTGCATCACCGCACCGGTCAGGGCGATCCGCATGCCTTCGCTGACGCTGAATGTGCCACCAAGGCCCATCATTTCAATCACGGCCTGGAACGGGCTGACCCCAAGCAAGGCTGCCCCCTCCAGCAGCGCCAGCGGGTCCGCGGCCCCGCCGGTGGAGAGCCCCTGCGCCTTCCACCCCGGTCGCCCGAAGTCCTGGATGGTCAGGCCGGGACCGGCGGTTTGGACGGTCAGGGCCGGCATCAGCGCAGGACTTCGCAGATCGCACCGCCGTTGGTGTCTGCATTGCTCTGGATCGCGCGAAAGTCCGTATCAGAGACAGCGTGAAACTGCACCGCATCGCCGGGTTCAAAGGCAAAAGGTGTGGATGTTTCCGGCAGGTAGACCCGGAACGCGGTTTGCCCGATATGTCGCCAGCCGGTCGGAGCCTCTGCCGCCCAGATGATCAGCTGACGCACTGCCGTGATCAGGGCGCCGCGGGGCAGGCTTTGCGTAAGCTCAGATTGCCGCGGAACGTTCCAGTGCGCAGGCAACATGCCCAGATAAGGCTGCCCCGGCGCGAAGCCGATGGCCAGCACCCGCACCTGCGTGTTTTCAATCTCCTGGACTGCCTGCTGCGGCGTCAGGCCTGCCAGATCCGCGACCTCTTTCAGTTGCGGCGCGAAGTCAGGGCCGAAGGCGGCGGGGATGCGCCACAGACGCCGTGGCCCGGGATCGACAGATTGATGCTGCGCGATCAGCGCTTCCAGGGCCGTCGTCACAGTTTCCCGGTTTGTCAGTGCGGGATCAAAACCAACCCGCACCGAGACCAGTGAAGATGCTGCCTCGGTCACGCCGTCAATGGTGGCGTTTTCGACCTGATCGCGAAAGCTGAGCGCGCGTGCGTTTGCCCGGTCAGACAGGGCGCGTGCAAATCGCACCAGGATGCCGTCAACACCAAGCGGCAACAGATCAGGGGCAGTTTCTTGCGCAGTCATGTGGAGGGTTTAAGAGGTCTCGACCAAGCTGTCGATGGGCGGCAACGCCCGCCACCGGGCTGCGACACTCGATGACACGGCTCTGATCGGGTGCAGGTGGGGCGCATCATCCATTGCGGGGTTGCCAGCAAATCCTGTTGAAAGTGCGCGAGCCGTCAAACCGGCAAGAGGGGGCGCGATTGAAGCCAACCGCGCCCCCAGTCATCTCAGGTCAGGTCAAACCGGTCGAGGTTCATCACCTTGGTCCATGCCGCGACAAAATCATTCGCAAACTTCGCTTGCGCATCATCTTGCGCATAGGCCTCTGACAGCGCCCGCAATTGCGAGTTGGAGCCAAAGACCAGATCGACCCGTGTGCCTGTCCACTTGACCTCACCCGTGGTCCGGTCGCGGGCTTCATAGACACCGTCCTCGTCTGAAGGTGCCCACTCCAGCCCCATATCGACGAGGGTGGTGAAGAAGTCGTTGGTCAGGGCATCGGTTTTGTCGGTAAAGACCCCATGGCTGGATCCGCCGGTATTTGCACCAAGTACACGCAGCCCACCAACCAGCACCGTCATTTCCGGCGCGGACAGTGTGAGAAGCTGCGCGCGATCGACCAGCATCTCTTCGGCGGGAACCGTGTAGGCTTCCTTGAGGAAGTTCCGGAAGCCATCTGCTTCGGGTTCAAGTGGAGCAAAGCTTTCAGCGTCGGTCTGCTCTTGCGACGCATCCATCCGACCGGGTGTGAATGGCACGGTGATGTCGTGCCCGCCATTCCTGGCGGCTTGTTCGACCCCGGCACAGCCGGCAAGAACGATGATATCCGCAAGCGAGATTTTCTTGCCGCCCGATTGCGCATCGTTGAATGCAGACTGAATACCCGTCAGGGTTTTCAGCGCCGATGCCAATTGCGCAGGCTGATTGGCGGCCCAGTCCATTTGCGGGGCCAGACGGATACGCGCACCGTTCGCGCCTCCGCGCTTGTCGGAGCCGCGGAAAGTAGAGGCAGAGGCCCAGGCGGTCGAAACCATGTCAGAGATCGACAGGTCCGATGCGAGGATCCTGGCCTTGAGATCGGCGATATCAGCGTCGTCAATCAGGTCGTGATCAACGGCGGGGATCGGGTCTTGCCAGATCAGGTCTTCCGCCGGCACGTCGTCACCCAGATACCGAACCTTTGGCCCCATGTCCCGGTGGGTCAGCTTGAACCATGCGCGGGCATAAGCGTCTGCAAATTCCGCCGGGTTTTCGTGGAAGTGGCGCGAGATTTTTTCGTAGGCCGGGTCCATTTTCATGGCCATATCGGCAGTGGACATGATGATCGGCACTTTTTTGGATGAATCCTGCGGGTCTGGTGCCATATCCTCTTCTTGCAGGTCTTTGGGTGTCCACTGGTTTGCGCCCGCAGGGCTTTTGGTCAGTTCCCAGTCGTATTTGAACAGCACGTCGAAATAGCCCATGTCCCATTTGGTCGGGTTGGCGGTCCATGCGCCTTCAAGACCGGATGTGATCGTGTCGCGGCCTTTGCCGGATTTGTAGCTGGACAGCCAGCCAAAGCCCATCGCTTCAAGCGGTGCTGCCTCGGGTTCTGGACCGACATGATCGGCCGGTCCGGCACCGTGGGTCTTGCCAAAGGTGTGGCCCCCGGCGGTCAGCGCGACGGTTTCGTAGTCGTTCATCGCCATCCGTGCAAAGGTCTCGCGGATGTCGCGGGCAGAAGCGAGCGGATCAGGGTTGCCGTCCGGCCCCTCTGGATTGACGTAGATCAGGCCCATTTGCACGGCGGCCAGCGGGTTTTCCAATGCGCGGTCGCCGGAATAACGGCTGTTTGCCTTGTCAGAGCTTGCCAGCCATTCGTCCTCGCGGCCCCAATAGATGTCCTCTTCGGGTTCCCAGGTATCAGCGCGCCCACCGGCAAAGCCGTACATTTTCAGGCCCATCGATTCCATCGCGACGTTACCGCAAAGCACAAACAGATCGGCCCAGGAAATCCGGTTGCCGTATTTCTGCTTGATCGGCCACAACAGGCGGCGGCCCTTGTCTAGGTTGCCATTGTCCGGCCAGCTGTTGAGCGGTGCAAAGCGTTGCTGACCACCGCCAGCACCACCGCGACCGTCTGCTGTGCGGTAAGTCCCGGCCGAATGCCAGGCCAGGCGAATGAACAGGCCGCCATAATGGCCGTAATCGGCAGGCCACCAGTCCTGACTGTCGGTCATCAGCGCGTGCAGATCGGCCTTGAGCGCCTTGAGGTCCAGTTTTTTGAATTCTTCTGCATAGTTGAAATCCGTGCCCATCGGATCGGAGGCGGGCGCGTTCTGGTGCAGGATTTTCAGGTTCAGCTGGTTTGGCCACCAGTCCTTGTTCCCGCGGACGCTGTGCGTGGTGTGGATTGAGCCGCCGTGCATTACGGGGCATTTTCCGGCGTCGTTACCGTCCATTTTTTGATCTCCAATGTTGGTTGCAGGGTTGCGCTGACAGCTAGCAGAAAAGCCGCCGCGATCAATTGATGGATATCACTCGGAATTCATTATTTTAAGTTGCATTTTTTGATTACATTCATAATTTCAGATTATGAACAATCTGACCTTCAAACAGTTGCGCTATTTCGAGGCCCTGTCCCGGCATGGCCATTTTGGCCGGGCTGCCGATGCCTGCGCGATTTCCCAGCCCGCGTTGTCAGTGCAAATCAAGGAGCTGGAACTGACCCTTGGCACATCTTTGTTTGAACGCGGCCCGCGGCAGGTGCGCCTGACCGCCTTTGGTGAAGAATGGGCGCTGCGCGTCCGGGATATTCTGCGCGCCGTGGATGAGCTGGGCGAAATGGCGCGAGCGGCGCAAAGCGGCCTTGTGGGGCGGTTGCGGATCGGAGTGATTCCGACGATTGCGCCCTATCTTTTACCGGGGTTGATTGGCCGATTGGCACAGGCCCATGAAGCGTTGGACGTTCATATTCGCGAAACTGTGACGCCGCGGCTGATCGAGGAATTGAGAGACGGTCGAATCGACACAGCGATCGTCGCTCTTCCCCTGTCCGAACCGGGGCTGGAAGAAGTGCCGCTTTTTGACGAAAGCCTGATGTTGGTGCGGCCCGCCAGTGATGCAGATCGCCCCGTCCCCAGCCCGGAAGAGTTGCGCGACATGCGGCTTTTGATGTTGGAGGAAGGCCATTGTTTTCGCGACCAAGCGCTGTCGTTCTGCAATCTGCAAACGACGCTCCCGCGGGAAGGGTTGGATGGCAGTTCGCTTGCAACACTGGTGCAGATGGTTGGGGCGGGGATCGGAGTCACCCTGATCCCGGAGATGGCGGTGCATGTCGAAACCCGCTCTGCGCCTGTTTCGGTTGGGCGCTTTGCCGAACCACAACCGAAGCGGACCGTTGGAATGATCTGGCGCAAGACCAATCCGCTGGCCGGGCAGTTGCGCGCGGTCGCTGATCTGGTGCAGCAGGTGGGGATGGACCTGTCCAATGCGGCCTAGGGTTCGCTTTCCAACAATGGTCCCAGCAACGGATTGGGGAACTTCCGCGCAACGGTCACGGCGTGGAAGCTTTCGGTCAGCCCCATCTGATGTTGCGATTCCACCAGCATCCCGGACCGCAATTCATTTTGCACCGCAATGGGTGGCAGCGCCTGTTCACCTTTGACGCCCCTGGTGCGATGGCCCGGCGATATACAGGGGACCCGCGATGGAGCGACGCAGATCCCGTGGCTAGCAAGGCGCAAGTGGCGGCATAGAGTTTAGGGAGGTGGCCGCTTGCTCAATGGTACGGTCAGGCTCGGGTCCTCCGCCGCGAATCACGGCTACGCCTTTGCATCGTGTTTTCACCTGGCCGAGCGCCGGTCTGAGCCGTGTATGGCCGGGTTGGTTCACGGGCGGTCGCGCGCAACACCAGCGTGCCGCCAATAAATCATTTTACCCCTTTCCTTTGACGCCAATGCAACCTATATCAGCCGTCGCAGAACAGCGTGCGATTCCTCGCGCGCTTTTTTGCTTCGTCCGAGACGGTGGGTTGGCCTCATGCCATTAATTCCTGCCTGAGACGGGAAGACCAGATTTCTAGAGGTTTCCTCTGTCACCTTTGGTCCGCCCCCGTTTGCATGGACTGTAGACTGTTGGGCGGCCTAAGTCGTTTGACAAAATTGAGAGCCGGTGCCGGGCCTGATCTGGCACCAAACTTGGAGTAAAACTGTGGATAGAGCACAAAAAGAACAGCTGGTCGAAGATCTCGGCCAGATCTTTGAAAGCTCTGGCGTCGTTGTGGTTGCCCACTACGAAGGCATGACAGTTGCTGAAATGCAGGACCTGCGCGCCAACATGCGTGAAGCGGGCGGTTCCGTACGTGTTGCCAAGAACAAGCTCGCCAAGATCGCTCTTGAGGGGAAGCCATGCGCAAGCATCGCCGAATACCTCGAGGGCATGACTGTACTCGCTTACTCGGAAGATCCTGTCGCTGCGGCGAAGGTGATCGACACTTACGCCAAAGAGAATGACAAACTTGTCGTTCTTGGCGGTGCTATGGGCGAGACAGCGCTGGATCCAGCTGGTGTGAAAGCTGTTGCCGGTATGCCATCCCGTGAGGAGCTTATTGCCTCCATCGTGGGTTGCATCGGTGCACCTGCCTCTAACATCGCCGGGGCCATTGGCGCGCCTGCTTCGAACATCGCTGGCATTCTCTCAACCATCGAAGAGAAAGCTGCATAAAGCATCTGAATTGACTTGGGGGTCGCCCCTCACGTTGGAACACACTTAAAACGAACGGAAAGCATAAAATGGCTGATCTGAAAAAACTTGCTGAAGAGATCGTAGGTCTGACCCTTCTCGAAGCACAAGAACTGAAAACCATCCTCAAGGACGAGTATGGCATTGAACCTGCTGCTGGCGGCGCTGTCATGATGGCTGGCCCTGCTGATGGCGGTGGCGAAGCTGCTGCTGAGCAGACTGAATTCGACGTCGTTCTCAAGAATGCCGGCGCATCCAAAATCAACGTCATCAAAGAAGTCCGCGCGATCACAGGTCTTGGCCTGAAAGAAGCAAAAGACCTTGTTGAAGCTGGCGGCAAGATCAAAGAAGGCGCGTCCAAGGACGAAGCCGAAGAGATCAAAGGCAAGCTGGAAGCAGCTGGCGCAGAGGTCGAGCTGGCCTAAGCCCGCTTTTGGCGAAGCACAATTCGCCCAAATTAACAGGCTGGATCCGCGATTCGTGGGTCCAGCCAAACCTGTCTTAGAGGTCGGCCAATTTGCTGACCGACCTCTTGGGTAGGTTCTTGCAGTCGGGAGGGTGCCGGTGGGACGGCAGCCACGAATTGACTTGGAACCCCCTGTCAAATGGGTGATGCACCGCGGCCCGGGTGATGCATCGTTCGAGAGACAAACAAAAGGTGACACCGCACATGGCTTCTACTTTCCTTGGTCAGAAACGCCTGCGTAAGTACTACGGCAAAATCCGCGAAGTACTTGAAATGCCGAACCTTATCGAGGTTCAGAAATCCTCATACGATCTGTTCCTGCGCTCTGGCGACAGTGACGTACCGCTTGACGGTGAAGGCATCAAAGGTGTCTTTCAGTCGGTCTTCCCGATCAAGGATTTCAACGAGACCGCTGTGCTTGAATTCGTCAAGTACGAGCTGGAAAAGCCGAAGTACGACGTTGAGGAATGCCAGCAGCGCGATATGACCTACAGCGCCCCGCTGAAGGTCACCCTCCGTCTGATCGTTTTTGAAGTTGATGAGGACACCGGTGCCAAGTCCGTCAAGGACATCAAGGAACAAGACGTGTTCATGGGCGACATGCCTTTGATGACACCCAACGGCACATTTGTCGTCAACGGCACCGAGCGTGTGATCGTATCCCAGATGCACCGTTCCCCCGGCGTGTTCTTTGACCATGACAAGGGCAAAACCCATTCCTCCGGCAAGCTTCTGTTTGCCTGCCGCATCATCCCATACCGCGGCAGCTGGCTCGACTTTGAATTCGACGCCAAGGACCTTGTGTTCTGCCGTATCGACCGCCGGCGCAAACTGCCTGTGACAACCCTGCTTTATGCGCTGGGCTTTGACCAGGAAGGCATCATGAATGCCTATTATGACACGGTTGAATACAAGCTGGCCAAAAAGGGTGCGGGCTGGACCACCAAGTTCTTCCCGGAGCGTGTTCGTGGCACACGCCCTGCCTTTGATCTGGTGGACGCGAAAACCGGCGAAGTGATTGCCAAGGCCGGTGAAAAAGTCACCCCACGTTCGGTCAAGAAACTGATCGACGCGGGCGACGTGACGGACCTTCTGGTTCCTTACGAGAACATCGTGGGCAAGTTTGTCGCACAAGACATCATCAACGAAGAAAACGGCGCGATCTACGTCGAAGCCGGTGATGAGCTGACACTTGAGATGGACAAAGATGGCGAAGTCATCGGCGGCACGCTCAAGGATCTGGTTGATGCGGGCATCAAGACGATCCCCGTGCTGGACATCGATAACGTCACGGTCGGCGCCTACATGCGCAACACAATGGCTGCGGACAAGAACATGAACCGCGAAACCGCGCTCATGGATATCTACCGTGTCATGCGTCCGGGTGAACCGCCGACCGTTGATAGCGCAAGCGCGCTGTTCGACACGTTGTTCTTTGACAGCGAGCGGTATGACCTGTCCGCAGTGGGCCGCGTGAAGATGAACATGCGTCTTGATCTGGACGCCGAAGACACCATGCGCACGCTGCGCAAGGAAGACATTGTCGCCTGCATCAAGGCTCTGGTTGAACTGCGTGATGGCAAAGGCGATGTCGATGACATCGACCACCTTGGCAACCGTCGTGTCCGTTCCGTGGGCGAATTGATGGAAAATCAGTACCGCGTTGGTCTGCTGCGCATGGAGCGCGCGATCAAAGAGCGGATGTCATCGGTTGAGATCGACACGGTGATGCCGCAGGACCTGATCAACGCCAAGCCAGCCGCGGCTGCGGTGCGTGAATTCTTTGGCTCTTCGCAGCTGTCGCAATTCATGGACCAGACCAATCCGCTGTCCGAGGTCACGCACAAGCGCCGCCTGTCTGCGCTTGGACCCGGCGGTCTGACCCGCGAGCGTGCAGGCTTTGAGGTGCGCGACGTTCACCCGACCCACTATGGTCGCATGTGCCCGATTGAGACACCCGAAGGGCCCAACATTGGTCTGATCAACTCGCTGGCCACATTCGCCCGCGTAAACAAATACGGTTTCATCGAAACACCATATCGCAAGGTGACGGATGGCAAGGTAACGGACGAAGTGTCCTATATGTCCGCGACCGAGGAAATGCGTCACACCGTGGCGCAGGCCAATGCGAATATGTCCGCCGACGGATCGTTCAACAACGAGCTGGTATCGACCCGGAAGAACGGCGACTACACGCTGTCGCCTCGTGAAAGCGTTGATCTGATCGATGTATCGCCCAAGCAGCTGGTGTCTGTTGCGGCATCGTTGATCCCGTTTCTTGAAAATGACGACGCAAACCGCGCCCTGATGGGGTCGAACATGCAACGTCAGGCGGTACCACTTTTGCAGGCCGAGGCCCCGTTGGTGGGGACCGGCATTGAAGAAGTGGTGGCCCGCGACAGTGGTGCGGCGATCATGGCGAAGCGCGCCGGGATCATCGACCAGGTGGATGCGCAGCGTATCGTGATCCGTGCGACATCCGACCTTGAGTTGGGCGACGCTGGCGTTGACATCTATCGGATGCGCAAGTTCCAGCGGTCCAACCAGAACACCTGTATCAACCAGCGCCCGCTGGTGAAGGTAGGTGACAAGATCCAGAAGGGTCAGGTGATTGCTGACGGTCCATCCACCGATATCGGTGAACTGGCCCTTGGTAAGAACGTGGTCGTCGCGTTCATGCCGTGGAATGGCTATAACTATGAAGACTCCATCCTGATCTCTGAGCGTATCGTGCGGGATGACGTCTTTACCTCGATCCATATCGAGGAGTTCGAAGTCGCCGCCCGTGATACAAAGCTTGGGCCAGAGGAAATCACACGCGATATTCCAAACGTCGGTGAGGAAGCGCTGCGCAACCTCGACGAAGCAGGGATCGTGTACATCGGGGCCGAAGTTGGCCCTGCCGATATCCTTGTGGGCAAGATCACTCCGAAGGGTGAAAGCCCGATGACGCCGGAAGAAAAGCTCTTGCGCGCCATCTTTGGCGAAAAAGCATCCGACGTGCGTGACACATCCCTGCGTTTGCCGCCCGGTGACTTTGGGACGGTCGTCGAGGTCCGCGTCTTTAACCGCCACGGTGTGGAAAAGGACGAACGTGCCTTGCAGATCGAGCGGGAGGAAGTTGAACGCCTTGCCCGTGACCGCGACGATGAATTGGTCATCCTGGACCGCAATATCTATGCGCGCCTGTGGGACATCATTGGTGGCAAGAAGGCTGCCAAGGGTCCGAAGGGCTTTAAGGCCGGGTCTGTCGTGTCAGAGGAAAGCGTTGCCGATCTGACCCGCGGTCAGTGGTGGCAGCTTGCCATGGCCGACGAAGATGACGCCAAGATCGTGGAAGCACTGAACGAACAGTACGAAATCCAGAAGCGTGCCATGGATGCCCGCTTTGAGGATAAGGTCGAGAAAGTGCGCCGCGGCGATGATCTGCCTCCGGGTGTGATGAAGATGGTCAAGGTCTTTGTCGCTGTGAAGCGCAAGCTGCAGCCTGGCGACAAGATGGCCGGTCGTCACGGCAACAAGGGTGTCATTTCCAAGGTTGTGCCAATGGAAGACATGCCATTCCTTGCGGATGGGACGCCTGTTGATTTCTGCCTGAACCCGCTGGGCGTGCCGTCGCGTATGAACGTGGGGCAAATCCTTGAGACTCACATGGGCTGGGCCGCACGCGGACTTGGCTTGCAGATCGACGATGCGCTGGACGAATACCGTCGTTCCGGCGATCTGACACCTGTGCGTGATGCGATGAAGATCGTTTATGGTGACAATGTCTATGACGAAGGCATTGCCGGCATGGGCGAGGACGAGCTGATCGAAGCGGCAGGCAACGTCACTGGCGGTGTGCCGATCGCGACGCCTGTCTTTGACGGTGCAAAAGAGGCAGACGTGAACGACGCGCTGATGCGTGCCGGTTTCGACACCTCTGGCCAATCGGTTCTTTACGATGGCCGCACCGGTGAGCAGTTCAGCCGCAAGGTGACAGTGGGCGTGAAATACCTGCTGAAACTGCACCACCTCGTTGACGACAAAATCCACGCACGTTCCACCGGGCCTTACAGCCTTGTCACGCAGCAACCCCTGGGTGGTAAAGCCCAGTTCGGTGGCCAGCGTTTCGGGGAAATGGAAGTCTGGGCCCTGGAAGCATATGGCGCGGCTTACACCTTGCAGGAAATGCTGACTGTGAAGTCGGATGACGTGGCAGGGCGGACGAAAGTCTATGAAAGCATCGTCAAGGGCGAGGACAACTTTGAGGCCGGCGTGCCAGAGTCGTTCAACGTGCTTGTGAAAGAAGTCCGGGGCCTTGGCCTCAACATGGAACTCCTGGATGCGGAGGATGAAGAGTAAGCGAGAATTTTCGTACGAAAATTCTCGCGCGGACCCAAAATTCTTCGGACGAAGAATTTTGGTCACTTCCCTCTC
>Ga0316205_10000225_pt1 | contig 118946 bp, 93 predicted proteins | sample 3monthpyrite_MG_FD_204941 | JGI IMG/M metagenome (GOLD analysis project Ga0316205, IMG submission 204941) | Microbial mat bacterial communities from mineral coupon in-situ incubated in ocean water Damariscotta River, Maine, United States -... | ecosystem: Environmental > Aquatic > Marine >...
GTTTTACGTTGCAGTAACGGCAGCCAGCCAATTTCCAGATCGGCACCGGTGCATACTAGCAGGTTGGCTTTGCGTGCCTTGCTTAATAAACTGGGTCGCGCCTGTACATGGTGTGGGTCCTGAGCACCATTGGTGGCGCTGACCACCTGCACATGTTCGCCCCCCAGTTCCTGTACCAGAGATGCCCATTCCGGTTCACAGGCAAACACATTCAAGTTAGCAAAAACCGCGCGGGTATTTAGTAAAACCAGCAGGCTGAAAAATAAAATAGAAAGTTTTTTAGTGTGAATCATGATTAATATTTCCTGAAAATAAACCTAATAACTATGAGCGCCATGGGCACCCATCACTATGGTGTATTTAATGAGCAACTGGTTATCATTGTCGATGGTTGACTGATCGTAGTTATACTGGATGCGGATGTAACTAAATTCACTGGCCCGCCAGTTCAGCATAAGGCTGGTGCGCTGTGGCGTGTGCCCGTTATCGAGTAAACCGGCCTGCGCGAGTACTGTGTCATCACTACCCGAGTTATCACTTTGTAAACGGTCATAGCGCAGGCCGACTTTCCAGTGGGGGATAAACTGATAAACCGCCTGAGCATACCAGCCCGACTGATCGCCTGTGTAGGTACTCTGCTGGCTGGTGTTATCCAGACTTAACTCACCCGCTTCCTGGCGTTGAAAATATTCCCACTGAAACTTAAAATTTTGCTGTGCCGGGTTACCATCGGGAGCCCATTTATATACGATATCCAGTGCATCAATTTTGCTGTCACCGGTAAATAAGGGCGTGTTATCGCCCTGATCAACACCTTGGCTAGGTCGGTCATTGATGTCGTCTGCCTGCCAGTGGGAAAGGCCAATTTGCCAGCTGTGACTTAAACCAATATCACCACCGGTGCCGACAAACAGCAACCAGTCCCCGAGGCCCGAGTGGCTTCCACCGGATGGGTAGTGAACGCCATTTCCCGCTTCAGCGCCCAGCTGTATAAAATGCTCAGTGGGTAATAACCAGGAAAATTGCAGCCCATCCTGTTTTAGTTGATCGCCAAACAGGCCCCGGTAAATCAACGGTGCATCGCTAAAGTCCCAGGTATGGGTGTGTTTGGAATTGATATAACCCATTTCAGAAAAAAAGCGTCCGGCTTTTAGTTTCAAACCGTTGGAAAGCCCGAGGGTTTCAAAAAAGGCTTCCTCTGTTGCGATACTGGTTTCACCTTTATCATCTTCCAGCGCAAAGGTGGCCTGGCCATAAAAATTCTGATCAACACTGGCCCCTAAAGTAATCTCAGATTCACCCAGCGAAAATCCCTCGGTACTTAATCCCGCTTCCTCGCCCAACGTAAAACCCGGCAGGTTGTATGCGTCCGGGTCATTGTCATAACTGGCGTAAGTGCCGGTTAAAATTAAACTGATGGCGGGATTAAAATTATTGGCTCTTTTAATACGTGTTGCGGCCTGGGTTTGTTTCTGTCTCTTTTCCAGGCGCTCTAAACGCCTGTCATAATCATCCTGTAATTGTTCAATTTGTTGTTGTATCTGTGTTTGTGTATCTTCGGGTTGCGCTTTGTTATCCGCGGCACTGGCATTAATCCAGGGCTGCAGGTAACTGACGGCTAGCATAAAATAAATGGTGTGTTTCATTGGTGACCTCATTACGATAAGCGAACATTACCGTGCGTTTACGAATTCAGTAGAGCGCGCACAAAATGTCCGAATCCACAGTCATATTTGACTGTGTCAAATCTGTCGTGATAAAAATTAAAAGTTCTGGTTGAGGTGTTTGAAATGTACTGATTAAGAATGGTAAAAATTAGACTTGATCAGAGCATCTCTGGGAAACAGGGGGGGCGCGGATGCTGGAAGTGATTGAGGTCTGTAGAGCCGTCGCAGAATCAATTGGCTGAAAAACATCAATTAAAAAATAATTAACGTTAAGATTAGCGGGTTGAATATCCGTAATATCCGCAATGTTTCTTTCCATTGCCATATAAATGACACATTGCGAAGATGCGACATGCAAGTCATGTTGATGAGTGTGAAATAGTGCAGCGGTTTGTGCATAAAGCAGTACAAACGCCAGTAGCCAGTAAGCGGTATGAGAATCAGGCTGGAATGAAAGTTTTTTCATATTGGCTTTATTATACGTTAAAAAAAATCATTCGGGCAAGCGTCAATTGTTACATGTAAGTGACGCTGTTCTATAGTCTTGTTATTTAATGTGTATTTTTAAATTAAAAAGGGGGGTAATAATCTGATATCAATGGATTATATTTCTTCTTTGTGACCGGCAGTTAAAAGCCAGTGACCAATAAACTGCCTACAACATATCGTTAATATTGGCTGATTTCCATCTGGCCTGCTGTAATAACCAGACGTCATTTTTAATTAACTGTAATTCAAATTTATAAACCCGCGCCCTTAATCGATTAATGGCACTTAAATCACTTATCGCAGTACCAGCCATGGCAACATAAAGAACCACAAATGCACTGTTTTCATTTTGAAAATTGATGCTATCGATTTTAGTTAATAAATAAATATTTTGGTGGGTTAAAAAATAAGCGCGAGCCATGTTTTTTATTTGTTTTTTATCCCAGTCTTTCTGGTCGCGATACTGCTCGCTAATTAAATCGGCCAGGTCACTGTGGCTGCGACTTTCAGCGGCGAGTTTACCCGACTCGATATAGTGTTTAATTTCATCTTCCGGTGAAAACTTTTCATCAGAACATGACGTTAAAAAAACTATAAATGCCAGTATTGTTAAAAGTTTCATCTTTAATTAACTTTAAATTTTATGATAACTACGTTCAATATATTTATTCAATAATTCGGTAAACTCACTGGCAATGTTATCGCCCTTTAAGGTCACGGTTTTTTCACCATCTTCATAAACCGGCGCAACCGGTTTTTCACCATTGCCGGGTAAACTAATACCGATATTGGCGTGCTTACTTTCACCCGGACCGTTAACCACACAGCCCATTACCGCCACCGACATGTTTTCAACGCCCTGATATTTAGTCGCCCAGACCGGCATTTGTTCGCGTAAATAATTTTGAATCTGTTCCGCCAGTTCCTGAAAATAACTGCTCGATGTTCGGCCACAACCGGGGCAGGCGGTAACCAGGGGCACAAAAGCGCGCAGGCCCATGGTCTGTAATATTTCCTGTGCGACAATCACTTCTTTGGTGCGCGCCGCGCCGGGCTTTGGAGTGAGTGAAATGCGAATGGTGTCGCCGATACCTTCGTGCAATAAAATCGACAGGGCGGCGGTGGAGGCGACTATGCCTTTTGAACCCATACCCGCTTCGGTCAAACCTAAATGCAGGGCATAATCGCAACGCTCTGCCATGGCCCGGTAAACGGTGACTAAATCCTGCACGTCGGACATTTTGCAGGAGATAATAATTTTATTCTTTGGCAGGCCTAAATCTTCTGCGGTTTGTGCGCTTTCAATGGCGGAGCGAATCACCGTTTCAAACATAATATGTTTTGGATCTTTCGGTTCAGCCAGCTCGGCATTTTCATCCATTAATTTCGCCAGCAGTTCCTGATCCATGCTGCCCCAGTTAACCCCGATGCGCACGGCTTTATTGTATTTAACCGCCATTTCTATCATCACTGCAAACTGTTCATCGCGGCGTTTTCCACGCCCCACATTGCCCGGGTTAATTCGATATTTATCTAAAGCCTGGGCACACTCAGGGTACAAGGTTAATAATTTATGGCCATTAAAATGAAAGTCGCCCACCAGAGGCACATTGATGCCCATATGTTTCAAGCGGGCTTTAATGGCAGGTACCGCGGCGGCGGCTTCAACGGTATTGACCGTGATGCGCACCATTTCAGAACCACTGGCGGCCAGGTCTGCAATTTGAATGGCGGTAGCCACTTCATCAGCGGTGTCCGTATTGGTCATGGATTGAACAACAATGGGGGCATCGCCGCCGACGGTAATATCACCGACTTTAACCGGGATTGACTGGCGCCTGGGGAGAAAAGGATGTTGATAGCTCATTTAGTTTTTGTCATTCCCGAATGCCCATGTTTATTCATATGGGTCGGAATAGAGTGCCTTTGTGTTTTTGGGTTACTCGTCCCGTCTTCGATGGAAGCATTCGAAGATGAGGATCTAAAATTAGGGCATAATAGTATCATTTAAAAATACTTAAGCGGAAAACGATTTGTTTAAAATTGGTTTAATTATTAACCCGGTGGCGGGCATCGGTGGCCGGGTGGCACTTAAAGGCTCGGATGGTGCTGACATTCAGCAATTAGCCCTGCAACGCGGTGCCGTGCCTCTGGCCGAGCAGCGTATGCAACAGGCGCTGCAATTGTTGACGGATTACAGGGCACAAATACAGATTTATACTGCAACGGGTACCATGGGGGAAAACCTCAGTAATACTCTGGGCTTTGCAACCACCGTAGTTAATGCCGTGGATTCAGAAAATACCTCTGCGCAGGATACAATCATAACCGCACAAAAATGTATCGAACAGGGTGTTGACTGTCTTTTATTTGCCGGGGGGGATGGCACTGCACGTAATATTTTTTCGGCACTGGATAATTTGCACTCAAGCCTGCCGGTGATTGGTGTGCCTGCGGGCTGTAAAATCCATTCATCGGTTTATGCGGTCACCCCGGCACATGCGGGTGAGTTACTGGGGTTGATTATAAAGGGCAGGGCTTTAACCTTAACCGAAGCCTCGGTCATGGATATCGATGAAGATGAGTTTCGTAAAGACCGGGTAAAAGCAAAATTACACGGCTACTTAAATGTGCCTGCTGAAAACCAGTTTATGCAGAATATGAAAGAGGGCGGAATCCGTCACGAAGAAATTACCCTGCAGGATATTGCTGCATTTATTACAGAAACCATGGATGATGATTGTTTATATTTAATTGGCTCCGGCACTACCCCAAAAGCGATTCTGGATGCGTTGCAATTGCCTGCTACATTATTAGGCATAGATGCGGTTCAAAACCATCAGCTGGTTAGTGGGGATGTTACTGAAAAACAAATTTTAGCGTTATTAGCAACCCATAAAAATGTTCGATTGATTATTACTATAATCGGTGGACAGGGGCATGTGTTCGGGCGCGGAAACCAGCAAATTAGCCCTGAAGTTATCAGGCGTATAGGAATGAAAAATATTGTTATCATCGCCACCCCGGAAAAAATACACTCCTTAAGTGGACAACCAATGCGAGTGGATACTGGGGATGAAACCTTAAATAAATCCCTGTATGGCATGGTGCCGGTGGTGACCGGATATGATGAAAAAATACTTTACAAAATTGGCTGATGAATTGTTTTTTCATTGAGATAACGCATTTTTAAAACTTAAATTTTAATTTAAGCTGTTAATTACCAATGCTTGTATTGGGGATCTAGTAATTAACTTACCAGAAGACACTGGACCCCGATGTCAGCATTTGTGATGACAGCAATGACAACAGGAAGCGAAATGAACGACGAAAAATTCAACTTTGACTTAATGGATTTTATCGCATTATCACCCACCCCGTTTCACGCGGTGGAAGGCATGATATATAAACTGGAATGCGCGGGTTATCGCCGCATTTATGAAGCGGACAGTTGGCAGTTAGAACCCGCTCAGGGTTATTACGTCACCCGCAATGACTCATCGATTATTGCATTTAAACTGGGCGAAGATCCGGTGAGTCACGGCATAAATATGGTGGGCGCGCACACCGATAGCCCTTGCTTAAAAGTTAAGCCAGAACCGGATATGTTTAAAAAAGGTTATTACCAGCTTGGTGTAGAAGTTTATGGTGGTGCTTTATTAAATCCATGGTTTGATCGGGATTTGTCACTGGCGGGACGGGTGAATTATTTAGATGAAGACGGTGAGCTGGACAGCGTGCTTATTAATTTTGAAGATGCCGTTGCTATTATTCCAAGTTTAGCTATTCATCTGGACCGGGATGCGAATAAAAGTCGCAGTATCAATTCGCAAACGGATATTCCACCGGTGTTATTAAAACTACCGCTTTCAGAAAAGAAAAATAAACCCTCATTTAAAGATATTTTATTGCATAAAATTAAAGATGAAACCGGTGCAATAGAAGTACTGGATTTCGAATTAAGTTTTTATGATGTGCAGCCACCGGCGTATGTGGGATTGCACCAGGATTTCATTGCCAGTGCTCGACTGGATAATTTGCTGAGCTGTTATGTGGGGTTAATGGCAATGACGGAAACCAGTAATTCAGGAAGTAAATTATTGGTCTGCACTGATCACGAAGAAGTGGGCAGTGCTTCGGCCTGCGGTGCCCAGGGTCCCTTTTTGCAAAGTGTGCTTGAGCGAATCGCAGGTAACCATGAAAACACCGTGCGTATGATTGATAAATCAATGATGATCTCTGCGGATAATGCCCATGCATTGCACCCGAACTTTGCAGATAAACATGACGGTAATCACGGGCCGGAAATTAATCAGGGCCCGGTCATTAAAACCAATGCCAACCAGCGCTATGCAACAAACAGTGATACCAGCGCCATATTTAAGCAGCTGTGTAAAAAAGCCGATGTGCCGGTGCAGTCTTTTGTGGTGCGAACCGATATGGCCTGTGGCAGTACCATTGGCCCAATAACCGCCAGTGAAACCGGTGTGAAAACTCTGGATGTGGGTGTGCCAACCTTTGCGATGCACTCAATCAGGGAACTTGCCGGGCGTTGGGATGCCTATTACTTGTTTAGGGTGTTGAAAGAGTTTTATTAATGGCGCGTGCCTTAACTCCCCTCTTAGAAAAAGAGGGGCTGGGGGAGATTTATGTAGGCTCGGTATAAATAAATTTAGTAACTTACTGAGCGCTGAACAATTTTAAATCCCCCTTAGTCCCCCTTTTTCAAAGGGGAAAATTTGGAGCATCTCCCTCGGGGAAAGATCGCGTTTTTTGCGCTCTGTCCCCTTATTGATACCACCAAGAGCTGGCAGAGTAGATAGCCGACTCCATAAAACTCTTGATGGCATCACTACAGGGGACAGAGCGCCAAAAAACGGCGGTCTTTCCCCGATAGAAAAGTACCATAACATGGCAATTTTTTCAGGAAACTATAGATGAACAAACCAAACGCTCCATCCTGCGAACAAAACCAGCAGGTTATTTTAGATGTTTTAAAAACACTGTTTACCGATGCAGGTGATGTGCTGGAAATTGGCAGTGGCACCGGTCAGCATGCGGTTTTTTTTAGTGAGCATTTGTCTCATTTAAACTGGCAGCCCAGTGATCTGGAAGCCGAGCATGCAGGTATGAAAATGTGGCTACAGGAAGTTGAGCATGATCGAATTAATGCTCCATTAGTATTGGATGTTGATATGCCGAAATGGTCAGTGGCTCAAAAAGATTATATTTTTACCGCGAATACAACTCATATTATTTCTACCGAGCAGACGGAAAAATTGCTCAAACATGTGGGCGCCTGTTTAAAATCAGGTGGTTTATTTGCCCAGTATGGACCGTTTAATTACAACGGAAAATATACCTCTGAAAGTAATGCAAATTTTGATGTGTGGTTAAAACAACGTAACCCGTTAAGCTGCATAAAACATTTCGAAACTGTAGAAAAACTGGCGCAGGAAAATGCTATGGGTTTATTTAAGGATATAGAAATGCCGGCAAATAACAGAATACTGGTCTGGCAAAAACAATAATATGGACATTAATCGCAAGCTAAAGCTGTTTTATATAACCTCGGTTTTTAGCCTGCTGTTTGCGGTACTGGGCTTTAGTTATAATGCCTGGCGTATGGAATTAACGGAAGACAATAATAATATTCGCACCGCTGCATTTGAAGTGTTAAGCCAGTTGTCTGAAATGCAGCAAATGATTTATGCGGCCCATTATGATAATGATTTACAGGAAGGTAACCCGAGAAAAATATGGGTAAAAGTTGGTTTGATACTTGATCTAAGTGCATTGATTAGTGTGCAGGTTGAAGTGCAGGCAATTGAATTAAAAAATTTATGGGGTGAAAGCTGGGAGCGGGTTAATGATGATGAAGCGATTACGCATAATTTGATTACGCAAATCGAAAATGTTCGAAAAGCAATAAAAGTGGCATTGAAAGATTTACAATAAATTATAACCGACAATGTCACGTTAACTACGCTTTAGTGCATCTCGTTCCCATACTCCTGCGTGGGAACGCCTGGTAACGCAGGGTTGGAATCAATATCTCAATTCCCCTCAGTAGAATGATTTATTAATCTAGTAATCTTGAACTTTCACTATAATATTTGTACTCCCGTTTTTCTAAGGGGGGGCTGAAATAATCGAAAATACTTTTTGATATTATAAGGTTGCATTCTAACTTATAGGCACTAATCCCGTTATCTCATGTAGCCCGTCAAAGATCACGTTTCATTAAATATTTTTCTCGCAATAACCATACCCGGACAAATACCCGTCGCAGCGGCAAAAAAGAAAAATGCAGGTAATGCATACATAAACCAGTGGACGTTGCTAAAGCCACTTAACCAGATTGCAATCGAAGAAAGAATGGCTGTGTTTAAAAAGAAAAAACGCACGGCTTTGCTTGCTTTGAACATATCATTACCTTTATTTTAATTGGCCAATGTTAATAAAATTAACCGTGGCCATTTATGTCATTTGAATAATTATTTTTAATAATATATTTTATATAAACAAGGTGACATCTGATTTAGCTGCGGTGGGTAAAAAGCTGGCGGCTCCCACCCATTCATCCACTTCATCCATAAAATCTCCCTGACTGTGACCAAACATATCCACGGTCATCTGGCAGGCGAGCATTTTTACATCCGCCTCCAGACATAAACTGCGTAGCTCTTCAATACTGGCAATGCCTTTTACTTCGGTGGTTTTTTTCATCATGGCGGTGGCCATGGATTCAAAGCCGGGCAGGTTGCCCATAATGGCGTTAGGAATGTGCATGTTTATGTTTTTTAACCATTCAGGACCTACCGGCATCTTCATCGGCATAGCCGGGTTGCCCATGGGGCTGACACTTAGTTTCAAATCTTTTTTCAGTAGATCCAGCCCGTAGAAGGTGAAAAACATCGAAACGTCCCAACCCAGTGCGGCAGCGGTGGAGGCCAGAATGAAGGGGGGATAGGCCCAGTCCATGGTGCCTTTGGTGGCAATAATACTCATCGATGGGGTGTGGTCGGCTTCTTCTTTTTTGCGTTTTTCTTCAAACCGCTGGTCAAACCAGTGGTTAAGTTCGTCTTTTGACATGCTGATTAATTCTTCACTGTTATTAAGTTGAGCAGTATTTGTACTCATTTTCTGTCTCCTTCGGTTGCAATGCAGACCGGTGGGTTGGCTTTGAATTCGAGCGTTACTGGCTTGCTTTAAAACTAAGATAGTTGTCTGACTAATAAATGTCAACAAAATTTAATCAGAATATTCTGCTTTGTTTATTGTTGTGTGAGAGGCAAAGGGAGATAGTCCTGGTCTTACAGTGCTATGGAACATCTCCCATTTTGATGTCTGTTCACAGTGGTTGTGCCATTAAAGAGACTTTCGGCATTTTAGCAATTGGTGCTACTACAACAGGGGGCAGTGCGCAAAAAGCACGACCTTTCCCCGATGGAGAGGAGCCCTAGATATTCAAAGTCTGATAAGGCTGAGTTGTTTCTACATTAAGCGACTGCTTTTTATGAGACTCCAGTGTTTCCAGCAAGCTGGCCTGCCAGCTAATTTGCGGGTCATAGCCCATTTGCTGATTGGCCTGGTCATTACTGATAATGGGTGATTTGAGCATATTAATCATCGCGGCTGTCAGCAATGGCTGGCCGTTGATTTTATGGGTCTTTCCCTGCAACCAGAGAATTGGGCTGGCAATAAATGAGGGCAGGGGGGATGTTAATGGCTTCGACTTAATCTGATCTTCAATAAAACTCATAACCTGTGCATGGCTGGGAGTTTCGGGGCCGACAATATTCAGGCTGCTATAACTTGATTCAAATGGCCCAAGGGCGGCGCGGGCAAATGCCTGACCAATGTCCCGCCCATCGACAAGCGGCAGGTGTCCCAAAGATCCACTCAGGCAGGGCAAAAATGCCTGAGTGTTACGTGAAAGCAACAGGGGCAAAAGCCCCATATTAAGCCGCTTGCCAGCATAAAGGCCGAGACGAAGGTTGACAAACTGGCAGCGAGGCTGCTCTAAATTACGCAGATAATCTTCCACCGCAATATGGCAGTTAATCATCGGCCAGTGACGCCGGGGTTTGCCTCTGCTGTTTGCATTATTGCGCTGAGTTGTGCCGCCCACATAAAGGCTGCTGAGATTAATAAAACGACTGATGCGCCATTCATTGGCGCAGTTAATTAAATCCAGGGTGGGCTCCAGATAGGCTTTGTTGCATTTATCCCCAGTATTGTCAAAGCTGCTCCAGCCCGCCGCATGGCAGATAATATCTATACCGGCCAGTACTCGATCCAGATAATCTGCATCGCGCAAATCCCCCTTACGCACTTCACCTTTATATTGTGGAATCAGTTTCGCCGGGTTTCGACAGGCAGCTACGATTTGTAAATCCTGATGTTGAATATTCATCAGGGTTTGCAGTATATGGCTGCCGACAAAGCCGGTGGCACCGGTGATGAGGATTTTTGTGATGGTATTATTCCATTTATTTTGCATCAGAGGTTGAATCAAGTATAAGGCAAAATATAAGCTAAATGAATGCTACTAGTATTTATGTTTTTTTAGTTGCAGTATTTTATATTTAAGAGTTAGTTTGATTGGTAAAAGTATATTGTGAGTATGTTGTCAGGCGGAGATTTACTCTTACTTATTGAAAATATTAAATTATTCCTTTATTTTTAAGTACGCTTAATATTGTGAACTGATACTAAAAAAATAGTGTTGTACTTAAGGGCTTGTGATTAATGGTTTCGAAAAAGTTTAATTTTTCACCGATTTTTTTTTAATTTTTTATTCTAACTTATCTTATTCAGGTGATTTACAGTCACAGCAAAACTGGTGGAGTGAATTATCAATTACACCAGGTGCTGGTTTTAGAGATCTGGGATCTTCGGTAACCAGAAAATCTAATGGTGATACAGGAAATAGAACTAAAAAACGCTGAATGGCGCCCCGTGTGTCGGAGCCACTTTTACGCATCACAAAATGTTCATCTTCAAAATGGCTTAGTAGAATATCCTGTTCATTTAAAAAGGGGTGAAAGTTTTTCTATCCCATTGCCAAAGTAAAATTAAATTGAGCTCCTTGCTCAGGTTTGCTCTCTACCCAGATTGTTTGCTTGTGCAGCTCGATAATTTTTTTAACAATACATAATCCTAAACCCGCATGGCCATCAGTGCGCTCCGGGGTGTGGGCCTGATGAAAACGTTCAAATACCAGATCCTGTTGATCCAGTGGAATGCCCTGACCTGTATCACTGACTTTAATGGTCAGGCTGCCATCTTCCGGTGCAGCGATGTTTACTTTTATTTTGCTGTCAGATTTGCTGTAGTAAATGGCATTGTTAATTAAGTTATCAAGAACCCGTTCAATTAAACCCAGGTCTGCATATACGGTCGGGTTTTCAGTTTCGGATATAATGCTGATTTTAATATTTTTTTGTTGGGCTTTTATTTCAAACTTTGCAATCACATCATAGGCCAGTTCCAGCAGTGGGAAACTTTCCATTTCAGGTTGGCGTTCCCGTGCATCGAGTTTAGCTAATTCAAATAAACCGTCAATTAACTTCTGTAAACCTTTTGCCTGTTTTGCAGTGGTGTTTAAGTATTTTAACCTTTCTTCATCGGATAAGTTTGCGTACTTAATGGTTAAGGTTTCAAGGTAGCCCTGAATTGATGCAAGCGGGGTGCGTAAATCGTGGGAAATATTGGCGACCATTTCACGGCGTAGATTATCCTGTTGTTTGAGCGCAGACCATTGCTGTTGAATATGTCGAGTCATACTTGATATGTGTTTTTCCAGTTCGCTGATTTCATCTGGTAACATTAAATCTGAGCCATTAAATTCAGCGTTATGTTCGGCAGTAAAGTCACTGCCTACAAAATTGGCAACGCCCGACTGTAGTTTTTTTATTCGCAGGTTAATACGGTAAAAAAGATACAATCCAATTAAGAGTCCCATTATCAGGCTGCCTGCCAATACCAGGCCGCCTAAATAAATAATCGCATTTTGAGACTTCGTGTTTAAGGCCTTGGTGAGTTCTTCACCCTGTAATACTACATATAGATAACCTTCTGGTGTAGTGGTGTCTGGAATCGGGGTAACAGAAAATGATTTTTTTGCTTCATGTGAACGCGGGTCATCTCCTAAAATGTTTAATTCTTGCGGACGGCTTAAGCGTTGTCTTACAGGTTGTAAATCAATGGTGTTGCGTTTAACTTTGCCAGGTTCGGCGGAGTAGGCAAGTATTTTTCCCTGTAGATCTAAATAATAAATTTCAATGCTGGGATTGATGGTCATATATTGCATGAAGGTTTTTTTCATGGCTTTTTTGTCTACTTTTCCATCGTGTACAATTTTTTTATCATTAACCAGATTCTGTGCCAGGTCATGACTGATAAGCTGTTGGCTAGACTGATTTATCTGTTGCAGCATGTAGCTTGCAAAGATGGTGTAGGACAGGCCAACGGCAAGTAGAATAATGCATAATCCGGCGGCGAGTTTGAAGTAGAGTGTGTGGGTGAATGATGTTTTCATATGTTTGTGTGAAGTATTTGTTTTATGTGAAATGTATTTAATCTCATGCTGCGGTCGCTATAAACTGATAACCCACACCCCAGATGGTTTTAATAAATTCAGGTGTGCGCGGGTCGGTTTCCAGCTTGCCTCTTAAACGATTAATGTGTGAGTTTACCGTATGCTCATAACCCTCGTGACCATATCCCCAAACTTTATCGAGTAGCTGCATACGGTTAAAAACCTGTCCCGGATGACGTGCAAAATAGAGGAGTAAATCAAATTCTTTTGCGGTTAATTCTAATTGCTGCTGGCGTTTTATAACTTCGCGGGTCTGGGTGTTTATGCTTAAGTCTGTAAACAGTAACTGTTCAGTGTCGGATGGTATATTTTGCATGGCATCATGACGGCGAATTAATGCTTTAACCCTGGCGACCATTTCCATAAGGCTGAAGGGTTTGGTTAAGTAATCGTCTGCGCCGGACTCCAGGCCCAGTACTCGATCCATTTCAGAAGAGCGTGAAGTTAACATTAGTATTGGGGTATAAACTTTACTGGTATTGCGAATTTTTTTACAGATTTGCAGGCCATCGAGACCAGGTAGCATGATGTCGAGAATAATTAAGTCATAAGTGTTTTTTTTGATACTGTTCCAGCCATCAATGCCATCATAGAATACGTCTACGTGTATCCCGATATCATTCAAATGTAGTTTAACCAGATCTGAAATATCTTTATTATCTTCAACAATAATGATTTTTTTATTTTTCATGTTTATTAAGCGACATTAATGTATTTTAATTACGCTAATGCCGCAGTTCCTTAATGCGGTCGCCGAGTTTATTTTATAGTGCGGTGACTATAATACGCAGTGTCGGGTTGTCGAACTTGTCAGCAGCACTGGGGGTTGATTCGTTAAAGTTATCATTTGCACTCACTACACCACCGTGCAAAGTGACAACAGAAGTGACATCATCCCGATCATAAGCATAAGTATTATAGACACGAGTCTGACCCTCGCTAAGGCCGTCAAGTTCAATAGAATTTACACCGCTGAATGCATCGTTGGGGTTTATCAGCATACCGGCAACGCAAAGATACGGCTGCGTTGCATCCGTTGTCTGCAGGGTAAACACCACGTTTCCACCCGCAGGAACCGCGTCAACCGCCTCAAACTGTGGATTGACTGGCTGTAACGCCGGTAAACCTGAGCCATTAGCGCCTTCTTCGAGCGTTTCCAGCGTTAGGCTAGCTGGCTCGCCAATGCGCCAGAATTTGAAGCTTTTATCATGCAGCATGGCAACCGGTGCTGATAGGGGTTGGGCATAGGTCATGTTGATGATCTGCACGCTAAAGCTGTAGGTTTCGTTCGCAGGGGAATCATTGTTATCCGAGCAGGCGAATATTGATAAAATCATTACGCCGCAGAGAGCTATTTTCTGAATAATATTCTGCATCTAATCAACTCCTATTTAACTTCAATCACCCGGCGTGCGACCGGGTTTAACCAACGGTGAATGTGGCTGTCAATATCACTGACACCACCCATTGGATCAGTATCACCGATTACACTACGGGGAATGTGAATTGTGGTATTGCTTACAGCCGTGGCATTTGCGCCCTGTTTTTCCAGTGGATCAGCCCGCTGCACCGGGTGCGCCATCGGTCATGCAAGCAAACACTTCATAATTCGCTGCGCTGCCCGCATCGTAGGCATTCAGATAACAGGTGTAAGTGCCAGCCGTTGTTGGAATGGAGAGGGCGTCGAGTCCGACAAAACCATCATTAGAGGGGAGTATCATTGCGATCACAGACAGGTGAGTATTGAGAGCCTGGGTGTGTCACTGTTGCCCAGATGCGGTTGGTCCATCCAGTGTGGAGCATTTAAGGTGGTTAATCATCAATTAGTGCGCCTGTGCTACCGCCCTAAGCCATTGCTTGCAGGTTGTCGCTCGCGCTAGTTGCAATTTGAAAAAGGTGTTGATCCGCAGAATGAGCACCGAATATAAGGGGTGTGAAGTGACTACCATGGGTTAAATTAGTGAAGTTTATGGTTAAGCCCTGCACAGATGCGCTGGCAATTGAAACGGTTGAAATCGCCAGTGCGAGTAATGTTTCTTTCAAGCTCATATTCCATGATTTTAATATTTGATGGTTACAGTGCGTTCAGTTTGTGTTGCAGATATCAAAGTAAAATCACGGAGATGCCACGAATGATTAACATCTTAAATTAAGTGAGATTTTATCTTTAATAAAATATGTTTAATGCTGAATTATTGAATTTAATTCAGACATACTCACAATTGATTTTGCAGGTAGGCACTAATTTTATCGCAGATATTTCATCAATCACGTATACTATCGACAAAATTAAAAGCGAATAAAAAATATGGTAGCTAAATTAAGGCTAAAACAATTATTATTGTATGCAGTATTCACTTCTCTGGCTGTTTTTGCAGCGCCATCAGCTTATGCAGGAACTTATATCGCATTGGCTCCAGCACAGATCAAAATTAAAACCGACCCGGGCTCAACAAAGCCGACGATGACTGATTTTCGCTTAGGTTATGAGGTGGATGAGCATAAGTTTGAGCTGGCGGTTATGTCGAGTATAGACGATGATAATCTTAATGAGCTGGTGACTGACATTCCTTCTGCCAGATCTGTATTTTATCGTTATACCCCTGATCCGCGTAGTTCCGTAAAAATTGAATTTATTCTGGGATATAGTCAGGTTGAAATAGAATCCACCTATATCAATGTGCCCACCAGCAGTGAAACCTTTGAGGGTGTGAGTTATGGAATAGGTATCGAAGAGGCGCTGCAAAGTATTCCACAGCTTAAGTTTAAAGTTGATTTTATCCAGATGTACAAGGGTGATGATCTTAATTTAAGACTTTTTTCAGTAGGGTTCCGTTATGAATTTTAAATCAGTTTATCATTTTCTGATATGCACTTTTATGCTTTTACTTACAGCCTGTGGCGATGCAGAGAAAGAAGCTCCGCTGGTAGATTTATTTACAGCAGCCAGCCTGGATATCATTGCAATTGATTTTCCAGCAGCTGCTAATGAAGACGTCATATCTATCGACGCCTTTTTTGATTATACCATTGAAGGTTTAACATCAAATGGCGTTGATCGTGTGCCGGTTACTAGTAACGTCATCTGGTCATTATCTGATGGTGCGGTTAGTACCATTGATACGAATGGTCGTTTAAGTGCCGGTTCGGTAGCAGAGCAAATTACAATTACGGCGAGTGTTGGGCACTTAAGTGATACTTTCGATGTAAGAATTTCAGCTGCGAAGTTTGATCAGGTTATAATGCTTAATAGCACTGCTCTGACAATTAATATGTGCCAGGCACAGCAGATAGTACCTATCGGTAATTATATTAATGATGATGGTTCACCGGACGAGCAACGTCCGGTTGATAATACGATTATTGATACCATCGAATGGCTCATTAGAAACGCAGAAGACGATACGTCATCACAACGGGCATTTATTAAAACTGAAAATAATATTGTAAATTTGCAGGCTCTGCAAACCGGAGATGTTATTATTCAGGCACGTGCACCTTCAGTGAGTCAGGGTGGTACAGTGATTACGTCAGTAGATTTTGATCAGACCCTGGATAATAATTTAAATAGCATAAAAATATGCCGCAGTACGGAGACTAATTTAGATACCTGTACACTCACCAATAATGATGTTGTAGAAAATAATGTAGTGTCACTGATGGCAGTGGGTAACTATCAACAATCCGATGGTAGTGATAGTAGCCTGAATATTAGTGCATACAGCAAATGGGGTATCAGTGATACAGATAATGCAACCATTGCATTGTCTGACGATTTACAACAGTTAAATATCACCGGTAAATTAAAAGATACAATGACGGATGTTTCAGTTGCCTGTGGCGATGTTGAACAAACCATTACAGATGAGGATATCGAAACAGGTGTAGTGCTTGATATTCCGGTTACCTGTGCTGATGGAAATTTAAATTGTCTGCAAAAATCAGAAACAATGGATATTATAAGTGAAACGATCACTGACATATCGGTAACAGCAAATGATCTAGACCTGGAAGATAATATTGCGCGGGTATTCAGCACTCGACCTGAAAGTATTAAATTAAAGGTTACGGCAAATTTTTCAGTTACTGGCAAACGTGATGTAACTGACGAGGCAACTTACTTAAATCGAACTCCTCAGGTAGTCACTAAAAAATCGGGTACTGATGCTGAGTTTACTGTGCAGGATACAGGTAATGATGTAGAAATTTTTGTAGAGATACAGAATCAGAATTTTACAGTTAAAATTACACTTCCTAACTAGTATTGCAGTAATCCTGTTAACCTCTGATACTAGTCCCCCAGGGATTCCCTGGAACCTGTACCGGGGATCTGGTGACATTGTATTACCCCCTGAGTTGCTGAATTTTAAAATGAGGCCGCAGTGGACTTTATTGCTACACATCTAACCTGTTTTTTTGTTGCTGTAAGTTTAACTGCTGACTTATCAGGGGTTGCAGCCGCTGAAAATATCGTACCTGATTCCTGTGCCAGTATAAAGCTGCAAGTTCTTGGTGAAGGAGGGCCTGAAATTAATGACGGTCTGGCGTCCAGCTCCTATCTTATCTGGATTAATAATAAAGCCAGGGTATTAGTTGATGCGGGCGGTGGTAGTAGTTTAAATTTTGAAAAATCGACTGCGAATTTTAATGATTTACAGGTCGTTTTATTAAGTCATTTGCATGTGGATCACTCAGCCGCACTGCCAGTTTATTTTAAATCTGGATATTTTACCGGCCGAAAAAAAATGCTGCCTGTTTATGGGCCGACGGCTGGTACAGGTTTTCCTTCTACAGAAGAATTTGTTGCAGCATTAATTAGTGATAAACAGCCCAGTGTCTATCCGTATCTATCCGATAATTTTTATCAACAGTCATCAACTGATTTTCTGATCATTCCCCAGAGTATTTCCCCGGTTAATAATATATGGACTAAAAGAATCAATGATAATTTAACGATTAAATCAATCAGCGTTAAACATGCGACTATTCCAGCGCTTGCATGGCGTGTTGAGTCTGGTTCGTGTTCTGTAACCTTTAGTGGCGACATGAATGGTTCAACTGGAAATTTACCTAAGCTGGCAAAAAATACGGATGTGTTAGTCGCCCATAATGCAATTTCTCAGGAGTCTTCGCCTGTAGCTAAAAATTTGCATATGACACCTTTGAAAATAGGAGAAATAGCTGCTTTGGCAGAGGTGAAGAAAGTCGTACTTTCACATTTTATGTTAAGGACAATTAATAAAAAACAGGAAACCCGGCGTTTAATTCTAAAAAATTATCAGGGTGAAATAGTAGAAGCGAAAGCCTTGGTGTTTGTTGATTTATAGATTTTTATTTAAAAATTAATTGGTCAATATCTTGCTTTGTAACCATTTCGTAGTGTCCTGCGCAGTCATGGGTTTGGCGAGATAATATCCCTGTCCCTGGCCGCATTGTAATGTATTTAAAAATTGAAGCTGTTCTTCTGTTTCAATACCTTCTGCAACAACGTTCAAGTTTAGGCCGTGTGCCATTGTCACAATAGTGGAGGATATTTTTACATCATCCTTATCCTGCGGAATACCGGTAATAAAAGAACGGTCAATTTTTAATGTGTCGACGGGTAGTTGTTTAAGGTAGTTGAGGCTGGAGTAACCAGTGCCAAAATCATCTATAGATATTTTCACGCCTTTTTCGGTCAGTTTTTCTAAGGTACTTTTTACATCGTCAGTAATATTAAAAAACATTCTTTCTGTTATTTCCAGTTCAAGTTGTTGGGCACTCATACCAGTTTCTTTTAAAATTTTGATTACGCTGGAATAAAGTTTGTTATCGTCAAAATGTTGAGCAGCAACATTAATCGCCAGATTAAGTTTGCCTAGCTTAAGTGATTCCCACTCTCCCATTTGTTTACAGGCGTGTTTGAGTACCCAGTTACCAATTGCGACAATCATCCCGGTTTCTTCAGCAAGGGGAATGAAATCATCCGGCATAATTAGACCGCGTTCTGGGTCATGCCAACGAATTAATGCTTCAACCCCTACAGGCTGTTGGGTTTTCAGGTTAAAGATAGGCTGGTAGTAGAGTTGAAATTCATCGCGCTCAAGTGCGCGACGTAAGCGGCTTTCCAGGCTGAGTCGCTCCTGTACTCTTCTAGTCTGCTCTTCATCATAAAACTGATAATTATTGCCACCTAAATCTTTTGCATGATACATGGCAACATCTGCGTATTTTAATAAGTGCTCACCGCTATCATCATCATTTGGGTAAAGTGCAATGCCGATACATATTGATGAAAAAACTTCGGTTGATTCAATTTCAATAGGAGTGTTAAGGCATTTTAACATGCGTTTGGCAACCTGATTAATATAACTAATATCGGTAATATCTTGCAGGATGGCCACAAATTCATCGCCACCGAAACGACTAATTGAGTCTTCGTCCCGCAAACAGGTTTGTAAACGACGGGCTACGTGTATTATTAGCTGATCACCCGCATCATGGCCAAGGCTATCGTTTATTGTTTTAAAACGATCGATATCAATAAACAATACGGCAATCATCGTTTTATTGCGTCGTGCACGACCCCGTGCAACTTTAAGGTGATCAAGCAATGAAATACGATTAGGTAATTTAGTTAAAGAGTCATAATATGCCAGCTCATCAAGTCTGCGTTCCGCTTCTCGTCTATCATTAACTTCAGACTGTAATTCGTGAGTTCGTATGGCCACTTGTTTGCGTAATAATAAAGTTAATCCGAGCATGATAATAACAACTGTAAATAACCCACTGACAAGCCAGATTAACCAGCGATATGATTGAGGTTCCTCATCCTGATTCATCCAGTGGCGTATAGAGGTAAAATAAATGGAGTTTTTATCGGCTTTGTATTTTTTTAAATTTTGATCAATTTCATTTATTATATTTTTGTTGGCTGGATTTAGTGCAGAGTAATGAATAGTAATTGGATTGAAAATTATATTGGTTTCAATTAAATTGTACTTGTTTGCATTAAGGGCGCCAAATAATCGATTAACGATTCCCACATCCACCTTTTTTTCCTGAGTAGCTTCCATGACGTTTCTAAATTTTTCAAACTCTACAATTTCAATATTTAATTCAAGTTTTTCAGCCAGTTTACGGAACGCTTTGTTGTGAATATTGTTTTTCACTGCGCCTACGCGTTTATTGTCAAGATCAAGGAGTGAGGCGATATCTGAATTGGTGCGAGAGTAAATCAGCCCCCAGTTACTGATAATGGCATTGCGTGTGAATATATATTTATCATCACGTTTTTTTGAATAGGCCATCATTGAGATAATGTCTATTTTATCGGATTCAAAGTTTGCAAGCTGATCTGTATACGACCCAGGTACAAACTGTAGTTTCCAGTTATTTTTATTAGCGACCTGCTGTAATATATCAATAGAGATACCGCGCCATTTTCCAGTTTTATCTTTGAATGCAATGGGAGGGTTGGGTATTACACCAACTCGAATAAGTTTGGCAGTGTTATTATTGTTTGCGAAGACGGCAGAGGTGTTTAAGCCAGTTAGTAAAATTAATATTACGGATATGTTTTTTAAGTTAAATATTTTAATAAATATTAATGCGGAACCAGCCATAATGAGTTGAGTTTGTAATGTAAAATAGAACCTACCAATAATCATAAGAGGACTCTTTGTAAAGCTCATATATATCAATAAAAGTGTAATTGCATAGCATTACACTAAAAATTGGCGCTGAATTCCCTGTCTTTTTTAATCCCTTTTATGTCTTTTGAACTTAAATCAATTTGTGTGACCTGAATAATTGAATGATTTTTTAATCAAAAAAGAAAGTCATTTTAACCCCGGCAACTTCAAGTATGTCGTTATCTTTAAGTGAGTGTGCGCTGGAACCTATTTCTTCATTGTTCACATGGGGGCGTTCACCATTATCTCCGCCATCAATATGTATTAAAAAATAACCGGTTGGGCGGCGGCTAATAGCAGCTACTTGTACGCCGGGTTTGCCCAGTGTAGTGAGTACTTTTGTTAAGGCGAGTTCTTTGCCGTTATTCGCGCCGCTCATTAAACGAATTTTAGCCATTTTCTGGCTGGGTTTTCCCGAGTCGGAGGAGGCGATTTCAGCAGCAATTTTTCCGACTGACTGATCAATGGCATCACTGCCTTCAGTTTCATGCATACCAACTGCAGCGGTGTTGATGATCATAGTTTTTTCAAAATTATCAGTTGTACCGGCGCCAGTGTTAATGTATTTAATTTCATGTTTGCCAACTTTGATGACATCACCATTTGTTAGTGCACTTTTCTTAATTAATGAGCCATTTAAATAGGTGCCGTTTGTGCTGTTTAAATCTTCAATAAATGAATCATTGAGAATGGTAACAATCTGGGCATGGTGACCGCTTATTGCAAGACTGTCGAGATGGATGTCATTATCACTTTTTCGGCCAATGGTCATTGTGTCTTTAGCAAGTTGAAGTTCGCTTTCTATTTCACCGTTGAGACTTATTTGAATAGTTGTCATTTTGAACCTTACTCGTTAATTTTTTAATCAGGAAAATACATCAAAAATTTTCGTGTACCAGTTTGAGTTTGCTGGAAATTCTTTTACCACTCTCGCTAACATGACGGATACATTATCTTTACCGCCGTGATCCTTAGCCTGTTTAATGAGTTCTTTTGTAATTTTGTTTGGACTTTTGCGATAATTTAAGTGGATATCTTCAATTAAATCATCATCAATCATATCGGTTAAGCCATCAGAGCAGAGCATGTAAGTATCATCTGCTAGCGCAATATCTTCCAGCAAATCAACGTCAACCGTTGCATTGACGCCAACAGCGCGGGTGACAAGATTTTTATTTAATGATTCATTGGCTTCTTTCTTTGTATAAAAACCACGATCGACCAGCTCCTGTAGCAGGGTGTGGTCACGGGTCATCTGTTCTAATATTCGGTCGCGCATCCGGTAGAGGCGCGAGTCGCCCACATGGGCAATAGTAATGCGATTGTCGTAGAGTAATAAAACGACAACCGTCGTACCCATGCCTTCATATTTTGAGTTTTCTTTTGAAGCGCTAAAAATTTTTGAATTTGCATCTTTAATGGCTTTTTCAATGAGCATACTTTCTACGCTGTAACCAGTGCTCTCATCTATTTTGCCAGTGGTAATAAGCGGCAGGGCTTTATTTAAATCCTGTAGAATTGAATCAACTGCAATCGCACTGGCCACTTCACCACCCTTGTGGCCGCCCATGCCATCGGCAAGTACCAGTAAACCCAACTCATCATTGTGACCAATGCTGTCTTCGTTGTGGTCGCGTACCAGACCTTCGTCGGTAATACCGGTGATAATGATTTTTTCAGAAAGGCTCATAACCGTTTTTACTAAGTCGTCTTTTGTTTCTGGGCAATAATCTGAATGCACTTGCGCAGATCGTTAGACATTTGGGTGCCGCTTTGATAACGCTTTTCCGGTTCCTTTGCTAGTGCTCGATTAATGATGACTGAAACACAGCGAGGCAGTTCAGGGCGGATACTTTCAGGTTTAGGGTGAGCTTCATTCGCAATTTTATACATCAATGTTGCCATCGATTCGCCCTGAAACGGCAGGCGCCCTGTCATAAATTGAAACATCATTACGCCCAGTGAAAACAGGTCTGATTTACCATCAACTTTTTTGCCCGCCAGTTGTTCCGGTGACATATAGGAAGGCGTACCAAGTACCATGCCGGTTTTGGTTTTACTGGAATCGGTAATACGAGCGATGCCAAAGTCGGTGATTTTTAACGTGTCTGTTTTTACTTCAAACATGATATTTGCGGGTTTAATATCCCGGTGAACTACATTCGCTTTGTGTGCATAATCGAGGGCGTCTGCACAGCGACGAATTATGTCTAGCACCTTTGGTACAGGTAACAATTTATCTGCTTTACCATAGGGCACCATATCGCCGCCCTTTAAAAATTCCATCGCGATGTAGGCCAGATCATGTTCTTCACCTGCATCGTAAATAGTGACAATATTTGGATGACTGAGGCGGCCTGCGGTTTCGGCTTCGCGAAAGAAGCGATCTTTTACTTCCTGTAACTCATCCGCTTCAAACTCCTGTGACAGGGCCATGGTTTTTATCGCCACAATACGGGCAATTTTCGGATCTTTACCTAAATACACCGAACCCATGGCGCCTTTACCCAGTTCTTTTTCAACTTCGTAACGACCCAGCATGGGTTTTTCAACGCCACTGCCACTAAGCAGTAAAGAGCCGCCGGGGGAATTACTGTGGTTGCCAAGAATAACGGTTTCTTCCATGGCAGTTGCGCGGGTTAAGCGCTGTTTGATATCGCGAAATTTGGCATCAATATCTTTCATTACCTGATACACGGATGCGGCTTTATTAAACTGTCGCTTGCGTTCAAAATCCAGCGCCAGATTGTACAGTAGTTCAAGGGCTTCCGAAGATTTTGGCAGGCGACGGAATTTATCAAACGCTGCATCAAGTTGTCCCTGTCCCTGTAAAGACAGGCCAAGCATGCGGTTGGATTCTGCAGATTCCGCATCCAGTGCCAGTTTGCCTTTTTCTGTGGATAGAAAGCGCTTGGTGGTGAGCAGCAGGTGCCCGGCGACCAGTAATATTGAGGGGCTAACCAGTTGCAACCACAGGCCTTTTTCCGTCATCAAAAAGTAATGGGTTGCGAATAAAGTAAAAAACAGTAAAAGGGTAATGGTGGCGGCAATACCTGCATTTAAACGCGGCAGTAGCACAATAATATACAGGGCGATGGCAAGGGTAGTGCCCGCGATGGCAGCCAGGCTCCACTCAGGTTCGATAAAAAAGTCTTCATTCAGTATGCTGGAGACCGAATGGGCGAGGGTGAGTACCGGTGCCATATTGGCATTTATGGGGGTAACCATGGTATCTCCCACACCCACGGCAGTTGCGCCAATAAGAACAATTTTGCCTTTATATTTTGACGCGGGAATTTTGCCCTGTAATACATCATAAAATGAATCTACCGCAAAGGCGCTGGCGCCCCCGATGCCATTATAAAAGAAGGTGTTCATTAACAGGTTCTGGCTCGTTTTAATGGACAGGCTACCCAGTTCGACGCTATCTCCCAGGTTAATAGTGACATCCCGAGGCTTTAAATTCAGGCTGCGCATAGCCAGCTGAAGTGCCAGTGAGGGGTATAGTTGATCGTAGTAATCCACCACCAGCGGCTCAGAGCGAATGCTACCATCGGTGTCTGGGGCGGCGGACAATGCACCAATGCTATCCGCCTTCGAGGCCAGTAATTCAATGGGGTAAAACACATTGGCGACGGACAGGGGAGATGCATTCTGCGGATTGGTTACCGGATTGTTTTTAATTTTGCTGAGTTTGTTGCGAGTAACATAGGCGGGCAGGGCATCATCCGGGTTGCCCCGTGCCTGGCCAATTCCCATGTGCATGGCCAGTACTACATTTTGGGCTTCAGATAAGCTGTCTGCCAGTTTTTTGTCGGTATTCAAATCAATTTCCGCAGCCATCAGTTTTTCGCCGAGTAGTTGAATATCCCCATTAAATCGGGAGTTGGCTTCGGTGGTGATTTGCGGAAGTTTGCTATTGTTGTAAAACTTCAGGATATCCTGAATGTAGCGCATACCAGGATCAATTTGTGGTTCTATAAAAAAAGTCGTCTGACCAATAATCCTGGCACCACCCCGCTTGAGAATGCGGTGCATCTCCGCATGTATATCCCGGGGCCAGGGCCAGCGTCCTATATTTGCAATACTGGTGTCATCTATCGCAATAACAGCGACTTTATCACTGGGGGCACTTTTGGATGAGCGTACACCGAAATCGTAAGCGTCGTGTTCCAGGTTCTCGAACAGCCCCATTTTAGCGAGTGAAACAATGATGATGCAAATGGCCAGACCCGCGAACCAGTCTCTTTTCCAGAATGCCTGTCTCATCCTGTCCCTCGGCTAAATTTTAGTAATCTGCAATCAGCCATTATTCTTCTTCATTTCCCCGGGTATTATTATAATTAGTAGCCTCTTACTTGAGACCTTGCCTCAGCTTGTAAGAATAGATCATAAACGCAAGTCTTGCCCATCGCTAGTGAAATATACGACTTTTTTAGTAAAATCACAGTGTTGGGCTTTAACCTTCATCAATCAGGTGAAGATGAGGCAGTAGATGATGAGGGGGTACTACGGGTGCCCTAACGCCGGGCTCTAGTTGAGCACCCGGTTAAGCGTATTCGTATTCTGAAAAAGTCGAGGGCGCAACCAGAAGCCTTCAGCATTTTTTGATGGGGTTACCTGTCATTAATGGGTGGAACGCACCAATTGCCGAAAACCATAGCCTTTATCAAAATCTCTATTAAGGATCAGGCTAGCGACGATAACGCCGCCAATATGGATAAAAATCAGCAACAGGCTGAAATGAGCACTGACTTTGTGTATCGCTTCCAGGAATTCTCCCCAAAGCCCATGTTTGTCTTCGGGCTCCTTGTCATCATCTGTGTGAGCTGCGCTGATAAGTTGAATCTCAGGGAGGTTTCCTGCTAGTGGCCCCAGTCTTCATTAACAGCGTACCGTTTCAGGCAGCGTTCTGAATTTTCACTCGATTCCAAAAAAGATTGTGAGTTAAATCTCAGAATTGTACTCACGGGTTGTTTTAGGTTGCTTTTTAAAAAAATGGGAATATAATCCCAATTATACAGTTGGAACATTAATCCACCTTCATTCAGGCGCAAGAATAATCTAGCCAGAAAGTTGGTGATATCTAGAATATCAATCACTGAGGAGTGAATGAAGATGAATAATCAATCCGTATTTCGTAAAAGTTTATTAGCAGCCAGTATTGCTATGTTAACCGCCTGTGGTGGCGGTGGTGATGGCACACCAACAACGGCTGATTCCAAGTCCGTGGGCGTTATTACCGGTTTTGGCAGTATCTATATAAATGGTGTTGAGTATGAAACAGATACCGCTAGCATTAATATCGATGGTGCACTGCTTCCAGAAACAGAGCTGGGTGTGGGTGACGTTTGTGTGATTGAAGGTAGCGTTAATACAGATGGCACTACTGGCACAGCAGTTTCTGTCGTGTGTTCTGATGAGCTTGAAGGTTATGTGCTGGATGTTTCTGGTCTGGGCGCTGATGGCGTTGGCACAATTAATGTGATGGGACAGACGGTTAGCGTTAATCTGGACACGGTATTTGAAGGCGATGATACAAATGTGTTGACCATTAATGACCTTACTGTTGATGACATTGTTGAAGTGAATGGCTTCTCAGATGGTAATGGCAACGTACTGGCTACCCGGATTGAGACTAAGAGTGCTTCTGATGATATAGAAATCAAAGGAGTTATTAGCAACCTGACCGAAGAAACATTTAATATCGGCTCATTATTGGTGGATTATGTTTCTAATTCAAATGGCGTTGAATTACCAGAAGTTGCACTGGCAGATGGCCTGTTTGTTGAAGTAGAAAGTGACTTACCTTTAGAGGGTGATGCTGAAACAGGTTACACCATGATCGCTAGCGAAGTAGAAATCGAAGAAGACGGCGACATCGATATCGATGGTGATGAGGGTGATGAAATTGAGATGCAGGGTTTAGTGACTGAAGTTGATCTTGACGCCGGTACCTTCCTGTTCAATGGTCAGTTAGTTGAAATCGCTTCTCTGGAACTGGATGATGAGTTTGACATTGCCAATCTGGTAGATGGCATGATGATTACGGTTGAGGGTTATATTGACTCAGAGGGTAACTTTGTAGTTGAGGAAATCGAAGAAGAGAAAGAAACTGAAGATGAAGTTGAAGGTAAGGTAAGCGCGGTAACAGAAACCACCATAACCGTTAATGAAATGACGTTCACGGTGAACAATGATACCCGCATGATTGATGAAATGGGCGAGATGCCACTACAGTATTTCAGCCTGATGGATATTGTTGTAGACGACTATGTTGAAATAGAGTTCTACTATGATGAGGCGACTGAGACTTACATCGCCACTGAGGTGGAGCGTGAAGATCCAGAAGATGAAGCGTCAATCGAAGAAATCCCCGTTAAGCGGATCGTTGAGCCTGTTACTGACATTGTTGAGTAGGTAACTGCTTAAAGATTGATAAGCGCTAGCCACCCATTGCTAAACGAATGGGTGGCTTTTTTTATACGGTTTTAATTTATTAATATTCAATGAGTTTGATTATGTGTGACCTGTTAAACTTGAAAACTGGCACCATGGGAATATAATCCCAACATGGGTGATAGTTTACTAACAATCCTTGAAAAAGCCGCGGGCAGAATCCTGCGGCCTCTGGTACGGGTGATGCTGCGTAATGGTGTGGCCTGTGGCAGTTTTGAAGCAATGGTACGCAAGGCTTATGTAGATGAGGCGTTTATTCTGGCGGCTCAGGAAGGCAAGGCGACCATCTCTGCGGTGTCCGCTAAAACCGGTTTATCCCGAAAAGAGGTCAAGCGGTTATCAGAAATTGAACTGGATACAGCAAATGACACGGGACACAAGTATAATCGCGCCATTCGGGTGATTAGCGGATGGATGAACGATGTGCGTTTCAGTTCGGTCGATGGTGTTCCCCGGGTACTGGATATGGAAGGCAGTGATACTGCATTTTCTGCTCTGGTCAAAGATTACAGTGGTGATATACCCACCCGCGCTATGTTTGACCTGCTGGAAAAAAGTGGCTGTGTTGAAAAACATAATGGCAAGGTGCATCTGGTGAGCCACGCTTATGTACCGGGTAATGACCCGCTGGATATCATTAATATTCTGGGGGCAGATAGCCATGAACTCATGGAAACCATTATTTACAATATGAGTTGTACACCGCATCAGCGTCGATTTCAACGCAAGGTGTCCACCCATAAACTGGCGGCTGAATATGTGGCCGAGTACCAGAAATATGCCAGCCGACGCTCACAGGCGTTGCTGGAAGAACTTGATAGCTGGCTAAGTGAGCATGAAACCAGTGACAGTAATACCAGTGAAAATGCCAGTCAGTATGTAAGCCTGGGCATTTATTATTATTTAAAAAAATCTATTGAAAATGATGACGTTGATTAAATTAAATTCAATAAATCGGCGGCATTAGATTAAGTTAACGGGGCGGATAATTCGCCTGTTGAAACGAATACGAAGTTGGAGTAACTGTTGTGAAAACCCTGATTAAAAAATCCCATTTAGCGATAGCCGCGCTTAGTGCGCTGGCTATAACTGCCTGTGGTGTAGGCGGAGGCCTTGCCGGTATTGGCGGCAGTGGTTATATCTCTACTGGTACTATAACCAGTTTTGGTAGTGTGTTTGTTAATGGTGTTGAATTTGAAACAGGGTCCAGCACATTTGAAATTGAAGATATCAGTGGCACTCAGGCGGATTTACGCATTGGAATGGTCGTAGAAGTGACGGGCAGTATTAATGGTGATGGTATAACCGGTGATGCCACTCACATTAAATATGGTGATGATCTGCAGGGGCCGGTGACAAATTTAATTGCCGGGGCAGATGTCAGTAGCTTTGAAATATTTGGTAATGTGGTAGAGGTTTCAAGCGTCAGTACCGCTTTTGAAGATGTAACCTTCGCAACAATTGCAGAAGATAATGTACTGGAGATCAGCGGGTTTTATGATCAGAACAATGTGCTGCAGGCAAGTTACATTGCGTTTAAGTCCGAGAGCGCAAATGAGGATTCGATAGTTGAAATTAAAGGCCGGATTAACGACTTAAGCATAGATCGAAGTAATTTTGTGATACAGGGTGTCGCTGTAAATGCATCCAATGCAATTTTGGAAGACCTTCCTGATGGCTTAGAGGATAATTTATTTGTTGAAGTAAAGGGCAAATTAAATAACAACATTATTGATGCAATTGAAATAGAAAGTGAAGACAGTTTTAGTGAAGATGCGGATGTGGAACTGGAACTGGAAGGTATCGTGACACGTTATAACGATAACACTGATTTCGATGTTAACAATCAGATGGTCGATGCAACGAATGCGATATTCTCACCTGCAAATTTAATTTTAAAGGCCGGTGATAAAGTTGAAATTAATGGTCAACTCGACAGTGGTGTCTTTATCGCCAGTGAAGTTGAAACCCGCGGGGGTAGTGCCGGGGTCAGCGCGAAAGTGAGTGAAGTCAATATCGACACGAATAGTTTTAGCGTTGAAGTTTTACCTGGTCAGTTCATTACGATACAGCTTACCACGGCTACTCGCATGAAAGATGATTTGGATGAAGAAAGCGAAGATGATAATTTGCTACTCAGCGAATTAAATGCGGATGATTTTGTGAGTGTGCAGGGATTTGAAAGTGCCAGCGATACAATTACTGCAACAGAAGTTAAGCGTGAGTCAAAAGTAAAGGCGACGGAATTAGAGGGCGTTGTGACGGAGGCATCTGCGAGTAGTTTTACCGTGCTGGGCGTAACCTATCCGGTAGACCTTGATACCTCCTATGATGAAGTTGCAGATTATGCCGCATTTTTGTTGCTAATGACACTGGACGAAACAGTAATAAGTATCAGCGATGAAACCCCTGATGATGGTGTTGCAGATTCCGTTGAGATTGATGATTAGGGTTCAAATTAGAATTTATTTTTCAGTTCACGGGTTGAAAAATATCAGAATGTTTTAAACAAAGGCAGGGTGGATCAAGTGCCGCGTCCACCTGCCGATTTTGGATAAAAAACCCTGTAGTTTGAGCGTTTTTATTTTCGACTATCCGCAAATAACCATAACACCCCAACGCCCATAGAAACAAAATTTGTATCTTCTACCAGTGGGCTATCTTCAAACGCCGCGCCGCTAAGATTTTGATAACGCAAAAAAGCAAAGTAGATAAAATTATTTTGTCGCCAGTTACCGGTAAAATCAATAAAGGCACCACCATAACCTGCATCTGAGTGATACTCGCTACGTTGGGGTGTGGCAAACTCTGCGGGTACATCGTAATAATAAGCATGAAAATCTTCAGAGGCGTAACTTAAACCGCCACGCACCTGATAGGCCCAGCCAGATTTAAACGGGCGCAGTGTTTCATAACTTAAGCGTGGCTCAAAAATCCAGCCAACACTTTCAGCAGAGCTTAAGTCAGTTGCAATACCGGCGCGCAAGGGCAGTTCTAACCTAAACTCGTGGGGCTTTTTACGGCCACCGGAAAAGATAATTTCAAATGAAGGTCCCACTTGTAGCACCGCATCCAGATTGGGCATGTCGCTTCTAGCGCTACTTTCTGAACTATCGACCGGCACCCCAATGGCACCGCTGATATTTAAACGGTAGTCCGGAGATTCATATAAAAACCCCCGAATCCCATCATCAACTTCAAAATTATCCGACTGTATTCGAAAATACGGGAAGGGAATAATAAAGGTATCGTCTTCATTGGCACCGGGATAAAGCGGGGTGTTAAAGGCGGTGACGCCGGCACCCAATTCCCAGAAGGTTTCACCTGCAATGATGTTATTAGAAAATAAAAGTGCAAGAATAATAAAACGTTTTTTCATGGTTTAGCTGTGTTCTTTTAATGTGTTGTAACTATACACTAAGTCGGGGGTGAATAAATTCATGAATTAGAAATTCCAGCGGTAACCAAGGGTGAAAAACAAATTGTCATTGCCCAGTGATACACCGTTAGAGCTATCATCTGTTGTGTCATAACCGACTTCAAAATCAAAGCGAAGCTTATTCTGATAACTATAATCAGTCCGAATAAGTGCACGTATTTTTGTTTGTGAGCGGTTGTTGGTTAAATTACGAATGTCATATTGCAGACGAGGATTAATGCGCCAGTTCCGGGTGATGGGTAACCGGGTGTTTGCAATTAAAGAAATAGTATTAGACGGGTCTGTGTTGCTATAACGTAATCCCAGTACTCCCGTGTCGCGATCTAGCAACAAATCGTTTCCCACAAGCTGCATGCTGACAAAATAATCCGGCCCGATTTCTTCTGTGCCTGGGACTCCACCCGATGCTGGAGTGCTGTCCATTCGCGACACGGTTAAATCGGCGCTCGCCTGATAATTTAAATTTAAACGCTGTGAGCCACCAGCAGAAATGGTCTGACTGTTTGCGGTTCGGTCTTTTGCTAGTTGATAAATTTGCTCAATGTTTAAACTGGGATTTTGTGCTAATAATTCGTCCAGGCTTGTTTCCTCCTGACCAATTAATGCACTGCTGGTTGATAGTATGGGGGTTTTACGCATAAAGGCATTAACAAAAATATTACGCCCCTGCTCAAAACTCATATTGCCATTAAACTGTAAAATATTTATTTCTTTGAAGAGCAGATCATAATCAATCATTCCAAAGAATGATTGCCTGCTATTATTATAGTAAACTTCTGTTCCGAGACTGGTGCGATCATCGAAGTCGTTATAATTTTGATCAAAATAAAACAGATTCATATTCCAGTTTTTTAAAAATGTACCGGTTTCAAAAGTCAGCCCATAAAACTTTTTGTTTTCATTGATCGAAGATTTATTTTCAATATCAACCGGGAAACCGGCTAAAACATTTAATCGTATGTCCGGGGTGAACTGGTAGCCAAAAGATATTCCATCAAAACGATTAAGTAAGCCACCGATGCGTAATGCCTGGCGGCCGATTATCCCAGAGGTGCCGGTTTTTCGATAACTTAATTCATAGTAGGTTTCGATAAATCGGAACTCACTCTCGTCATCATCGTTAATAAAATCAAAAATATGATCGCTGGTAAACTGGTAGCGATGATCGAAATTATTGGTTCTGTGGGTGGTTCTTACATCAACAAAAGTAATAAATTGTGAGAGGGTTTTAATGGAAGCCGCAGCGTCAGTTTTTGCCGTATTACTGAGGTAAAACTGTGACAGGCTGCCAAATGTGGTTACTTCATTAATATCTTGAATATCACTCATCATGAGAACTTTTTTTCTTGGGCCACTGGCGGCTGTGAGTAAGCCAGTGAGGCGCTGCCTGACCCTGACACTACCTTTGCTATCAGGATATAATTTAAGGTAACGCTCATAAATTGTTACCGCATGAGAGTTCTGGCCTTTGCGTTGTCGAGCCAAACCAAGCAGTTCCAGAGCCTGGCTGGAATATTTATGATTGCCCGCATTTACCAGTGCATTTAGATATCGAATTGCGCTGGAATATTTTTTATTTTTTAAATCTGCGCGCGCTCTTTTCATTAAGCTGGTGAGTTGTTTTTCTGACAATGAAGATGTGTTTTTGCGAATACTGCCCTTAAAATCTTTTGGAGCAGTATAAATAATATGCTTTTTGGCTTTAGGCGGTGTTTGTATCGTCCAGGCCCCTGGGTATATTTTACGAACTTTTTTAAGCGCGGAATTGGCCTGCTCATGACTACTATAAAATCCTACATCTAATCTTTCCCATTTAGCGCCATTAATTTCTATTTTTTCAACATAAAAACTGCGTCCAGAAAATATCCGGTTTTTACTGAAATTCCATTTTAAATTTTCACCCGCCGCCGATGCCAGCACAATGGAGTAGGTTCTCGATGCAGTAGCAGCATTTACCCTGTCGGTTATCAAAAGACATAAAAGCAGGCACAGTAAAAAGTGCAGGTTAAATCGTGAGGCAAAATAAGTCAGGCGCAGCATAAACTGTTTTCTTAATGTAATTTTCTAAAAAAATTATTCATCATAATTTTTACGACTATATCGAGGCATTAGCTGCCGCCTGTAATATAAATGAAAATAAAACACATCAGCAGATATAAAGCCCGCATAAAAAACAGCTTGTATACGCTGGTAAAAGCATACGGATATTGTAGAAGTTCCATTAGCCACGTCAGATTCCATTAGCGTTTAATATTGATGTCTTTAAAGCTGGTGGTGCTATGACATTCTCCGCATTTGCGTCCAAATGAGCGGTTGTGAATATCTTCGCTACGGTGACAGCTGATACAGTCCTTGGAGGCTTTGAGTTTTCCACGTGATCGGGTTTGATGGCAGTCATAACAGCCAATTTTTTTATGTGCGCCATCAATCTTAAAACGGCTGGCCTTATTGTGATCAAACAGCCAGGTAAACCAGGAATTGGGGTTGTGACAGGAGTGGCAGTCAGTTCCCAGTCTGGTTTTGTGTATATCGTCATCAGCATGGCAGGCATTGCATGTAGATTCGGTTTGTGAATACTCACTTGTGAGATGACACTCTTCGCACTGGGCAGTTGCATGCATGCCAATTAACGGAAAGTGGGAAAGGTCGTGATCAAATGAAACTCCGTTTCCCCAGCCTTTTTCATTGTGGCAGTTGGCGCATTTTTTCCCCTGTTTACCCCTGTGAACATCATTTTTTTGGTGGCAGGAATAACAGTCAGGTTTAACTTTATCTTTATAAAGGTCACCCTTGTGGCATTGATTACAGGCAGTGGTTTTGTGCTTTCCTAATAATCTAAATTTAGTTTTTTTAGCATGATTAAATATCTGTTTAGACCAATTAGCAGAAGTGTGGCAGGTGTTACACTTTTTACCGTAGCGACCTTTGTGTTCGTCATCATTTTTATGGCAGCCATAGCATTTCTTAGGCAGCTCTTTTTTCATATCGGATGTTGTGTGACAGCTATTGCAATCGGCTTTTTTGTGTTTGCCATACAATGGAAAATCGGTTTTTTTGTTATGATTAAATTTTATTTTATTCCACTTTGTTGTGCCATGGCAGGTATTGCATTTTTTGCCAAGGGTACCGTTATGAGCATCATTTATTTTGTGGCAACTTATGCAGGTTTTTGGTGTTTTTTTGTATTGGTTATTTATGTGGCAAGCACTACAGTTGATTTTTTTATGAGTACCTTTTAGGGCGAAGTCAGTTTTGTCGTGATTGAATTTTGATTTCTTCCAGCTGCTTTCCACATGACAGGTATGGCATTTTTTGCCCTGTTTTCCCCGGTGAACATCGGATTTTTTGTGACAGCTAATGCAGGTTTTAGTGGCTTCTGAATACTTCTTGTTTTTCTTGTGGCAGGAATTGCAGGCGATTTTTTTGTGAGTGCCTCCTAATTTAAAATCGGTTTGCTGATGATTAAAGGTGGAGAGATTTAAGAGTATAATATTCTCGTCACGGCCTTTATGCTCTGCATGGCAGTGTTTGCAATTGTTTTTTAACTGTTTTTTTAATTTTCCATGGAAACCGGTTTTGTGTTTCAGGTCTTTTTTAATGTCCTTGTGTGAGTGGCATTGCACGCAGAGTGTTGCTTGTGAAATTTTATCAGAAGTGTCGTGACACTGATCGCATTTTTCTTCGTATTTTGCATGAGCGTGGGTAACCGGCCCTGGCATAAGCAGGGTTTCCAGAGAGTCAGCGAGGGTTAAATGCGAGTTAAATATTAAATAAATTACAAAACTCAATCGGAATAAAATTGCACGTAATAATGCACCGCTAAATTTCATTTTTGTTTAGTACAGGTGAACTGCAAAAATATGAACCACCGCGGTAATGATCATCATAATAAATAGAGGCAGATGCAATATATGCCACAGAGAAAAGAGCCGTTCGTAAAGTTTAAATGCAGCCATCTGGCGCAGTGCAAGTGTGTAGTGGTTAACTGAATTTATAATGGATTTTTTTTCAGTGGAATTCTTTTTAGTGGAATTTTTTAAAGACTTAATTATTGTTAATTTGAGGCGTTTTGCGTTAAAGCCCAGATATATTACATTGAGCAAATCGCCAATTAAACTGCTGTAAGGTTTCAGCGCTTTGGCTTCCATTTTAGTGATTCGCTCATTGAGTTTTTCATTGTGATTGAAAATTTTCAGTAGTTCAGTGTGATCGTTTTGCGTATTTTGTTTAAGCTCATTTAAGCTAATGCGGGTGCCATAAAGTCCGTGGTGAATATGGGTGTAAATATAGCGCCCAATCAAGCCGCTAATGGCCACCAGTAGCATGCAAAAAAGAGCGATAGTACTGTTGGTAGAACCTAATTGAAAGTTAGAATGAAAAAGAATCATGGTGGGCCCGATGATGCCAAAAAACATATGAATAGCAAACCAGAAACGAATTGGAATCCAGCGGGTAAACAGGGCAACACGCTTACTAATCGGATAGAGTAAAAGTATCAGCATTAAACTGCCACCAATAATACCGAGCATATACCCGGTGCCGGTTTCAGCGCTTAAATAGTTACTCTCTCTTTGTGTCCAGCCATAAATAATTACTGCAGTTAAGGCAAGCATAAACAGATTTGTGTAGATGAATCTGACAAACTTGAGGAATTGCTGTTTTAATCCTGAGTTTGCACAGGAATGCGTACAAACATTGGTTTGTGAGTTTTTAATATGGGAGGGGGTGGCGACCATTGGGCTAATCTCTGTAAATACCTGCTACTTAGTGTGTATATTACATAATAGGCATAATATAATTTGGGAATTAGATCACAATTAATGCCCGGCTTAATGTTTACACTTACTAAGTTCATTACAAGTCCATTAAATTCAACACGTTAGAGAGCGTTTCTTCTATGCCGTCCGTCGTCTGGTTATATGGTATACCCTTACTTTTAATATTGATTTTCCATTTCTGGAAGCGAGCAAAAACCCACAAAAGTGCTCAACAGGTTCATGATGAGGCGGTGGCTTCAGGCATGACTGAGCCCGCATCTATACATCCGGTGGTTAATCACGCTGCATGTCTGGGTTGCGGCACTTGTGTAAAAGCTTGCCCTGAGCGCAGTAAAAATGTGCTGGGGGTGATTAAGGGTAAGGCGCACCTGATTAACCCGACCCACTGTATTGGACATGGGGCCTGTAAAACTGCCTGTCCTTTTTCTGCAATTGAACTGGTCTTCGGCACTGAAAAACGCGGCGTGGATATTCCGCAGGTGGGAGATGATTTTCAAACCAATGTTCCCGGTATCTTTATTGCTGGTGAGCTGGGGGGGATGGGATTAATTCGCAATGCCATTGCCCAGGGTGTGAAGGCGGTCAATTCAATTCAAAAACTCGACGGTATTGGAAGTGGTGGTAACCAGCTGGATCTGGTCATTGTAGGCGCTGGGCCAGCAGGGATTGCCGCATCTTTGGCAGCAAAGTCCAGCAAGCTCAATTTTGTAACCCTGGAGCAGGATTCACTGGGGGGAACGGTATCCCATTATCCACGGGGTAAAATTGTTATGACTGCCCCAGCGGAATTACCGGTGGTGGGAAAGATGAACTTCAAGGAAACCACCAAAGAAGCATTGATGGCGTTCTGGGAAGGAGTGATCGAAAAAACCGGCTTACAAATTAATGATCGGGCGCGGGTGGAAAGTATTGATGCGAAGGGAAGTGGCTTTGTGCTGAAAACCGCCACCGAGGAATATAATAGCAGGGCAATATTATTAGCCATTGGGCGCAGGGGAACGCCACGCAAATTAGGTGTGCCCGGTGAAGAACAAACGAAAGTGGTATATCGTCTAATAGATCCGGAGCAGTATCGTCAGCAGCATGTGCTGATTGTTGGTGGCGGAGATAGTGCGCTGGAAGCCGCATTTAGTATTGCTGAAGAGGCAGGTACTACCGTCACCATTTCTTATCGTAGTGAGGCTTTTTCAAGGGCCAAGGAAAAAAACAGAATCAAGGTTGCGGAAGCTGAAAAAGCTGGAAAGCTAAACGTACTGATGAAGTCTACTGTAAAGCAGATTGATAAAGAACAGGTGATAATTAATACGGATAACGGCGAAGTGAGTATTGATAATGATGGTGTGATTGTCTGTGCTGGCGGAATTTTACCCAGTGCATTTTTAAAGAGTACGGGTATCAATGTTGATACCAAGTTTGGTACGGCTTAAACTTATTTAAGTGGGTTTGTATGTATTTCAGGCAATCATAAAATTATACACCCGCACAAAGCTTCCATCACATAAACCACAGGCGCCTGTCTTCACAGGAGATACAGTTAAGAGGGGGAGCTGTGTTAAAATGCTAATTTTAACCGGTTCTATTACCCTAAAATTAAGTTGTTTATGATGTCTGTCGGTAAAACATTTTCAAAAAAATCAGTCTTTATTTTTCTTTTTTTACTATTTGCAAGTGCTAGTACCAGTTTGCAGGCGGCAAAATTGGCTGATGCCAATATCGCAATTCGTACACAGAATTATGCAAAGGCGATAAAAATATTAAAACCCCTGGCGCGAAAAGGCGACAAACAGGCCCAGTATCAACTGGCGGTTTTATACCGTAGCGGGCAGGGAGTAAAAAAGGATGCTAAAAAGGCCGCTTACTGGATAAAAAAATCTGCGAATCAGAAACTGCCACGGGCACAATATTTATTAGGTGTCATTTATGAGAAAGGCAGCGGGGTAAAACAGAGTAATAAAAAAGCAGTTTACTGGTATTCCGCTGCGCTGAAACAGGGACATCGCAATGCTAAAAAGCGTTTAACAAAACTGCAGTCTAATCAGTCGGGCGAGCCTCAAAATACGCCGTTTTCCCTAAATGATATGTCACCACAAGATGCACTCTTTCTGGCGGTAAATACAAATGATCTTAAAGCGGTGGAAAGTTTATTAACACAAGGTGTTTCTGCCAATGCTCGGGATGAGTTTAAGCGTCCGTTGATCTTTGAAGCGATATCACAGAAAAATTTTTCGATGGTAAAGCTGTTAATAAAGTATGGTGCCAGGGTTAATGTGGTGGATAAATATAAAGATGCACCACTGCATATTGCTGCGTCTGTGGGGGACTCGCGCATTGTAAAAGATTTAATTCGCAAGGGGGCAAAACTTAACCGTAAAGATGCAAATGGAAATACCGCCTTAATGCTGGCAGCTTCAAAAGGCAATAAATCGGCTGTTAGTGTTTTATTAAAAAATAAATCGCCGCTTAAAGTGAAAAATGCTAATGGTGAAACCGCTATTATACTAGCCAATAAAGGCCAGCATAAACGTACCGTTGCCTTACTGAAAAAATATGGGGCCAGGTTACCGGTTACCCGTAAGACTGAATTAAGCGTTAATCAAAAAATAAAAGCAATCAAACAAAGCGCAACCGGTGCTTATAAAAACTGGACACCTTTAATGATTGCGGTATGGCGTGGGCAGCAGGATGTGGTGGTTTCGTTATTAAAAAAAGGTGCGAATCCGAATCGACGTGATAAAAATGGATTAACACCTTTAATGCGCGCTGCAATGCAGGGGCACAGTAAAATAGTTGACCAGCTTATTCGTGCTGGTGCGAGAGTTAATAAAACTGATTCACAAGGTAATACGGCATTAATGTTAGCTGCGGTTCAGGGCGTTGCAAAAGTATTTAAAATTTTACTGGCTGCAGGTAGCAAAATTAGCATCAAAAATAAAAGTGGTAGAAGCGCATTGTCACTATCAATTTCAAATAATCATGAAGCGTTGGTTAAGCAGTTATTAAGTAAAAACGCAAAAGTTAATAACACATTGATCAATGGTAAAAGTGACTTTATGCGGGCTGTTTCACTGATGTCATTCGCCACGATTAAACAGTTGTTAGCAGCTGGTGCCAGTGTAACTAAAAAAGATAAGTCCGGGCATGATGCCCTGTGGTATGCCATCGATACGGGGAAATTTAAAACCGTAAAATATTTAATCTCCCATCATAATAATATTAAAGTGACCGATAACAGCGGCCAGACTCTGCTGCATCAGGCTGCATTGGGTAAAAGTACAAAAATAATCTCCCTGTTAATTGATAAAGGTTTGCCGATTGACGCCAGAGGAGCGGATGGAAATACACCGTTGATGTTTGCCGCAAGTCGTCAGCAGGTGGCGGCAATTAAAACTTTTATTACTAAAAAAGCCGATGTGAATATTAAAAATAATACGGGTAATACTGCTTTGAATTTGTCAGTTATTGAAAATAAAGTGAAGTCGGTAAAATTATTACTGGCGGCCGGTGCGGATATCAATATTAGAAATAATAAGCGTGAAAAGGCGATAAACCTGGCTGAGCTGGGTGAACATAAATTAATTATTGATTTGTTAAATCAACATCAAGAAAAAACAAAACTGTTTGGGTTGTTTTAAATTTTAGTTTTGTTTTCCCTGTCGATTTTTATTACAGATTAATCGTTGCCTCAATTAAATTTTCAAAAAATCTCTACAATAACAATCGCGTATGAATATGGCGTGTTAATTGCTGTGGCTTTATCTGATTGTAATTACCTAATAAAAATTTAAAAAAATGATCATTAAAAAAATTCTCTTTAATAGCCGCTCGGTGTCTTGTTGTTTATTTATTATTTTCCTTGCGATTTCCCTTGCAGCCTGTACTAGTGGCTCAGATAGTGCGATTCAAAATACAGATGTTAATTCAGATTTTAAATTCACCACCTCAACACCCTTGTGTCGGTATTGTGATGCTCTATCAAGTTTGATTATTTTAGCGGGTATCATACTTAACAGAGCATCATCAATTTCAACAGGAAATTATTATGCTAACCCGGTGTTAGCGCAATTGCATAGTTAAATCTTTTTCAAGCAGAATGCTGCTAATTTGAGCGCCGATTTTTTTAGAAAAGCGCTCCAGAAAATCTGGTTGAACAGAAAAGTTAACAATGTTCTCTTCACCAATGACTTCGCGGGCAACATAACTTGAACTACCAAGTTCATCTACCAGACCAATTTCTACTCCCTGATCACCGGTCCAGATTAAACCTTCAAACATGCCATCAACTTCTTTTAAGCGATCTCCACGACCCTGTTTAACCGCATTAATAAACTGGTTGTGTACACTTTTAAGTAAGCCATGCATATGTTTAACCACACGTTTGTCCTGTGGTGCAAATGGGTCGAGCAGGGCTTTGCTTTTACCAGCGGTTAAGGTTCTACGCTCAATGCCGAGTTTTTTCATGGCATCAACAAAACCGAAGTTATCCATGCGCACTCCAATAGAGCCAACAATGCTGGCCTGATCCGCATATATTTTATCCGCTGCGGCAGCTACGTAATAACCACCAGATGCACAGATGTCACTGATAACAGCGTACATTGGCATGTCGGGGTACTTTTCCCGTAGGCGTAAAATTTCATCGTAAATATAACCGGACTGCACAGGGCTACCCCCGGGACTATTGATGCGTAAAATCACGCCAGCGGTGTCCGGGTCTTTAAATGCAGCGCGTAAACCGGTAACGATGTTATCGGCACTCGCTTCAGCACCTGGAGCAATAACACCCTTGAGTTCAACCAGCGCAGTGTGTTTTCCGTCTGTAGTGCCACTCTTCATACCAGGGTTAAGCATTGCCAGAAGTACGAACAGATAAACAAAGGTGAGTACCTTAAAAAAGATTCCCCAGCGGCGAGTACGCTTCTGTTCTTTTAGTCCTTCGGTGGCGATTGAAGTTAAAACATCTTTTTCCCAGTTGTTGTCTTCGCTCATTTTTCATCCTGTGGTTTATTTTTTAGTTGGGTTATTTTGAATCAGTTTAGTAAAGCGGGCAAGCGTTTCCCGGTTTATATGTCGCGTAGAGAGGTTGTTAGATATTTTGTAAAAATAAATCTAATTGTTTTATGTGATCGATACAACCAATTGGCTGATGTTTCATCAGGCGTTCCTGCGGATGCACACCGTAGGTTACACCGAGGCAATCCATTCTGGCATTTGTCGCCATTTCCATATCGTATTCCGTATCGCCAATCATCAGGGCATCTCTCACATCCATGCCGAGTTGTTGCAAAATCTCCTCGAGCATTAAGGGGTGGGGTTTGGAAAATGTTTCCGAAGCACAACGAGTCGTATGAAAACGCGATCCGAGGCCGGTGATTTCAAGTACCTGATCCAGCCCCTGACGGCCTTTGCCAGTGGCAACAGCTAGCCAGTAACCCTGTTGTTCTAGAGTCTCTAATGTCGCTTCGGCACCTTCAAACAATACCGAAGAAGTTTTGTTTTCATGCATGTACTGCTGACGATAAACGTCAGACATTTTTATAATCTGTTTTTCATTAACTGACGGGTGCAGTTGCTGAATGGCTTCACGTAAACCTAAACCAATGACATCTTTAAGTTCATGATCGCAGCGATCTTCTTCACCTAAAACCTCTTCACCCGCTTTGCGTAAACAGTCAACAATACGCGCAACGGAATCCATAATGGTGCCGTCCCAGTCGAAGATGAGTAATTTATAGGGTAGCGCTTTATTCATAATTTTAAGGCGATAGGTAGGTGCGATTTTAGGTCGCTATCAGGGGTGCTCATTTAATATTGTTTGCCATTCATTATCCAGCGGTGCGCAGATTTTATAGTTTTCAGTGCCCAGTGCAAAGTTCAGTTTATACGCGTGTAAAAACATGCGCTTGAAGCCGCGTTTTTTTAAGTCGCTATTTATTTCACTATTACCGTATTTTTTATCACCGGCAATTGGGTAACCCGCGGCCTGTGCATGTACGCGAATTTGATGGGTGCGCCCGGTAAATATTTTTATTTCCATCAGGCTTAAAGAATCGTGGTATTCAATGGGCATAAATAAACTGCGTGCTTCTTTGCCCTCGGGGTTTACTTCTACCATGCGTTCACCACCGCGAATGGTGTTTTTAAGCAGTGGCAGGTCAATGTTTTTTTCAGCACCCTGCCAGCGCCCAACTACCACCGCCCGGTAAATTTTATCCATGCGGTGCGCTTCATCACGAAAGCTCTGGTGCAATTTATTTAACGCGTCTTTCGATTTGGCAATCACCAGACAACCGGAGGTTTCCCGGTCGAGGCGGTGCACGAGCTCCAGCATTGCATCATCCGGGCGCGCCTGGCGGAGCATTTCAATGATGCCAAATTTTAGTTTACTGCCACTGTGTACCGCAATACCTGTGGGTTTATTGAGTACCAGGAGCTGGGAATCTTCAAAAATCACCGACTGGCTAACCAGGTCAACCAGATGCTGCGGAGCCTTACTGTTATCTTTTTCCGTCATGCGCACCGGGGGAATACGTACCATATCGCCGACCTGCAAACGATAATCAGCCTTTTTACGGCCCTTGTTTACGCGCACTTGCCCACTGCGCAGCAGCTTGTAGACACGACTTTTGGGGACGCCTTTGAGTTTGCTGAGCAGGAAGTTGTCAAGGCGTTGTTGTTCGTTTCGGGGGCTTATTTCCAGTAACTGGACCCCGTGTTGTTCTAATTCAGACATGCGGCGAATGATATCAGAATATTTTAGAAGAGGGTGATTAGTGAGGCATGAATTATCAGCTAGACTATAAATGTAGCGCAGTTTATTTTGTCAGTCGGCCTGTAATACCTTGACCTGCTTGCCACAATTTGCAAAACTATGTTGATTCCGGAAAAGGTGTTTTTTTATTCTGATAATAAAATCAATGGCTTACAGAAGTTGGTTGGGTTAGTCAGAATTATATTTACGGAATATTCATCTGAATATAGATGAATTAAACAGAATCCGGGTTTATGCGTAGTTATAAACCCACACCGGCTTGACTGGTGAGACTGGTTAGATAGAGCCTTTAAAATCTATCACAAACTAATTAATAAATTAATGAATTTCACTCTGAATCTTAACTTTAAAGCAATGCTGAACGACAACCCGGAAGCCCAGAAAAGTGTGGCGCTGATGGATGAGTGGCTTGTGGCTGTTTATTTGTTTTTTATGGGCGGTACTTTTACCGCTCACAAGCAACAGCCCGCCTGTGTAATGTCTTCGCTAGCCAGCGGTTTCCCCCTTTCAGAGTGTCAATCTAACTCAGGTTTACATTCCAATGAAACGAATTTTAATCAACGCTCTCCAGAAAGAGGAGACGCGCGTTGCGATGGTCGATGGCCAGCAACTTTACGATCTGGATATCGAAGTATCCTCACGCGAGCAAAAGAAAGCCAGCATTTACAAGGGTACTATTACCCGGGTTGAGCCTAGCCTTGAAGCGGCTTTTGTAAACTATGGCGCAGATCGCCATGGCTTTTTGCCTTTCAAAGAAATTTCCCGTACCTATTTTACCGACGAAGCGCGTAATGCCTCCGGCCGCCCTGATATCCGCACCGCGGTTAAAGAAGGTCAGCAGGTTATTGTGCAGGTGGATAAAGAAGAGCGCGGCAATAAAGGTGCGGCACTAACTACCTTTATTTCACTGGCCGGGCGTTATCTCGTATTAATGCCAAACAATCCCCGTGCTGGTGGTGTCTCACGGCGCATTGAAGGCGATGACCGTAAGGAAATTCGCGATGCCATGAGTGGATTAGATATTCCCCAGGGCATGGGCTTAATTGTGCGCACTGCGGGTGTCGGTCGCGCCACTGAAGAGCTTCAGTGGGATATGGATTACCAGGTGCAGGTGTGGAGTGCGATTGAAAAAGCCGCAGCCAATAAACCAGCACCCTTTCTGATTTATCAGGAAAGCAACGTTATTATTCGCGCACTGCGCGACTACTTCCGTGAGGATATCGGTGAAATATTAATTGATAGTCCGGAGGTTTATAAAACCGCTGAAGATTTTGTTAAACAGGTTATGCCGAACAGCCAGCGAAAGTTAAAGCTGTATCAGGATGATATTCCGATGTTCAATCGTTACCAGATTGAAGGTCAGATTGAATCCGCATTCCAGCGCGAAGTGACCCTGCCTTCTGGCGGTTCCATTGTGGTTGATTTAACCGAAGCCTTAATTTCAATTGATATCAACTCTGCCCGTGCAACCAAGGGCGGCGACATTGAAGAAACTGCAACCAACACCAATCTTGAAGCTGCAGATGAAATTGCTCGCCAGTTACGGCTACGTGATTTAGGTGGCTTAGTGGTTATTGATTTCATCGACATGATGGCCAATAAAAATCAGCGAGCGGTAGAAAACCGTTTACGCGATGCTTTAAAAATGGATCGTGCACGAGTGCAGATTGGTCGTATTTCGCGCTTTGGTTTACTGGAGATGTCGCGTCAGCGATTACGTCCATCGTTGGGTGAAGCCACTCAGAAAGTCTGCCCACAATGTAATGGTTATGGCACGATTCGTAATATTGAATCACTGTCATTATCTTTATTGCGTATTGCAGAAGAGGAATCACTGAAAGAGCATACCGGTCGGGTGATTATTCAGGTGCCGGTAGAAGTGGCAACCTATATCTTTAATGAAAAACGTAAAGATTTAATTGAAATAGAAAATCGCACCGGCGTAGAAATTTCATTCATTGCAGACAAAAACATGCTGCTTCCGCACTATGAAGTGAGTCGTTTACGTAACTCTGAAACCGCCACTGTTGAAGGTAAGGTCTCTTACCAGTTAGCCAGTGATAACGAAGAAGTTTATGTGCCGGATCGTGATAAAGCGAATGCAGTAGAGGGTGAAAAAGCGGCGGTTCAGTCGGTAACCCCTGCGCAACCTGCGCCGGTTGTTGAGAAAAAAGTTGATAAGCCAGAGGGCTTAATTGCGAAAACCCTGAAAGTTCTGTTTGGTGGTGATGAGCCTAAGGATAAACCTGAAAAGTCTGCACAGGGCAAACAGCAGGGAAGTCGCAATCGCAATAATGATCGTAATCGCAATAACCGCAGTCGTCGTGGTGGTCGTGATGCTAATCGTAATGAAGGGCGTAGTGACAACCGCAGCGAAAATAAAGGCCGCACCCAAAAGCCGGTCAATAAACAACAGCAGCCAAAACAGCAACGTCAGCAGAATAAAAATCAAAATCAGGACAATAGAAACAAACCTAAGCGTGATGATCAGCCGTCGGCAAAATCTGAGAATGAGTTAAAGAATCAGAATCCGGCAACGCAAAATGATGCGGCTAATAATGATCAGCAAGACGGACGAAATGAAGGTGCACGTCGTGGAAATCGCCGTGGTCGTGGACGTCGTCGCGGAAGTAATCGTAATGATGCCCCCCGCCAACAACAAGACGGAAAAAAGCAGGGTTCAGATAAGAATGTAGCGCAGGATGCTTCCCACAGCTCAGGGCAGGCTTCACGTCAAACCTCTGGTCAGGAAAGTAAAGCACCGGCTGAAAAGTCTCAGAACTTTCATAAACCAGAGCAGCGGCAAAATATTCAACAGACAAGTAAGCCTGAAGTAGCGCCGGCGAGTGTGTCTTCTGATAATCCAAAAAATGATTCAGCTGCACGAAAAGAGCCGGTGGCTGAGCGCAATAAACCCGATGTTAAACCCCAGGATACTAAACCAGCGGTTAAGCCATCAGAGGTTCAGTCTGAGAAGGCGGTAGCTGCCCCACAGAAACATGTGTCGCCGCAGCAAGACCGCAAACCTGTACAACAGCCGGTTTCGCCGCCACCTGTTGAACCAGGATCAGCAAATAGTCAGGCGGCTAAGCCAGTTGTGGCTAAACCCGTTGCAGCGGTTAAGGCTGAGAGTCAGCCACAGATTAAGCCTGAGCCTAAATTAGCTAAGCCTCAACAACCTGAAACATCATCGCAAACGGCACCTGCTGCCAGGCAGTCGTCTGGTTCAGCATCTGCATCTAAACCATGGGAGTTCCAGGGGCAATCTGCTGCGTCATCCAAACCAGCAGCGACAAAGTCAACTGAGTCTAAACCGGTAGCTCAAAAGCCTGCGACAAAGTCGGTGGAATCTAATTCTGATCAGGCAAAGCCTTCACAGCCGGTTAAAGCGTCGCCTGCAAATAGTAGCGATGCAAAGCCTGGTGCCTCGAAACCTGTCGATTCAAAACCAGCGGAAAAATCTGAGCGCAAGCCCTGGGAATTTTAACTAGAAATTTTAACTAGAAATTCAAACTAGAAATTCAAACCGATGCTTTAAATTCAGCTGGTCACTTACCTCATTTTTTAACGAGATAACTGACCAGCGCATTCTTCTGTTGAATTAGAGAGAGTGCCTGGTTTTAATGTCCAGCAGTAACCCTTTCGATGCATCCTCAATTAGGTCCAGCACATGTTCAAATCCCTGGTCACCACCATAGTAGGGATCGGGCACTTCGGTTTCAGAAAAATGCTCAGCAAAATTAAGAAACATAAAGAGATTGTCGGCCGAACCACCGGCAACAGTTTGCAGATCTGAAAAATTACTGTCGTCCATCGCCAGCACGTAATCAAATTTAGTAAAGTCACTGTTTTCAACCTTGCGGCCACGCAAAGTGCTTAAATTTATACCGCGTTTATTTGCGGCTGCCTGAGCGCGGTTATCCGGGGGAGAGCCAATGTGGTATGCATGAGTGCCGGCAGAATCAGTTTTGATTTTATCGCCGAGTCCTGCTTCTTCGACAATACGCTGGAAGTAACCTTCAGCAGTGGGGGATCTGCAAATGTTGCCCATGCAAACAAATAACACTTTAACCATTTTTTTGCTCCTGATTTTGTTGCAAAGCATTGTATAATAATCGCGGTAAAATACATTAACTATTACACGCCCATACGTACATAAAGAAACTATGCTGAAAATTTATAACACCTACACCAATAAAAAAGAAGAATTTAAACCGATAGAGCCTAATAAAGTACGTATGTATGTATGTGGTATGACTGTTTACGATCTGTGTCATTTAGGGCATGCGCGGGTGCTGGTAGTGTTTGATATGGTGACTCGTTATTTCAAATCTCAGGGTTACGATGTGAATTATGTGCGAAATGTAACGGATATTGATGACAAAATAATTGCCCGAGCCAATGAAAACGGCGAAGATTTTAACGATCTCACTAATCGCTTTATTGAGGCCATGCATGAAGATTCAGCGGCCTTAGGTGTGTTACCACCCGATGAAGAGCCACGGGCTACCGCATCGATGGATGATATTATTAAAATGATTGTCACCTTAGTTGAAAAAGGCTATGCCTATGCGGCAAGCAATGGTGATGTTTATTATGATGTCAGCAAGTTTGAAAATTATGGAAAATTATCCGGCAAAAAAACGGAAGATCTGCGCGCCGGTGAACGGGTTGCAGTGGATGAAAATAAAGATGATCCACTGGATTTCGTTTTGTGGAAAGCGGCAAAACCAGACGAGCCTTTCTGGGATTCACCCTGGGGTAAGGGTCGTCCGGGCTGGCATATAGAGTGCTCGGCGATGTCCAGATGCTGCCTGGGTAACACCTTTGATATCCACGGCGGCGGCCAGGATTTACAATTTCCCCATCACGAAAATGAAATTGCTCAGAGCGAGGCGGCCAACGGCGAAAAGTTTGTTAACCTGTGGATGCACAACGGCTTTGTCAGAATTGACGATGAAAAAATGTCCAAGTCACTGGGTAATTTTTTTACCATCCGGGAAATTTTAGAACGCTACCGTGCAGAAGACGTGCGCTACTTTATTTTAGCTAGCCATTATCGCAGCCCATTAAATTATGCGGATACCATGCTCGATAGTGCAAGTGCTGCATTAAGTCGTTTATACACCGCACTGCGCGATATTGAAATCACTGAAATGAATGATGATTCTAAAGAATATGTGCAACGTTTTGAAGCCGCGATGAATGAAGATTTTAATACCGCAGAAGCCATGCCGGTATTGTTCGATTTGGCCACTCAAATAAATAAATTAAAAGAATCAGACCGAGTTAAAGCATCCTCTTTGGCTGCTACGTTAAAATATCTGGGTGATATTCTGGGTTTGTTACAGGATGACCCACAGCATTATTTAAAAAGTGGCGGTAGCTCAGAGGGTTTGAGTGACGCTGCAATTGATACATTAATAGAACAACGCGCACAGGCGAAAGCCGATAAAAACTGGGATGAAGCTGATCGTTTACGTGAAGAGCTAAAAGCGCAGGGAATTGAACTGGAAGATAAGGGAGGAGAGACTAGCTGGCGTCGGGCCTGATATTGAGTATCCAGTCCGGGCTTTTTAAAAAGTTTGGGCTAGATGTTAATTCGCTTATTTAGAATATGGAACATATAAATAATAAAAATTCTCTGGGTGAAGGTTATTTACTCCACTGGTATGAAATAAAAAAAATATTAGGCCGTGGTGGCTTTGGTATTACTTATCTGGCGCATGATAATAATTTAAGTCGTGATGTTGCGATTAAAGAATTTATGCCGGAGGATTTTGCGAGTCGAGAATCTAACAATACGGTACACCCAAAGAACGCAGAACAGAGAGAGCTTTATGACTGGGGTTTGCAGCGCTTCGTTGATGAAGCCCGCACCCTGGCAAGATTTAATCACCCCAATATTGTACGCGTACTGAGTGTATTTGAAGAAAATAACACCGCCTACATGGTGATGGAGTATGCACAGGGAAAAGACCTGTCGAGTGTATATAAAAGCGCCCGTAAAGATGCTCAGGGCATGACGGAAGATGAGCTGCTGGATGTTTTTATACCCATTATGGATGGTCTGGCCCTGGTGCATAATGCGGGGTTTATACACCGGGATATCAAGCCCGCTAATATCTATATCTGCGATCATAACTCACCATTGTTGCTCGACTTTGGTTCTGCGCGTCAATCAATTAGCGGAAAAACCAAAGCCTTAACAAGCCTGGTAACCTATGGCTACGCACCGTTTGAACAATACAATGAGGGCGCTGGCAAACAGGGCCCGTGGACTGATATCTATTCTCTGGGTGCGAGTTTGTATACCGGTATTACGGGAAAGAAACCCGTCGATGCGATGGCGCGCGGCGGAAGTTTTCTTGATAAGGGCATAGACTGCTATGAGCCGGTTTCAATCATTGCCAAAGGTCTGTATTCAGATCACTTTCTACTGGCCGTCGACAGAGCGTTGATGTTTAAAGCTGAAGACAGGCCAGAAAATAGTTTGCAGTGTGCGGATATGCTGCTCGGTAAAATCCCAGCACCGCCATTGCCGGAAAATATGCTGGCAATTATGGATGATGATGCCACCATTGTACGCCCCAGAGTCAATACAGGGCACAACAGTGGTCAGAGTAAACCGCCTTTAACCGCAGGCACCCAAAGTGGTACGCAGGGAGGAACGCAGGGGCTGGTTGATTCGCAAGGGCGGCGCAACTCTGCCAGAACTGATAATCGCATCAATAAAAACACAGGTGATTCCCATACAAATGCCACAATGGCAGCACCCGCATCAAATAATGCCGTTAAGCTTTGGGTAGGGTTAATTGTTCTCGCCTTAATTGCACTCGGCTTGCTCATTAGCTTTGGTGGATTGTTGGATGAAGTAAAAGATACAAAGGACGCAGGCAATGATGTAGTACAGAAAATTCCATCTGAAACACCTGCTCGGAAAGTAACGCAGGGTAAAGTTGATCCGCAAAAAAACCAGATTTCGGGTTTGCTGGAATCTGCAAACCTGGCATTTGCAACCGGTGATTATACAAAACCCGCCGGTGAAAGTGCTTATGACTATTACCAAAAAATATTAAAGTTACAAAAAAATAATACAAAAGCTCGGCGCGGTATAAAAAGTATTGAGAAAGAGCTATTGAACCTGGCGGGAACCGCTTATTTTGAAAAACAATATGCACCTGCACGTGAATATTTGCAGCAGCTGAATAAGGTTAACCCGGATTCAAGCCGAGCAAAATCTTTATTGCAGCGAATAAATGCAGAGCAGAATCAGCAATCGAATATTAATGCATGGCTGAAAAAAGCGGAAAAAAACTTAAGCGATAATCGCTATACAAGCCCGAAAGATAGTAATGCCTATATGTTTTTTAATAAGGTGCTCGCGATTGAGCCAGAAAATAAACAGGCTCAAAATGGTATTAAAAAAATACAAAAATTTTATATCCAATTATTCGAGAAGCACCTTTCTAAACAGCAATTAAGTAAAGCCGAACGTGATCTTCGTATAATTAAAAAAATAGCAGTTGCGGATAGTGAAGTTAGCAGTATGCAAAAGCGGCTGAATTTAAAGCAGAAAAAATATGCGGCTAAAAAAAGTACAGGTCAGAAGAAGCAAAACACCAGGCAGGCTAAAAAATTAAATATTGAACAGGTGAGCCATAAACTTTCCCAGTTTAAATCGTCGATGCAAACGGGTAACAAAGACCTGTTAAATAAGATCAGTACTTATACGTCGGGTAGAGAGCGTTTTGTTAATCAGCTGCTGGTTAAGTATCAGAGTATAACCGTGAAAATTTCACGGTTGCAGTTAATTGGCAGTAAGAATATTGCAAAAGCCCATGTTGACTTAACGGAACTGATTGATGTTAACAGCGAAACGGTTAAGGCAGGGGCCTGGGGCAGCTTTGATATTACACTACGTTACAATAAAAATAATGAATTAAAAGTGATCTGGTAAGCTTTAGCTGGTGTTTTATTATTTTTGTGAGCCCCGTCACCCGGGGCGTAGTTGACGATTTGCGGTTGGTCGACTAGTATGGCGCGGTAAATGTGTGGCTGTCTGTTCAGTTTGATAAGAAACAGATTGAAGGGAAGCAGCGCAGGATATAAATCAACAGGATGATTAAAGTGATAAAAAAAATACTCCAAAAAGCCGTTGTGCTTTTTTTCTGTCATGCATTGGCATTTTCCCCCTTATTACAAGCCGCACAGCTTTCCTTACCGTCGGGTGATTTAACCCCACCGGAAATTACTCAACCCAAATACATTGATAAAGTCGACACCGGCAAATCACATAAAATTAGTGTGGTGGTTACCGATAATGTTGGTGTTAAACAAGTGATGTTGTTTTACCGGATGATTGGCACCGAACGTTATAAGCGTTTACAAATGCAAAACAAGGCCAAGACTAACCAGTACTACGCCGTTATTCACGCCAATAAAATAAAAAAGCCCGGCATTGAATATTATATTCAGGCCGTCGATAGCGCCGGTAACTCCCTGTTACACGGTTATGCTTTCTCACCCCTGAGCGTTAAAACCACCGGTGATAATGCACTTGCCGCGAATACGCAAAAAACAAAAGCCAGCACCGAAGAAGATGATGACAGTATCTTTACCAACAAATGGTTCTGGATTGGGCTGGGTGTACTGGTTGCCGGTGCCGCCGCGGGTGGTGGAGGCGGCGGAGGCGGCGGTGGCGAGCCAACGGATACCGGCTCAACGGTGGTGGTGTCAGCTCCGCTACCTTAAAGTGCTTTACGTGTTGATTATTTCTTTTACACAAGAAATAAACCTAAAGCTCATCACCCAGATCGATTAAAAAGTTTAGTTAATCTTTTTAATTTAAAAAATTAATTTAAAAATTAAGTTACAGGATGTTACGTATGTACTGTTTGCCGCTTTTTCTTAAAAAGTTCTCATCGTTAATTATCATCAGCTTACTCAGCTTAACGATGCTCGCCTGTGAATCGGGCAACTCCAATGTGGGCACCAACCCCACAGAAGGTAAAGGCGGCGTCTCACTGCCCCGCGAATTAAAAACCGCTTTACTAACGGGGGGCACACTCAATGCCTACATCATTGTCGACGGTGGCAACCGCCAGATAATGAGCATTAATGGCGACATCGCCGGCATTAACCTAAGCGGTTTAACCGAAGGCATGCACACCTTCATCATCGAATTTGAATATGTCGTCACCGCCAACCCCGACACACCCCTGATCTTAGCGCGTGTCTCCCAGGACCTGAATGTTGGCGTTGGCGATAACACCTTAAACATTGAAGAAGGTGACTACGACACCAGCCAGGATAATGATAATGATGGGCGCTCAAATATAAATGAACTGGCCGCGGGTGAAAATCCGTTTGCCGGTTACATCATCAGTAACATCAGTGGTAACACCACAGAAGATGAAGACATCGCGAGTTTCAATATGGTGTTAACTCGCCAGCCCGCCGCCGATGTCAACCTTGATGTGAGCAGCTCAAACACCGATGAAGGGGTGGTGGACCAGGCCAGCCTCACCTTCACCCCCGACGACTGGAATGAACCGCAAGCGGTTATCGTCACCGGTGTTGATGATGATGTGATTGATGGCAACATCAGTTACCGCATTATTTTATCGGCCATGACCTCCAACGATATTAATTACAATGACGAAGACCCCGCCGATATCAACGTCACCAATGTTGATAACGACAGCTCCGGTTTTAACATCAGCCCCATTAATCGCAGCACCACGGAAAATGGTGGCACCGCCAGTTTTACAGCACGTTTAAATACCGAGCCTGGCGAGGATGTTGTGATAAACCTCAGTAGCTCCAACACCAACGAAGGCACCATCGACACAGCGCAGCTCACGTTCACCTCCGTCAACTGGAGCACGCCGCAAACGGTCACCGTCACAGGGCAGGACGATACCGTACTCGATGGCAATCAAAGTTATAGCATTGATTTTACTGATGCAGTCTCCAGTGACACCAACTACAACAACCTGGTTGTAGACAGTGTCAGCGTTTTAAATTTAGATAATGAAGGTGAGCTGAGTGTTAGCATATCAACACAAGACAGCAGCATCAGTGAAACCAGTGGTATCGCGACCATTACCGCCACCATGAGCAATGCATCCAATCAGGATGTGATTGTTAATTTGAGCTATCGGGGCAGTGCCAGCAACGCCGACTACACCCCCGTGAACGCGATTACGATACCGGGCGACAGCCAGACAACCAGTGCATCCATCCAGATTGTTGCAACCCCGGACACCATCGATGAGATAAACGAAGAGATCATTGTAGACATTAGCTCGGTGACCAATGCACTGGCATCAAACGCGCCAAGTCCTGTTATTACGATTATGGATGATGATCAGTTGCCGGTGGTGACATTGGATATTGCTTCTTCAGCTACGCTTTCTGAGTCGGTGGGAAGTGTAAAATTAACGGCGAGTATTAATGCAGCGTCTTCACGCGACGTGGTTGTGAATTTAATTTATACCGGTACAGCAACAGCCGGTGAGGATTATACAAAAGTAGATAGTATTACCATTCCTGCTATGGCTCTATTTACACAGGTCGATTTTAACATTACGCAGGATACGATTGATGAGCCGCCTGAAGGCATCACAATTGAAGTTGACACGGTTACCAATGGTGTGGAAGTGGTAGCTCAGCTGAAAAGTATTAGTATTGAAGATGATGATGCCCCTTCCGCAATTAGTTTTACGACGGCCAGCCAAACGGTGGCGGAAACCGTAGCTGGTGTAACGGTCAGTGCATCACTGAACACGGTGAGTGGCTTTGATGTTAACGTCCCATACACAGTCGCCGGCAGTGCCGGGAGTACCGACCATAATTTGGCAGATGGGAGTATAAATATTCCTGCAGGGCAAACCTCCGACACCATTAACTTTACTGTTCAAAATGACACTTTAGTTGAGAGTGCGGAAGATCTTGTTATTACGTTGGGAACACCCGTTAATGCAACCCTGGGAACCACGAGTACTCATACGGTATCCATTACCGATAATGATTACTCTATTGGTGGCTCTGCTAGCGGAGTTGGCAGCCTTGGCCTGGTACTGCAAAATAATGCTGGAGACGATCTTGTGGTGAACGGCAATGGCGCATTCATCTTTGCGTCTGGTATAAATAATGGTGATACCTATGATGTGACAATAAAGTCACATCCAGCGGGAAGATCCTGTGCGTTTTCACCAGCTAATAGCTTGATTACAGATCCTAGCGGTACAGTTAATAATGCAAACATCAGCAGTATTAGTGTGGTTTGTTTTCTCACAAATACTCTCAGTGCTCTACCTCAATCTAATTCCGTCAAATTAAACTGGAATGTTAATGGCGAGCAGGTTTTTAATATTTACTACTCAACGCAGAAAGGATTTGACCCGCAAAACTATAGAAACTTCGATAACAGTGGAGTGATATCAAACATTACATCACAATTAGAAACAACAGCCCTGTCAAGAACCGTAACGGGGCTGGAAAATGGTCTGAAGTATTACTTTGTACTGGAATCAGTTTATTTTAATACGCTCATTTATTCGCAAGAAGTAAGTAGCCGTCCAGATGAGTGGAGATTTAATGGTAATGTAAGTGTCGTGGAGCTGTCTTCTGGGGGGACACGATACATCGGCGGGAATTTCACCAGTGTGGGTGTTTACACTGGAAAAGCTGCGCCGGTTGATATTACAACGGGTAAACTGACTACGGGGAGTTTTCCTGCTATAGAAGGCGGTGCTGTTTATGTTATAGAGTCTGATAATCAGGGTGGATGGTATCTAGGAGGTCGCTTTACAGTAGATGGTTCCCCCTTAAAAGGGCTTGTGCATATTTTGGCAGATGGATCTATTGACTCAAATATTCCCGATGTGGAAGGGACAGTTAATGCTTTAGTTGTTGATAATGGCATCATATATATAGGTGGGACTTTTAGATCTATAGGTGGGGCTCCCCGTGAAAATCTAGCAGCAATTGCTATAGATGGAACCCTTGTTGACTGGAGTCCGAGCGTTAATCAGAGAGTAAATACATTAGTCGTAAATGGTAATAGGCTCTATGTTGGAGGGTTGTTTTCAACAGTTGATGGTATTGCCCGTAGTAGGTTAGCTGAATTCTTTAGCCAGAACGCTGCAGTTAGTCAAAGGGGAGCATTATTGCTTGCGTGGAATCCAGTGATAAATGGAGAAGTTTATAGCATTGCAGTTATGGATAATACCCTGTATATGGGTGGAAGTTTTACATCGGTAATAGGAGTCGGGGGAACTGCGTCAGTTCCCCGTAACAGGTTAGCAGCTATTAGTACAGCTGATGGTAGTCTTGGTGCATGGAATCCAGATGCTAGTAATACTGTATACGAAATAGCAATTGATGGAACAACTGCCTATGTTGGAGGGGAGTTCGGATCTATAGGTGGAATAGCACGCAGTAAATTGGCCTCTATTAAATTAACAGATGGAACATTAAATACATGGGATCCTAAGCCTTCAAAATCTGTTTCAAAGATAAAAGTGTTAGGTAATGTTGTCTATGTTGGAGGGGTTTTTACCGATTTGAGGGCAGATACTAGTAAAAAGAACAAGTATGTTGCCGCTATAAGAACGGACGGAACTATCATTGACACTTGGCAGCCTAAGTCAGATAGTGCAGTTTTTGCAATAGGAGTCGATGGAAACACAGTATATTTAGGCGGTGCTTTTGATATTATTGGCGCCGCAACTCGAAACCGACTGGCATCAATAAACACAGACGGCACATTGAGTGACTGGAACCCGGATGCAAATGGCTCGATCTCTGCGATGGACATAAATAGTAGTACTCAAAAAGTCTACATTGGCGGTTATTTTTCAAATATATCCGGTTCAGTTCAAAGTGGTATTGCGGCGGTATCAACTGCACCCAGTGCTACACTTGATACCGCATTCAAGGCCGATATTAATTTTGTAGATTCACTGAAGCTTGATGATGCTACGGGTATTGTTTATGTCGGCGGTGCTTTTGGAAGCGTAAATGGCCAAACTCGTAATGGCCTGGTGGCATTTAATGCGGATGGCTCTATAGATACACGGCTTAATCTGAATCTTGAATCAAACGCGGCCTATTGGGTGAAGGATATCGCTATTGATAATGGTGTGGTTTATATCGGGGGGAATTTCTCGGGTATCACGAACAACACTCGAAATAACCTGGCAGCCTTTACCACCGCAGGTGCACTGGTACCGAACTGGGCCCCGAATGTCGATAATCATATCAATACACTGGATATTGATCAGGGCGTGTTATATGTGGGTGGCAACTTTACCGGTATCGATGGGACAGTGCGTAATCGCCTGGCATCAATAAACACAGCTGATGGAAGCCTAACCACCTGGAATCCAGATGCGGGTGTAGCTGGGGGAGTGAGTGCAATTATGGTTGATGCGAATACGAGTACTGTTTATGTTGGCGGTGGGTTTACGACAATTGGCGGCCAGGCACGAAGTGGTGTTGCTGCCATTGATAACCTTGGGAATGTATTAAGCAATTGGATACCAACGATCAGCGGGGGGGGCGTTAATGCAATCGCAGTTGATGTGCCCTTTAGAGCGGCCGTTTATATGGGCGGAGCATTTACCGGTGTAAATGATACCTCACGTAATTCTTTTGCGAGAACCGGTTTGGATGGTGCTTTAAAGTAACTAATTTATAGGTGGTATCCGGGAGAGGGAGGTCAATGCCAATAAGTTAAGCTGTAGCCTATTTACAACATGTGAAATTCAATAGTGTTAGCTCCCCTCTTTGAAAAAGAGGGGTTGGGGGAGATTTAGCTTTTGATTCTATGTTTTATGCTTTTCGAGCTACAGTCATTTAAAACTCTCCTCAATCCCTCTTTCGGTAAATAGGGTCCAGTAAACATTAAAAATGTAGAGCCGAGTACTATTTCTATGGCTTAAAGTTAAACAACGCGCAACAACTGCATTAATTTCAGCATATGAGGAAATAGGTATTAGATTACGAAAAATTGAATATGAAGCGGAACGTTGGTATGAGTATTTTGAATCAAATCCAACTGAAATACTGCGTTTATTTGGTGCGCCTGCTTCGTTTTCATATGGCGGATATTAATGAAACCAAAAACAGCACAAATTATATTTGTAGTATTAAATATATTGTCGCTATTTGCAGTAGCTTATGTTTTATATGATTATATCTGGATCAAAAGATCTATTACCGACAGAGTGGATGTAATTTATTTTGACTCCGGTATTTACTACTTCTTGTTAATGTCAGTCTTTTGGTGGATGTTTGCTATCCAATATGAAGGGCTAAGAAAAGCGGAATCAAAATTTTTAAAACATGCTAATCAGATTATAATCGTCTGGTTTATTTTTATGTTAATACTGGCAAATATCATCCCTGTTAATCTTAAAAATAAAATGCAAAGTGCAGGGTATGTGAAGTGTGTTGATGGCCGAGAAATATCACGAGTGTCTAAAGGGGAAAGTAGCTTTTATAAATTAGGTGGTTGTGAGTAAGAAATTAATGTAGATAATTAATGGAGTGACGAAAAATGCAATGTTTGTAATCTCCAGCTGTCACCGACCCCGTTTTTACACCCCGTTTTTTCAGGCCACGCGATCCCCACATTCTCTTTCAAAAAATCAAATGCCTGCTCGATAAATTTGTCAATATTGGGGCCATTCGGGACAGAGCATCATTGCTTCTAATATAGCTAAGGGCAGTTGTAAACAATGGAGGTCAGAAGTATCTGGCCCATTTATATATTACACATCACCCAATAAGTTCAAATTAATCTGTTAAAAAAATAGAGATTGTGATCTCTCTCTCAGTCGCATTAAAACATTGCATCCAGTACGATCGTGAGCCCGTATACAGTATAACGATATTGTTTATGGAGTATTAAATGCGTTTTATCTACCGGGTTATTATAGCCTTTCTTTTGACATTTCTATTTACCGCTTGTAGCTCTGCTATGCCTAAGCAGCATCAGGCTATTCAATGGCAGGATTTTACTGATAATTTATTTGAACAGGCTCAGCAACAAAATAAATTTGTGTTACTTGACCTGGAAGCCATCTGGTGTCATTGGTGTCATGTCATGGATGAGAGGACCTATCAAGATGACAGGGTAGTGAAATTATTACAGGCATCCTATATTAGCGTAAAAGTAGATCAGGATTCGCGCCCCGACCTGGCGAATCGATATAGAGAATTTGGCTGGCCAGCCACCATTATATTTGCACCCGACGGGACAGAAATTGTTAAACGCGCGGGTTATATTGCGCCGGATAATATGCTGGAATTATTACAGGCGGTGATTGATGATCCATCGCCTGAAGTAATAGAAAGTTTGACGCAACTCGGTAAATTTTCCAATGAATCATCTCTTTCAAAAAAATTAAAGCACTCGCTTAAATCTGCGCATTTAAAATCACAGGATAAAGTTTTGGGGGGGTTAACAACCTTTCAGAAATATATTGACCGGGACAGCGTTGAGTATGCTTTGCTGTTGGCTTCGCAGGGAAATAAAGATGAGCAGACGTGGGCTGAATTAACGCTCGATAATGCCAGGGCGTTAATTGATCCAGTGTGGGGAGGGGTGTATCAATACTCAACGCACGGAGATTGGCAGCATGCACATTTTGAAAAAATCATGTCATCCCAGGCGTCATATATGCGAATTTATGCACTGGCTTATGGGCAATTAAATAATGCAGATTATTTACAAAATGCAAAATACATATCCCAGTATGTCGATACTTTTTTAACTAGCCCTCAAGGGGCCTTTTATACCAGCCAGGATGCGGATGTAATTCAAGGCCAACATAGTGATGAATATTTTCAGTTAAATGATAAGCAGCGCCGAGAGCAGGGAATACCACGAATTGATAAGCATATTTATTCACGCGAAAATGGCTGGATGATAGAGTCACTGGCCACATTGTATGAAGTGAGTGGAGATATAAGTTATTTAGCGAAGGCCATACGGGCAGCGAACTGGATTAATGAAAATAGAAAATTATCAAACGGTGGCTATCAGCATGGGGATAATGATAAAGGCGGCCCTTACTTAGGGGATTCATTGGCAATGGCTCGCGCCAGCTTGCATTTATATCGTGTTACCGCAGAACGAAAATGGTTAACTGCAAGCCTGCAAACAGCGCTTTACATTCAAACTCAGTTTAAATCTCCATTGGCTGGTTATGCTTCGGCGAAAGTGCATTATGAAAAGGAGGGGAATCCGGTTAGAGCTGTGCCTCAAATTGATGAAAATATTTCTTTAGCTCGATTCACAAATTTATTATTTCATTACACGGGAAACCAACAGGTGATGCAAATAACTAAACATAGCATGAGATATTTGGCCACAGAAAAAATTGCTCTTGACAGGGTAACAGAGGCAGGGATTTTGCTTGCTGATTTTGAAGTTAATAACGACCCTGTGCATATCACAATATTGGCTAAGAAAAAAATACCTGGAGAAAATATAAAAAGTAAAAATAATGAAGCTGAAAATTTAAGTAATAATAATGATTCTGCTATGAAGTTATTCAATTCCGGGTTGCGGTATACCCGCTGGTATAAACGTATTGAGTGGTGGGATGAAAATGAGGGTGAGTTAATGAACAATAATATTAGTTATCCAGTATTAAAACAAAGTAGTGCTTTTGTTTGTAATAATGGGCGCTGTTCATTGCCGCTGTTTTCGGAAAAATCGATTGTGCAAATATTAAATGAGCGTTAATTAAAACTTTTTTCGAACATGTTACTGGTATTGAGTAAATTATAAATGCATATCATCTTCTAACTTAAACCTATGGTCTATTTTATAAAAAGTTTGATTTAAAAAATAGTGTAAAAATATGTATAGATTAATAGTGGTTTTTTTAGGGTTTTTAATTAATGGTTGTACGCCGCTAGAATTGCTTAATGCGACGGTAAGTCATGACGGTTACCAAAAAACTCTCAACCATGCTTATGGTGAAAGTCTTCGACAGACACTGGATATTTATATTCCAGAAACAATTATAAGTAATGGTGATGTCGTTGTTTTTTTCTACGGTGGACGATGGCAAGATGGCAGCAAGAAGGATTATGCCTTTGTTGCTGACGCTTACACATCAAAAGGCATTATTACGGTGATTGCTGATTATCGAATTTACCCCGGTGTAGATTGGCGCGATTTTATTCGTGATGGGGAAAAAGCTTATCAGTGGGTATTTAAAAACATAAACCAGTTTGGCGGTGATCCAAAGCGTATTTTTATAATGGGACACTCTGCCGGCGCACATATATCTGCAATGGTTGCGGTGAATGCAGTACAGATTGAAAATCAGGAAAATGAAAGTATAAATCAAAATCGCCCGTGCGGATTGATGGGATTGGCGGGGCCTTATGACTTTTTGCCGATATCGGATATAGATGTGAAGCGGGTTTTTGCATCGGCTGAAAATTTAGAAAATACACAACCCATAAACTTTGTTACGCAAGATACTCCGGCAATGTTGTTGATGCATGGACTCGCCGACACAACGGTCAAACCAGGGAATACAACAAGAATGGCGACGCGTGTAAAGTCTGTGAATGGGCGAGTGCAGGTTAAGTTATATGAAAAAGTGGATCACATCGATATATTAATTTCGCTATCCAGTACCTTTAGAGATTATAGCCCTGCACTCAATGACAGTGTGGATTTTATCCAGAACACCTTGTGTGAATAAAGTGTGTTTGTGTAAACAAGTGGTCTGTGTCATTGAATATGCAAGCTTACAATGAAGCGCTGTTGTTGATGTAAGCACTCTCTTGCTTATATTGTCGATATTGATTACAGATTTTCGTTCAAGCATTCAATGAGATAGATATTTATCTATGTCAAATTTTTAACTTGTTGTATTTATTATAATTATCATCAATTGGCGCTATCGTTGCTTATATCATTGTCTAAATTTCATGAACAGGGAACAAGGATAAAAAAATGCTTAAAAAGATTATAAAATGTTCAACCCTCTCTATAGCACTTGCGGGATCTCACGCCGGAGCGGCCAGCATCAGTTATTATCTGGATCAGTCAAATGAATTGCCTGAGGGTATCAATTACGCACAGGTCACCATTAGTGATGGCCTGTCTGGTGATATTGATTTTTCGGTAGAAGTGCTGTCATCGGCTTTTGATGTGTCTGCGGACGCGAATTTTGGCTTACAGGCTTTTGCTTTTAATTATGATAATGCATTAACCGTCGATGCAGCCAATATCGTTAATCTGGATCCTTCTTCCTGGACTATCTCTCAGGATGCCAATGCGGGTGGTGGCTTTGGTAAATTTGATTTTCAGGTCTCCGGTACGGGCAATGCGCGTACTGAGCTATTGGGTTTTAGCGTAAGTGGCGTTGCTGGTGATACAGTCAACTCCTATGCACTTGGCAGTACGCTGAACCCTGCTTCAGGTGAGTTTTTTGCGGCCCATATAGCTGGCTTCGATCTCACAAACGGCGTTACCAGTGCGCAATTTGCAGGTTCTACGCCGGTTCCTGTACCGGCAGCGCTGTGGTTATTTGGCTCGGGTTTAGTGGGGCTTGCTGGGCTTGCCCGTCGGCGTAAATAGTGTAGATCCAGTCGGGCTCCCCATGCCAGTAAGTTCATAGTATTAATTAAGTATTATCGGTTATTTCAAGTGAACCTCCCCCTTAGAAAAAGGGGGAATGAGGGGGATTTAAAAACATTCCGGATTGAATGCATGCACTAAGTATGTAAGTATAGTGCTTTAACTGAAATGATTTAAAATCCCCCGTCACACGGCAATCTAAATATAATGTCAGATTTGAAATTCAACAGATTAGAGCTTAACTTACTGGCATTTGGACTGATCTGAATCGGCCATTCTCAATATACCGCCCTCCGATCCCACTAAATTCATCACTAAGCTTGTGATTTAGCGTCAAAAACCCTATAATCGCGCGCCTGAGTCAACAGACTCGGTTTATTTACTCCTTGTTCTACTGGCACCCGTCTATATTGACTGGGTTGTGCAGAGGGCATTTAACCGTAAGGAGCACGCAATGCGTCATTACGAAATTGTGTTTCTGGTCCACCCTGACCAGAGCGAGCAGGTGCCTGCTATGATTGAACGCTATAAAGGCATTATCGAGTCTAACGGCGGTAAGGTTCACCGTTTAGAAGACTGGGGCCGTCGTCAGCTGGCTTATTCAATCAACAAAATTCACAAAGCCCACTATGTTCTGATGAATGTAGAATGCGGTAACGAAGAAATGGCTGAACTTGAGTCGGGTTTCCGTTTCAACGATGCGGTTCTGCGTAACATGGTTATCAAGTGCAAAGAAGCGATTACTGAGCAATCTCCTTTGATGAAAGAAGAAGAGAGCAAAAAGTCTGAGAAGCGTGAATCTAAGCCAGAATCAACTGAAACTGATGTAGAAGCTGCATCAGAAACTGCACCTGCAACAGAAGAAGCGGCTCCTGAAGCTGACGCTTCTGCTGAATAATTGAGAGGATATAAAAATGGCATATTTTCGTCGTAAAAAATTCTGTCGTTTCACTGCTGAAGGCATTACACAGTGTGACTACAAAGATCTGAACCTGCTGAAAAACTTCGTTGGCGAAACAGGTAAAATTGTTCCCGCTCGCATCACAGGTACTAAAGCTAAATATCAGCGTCAGGTAACTACTGCAATTAAGCGTGCGCGCTACCTTGCATTGCTGCCTTACACTGACCAGCACTAATTCAGGAGATTAAGTAATGGAAATTATTCTATTAGAAAAAGTTGATCGCCTGGGTAAGCTGGGTGATGTTGTAAATGTAAAGAATGGTTTTGCACGTAATTTTTTATTGCCTTTTGGAAAAGCAAAAATTGCTAACGAAGCTAATGTTAAAGAGCTGGAAGAGCGTCGCGCTGAATTAGAAGCGAAAGAAGCTGAAACACTGGCTGCTGCAACGGCACTGAAAACTAAACTGGATGAGTTGAGCATTAGCATCACTTCCAAGTCTGGTTCTGAAGGCAAGTTGTTTGGTTCTGTTGGCAACGCTGATATTGCTGAAGCAATTGTTGCTGCCGGTGTTGACGTTGAGAAAAAATCAGTTCGTTTACCCACTGGCCCTATTCGTAGTGCTGGCGAGTATGACATTGATCTGCATTTACACTCTGATGTTAACGCACAGATCAAACTGACAATTATTGGTGAAGAATAAGTTTTAAACTTATAATCATTATTGATTGTATACAACAGCCGGGCACTGCTCGGCTGTTGTTGTTTTGGAGATTAAAAAAAAATTGTGCTGAACGCGTTATTTTTCTTAACTTTAAATTTTATTTTTTGTTGAATCGATAGATAAAATAAACAAGACAGGGTTATTACCCTGGTTTATATTGTCGGGCAGTTACTCAGTTTTACAGCTAGCAAAATATATAACTGTAGCGAATCGATTAGTCCCTACAATCTCACCTATTAAACTGACACACATCATCACTATAAACCGTTTAGGTTTCATTAGTTGATTCCTGTCAAAGACGTATGGCTTACTGCATGTGTACTCTCTCATAAAAGTAAATATACAAAGTATATTGCTTTCTCTGAATCTAATGAGAGTTTCAAGATGAATAATGAGGGCCTGTTTTACGCCACGATAATGCCGGATAAAGACTGGTGGACGGAGCTCTGGCCTGATCCAGCCGGTGTATTACGCGCAGTTGGTATTGAGCCGGATATGCAGGTCGTGGATTTATGTTGTGGTGATGGTCATTTCACTCAACCCATGTGTGAACTGGTGCATCCGGGCAAAACCTGGGCGCTGGACCTGAATGCTGATTTATTGAACAAAGCGCAAAAAAGTTGTGCGGGCAATGAAAATTTTCAAACCATTCTGGGGGATGCCCGCGAGCTTAGCAATCAGCTGGATGAGCCGGTAGACTTTATTTTCATAGCCAATACTTTTCATGGGGTTCCAGATAAAACTGCCTTTTCTCAGTCAGTAAATCAGTCGCTGAAGGTCGGTGGCCGATTTGCAGTTATTAACTGGCATTATCGGCCACGGGAAGAAACGACTGTATTCGATCAACCTCGAGGGCCGGATACAGAGTTGCGTATGAAACCACAAGATGTGCAGGTACTGGTTGAGCCTGCAGGTTTTAAGCTGGACACGGTGATTGATGTCGGTCCGTATCATTATGCGGCGATTTTTTTAAAAGAGCATAAATGAAGATTTACACGGGGTTTATTTTTGTAAAGCACTGTCGGTAAATGAAGTGGAAAAAATTAATTTAGATATAATTTTAATACGCTCAAAATAATACCTGTTCGCATGCAACGAATAGTGTCATTCCTGTGTTTCATCTAACCGTGCAAAAGGGCTTAGCGGTTGAAGAAATCAGGAGTTATCCCCATGCATGGCTTCATACATGGCAAGATACTCAGTTTCCATAGAAGTGAATTCATCCTGTAGTTGAGCATGTGCCACATCTTTTTTAATAATGTCTTCTTCAAGCTTACTGATAGTGCTTTTTAAGTCGTCAATTTCACCAGTATTGGCTGGAGCTGCATCCGGACTAGTGTCAGCAGTTTCATCATCGTTACTGACAGCCTGTAGTTTTTCATTCTCTTCTTCAAGTATGGTTATGCAACTCATCATTTCTTTAGAAGTTCGGGCGAAATCACCAATGGTTTCTTTAAGTTTTTCTGCCTGTGAGGCATCTATTTCCAGTGATTCAATGGTATCAACTAATTGCTGAATTTTATTTTCCTGTTGTGTTACAACTTCTCGCATTTGTTCAACATCAATGACTGAATCACTGCCTTCTCCATCTGCTTCGTTGCTATCATCAGCAAATAATGCTTCATGTCGGGAGTCTATATTATCAACTTCTTCCTGCAGTCGGTTGTTTTCCATTTCCAGAACTTCCATGCACATTTTAGAATCACTTAATTGCCTTTCAATTTCCTGCATCTGTTCACGCAGAGTATTTAGTAATTCTGCATCAACATTTTCGGGCTCGGACCCTTCCAGGGCTTTTTTCATACTGCTTAATGCATTTTCCTGTTCGTAAATAATATCTTTTAGCTTGTTAACTTCACCATCAATTTTTTTGCCCTGAGTTTCTATATAGAAAACTTTATCCTTGCTTTCGGTAACGGTAACTGTATTGCTTATGGTTTCTATTGATGTAGTTTGTGTTTCTTCAATGGTTGAAAACTCCTCCAGTATTTTTTTCATGCCGTCGTAGATGCTATCCCAGAAATGTATCTCATGTTCGGTTTTTTCTGCCGCGGATTTTTCCATCAACAAAAATTGTTCGCGGGCAAGTAAGAGTTTGCTCTGGGCTTCATCGGGGGCTGGGGAGCTGTTTTCATCTTCGGTTTTTTCTAAACCCTGTTCAGCATCGACATTAATTTCTTCAGTTTCATTTTCAATGTTTTCCTGTTGTTTTGTTTTTGTGGCATTGCGCTGCATTGCCTGTTCCAGAAAATCAATATAACTATTTCCTAAATCAATGGCGTCGAGTTCATCTTCAGGAAATTTCTGAGGTGGTTCTACATCAGTTTCAACCGCTGCAGGTTTGCGTAAAAACATTATGCCGAGTGTGATGCTTAAACCCAGTAGTATAAGTAGCGCTTCAGCCGCAATGAGTACAATTATGAGGGGTATTTCCATGTGTTACTATTCGTTCGATTCTGTTGCGGTTTTGTTGTTGGATGGGTTACTTGATTTAAAATGGCGGTAAATTAAAAAGCCATTTAATCCAATAAAAATCAATATGACATTAAAGATACCGAAGTAGATTAATATTTTAGCTGTGTCATCTTTTTCTATCTCTGTTTCGCTAGCTTCAGGTACTATTTCAGGTTTTTCTTCAATGAGCAGGTCTTCTTCCAGTGGGGGCGTCTTTACAGGTTCTGGTTCTGGCTCGGGTTCGGTTGGCATGGTGTTTTTAAATGAGAAAATTTGTTGGCGCTGGAAAGTGCGTGATTTTGCGATAATGGCTGCGCCATAAATGCCGTCTGTTTCTGGTTTGAATCGTGTAATAAATTCTCCATTCTCATTTGCTGATTCTATGGGGAAGGTTTCAATAGTGTCATCAGGGTGTTCTATTTCTAATACTACCTCCATGTTTTTTAATAATTCCTGGTTAGCTTCGGTTTCCTCATTCTGGATAAACCATGATTTAATTATTATTTCCGGTTGATAGCTGTCTGCATTAAATTCAAATTGTGTGCGTAGTTTAATATCGGTAACAATGTAGGCGCGGTTGTCATCGTCGCTGAATAATATTTTCCACTCACCCTCAACAGGTTTTTTTATGGTAATCATGTCAAAGCTAGTGGATACAAACCACTTTATTTTTTCAGATTTAAATGTGGAGTTTATTCTGTTGCCAGTCGGTGGTTGTAAAAAAATCTGGCTGCTATCCGAGTCTTTATTAGCAATAATCGTTACTTCATTAATACTGGCATCTACAACGAATTTATTTTCATTTAAGGGCAACATATCCGGTTGCTTGGTCTGTTCAAATATTTTACTGAAGACTTTATGTAATGTCTCGTCGCTGGCGGCGAGTGCATACCTGCCATCGGTGGCCTCGGCGATTTCCTGTAACAGTTCCTGATCGGATGCCTCGGTGAAAGCAATGCTATAAATTTTTATGTTGTGCTCAATTAACTGGGGTAATAAATTCTCAAATATTTCTTCCCTTAGCAGTGCAGATTTTTCTTTATTACCCACATCCATCTGGCCGTCGGACATTAAAATAATAATCGGTTCACGGTTAAGCTGATCGCTCTCTTTTAAAAACTCAATGCCCTTTGAAATGGCGGAGTGAATATTTGTGTGTATGCCCTTGTGGGAAATTTTATTGGTAGCACGCAGTGCCAGTTTGAGTTGTTTATCGGTTTTCAACTGGGTGAGGTAGGTAATTGGCCAGGCCTGGCTACTAAAACTTACCACGCTTAGACGATCTTCAGTGTCCAGTAATGAAATAAATAATTTGGCAGCGGGTTTGCGAAGTTGCTTCGGGTCGGTTTGTTTCATACTGCCGGAGCTGTCCATGATAACCACCGCATCGAGAGGCTGCTTTTCTTCGCCTTTAACTTCCATGCTGGTCAGGCTCAACATCAGGTTCAGGATAATTAACGCGATGAGTGAGACTGAGTTATGAGTTTGTTTTTTAGTTATTTTATCTGGCACAGATAATGCCCACATTTTTTTGTTTTTGATTTACATAGGGGAGGGTAACTTAATGATTGTATAAGCTAATTCCCCTAAGTGCTTCATTTTATTGTAGTACACATATAAAAATAAACATGATTTGTGGGGGGAGGATGCGCGCAGTGCGAAGGTGGGTAAAGAAAGACCAGGGATTAAATGAAGTGGGTGTCTCCCTTCAATACGTCCCATATTTATGGGTGTATCGGGGAGACATTCAACCCATTGTTTTATTTACGACGGGTTTAGCTGACTCAACAGGGTTAATTTCAGCTTCTCCATCGACTCATCATCCAGCAGGGGATTGAGATTTTTATCGGTGATATAAAAGCTGTCGAGGGCCTTTTCGCCGGCAGTGGCAATTTTTGCATGGTGGATGTGGATTTCACATTCTGCAAATGCCTGAGCAATACTGGCCAGTAGTCCCGGGCGATCCCCTGTGATAATGGTAAGCACGGTGATGTCATTGCCCACTAGCTGGTCGAAACGTATTTTTGTATCCACTGAAAAGTTTTTCTGGGTGCGGCTGAGTACGTGACTGGGTGGACTGGTGGCCTCAATTTCATTGTTCGGATCCAGTCGTGACTCTAGCCGGTCGGTAATTTCAGCGATGCGGAACAGTTCGCTGGGGCTGCTGCCATCAGCTTCCAGTACTTTAAAGCTGCTAATGGCAAAATTGTCTTCGGTGAGGTTTATTTTTGCATCGGCAATATTCAGACTGAGCTGTTCCAGCGTTGAAACGATGGTGGAAAATGCCCTGTCATTACCTTCGTTGTAGATAAAAATTTCCGCCTCTTCACGCTGGTTAATGCGTGCGCTGATTTTTGGCATGCCCAGTTTGTTATCAAGGAGTATCTGACTGTGCCAGCTAATTTCATCCGGTGTGTGGTTAATGAAATAATCATCGGGAAAGGGGGTCCACAGTTCATTTAACTCTTCAGAAACCACGCCGTGTTTGGCCAGCATACGCGATGCGGAGGTGCGGGTTTCATGGGAGATAATTTCCCGTTTAATCGGATTGTCCAGACCGGTTTTTATGGCGGCGGCGGCTTTATGGTAAAGCTCAGATAGCAGGTTGTCTTTCCACGAATTCCACTGTTTTGGGTTGGTAGCACGGATGTCACACATCGTCAGCAGGTAGAGGCTGTCCAGATGCGCGAGGCTGCCCATTTCATTGGCAAAGGCGAAAATCACCTCAGGGTCGCTGATGTCCTTGCGTTGAGCCACCATCGACATTAACAGATGTTTCTTCACTAGCCAGCCGACGAATTCACTGTCTTCAGCGGAGCGACCGTGGTTCAGGCAAAATGCCTCAGCATCAATGGCACCTAAATCCGCATGGTTACCACCTCGTCCCTTGGCGATATCGTGAAACAGGCCGGCTAGATAAAGTAGCTCCGGATTTTCAAGGTGATGAAAAATACCACTGGCCAGCGGGTGTTCGTGGGCAAAGGCCGGCACCGATAAACGTCGCATATTACGCACGACGAATAAGGTGTGCTGGTCTACGGTATAGGCATGAAACAGGTCATATTGCATGCGCCCGACAATTTGCTCAAAGGCAGGAATGTAGGCTGCCAGAATGCCGTATCGATTCATGCGTCGCAGTTCGTGGGTGACCCCCCGGGTTTGAGTTATGATGTCGATAAACAGCTGTTTGGCAGTCTGCGAGGCGCGGAATTTGTCGTCGATCAGGTGACGGTGTTCTCGAATCATGCGAATGGTTTGTGCATGCACCCCACGTATTTCCGGGTGCAGTTCCATTATCAGAAAAATTTCCAGTAAAGAGCTGGGGTGTTCGATGAATACATTGTCATTGCGCGCAGCAATATAGTCGTTAATCACATGAAAGCGGCGGTTAATATCAACCGGCGCCTGTTGATCATCTGCGTATAAAATTTCCTGTCGAAACAGTTGCAACAACAACTCGTTTAAACGCTCGAGCTGGAGCACTGTGCGGTAGTACTTTTGCATAAACTGTTCAATGGCGAGGTTGTTCGCTCCATCCTCATAGCCGAAAGATTCAGCCAGCTGGCGCTGCAGATCAAATAGCATGCGATCTTCATGCTTGCCGGTGAGGAAATGTAAGTGAGTGCGAATTTTCCATAAATAGGTCTGGCATTCATTAAGCGTGGAAAGTTCGGTCTGGGAAATAAAGTTCTGGTCCACCAGTTCATGCAGAATTCGAGTACCGAAGTGACGCTTGGCCACCCAGCCGATCATTTGTAAATCCCGTAGCCCGCCGGGATTTTCCTTGATGTTGGGCTCAAGGTTGTAAGCGGTGTCGCCAAATTTACGGTGGCGCTGGGTTTGTTCATCGAGTTTGGCTTTGAAAAAGTCCTTGCTGCTCCAGATTTGCTCCGGTCCAGTGGCTTCAACCATGTGATTAAAGAGTGGCTCATCGCCGCTGAGCAGGCGCGATTCCATCAAGTTGGTTACCACAGTGATATCTTTGGTTGCTTCGTCAATGCATTCTTCGAGAGTACGCACACTATGGCCGATGTCCAGTTTACTGTCCCAGAGCAACATTAAAAAATGCTCAAGCTTTGCCTTGGTTTGCGGGCTTTCGGCTTCCTTTAAGAGCAGCATTAAATCAATATCGGAGGCGGGGTGGAGCTCACCACGACCATAGCCCCCCACCGCAATTAATGAGACGGGTTGGTCACAATCGACAAATTGCTGGTTAAAAACATGTATTAATACCTGATCAATAAACTGTGCCCGGCTGCTGACGATATCCAGTGTACTGGCGCCGTTCTCAAAGGCCTTTTTAATGGCCTGTTCGCCGCTTTGGATAGTTTCTTTTAACAGGCTGAGTAGTTGTTCAGGCCTGGTTGTTAACTGGCTGGCAAAGTCGTTTTCGTTAAAGATATTGATGGAATTAAGCTTAATATCGGGCATACGGGTCTCTATTATTGTTTGCCCCCCCTCTTTGAAAAAGAGGGAGTATATGTATTTTTATTGTTATCAGCTTGATAGTACTAAACATTAATTTTACGGGGAGATTTGACTCAGACTCAGGTTATGACTCAATAATAATCAGTAGTGTAATGAGCTGAAGCATTTCAAATTCCCCTTTATTCAAAGGAGGAAAGTTAAATGGTTTCTCCTTCACGCAACGTCAGCACTTCATAGCCGGTGGGTGTGACTAATATGGTGTGCTCCCATTGGGCCGAAAGGCTGTGGTCTTTGGTAACCACTGTCCAGTTATCTTTTAGAACCTTAACCTGGCGTTTGCCAACATTAATCATCGGTTCAATGGTGAATATCATTCCGGCTTCTATTGTGACGCCTGTGCCAGCTTTGCCATAGTGCATTACCTGTGGATCTTCATGAAAACCCTTGCCTATGCCGTGGCCACAATATTCCCGTACCACGGAAAAGCCCCGGGACTCCGCATATTTTTGAATTACTTCACCGATATCACCCAGGTGCGCCCCAGGTTTCACCAGTTTAATGGCTTCCACCATACTTTCCCGAGAAACAGTAGCTACCCGTTTGGCCTTAATATTGGGCTCCCCCACATGAAACATTTTACTGGTATCACCGTGATAGCCGTCTTTGATAACGGTAATGTCGATATTAATGCTGTCACCGTTTTTCAGCTTTTTTTCGCTGGGAATGCCGTGACATACCTGAAAGTTTAGTGAGGTGCAGATGGACTTTGGAAAACCATGGTAGTTAAGCGGGGCGGGGATGGCCTTTTGCTCGTTGACAATATGATCGTGGCAAATGCGGTCGAGTTCATTGGTAGTGATGCCGACTTTAACATGTGGCTCTATCATCTCCAGTACCTCGGCTGCCAGGCGACCGGCAACGCGCATTTTTTCAATTTCATCTGCTGTTTTTATTAATATGCTCATAGTCTGTATTGGTTCAGGTTTTCCATCTTGGAAAGTGATTAGGCCTGAATTATAGACGATTTTCAAGATTTCCTTAGATTTCTTGGACTTAGGTGTTTTATTTGTCTAAAAAATGCGGTTTTTATTGTGCCGAATAGGCGAATATGGTATAAATCCGCCGCGCTTATGCGCAAACAACTTTTTTTCGTTTAGAGCAATTGACTGGAAGTGTAAATTACACACTAATTTACACTTCCATTTAACTGATTTAAACATAATACGCACACATATCATCACCATGTAACTGGGTGCCTGAAGGTCATTAATTTGATGGTTCGGGTTGTTGCAGGGGATATGTGGAGGCCTAACCCTAACTGGAGTTAAATCATGGCTAAAGTAACTATGCGCCAAATGCTTGAAGCAGGCGTTCATTTCGGACATCAAACACGTTTCTGGAACCCTAAGATGGCAGAGTACATCTTTGGAGACCGCAATAAAATCCATATCATCAATCTGGAAAAAACCCTGCCAATGTTCAACGATGCGTTGAATGCGATCAGCAAAATTGCTGCGTCTAATGGCAAAATCCTTTTTGTAGGCACCAAGCGTGCAGCTCGCGGCGCTATCGCTGAAGAAGCCGCACGTTGTGGTATGCCTTTCGTTAACCACCGCTGGTTAGGTGGTATGCTGACTAACTTCAATACAGTACGTCAGTCTATTCGTCGTTTAAAAGAATTAGAAACCATGTCTACCGATGGTTCTTTTGACAAGATGATTAAGAAAGAAGCTTTAAACAAAACCCGTGAAATGGAAAAACTGGAAAAAACACTGGGTGGTATTAAAGACATGGGCGGTCTGCCTGATGCAGTTTTTGTTATCGATACAGGTAATGAAAAAATTGCTGTTCACGAATCCAAGGTTCTGGGTATTCCTGTTGTTGGTGTAGTTGATACTAACAACTCACCTGATGATGTAGATTACATCGTACCGGGTAACGATGATGCGATTCGCTCAATTAAGCTTTATATCGAAGCGGTTGCCGATGCAATTATCGAAGGTAAAGCGGCGTCATTAAATATTGGTGCAGCAGAAGCAGAAGATGAAGTTGCAGCTAAAAAGCCAGCTCCTAAGAAAAAAGCGGCCGTAAAGAAAAAGGCAGCCCCTAAGAAAAAAGCGGCACCTAAAGCTGAAGAAGCACCTGCTGAAGATGAATAATCCATTTGAGCAGGCACTTGTTGTCTGCTCAAATGCTTAAAAATTAAGACAGCGAATAATCGTGCGGGGACAATGCCCGCACTTACAAAATAAATATTTAATGAGGTGAATACTATGCAGATCACTGCTGCCATGGTTAAAGAACTACGTGAGCGCACCGGCTCCGGCATGATGGAATGTAAACGTGCACTGCAGGAAGTAGATGGCGATTTAGAAACGGCCATTGAAAATATGCGTAAATCAGGTCTTGCAAAAGCAGACAAAAAAGCAGGCCGTACCGCTGCCGAAGGTTTAGTTGCCATTGCATTAAGCGATGACAAAAAAGAAGCCGCTATTGTTGAAGTTAACTGTGAAACTGATTTTGTTTCTGGTGGAGATGAGTTTAAAGCTTTTACATCGGCTATTGCACAATGTGTATTAGCGAACTCACCAGCTGATGTTGATGCATTAAGTGCAATGACATTAGATGATGGCAAAACGATTGAAGAAACACGCCAGGGCATGGTTGCTAAAATTGGTGAAAATATTCAGGTACGTCGTTTTGAACGTAAGTCTACTGACGGTGCGTTTGGCTCATACAATCACGGCATTCGTATGGGTGTACTGGTTGAGCTTAGCAAAGATGATGACGAGCTAATTAAAGATATCGCAATGCATATTGCGGCAAGTAACCCGACCTGTGTTAATGAAGCAGAAGTGCCAGAAGAAATGCTCGCAAAAGAAAAAGATATTCTTGTTGCACAGGCAAAAGAAAGTGGTAAGCCCGATGAGATCATCGAAAAGATGATTGGCGGTCGTATTCGTAAGTACCTTGCAGAAATTACTTTACTCGGACAGGCGTTTGTTAAAGATCCAGATCAAACGGTTGAGCAATTACTGAAGTCAAAAGGTGCTGAAGTTAAGAGCTTTAACCGTTTTGAAGTTGGTGAAGGTATTGAGAAGAAAGTAGAAAATTTCGCAGACGAAGTAATGGCCCAGATAAGCGCAACCTAAAAAATAACGCATCAGCTCACCCCTGTGAGTCCACAGCTCTTCGTTGAAAAATGGACACATACATAATTTAGTATGATTATATTTTTCGCCTTGATCTGCGAACTCTCAGGGGCAATCTGATACGTTATTAAGATCTGGTTGTTTGTACACAGGGATGGACTTAAGGCCGGGAATTATTTCCCGGTTTTTTGTGTGTAAAGTTTGTTGAACATTAATTGCATTCATTATCTGTAGGAGTGATCATTAGGTCGCGTTTAACTGTATAGTAATCATAAACAATTGGACATAATAACAATGAGTAATTCAAAACCAGTTTATAAGCGTGTTTTATTAAAGTTAAGCGGTGAAGCTTTACAGGGTTCACAGGAATCCGGTATCGACCCTGATACTATCGGGCGTGTCGCAAAAGAAATAAAACAGGTTGTAGATTTAGGGGTGGAAGTTGGTGTTGTTATTGGTGCGGGTAATATTTTCCGCGGTGCCGGTTTAGCCAAGGCGGGAATGGATCGTGTTACTGGTGACCATATGGGGATGCTGGCAACGGTTATGAATTGCCTGGCTTTGCAGGATGCGATTGAACGTGAAGGCCCTAGTTGCCGGGTGATGTCGGCACTAAGCATTCACCAGGTGTGTGAAGATTATGTGCGACGCCGTGCAATACGTCATCTTGAGAAAGGTCGTGTGGTAATTTTTGGTGCGGGTACCGGGAATCCATTTTTTACAACGGATAGCGCCGGAGCATTACGCGCAATTGAAATTGAAGCGGACGCATTAATGAAGGCCACAAAAGTTGATGGTGTTTATGATTCCGATCCCGTAAAAAACCCGGATGCGAAACGTTACGAGACACTTACCTATGATGAAGTGCTTCGGAAGAATTTAGCCGTAATGGATGCCACCGCAATTGTTTTATGTAAAGAACAAAACATGCCGCTGCGAATTTTTAATTTAAATGTAGCCGGTGATCTGGTTCGCACCATGACAGATAAGTCAATTGGTACTTCTGTAGTACCTGCTTAAAAGTTTATGAATAGTTTGGGAGAAAAATTATGATTGATGAAATAACCCAGGATGCTCAAACCCGCATGAGCAAAAGCGTGGATTCCCTGAGAACCGAACTGACAAAAATTCGCACAGGCCGTGCACATCCCAGCCTGTTAGATCAGGTGATGGTTGATTATTACGGCAGCATGACACCGATTAAGCAGGTGGCCAATGTGGTAGCAGAGGATTCAAGAACACTTGCGGTAACACCCTGGGAAAAGCCCATGGTTGGTGCAATTGAAAAAGCCATTATGACTGCAAATTTAGGCTTAAATCCGGCATCACAAGGAACGGTTATTCGTGTGCCTATGCCGATGCTAACAGAAGAGCGTCGTCGTGATTTAGTGAAAGTCGTTAAAGGCGAAGGTGAGGCAGGAAAGGTTGCGGTTAGAAATATCCGCAGAGATGCTAATAGCGATTTTAAAGATTTATTAAAAGAAAAAGAAATTTCAGAAGATGAAGCTCGTAATGCAGAAGAGGCTATTCAGAAACTGACAGACAAGTTTGTTGCAGAAATTGATAAATTGCTGGAAGCTAAAGAAAAGGAAATGATGGAAATTTAGTTTTAACTTATCGAGTCTTTTTAAATTAAGATTAGCTGTTATCGGCGTTAGAATTCTAACGCTTAAATATTTAATAATGACACGATACTTGTAACTAGATGTAAAAATAATGACAATCACTTCTATTAGTAACACAGAGCTGGATGACAGCGACCGGCCAAAACATATCGTTGTGGTTATGGATGGTAATGGCCGGTGGGCCAAGAAACGTTTACTGCCTAGAACTGCGGGACATCATGCAGGTGTTAAATCTACACGCAAAATTGTTGAAGAGTGCATTAAACAAAAAATTCAGGCGTTAACATTGTTTGCTTTTAGTAGTGAAAACTGGAAACGTCCTGAACAGGAAGTCAGTAGTTTAATGGAACTATTTGTGTCAACGTTGCAGTCTGAAGTCGAATCCTTGCACAAGCAAAATGTGCGTGTCCGGTTTATTGGCGAGTGCACTGCATTCTCTGAAAAATTACAGAAAAAAATCATTGAAGCAAAAGAGTTAACCAGAAATAATAGCGGCTTACAGCTGAGTATTGCAGTTAATTATGGTGGACGCTGGGACATTGCAGAAGCCTGTAAAACTATCGTCAGTAAAATTCAATTAGGTGAGCTGCAGGTGGATGATATTAATGCTGAATTGATTGATGAATATGTGTGCTTAAAACAGTTACCTGATCCAGATTTATTTATTCGTACCGGTGGAGAAATACGTATCAGTAATTTTTTAATCTGGCAGCTTGCATACACCGAACTATATTTTACCGATGTTTTGTGGCCTGATTTTAAATCAGAAGAATTTGAAATTGCTTTAAACTGGTATGCGGGGCGTCAAAGACGTTTTGGTAAAACCGGTGAGCAAATTGAACCAACTCAGACGCAGCAGGTTTAAAATTCAATGCTTAAACAGAGAGTGCTTACTGCTATCCCGCTGGCTGCCCTGGTAATCTGGGGAATTCTTACTCAGCCTGAAAATATTATATTCTATTCTTTGCTTGTGATTATGCTTATTTCTGGCTGGGAATGGGCCAGATTAAGTGGTGTGAATAATACTGCCGTACGTGCACTTTACGCAGTAGCTATTACCGGCGGAGCTTATTTCGCGCAACAATTTATTTTTAGTTATCCGCAGTGGATAAATACGTTTTTATCGCTCGTTGTTTTAGGCTGGCTGGTGGCAATTTATCACATGTTTAGTCAGGGGCCACAGCCTGCGAACCAGTCATTGTCAGTCGTTAAATTATTCGTTGGCATGGTAGCGTTAATAGCGCCGGTTGTTGCTTTAATGTTAGTGCGTACTGAAAGTGCACAGTGGTTGTTCTATTGTTTGAGTATTGTCTGGATTGCAGATATTGGTGCTTATTTTTCAGGTAAGCGTTTTGGTAAAAATAAACTTGCACCGAAATTAAGTCCGGGTAAAACCAGGGAAGGTATGTATGGCGCAGTGTTTGCCACAGCCGTATATGCTTTTATGGCGGGTTTGTTTTTTGATTTACAAATAATTGAAATTTTATTGCTATTAATTATTAGCGCACTGGCTACGATTATTTCAGTGGCGGGTGATTTATTTGTCAGTCTGCTTAAGCGCGAAAAAGATTTAAAAGATACCGGAAATATTTTACCCGGTCATGGTGGTATTTTAGATCGCATTGACAGTGTTTTAACATCTGCTCCTTTGTTGGCCCTGTTATTAAACCTGGTGATTTTTAATGCTTAATCAGGGTGTTTGCATATTGGGTTCCACCGGAACCATTGGTGTTAATACACTGGATGTTATCAGGCGCCATGCTGATAAATATAAAGTGATTGCATTAACTGCAAATCAAGCTGATGAAAAATTATTTCAACAGTGCATTGAGTTTAACCCACAATATGCAGTTCTGGTTGATGCTGATGCAGCACAACGATTAGAGTTAAAGATTAGAGACACTGATTTATATACACAGGTGTTATGTGGTGCAGATGCATTGCAAAAAGTGGCAAGTCTTGAAGATGTTAATCAGGTGATGGCAGCCATCGTTGGTGCTGCGGGTTTATTGCCAACCTTGGCAGCTGCTCGTGCAGGTAAGCGCATTTTATTAGCTAATAAAGAAGCACTGGTGATGTCCGGTGATATATTTATAAATGAAGTAAAGCAACATAATGCTGAGCTGTTACCAATAGATTCAGAGCATAATGCAATTTTTCAATGTATGCCCGGGCAATTTGAAACTGGCTTACAGCGGGCCGGTGTAAATAAAATATTATTAACCGCCAGTGGTGGGCCATTTAGAAACAAAAATATTGATACTTTGCATAATGTAACACCCGAGGAGGCGATTGCTCATCCTAACTGGGAAATGGGAAAAAAAATCTCGGTAGATTCGGCCACAATGATGAATAAAGGACTGGAAGTTATTGAAGCTTGCTGGTTATTTAATACACAGCCTTCAATGATTCAGGTAGTACTGCACCCGCAAAGCATTATTCATTCAATGGTGAGTTACACAGACGGCTCAGTGCTGGCACAAATGGGTAATCCTGATATGCGCACCCCCATTGCCCATGCAATGGCGTGGCCACAAAGAATGCTCTCTGGCGTTGAACCTTTGGATATTTTTGAGGTCGCAAAGCTAGAGTTTGAAAAACCTGACTTTAAACGCTTTCCCTGTTTAGCTATGGCCTATGAAGCACTTAATGAAGGTGGCACAGCGACCACTATTTTAAATGCGGCAAATGAGATTGCTGTAGATGCATTTTTAAATAAACAGTTAAGTTTTACTAATATATCGAAGGTAATAGAAAAAACGTTGGAACATACAGCAAAAGTTACGGCAGATAATTTGCAAATAATATTAGAGGCCGATTCAGATGCGCGTCAGGTATCCACTGAGTGGGTAAAGCAACTGGAGTTTAAACAATGAGCGGCGGCATTTTACATAATTTATTATTCTTTATTCTGGCGATCGGTATTCTGGTTGCATTTCATGAGTTTGGTCACTACTGGGTTGCGCGTTTACTTAAAGTAAAAGTGCTGCGCTTTTCTATCGGTTTTGGTAAACCATTATTTACCTGGAAAAAACAAAAAGGCGAAGACCTGATTGAGTTTGTCGTTGCAGCTATTCCATTGGGTGGCTACGTTAAAATGCTTGATGAAAGGGAAGGTGAAGTTGATGAGTCAATTCGTCACCGGGCTTTTAATACACAGCCGGTTGCAAACAGATTTGCAATAGTTGCTGCAGGTCCGATTTTTAATTTTATTCTAGCGGCTATTTTCTATTTTATTTTCTTTATTAACGGTGAAGACGGAATAAGGCCTGTTATTGCTGCCCCGATTGTTGAGTCGGCTGCCGCTCAGGCTGGATTTGCAGATGGCGATGAAATTCTTGCTTTGGGAAATACCGAAGTTAAAACCTGGCAGTCATTCAGGATTGCGCTAATTGATCAGGGGATAGACGGGGGTACGATACCGATAAAAGTTAAAACGGCCAGTTTATCTATAAAAGTGCGTCATATTTCTATTGGTGATTTACATATTTTAAATGAAAAAGAAGATGTTACTCAGTTGCTCGGTTTCAAACTCTGGAAGCCTGAAATACCGCCGCAGATTGGTGGCATTACCCCCGACAGTGCTTCAGCTATTGCCGGTTTAAAAGCCAGGGATCTAATTCTTTCTATAGATGCTCAGCCCATAAATAACTGGCAAGCCCTAGTTGAAATTGTGCAGAAAAGTGCAGGTAAATCCCTGAATTTTATTGTGCTACGAGATGGAGAACAACAGTTATTAAAGCTGACACCAAAAGAAAAAAAGCTCGGTGATAAATTAGTCGGGTTTATGGGGGCTTATCCGGAAGTTCCTGAATCCTTAATCAATAAAACAAAAACTAGAATCGAATATGGGCCTGTTGATGCAGCAGTACGTGCAGTAAAAGAAACCTGGGTGTTTTCGGCCTTAACATTAAAAGTGTTAGGTAAAATGCTACTAGGTGAGGCTGCGCTTGAAAATATTTCAGGTCCTATTACGATCGCGCAGTATGCTGGTATTACTGCCAGTATTGGAATACTTACGTATATAAAGTTTTTAGCAATGATTTCTGTTAGCCTGGGGGTTTTAAATTTACTGCCAGTACCCATGCTCGATGGAGGGCATTTGTTGTATTATCTGATTGAAATTGCTAAAGGCTCACCGGTTTCGCAAAAATTTGAAGAACTAGGGCAGAGACTGGGGCTGGCATTATTGTTTTTATTAATGAGTCTGGCTATATTTAACGATATTCAACGTCTTGTTAATTAAGCGTTGTTTTTTAGAACATATTTATTTGGCGAAATTGTGCGCAGCTTACTACTTTTAATTTTTACCTTATTGTTTCAACATAATTTATATGCGGATAATAGTTTTGTTGTGGATGACATACGTCTGGAAGGTCTTGAGCGAATACCTGATGGAACGTTACTAAATTATTTACCGCTTAAGGTAGGCGACCCTTTCGAGATTTCCGAGTCAGGTTACGTGATTCAGGAGCTATATAACACCGGTTTTTTTAAAGATGTTAAACTTTTAAGAGATGCAAATACTTTAGTTATCAGGGTTCTTGAACGACCTGCTATTTCAACTATTACCTGGACGGGTAATAGCGATATTGAAGATGAACAGTTAGAGGAAATACTGACTGATATAGGTATTGTAAAAGGCAGGGTGTTTAATCCCTCGGCACTGGATAAAATAGAACAGGGATTAAAACAGCAGGCTTATTTTAGTCGTGGTAAGTATGCAGTGCGTATTAAAACATCGGTTAAAGAGCTAGAGAGAAACCGAGTTGATATTGATATTGAAATATCTGAGGGTGTAATTGCTAAAATTAAACAGGTAAATATTGTAGGTAACAGCGTATTTGATGACGATACACTGCTATCTGAAATGTTGCTTGGTTTGCCCGGTACCTGGGACTTTTTTTCGAGCAAAGATGAGTACGCGAAACCAAAACTTGCTGCTGACGAAGAAACGTTGAAGTCATATTATCAGGACAGAGGTTATGCTCGATTTTCTGTTGCCTCTACACAGGTAACTATTACGCCCGATAAAAAAGATATATACATAACCATAAATGTGGCAGAAGGCGATAAGTATAAAATTAAAAAAGTAACCATTGCCGGTGATCTTAAACTGGAAGAACAAGAGTTAAGACGGTTGATCCTTGTTGAAAATGGTGATGTGTTTTCAAGAAACAAAATGATTCAGGGAAAAGATTTTATGCAGCGCAGGCTGGGAGATGAAGGCTATTCATTCGCTAAAGTTAAAGTTGTTCCGATCATTAATGATGAATCTTTAGATGTAGAATTAAGCTATTTTGTAAACCCCGGAAAAAAAGTATATGTAAGACGTATTAATTTCAGCGGTAATTATAAAACCAATGATAATGTGCTGCGCCGTGAAATGCGTTTAATGGAAGGTGGTGAGCTCTCTAATAGTAAACTTAATCGCTCTAAAATTAGACTGCAGCGCCTGGCGTATATAGAAGCGGTTAATGTAAGTAAAGATCCGGTGCCGGGTACAGAAGATCTGGTGGATATAAATATTGAAGTCACTGAGCGGCTGGCGGGAAGTTTTAATATTGGTGCAGGTTTTTCTCAAAGCCAGGGTTTTGTTTTTAATTTAGGTACTACACTGGACAATCTAAATGGTACTGGTGAAAAGCTGGCTCTTAATCTTAACCGAGATGCAACGGGTGAAGCTTATAGTATTTCCTATACTGATCCGTATCACACGATTGATGGAGTGAGTCGTACACTCGGTTTATCTTATAGAAAGCGTGACACTGAGTCGCAAAATATTGTTAATTATTTAGAAAATAATTACGGGGCTAATATTGCTTATGGTATTCCATTAACGGAATACAACCGGGTCAGGTTTGGTGTTGGTTATGAGGTAACTGAAATCATTCGTGGAACAGATACAGTTTCCGGTGATGTGCTAGACTTTATTGAAGAAAATGGTGATGGTGCCATTGATATTAATGGTGATTTTCTGCAGGCAACCGTTAAATCATTTACCATGCTAGCAAGCTTTACCCATGATACTCGAAACAGAACCGTATTTGCGACCAGCGGTAACAGCCAATCAGTGTTGCTTGATTTAACTACACCAGGTAGCGATTTAGAGTATTATAAAGTCACTTATCGAAATAAATTTTATTTTCCGGTAAGTGAAAGCGTTACAACATTAATAAGAACAGATCTGGCATATGGTTCTGCATACGGAAATAATAGTTTGTATCCGTTTTATGAAAGGTTCTTCGCCGGTGGTTTAAGAACCGTTCGTGGCTACGATTCGAACTCTCTTGGGCCGAGAAATTCAGGTGTTGATACTGATGGTAATCTGATTGCTGTTGCACCCATTGGTGGTAATATTAGAACGGTTGGTAGCGCAGAGTTAATATTTCCTGTGCCATTTATAGAGAAGCCGCCGAGTTCAGTACGCCTAAGTGTATTTTATGATATAGGTAACGTGTTCTTGCAGGAAGATGTTTTAGCGAATAACTACAGGGGTGGTTTTCAGGCGAATGAGTTAAGAAGTTCTTACGGGGTTTCTTTTATCTGGTTAGCGCCGATTGGACCATTAAAATTTAGTTATGCGCAAACAATTAATGATCAGCCTGGTGATGATAAGCAGGCATTTCAATTTAGTATAGGTTCATTCTTTTAGGAGATTTTTAGATGAAAAAAATTATATCAATATTGTTTTTATTGGGGATTTTAGTTGCACCAGTTTCTGCCTTTGCGCTTAAAATTGGCTATGTAAATGAAAATATTTCATTTAATGAATATGCCAAAGCTAAAGGCGTAGAAAAAATTATGGAAGAAAAGTTCAAGGGGCCTAAAGATGATCTCGATAAAGAGGTTGTTGAAATAAAGGCGCTCGAAAAAGAGATTAAAACCAATGAGCTTTTAATGACAGAGAGTAAATTAAAGGCATCAAAAGAAAAATTAAATAAAATGATTATGGAGTATCGTCAAAGAGGGATGGCTCTGGAAAATGAATTTAAGGAAATGCTTAATGTTCAGAGAAATGATTTCAGAAAAATTATGGTTGAAGTTATAAAAAAATATGCAGCAGATAAGAAATACGATCTAATTTTAAATGACGGTGTTATGTTTGCTAAGGATACTGTTAATATTACTGATGAGATCTCAACGTTGGTTATTAAAAAAACTAAATAATCGCTACATAAATTGAACTTAATGAAAAGATGGGATTAGCAAATGTTATGTTGATGCTATACTAATATTCTGTGATAGTAATCTATAAAACATTTATAAAATAAATGAATTCGGTATCCTGAAAAGAGACAAATTCAATAAAGGTGAAGGTGTTATTTTGAACACAATGAATATTGGTGAAATTAAAAAGTTGTTGGCGCATCGCTATCCTTTTTTACTGGTAGATCGAGTGCTTGATTATGAGGTGGGTAAAACCTTAACGGCAGTTAAAAATGTGACTATTAATGAACCATTCTTTCAGGGGCACTTTCCCGATTATCCAGTAATGCCAGGCGTACTTATTATGGAAGCTCTTGCACAGGCTACGGGTTTACTGGGCTTTAAAACCATGGATGAAAATCCGGAAGAAGATACTCTGTATTTATTCGTTGGAATAGATGGTGCGCGTTTTAAGCGTCAGGTTGTACCAGGCGATGTACTGACATTGCAGGTTGAACTTGTTAAAAAAATGCGCTCGATATGGAAGTTTGACTGTAAAGCACTGGTTGATGGTGAGTTGGCTGCCAGTGCAACGATTATGTGTGCAGCGACTGAAAAGCCTGAATAAGTATTTGGAATTTAACAAATTATAAGATTAATTTGAGCAAAACAATGATTCACCAAACTGCAATCATCGATGAAAAAGCCAAAATTGCTGACGATGTAAGTATTGGCCCGTACAGTGTTATTGGTGCCGGTGTTGAAATCGGTTCAGGCACCTGGATTGGTCCACATGTGGTCATTAGTGGGCCAACAAAAATAGGTAAAAATAATAAAATATTTCAGTTTGCATCTGTCGGTGAGGATCCACAGGATTTAAAATTTGCTGGTGAGGTAACTTGCCTTGAAATTGGTGATAATAATACTATCCGTGAAAATGTGACGATCTCACGAGGTACAGAGGATGGTGGTGCTATTACTCGCATAGGCGACCATAATTTATTAATGGCTTATGTGCATATTGCCCACGATTGCCTTATTGGAAATCATATAATTCTGGCCAACTCGGCATCCTGTGCGGGTCACGTTGAAGTGGGTGATCACGCTATACTCGGTGGCTTCACACTGGTGCATCAGTTTACTAAAATCGGTAGTCGGGCTTTCACCAGCATGGGTTCCATTATTAATCAGGATGTTCCTCCCTATGTCATTGTTGCCAGCAGTTATGGTAAAGCCTGTGGTATAAATAAAGTGGGTTTAAAGCGTAGCGGGTATAGTGATGAAGTTATACGTGCGATTGTAAATGCCTACAAACTTTTAATTCGATCTAAAAAACCCAGGGAAGAAGCAATGCAGGCCGCGGCGGAATTAATTGAAAATTATTCTGAAGTTAAATTGATGGCGGATTTTATTAATCAGTCTGAGCGCGGCATTATTCGGTAAAAGATTAACTGCAGTTTTTCTCCGCAAATGACAGCTCCTGCGCATTCATTTGCGGATAATATGCTTTTGCTTTTCACATCAACATTTCTAAAATCAACTCAGCCATATTTTCAGTACCACCGGTTTTCCCGAGTTTTTCACGCACGGCATTTAACTCAGTTAGCATTTTATGCCGGTATTGCTCATCATCAAGTATTAAATTGATTTCATCAGCAATGCTCTGAGGTTTTGCATCAAACTGTAAAAATTCTTTTACAACTTCTTTTTCTGCGACAATATTGACCAGCCCGATATGTTCTATTTTTACCAGCGGCTTTAAAATAAAATAGGAAAGGCTGGCGATTTTGTAAGTAATGCAATTGGGGATTCCCATGAGTGCAATTTCTAATGTGGCGGTGCCGGATGCGCTGATGATAGCATCGCAGCATTGCATGACATTATAGGGCAGATCTTTCACCAGCTTAATATTAAGGTGCTTATAGCCTTTCAGGTAACTGTCAAATAGCTCAGGTTCCAGGGTGCTGGCAACGGGCAATATAAACTGTAAACCGGGTTTGCTTTTGAGCAGGCAATCCGCTGCATTTAGCTGAATTGGCAGAATACGCTGGATTTCGCTTTTTCGGCTGCCGGGAAAGAGGCCGATAACGGTTTTATCCGGAATTAAATTATACTCAATAAAACAGAGGGCTTTATCTTTACTGGCTTTAGTTTTATCAACCAACGGATTACCCACGAAGCGTACGGGTACATTGGCATCTTTATAAAACTTTTCTTCGAAGGGTAAAATTACCGCCATCATATCAATGATTTTACCGATTTTATGCACCCGATGCTGACGCCAGGCCCAGACCTGCGGGCTAATATAAAACAGCACCTTTATCCCCAGCTCTTTTGCACTTTGTGCGAGTTTGAAATTAAATTCCTGGTAATCAACCAGCACTAATAAATCCGGTGGGTTCTGGCGTAACGATTCGCGTAATATGTTCAGGGCTTTCATTATCTGTCGGTATTTAAGTAGTACTTCCACGATGCCCATTACCGCAATGTCAGTGCAATCAACTAAAAGATCGGCGCCCGCATCGCGCAATTGTGCACCGCCCATGCCGTAGAATTCAAGTTCACTGTTACGCTTGTGTAGTGCTTTTATGATATGCGCTGCATGCATATCGCCGGAGGCTTCCCCCGCGCTGATCATAATTCGTTTCATGGTTTAGTTGTTTTGTATCCTGAGATATTCTTATCAAATCAAGTATTTTAGACAGGCTAAAATGGCCTAATGCTAAGCATACTTAATCAGGGTTTCCCCTTGCTCATTTAAATTCATATAGTAGTATTCGGTCTTTAAATTAGCATGGGATTCTACCGCAAATTATGATCGACGACATTGATATTGATTTAAAAAACTACCGTGCCGTTGCTGGTGTGGATGAAGCGGGCAGGGGGCCTTTGGTGGGCGCGGTGGTTGCGGCGGCGGTTGTTCTGGATAAAGAGCACCCCATTGCAGGCTTAAATGACTCGAAAAAACTCACCCCAAAAAAGCGTGAGCAACTGGCGCTGGAAATTAAAGAGCATGCCAGAGCCTGGGCAATTTCATCAGTAGGACCGGAGGTGATTGATGAGATTAATATATTGCAGGCGAGTTTACTGGCGATGAAACAGGCGGTTGAAAGCTTGTCGATTCAGGCTGATTTTGCGTTGATTGATGGCAATAAATTACCGGAATTAACCTGTGATGCTGCCGCGATTGTGAAGGGTGATGCAAGGGTTGCAGCGATAGCGGCAGCATCTATTCTGGCGAAAGTTGAGCGTGATCGGCAGATGGATGTGTTACATAATACGTTTCCCCAATATGAGTTTAATCGGCATAAGGGATATCCGACCAAGGTGCATTTCGCTCTGTTGGAAGAGTTCGGGCCCTGTGTTGAGCACCGCAAAAGTTTTGGGCCGGTGCGTCGATTACTGGAAGGGTAATCAAAAATAATGTGATCTAAAAGGCAAAAGACAACATCGCATAATGGAATATCGCCCTGATATCAGAAACCTTAAAGTATCATTAAAGACAAAAAACATCGTCTTTCCCGAATACCTTTGTCGTGAATCCAGTGACTTTATCAAGCTAAAATCTGGCTTGCTTTGATTGGTTATGGTTAGTGTTTGAAGGATAAAAAAATGATCTGTGTTTTAATTTAAGTCAATCGCCAACAGTGCGAATCCACTCAATTTCCCCTCCGAACAAAGCCGAAATCAATCCCGGATACCATAAAGACAGGGCCATTATAAGGCCTTGCATAACCATAAAAGTATCATTAAAACCCATATCTACATAATGCCATCAAATAGCAATGCAGCATAATGCATATGCAAGACTTATCTTTAAAATTCAATAAGATAGCGGTCAAAGCTAAAGTGACTAAACGAGCTGGGAAATGCCCAGACTTCACTCAGTGTGGCCTGAAAGCTGGTTAGCCTGAAAAGTGGTAATTTCTGCTCCACATTGGAGGGTTTTATAGCTTAAAGTGGGAAAACACCCCGGGTCCGACCGGTAAAAAATAAAAAACAGTGGTAAATCAAGATTAAGGATTGAGAGTCAGGGCAAACTGTCACATAATGCTTTTCGAAAAGTGCAAATAATAATAATCGTCACAATCCTTTTAAAACAATAAGTTACAGCAACTTATTAAAGTAGATTAAATATTCAATGAACCCCCGATTTATACACCTGCGTTTGCACACTGAATACTCATTGGTTGATGGTGTGGTGCGCATCAAGCCGCTGATGAAAACCCTGGCTGAGCAGAATACGCCGGCTATTGCTTTAACTGACCAGTCCAACCTGTTTGCAATGGTGAAGTTTTACCGGGCGGCGATGGCAGCGGGTATCAAACCGATTGTCGGTGTTGATATCTGGGTGCGTTCGGCGGTGGAAACAGAAAAGCCTTCGCGGATGGTTTTGTTGTGTCAGAACAATGAGGGCTATCTGAATATCACTCGCCTTATTTCCCGGGGCTACCTTGAAGGTCAACATGGGGGAATTCCCATGATCGAAGTGGACTGGCTGCGGGAAATGAATGCGGGCATTATTGTATTGTCCGGTGGTCGTGAAGGTGATGTGGGGCGGGCGCTTTTATCCGGCAATCACATTCTTGCCCAGGAGCTGTTGAAGGCCTGGCAGAATATTTTTCCGAATCGTTTTTATCTTGAATTACAACGCACCGGTCGTGAGGGAGAAGAAGAATATTTACATGCGGCGGTGAGTCTGGCAACAACCTCAAATACGCCTGTTGTTGCCACTAATGATGTACGCTTTTTAACACAGGGTGAATTTGACAGTCATGAAGTGCGGGTGTGTATTCATGACGGTCGAACCCTCGATGATCCGCGTCGCCAGAAATTATATAGCGATCAGCAGTACCTGCGCACCGAAGAAGAAATGTGCGAGCTGTTTGCAGATATTCCCGAGGCATTACAGAACTCAGTAGAGATTGCCCAACGTTGTAGTTTAGATGTGCGCCTCGGTGAAAGCTTTTTGCCAAACTTTCCGATACCGGAAGGTGACACAATCGAGTCGTACTTTATCCGGGTTTCCAAAGAGGGGCTGGAAAAACGATTAGACATATTAGTGCCGCTGGATTCTGAAAACGCAGCTGAGCGGCGCAAGCCTTATTACGAGCGACTGGATATTGAGCTGGAAGTGATCAATACCATGGGGTTCCCGGGCTACTTCTTAATCGTTGCGGATTTCATTCAATGGTCGAAAGATAATGAAATTCCCGTGGGGCCTGGGCGGGGTTCCGGTGCCGGTTCTCTGGTGGCCTATGCCCTACTCATTACCGATCTCGATCCACTGGAATACGATTTACTGTTTGAGCGATTTTTGAATCCGGAGCGGGTATCCCTGCCGGATTTTGACGTTGACTTCTGTATGGACGGCCGTGACCGGGTTATTGCTTATGTGGCAGAGACTTACGGTCGGGATGCGGTATCGCAGATTATTACCTATGGTTCGATGGCGGCGAAGGCGGTTATTCGCGATGTGGGCCGGGTGTCTGGTTTAGGTTATGGTTTTGTCGATCGTATCGCTAAGATGATTCCCTTTGAAATTGGCATGACCCTCACCAAAGCACTGGATGAATCGGAAGATTTAGCCAATGCCTATCGGGATGAAGCGGATGTCACCGACTTAATTAAAATGTGTCTGTCCCTTGAAGGTTGTGCCCGTAATGCGGGTAAACATGCCGGGGGCGTGGTGATTTCGCCTTCGGTACTCACAGACTTTACGCCACTTTACTGTGAACAGGGTGGCCACAGTATTGTCACCCAGTTTGATAAAGATGATGTGGAGGCCATCGGGCTGGTGAAGTTTGACTTTCTGGGTCTGCGTACCCTCACTATTATTGACTGGGCGGTGCGCAATATCAAAGCCCGCCATGCAGATCAGCAGAATCTGGATATTAATCGGGTGCCCCTGACTGATGACGCCGCATTTAACCTGTTAAGAGCAGCTGAAACTACCGCGGTATTCCAGCTCGAATCCAGCGGTATGAAAGATCTCATAAAACGCCTACAACCGGATAGTTTTGAAGACATTATTGCACTGGTGGCACTATTTCGCCCGGGGCCATTGCAGTCGGGTATGGTGGATAACTTTATTAACCGTAAGCACGGCCGTGAAGAAGTTTCTTATCCGGATGCCCAGTACCAGCATGAATCCCTCAAGCCTATTTTAGAGCCCACCTACGGCATTATCCTGTATCAGGAACAGGTTATGCAGATTGCTCAGGTACTCTCAGGTTATACCCTCGGTGGAGCGGATATGCTGCGCCGGGCCATGGGTAAAAAGAAGCCAGAAGTTATGGCTCAACAACGCGCCATTTTTGAAGGTGGTGCAAAAGAAAATGGTATCGATGGCGAGCTGGCGATAAAAATCTTTGATCTGGTGGAAAAATTCGCCGGCTATGGTTTCAATAAATCCCACTCTGCCGCCTATGCATTGTTGTCGTATCAAACGGCCTGGTTAAAGGCTCATTACCCTGCGGAATTTATGGCGGCCGTATTATCCGCAGATATGGATAATACAGATAAGGTCGTGATACTGATTGAAGACTGCCATCGCATGGAGCTCGACGTGTTAACGCCGAATATTAATCGTTCGATTATTAAATTTTCTGTGCCGCAAGAAAATCAGGTTTTATACGGACTGGGTGCAATAAAAGGTGTGGGTGAAGCCGCTCTCGAAGGTATTATAGAAGAGCGTAATGCCAATGGTGTGTACAAAGATTTATTCGATTTATGCCGGCGAGTTGATGGACGTAAAGTGAATAAGCGGGTTCTCGAGGCACTAATAAAAGCCGGCGCGCTGGAAGAGTTAGGTCCGAATCGCGCTAGTTTAATGGCGCGGTTACAGGATGCCATGCAGGGTGCCGAACAATATCAGAAAAATGCCAGCGTTGGCCAGGATGATTTATTCGGCAGTGCCACCGCCGAAGATAATATTGCTCCGATAAATGAAGCCACCCTTGAAGAGTGGGAAGAGGAAAAACGCCTGACCTTTGAAAAAGATACTCTGGGTTTGTATCTCACGGGTCATCCGATTGAGCGTTATGAAAAAGAATTAAAAAAATTCACCGATTGCACCCTCGGTGCGCTGGCGGACCAGAGTGATTTGGCCTCCGGTGCTGGCGGTGGTTACATGTCACAACGCAATGCAAAAAGTTATAAGCTGGCGGGGCTGATGATTGGCATGCGGGTGCGTCGGACTAAAACCGGTGGCAAAATAGTTTCTGCGGTGCTCGACGACAGAACGGCACGGGTAGAAGTACGTATGTTTGAAGAAAAGTTTGAGCAGTACAATTATTTATTAAATAAAGATAAATTAATTGTGGTGGAAGGCAAGGTTATTTATGATGACTATTTCGGCGGTTATCGAATAACTGCAGATGTGATTTACGATATAACCGAAGCGCGTCAGAAGTTTGCCCGTCGACTAGAAATTAATTTAAAAGATAATAATGGAGATCACAGCATTGTGCAGCAGCTCAATCAGGTGTTAAATCCGTTTCGTGAAGGTGCCTGCCCGGTGTGGATTAATTATTCTCGTAACGATGTTATTGCAAAATTATCTTTAAGTGATGACTGGTGTGTGCAGCCCAGTGATGAATTAATCAACCGTCTGGATAAACTGGCGGGTGATAATAATGTGGCGGTTATTTATTAGGTCTAATATATTTTTTTTAATAAGGGAATTGTAAAAAAATGAAAGCAGATATCAATACTGAATGCCCAACCACTGTAGTGAGCCTGGTGGCCATCCTTGGAAAATTGCTTGATCATTATGGGCTGGATAAATATGAAATTGCCAAACAGGTAGGTATAGATACCAAAACTGCCTATAAGTCCAACGATCGCATCAGCGCCGCCAAATTGCAGAAAGTCTGGAAAATTGCCTGCAAAAAAACCGGCGATAACTGCCTGGGTTTAACCTACGCAGAGTTAATTCAGCCGGCAGCTTTGTGTGGCCTTGGCCTGGCCTGGATTACCAGTGATACCTTAAAAGATTCTATTAATAGACTGGTGCGTTTTCAGGCAGCACTAACTACCGCAGCGGATTTTATTTTAAATGAGCTTGATGATTGTTATCAAATTATAATACGTTCAAAATTAAAAAAAACTGAATATACTTCTATAGATGCATCGATCGCAACGCTTTATAAAATGTGCCAGATTACCTATGGCGATGATTTAACAGTAGAGAGTGTGAGCATTGCGCACCCCAAACCGGATTGCAGTAAAAAATTCGATCGATTTTTTGGTGTAAAGGTTAAGTTCGATGCAAAAGAAAATCAGGTTATTTTTGCCAAGAATACACTAGAGTTAAGACTGGTTACTTCTAACCCAGACCTGGCAAGAACCCATGATGAAATTGTTATAAATTATCTAAAGCGTTTCGATAAAAACAATATTGTGATGCAGGTGAGGGCGCGGATTATTGAAGAATTAAATAATGGCATCCCTAATCAGGAAAAAATTGCCAGTCATTTAAATATGAGTTTGCGAAATTTACAGCGCAAACTTAAAGAAGAAAATAGCAGTTTTAAAACCATTCTTGATGAGACCCGTAGCGAACTGTCCAAGCAATATCTGCGAGGCAGCGACCGGTCTATTATTGAAGTCGGATTTTTACTGGGCTTTACAGAGCCGAGTAATTTTGCCCGGGCTTTTCGTCGCTGGACGGGGGTCTCGCCCAATGAGTACCGAGGGGCATCGCAATAATCATTCAGTCATAGCAGGGCAGGTGTTTTATAACGTATTGAAAAACTTGAACTTAATCTCATTTTTAAGCTGTTCTCCATAAGTTGGCGCTAATTGAATCCTCTCTGGCGCTAACTGACCATCCTCATCGTCGCAAATTTCATAAATTAGTCACACCCACTAATTATGGAGAGCAGCGATGGATACCAATTACAAATACCATAGAACCACTGTTCGTGAGCCCGTGTCATTTATAGGTGTCGGTTTGCATACCGGCCAGTTGACCACGGTGAGCTTGAAGCCCAGTGTCGATAAAAAAGGTATTTATTTTGTGCGCACCGATGTAGCCGCTGGACAGGGTGTGATAGATGCCAGCTGGTATAACGTGTCGAATACTATTTTGTCTACCAACCTGAGTAATGAATTTAAAGTAGGCATCGCGACGGTTGAGCATCTCATGTCAGCACTGATTGCCTGTGGAATAGATAATGTGCGCATTGAAGTTGATGGCCCGGAAATTCCAATAATGGATGGTAGTGCGGAAGTGTTTGTCGAAATTATTCGTAACGGTGGAAAGAGTTATCTAAACGCGCCAAAACAGGGCATCTGGATTGAAAAACCTATTGTAGTAAACGAGGGTGATAAATTCGCGATGTTGATGCCCCACTCTGTGCCCCGGGTCAGTATGTGTATTGATTTTCCGGATACGGCAATCGGTGCGCAGTGTTACTCAGTGACGTTGCAAGATGAGAGTTACTTCGAAGAAATAGCCTATGCAAGAACCTTTGGTTTTGCAGAGCAGATTGATGCGATGAAAGAAAAAGGTCTGGCCCGGGGTGGCTCATTGATCAATGCGGTACTGGTTGATGGAAATAAAATTCTTAACCCGGAAGGTTTGCGTGTAGAGAATGAGTTTGTTCGGCATAAAATTCTCGATGTGATTGGTGATATGTCACTGGCGGGTGCACCTATTATTGGTCACTACTATGCGTATAAAGCGGGACATAATCTTAACCAGAGGCTGTTGAAAAAACTTTTTAGTGAGGCGTCCGCATGGACAAAAACTTCACTGCAAGAGGGTAAAGAAAGGTTTGCAAATCATGATGAGTTGTATGATGGCGATTTTATTCAGCAAACGTTGAATGTCGTACCCATTAAAAAATTTGCAAATTAAACCGAGTGGGTTTTGTCCGGTAAGTTTTTTTAATTTCAGATATTTGTCTGAAATGACTTACCGGATTTATTTTTTTATAGAAGCCAGGGTGTTACATAATCAATCTAATAACTATTCATATTGTAAATTCAGAAATAATGCTATTAAATTTTACAGCAATTTCTTTCAGGTCAATTTCTAAGTGGCTTAAATTTTCAGAACCCTGGGATTAATCTTTGATCATTGTAATTACCGCCGTAATATAATGGCTAATGTAATTTGCAGTATTTTTTTTCAAAATAAATTTTTATCTTAATAACTAATGGCATTGAAAAATATTGCGATTTTTATTTACGTATTTTTAACAAAACATAAACGGCTCCGGTTCCCCCATCTGCGGGAATAGTGCTTACAAAAGCCAGAACCTGCGGTATACTTTGTAACCATTTATTAACCATGGCTTTTAATACCGGTTGTTTGTCGCTGGAGTTATAACCCTTACCGTGAACAATTCGCACCAGTTTATACGATTGTTGCTGGGCATTATCCAAAAATTCCAGCAGGCTTTTGCGTGCATCATCGCGACGATAACCGTGTAAATCCAGGTGGTCTTCAACCACAACCTTGCCATTGCGAATTTGTTTGAGATAGGATTTTTGTATGCCCGGTCGCATAAACTCAAGGAAGTCTTCGCAGTCGTCAATAAATTCATCGCTTAATGTATCGGCGATGTTTTTTTCAGTTACGAGTGGGCGTTTTTTTATGGCCGCGGGTTTTGGTCTGAGGCTGGCTTTATCCGTGTTAAGGGTATTTACCCCCTGCATGGCCTCGCCGAAAAGTTTGTCGTTGTCATCATTCATTATATAGCTCTGTGAATATGTGCCTTAATTCTATAAGATAAACATCTTACCTTTTGAGTATATTTTTGTGCGAATTTTATTAAGTAATGATGATGGTTACCTGGCACCTGGTCTGGCGATCCTGGCGAAGCGCCTGGCAAAACTGGGGGAGCTCAGTGTGGTCGCCCCTGACCGTAACCGCAGTGCGGCGAGTAATTCCCTGACACTATCCCGACCGCTCAATGCGCAGATGGCAGATAATGGCTTTTATAAAGTAGATGGAACACCGACTGATTGTGTGCATCTAGCCATTACCGGTCTTTTAAGTACTGAGCCGGACATTGTGATTTCCGGCCCCAATGACGGCCCCAATATGGGGGATGATGTGCTGTATTCCGGTACCGTGGCGGCCGCCACTGAAGGACGCTTTCTCGGTTTACCCGCGATTGCTGTTTCCATGGGCAGTTTCGATCCCCAACATTTTGAAAGCGCCTGCTGGGCGATTGATAAATTGATTGCCAGATTACAAAATCAGCCCCTAACCGAAGACACAATTTTAAATGTGAATGTACCGGATTTGCCGATTGATCAAATTAAAGGCTTTAAAAGTACCCGACTGGGCAATCGGCATAAATCCTCCGGGGTGATTAAGCAGGTTAACCCCCGGGGTGAATCGGTGTACTGGGTCGGCCCCCCGGGTGAAGCGCAGGATGCGGGGGAAGGAACCGATTTTTATGCTGTAAAACAGGGATTTATTTCAGTTACCCCTTTGCAGATTGATTTAACACGGTATGATAGCCTGCAAAATTTGCATCACTGGTTAAGTGATTTATAAACAGTGATTCTACTCAAACGCGATATAATCATCGCATTCATAAGATTTCCATGTAGGTTTCCATGTGTAACAGGCTTTTAAAATAGTGAATTTATCTGATCCCCGCGTGCAGGGCATAGGCATGACTTCCCAGCGAACACGTGACCGGCTGATTGAACGGCTGCGTGACAAAGGCATTCAGAATGAGCAGGTGCTGGAGGTGATGCGCCTTATGCCCCGACATCTGTTTGTGGATGAAGCGATGAGTTCACGCTCTTACGAAGATTCATCACTCCCTATTGGGCACGGACAAACCATCTCCCAGCCTTTTATTGTGGCACGTATGACTGAAGTGTTACTCAGCAGGGGTACTCCTGATGCGGTGCTCGAAGTGGGTACGGGTTCAGGTTACCAGGCGGCGATTTTGTCGCAGCTAGTGCCAAAGGTTTACTCCGTTGAGCGTATAGTGGCGCTACAAACCCAGGCCCGTGAGCGTTATCATATGCTGGGAATTCATAATATTGCCCTCAAGCACACCGATGGTTCCTGGGGCTGGCCACAGCATGCGTCGTATAAAGCGATTATTGTAACTGCTGCACCGGAAGAGGTTCCCCAGGGGCTACTCGACCAGCTGGACATTGGCGGCATGATGGTGATTCCCGTGGGTGGGCAGCAGGGGATTCAAAAGCTATTGTTAATTACCCGTGAAGCGGACCAGTTTGTTGAAGAGGAGCTGGATGCAGTGAAATTTGTTCCCTTATTAAAAGGTGCAATTCTTTGATATTTGCCGGCCTGTATAAGCGCGCCATGCGCTGGGCAGAGCATCCCCGTCGGGAGCAGTATCTGATTGGAGTCGGTCTTTTTGAATCCTTTCTCCTACCTTTGCCCACGGCACTCTTAATGGTTCCAATGGTATTGGCTACGCCTGATAAAACCTTTCGAATAGCCACTATCACCACCATTGTGTCAGTGTTCGGAGCAGTTGTGGGCTATTTGCTGGGGTGGGGTGCAATGAGTGTGATCGAGCCCTGGGTTACCCAGATGGGCTGGCAAGCGCCATTGAATTTAGCAAGAATAGAGTTTGCACAATACGGTGTGCTGGCGGTGGGTATCGGGGCATTTACCCTGGCGCCGTTTAAAATATTTACCCTGGCAGCGGGCATGCTCTCCATGTCATTTGTGCCTTTCCTGCTGGTTGCACTCGTGGGACGGGCGGCACACTTTTATATGATAGGTTATTTAACCGCCTGGGCCGGGCCAAAAATGGAGCCAGTGGTACATAAATATATTGAGTGGCTGGGCTGGGCTATTATTGTTTTGACGGTAATTGGTTTACTCGTTCACAAGTACCTGTAATTACTTTTGAAATACTTCATCTATAAAAACTGCTTTATATCTCTTATGTTGCCAGTGATGCTGTTACAGGTCTTGTTACTGGGCTGCGCAGAGATACCTAAGCAATGGGACACCCAGGGGTACACCGTAAAGCGGGGTGATACGCTTTATTCCATTGCCTGGCGCTATGAAAAAGATTATCGACAGATTGCCCAATACAATAATATCAAACCTCCCTACGCCATTTATCCTGGCCAGCGTTTACGCATGCAGGCGGCAGATAAAGATGGCACCATCACAGAAGAAGCCCGACCACAGGTATTAACAGAAGTAACGACCGGGGCAGCGATTGTTATTGAAGATTCATCAGACGCAGGTTCAATGGACAATCAATTAGCAAGCAGGCAATCAATGGGTAGTCAACCATCGACCGTCACCAAACCCAAGCCGGCTCACACATTGGTGCGTAAAAATGAAACCCTGTATGCCATTGCTAAACGCGAAGGCTATAGTCACCACCAGCTGGCTCGCTGGAATCACCTGCGCTCACCCTATATATTAAAGCCTGGGCAAAAGCTGCGCCTAAGCCCCCCAGCGAACTCACTAGGGAAGGCTATTGCAGATAAAACCGGTGGGCAAGGCACTGTTGTCTCTACGCAGGCGGTTAGCAAGCCAGCGACGGGGTCTGTCTCGCGTCCGGTGCCCGATTCTGTCTCTCGGCCAACTGTAGTAAAAGCGCTGCCTTCAAGAATAGATCGCTGGCACTGGCCGGTGCAGGGCCGGGTTGTACTAACCTTCCGATCCAATGACACCGCTAGAAAAGGCATTCGCATTTCTGGCAAGCCTGGGCAGCCGGTAAAGGCCGCCGCGGGGGGGATGGTAGTGTATAGCGGTAATGGGCTTATTAATTATGGAAACCTGGTTATCATTAAACACAGTCACTCATTTTTAAGTGCTTACGCCTATAATCAGTCACTACTGGTAAAAGAAGGCGATTCTGTTAAACGTGGCCAGGCCATTGCAAAAATGGGTAAGTTAGATGCCAAACCGCGGCTTCATTTTGAGATACGGCGCAATGGCAAGCCGGTCAATCCACTGAATTACCTGCCTAAATCTTAGGGGGATCTGGTTAGGTTTAGCTAGAATAGACTTGCTAATATAATCAGGCTTGCCCAGAAAATCTCTAGCTTTTTTACTGAAAAAATTTCACTCGAATGGGTTATTTGTCAAATATAAATTTTAAAAAATGTAAAAATTTTGATGAAAATCATAAAAAATGTGATTTTTTTCTTGTTTTCCCTTCAAGTTTAGACTAAAAAGGAGACATGGTTTGTTACCAACATAGACTTACCAAGGTTTTTGAAGATAAATGAGGAAAAGATATAGCGCAATCTAAACCAAAATTATTATAACCTGGCTCACCTGGGGAGGGCTAACTATGACTGCAATCTGTGAAAAAAAACTACCAGAAAATTTGAATGAAGCAGGACTAAGGGTTGAAGATGATTGTTCAGAAATGTATCTGGACGATGTTGTCAAAGATGACGAACTTGATTCAGCGATCGAAATTGAACCAAAAGCAAAGGCTAGCACGAAGCCTGCCACTGCTAAAAAGAAATACACCGCAACGAGTGTTAATCGAAAGGAAATGGATGCAACCCGTTTGTATCTGCGTGAAATTGAGTTTTCACCCTTATTAACCGCCAAAGAAGAAGTCTACTATTCTCGACTATCCCGAAAAGGGGTCGGCTCAGCACGCAAGAAAATGATTGAATGTAATTTACGTCTGGTGGTGAAAATCGCCCGTAGATATATGAATCGGGGTCTGGCATTACTGGATTTAATTGAAGAAGGTAATTTAGGCCTAATCCGTGCGGTAGAAAAATTCGATCCTGAAAAAGGTTTCCGCTTTTCAACTTACGCTACCTGGTGGATTCGTCAAACCATCGAACGCGCACTAATGAACCAGACACGCACCATACGCCTCCCCATACATGTAATTAAAGAGTTAAATGTTTACTTACGTGCCTCACGCAAACTGGAGCAAACATTTGAACATGAACCAACAGCAGATGAAATTGCTAAACTGGTAGATCGTCCGGTCGCTAATGTTGAAAAAATGCTGGGTCTGCGTGACCGTGTTACTTCTGTTGATGTGCCAGTGGGCAAAGATAATGATCGTCCTCTACTGGAAATTATTCCAGATCAGGTTAATCCGGAACCCTCTTCTATTTTGCAAAATGAAGACGTGATGGCTAATCTTGAAATGTGGCTAAACCAGTTAGACGACAAGCAGCATCAGGTTGTGATTCGTCGTTTCGGTTTACATGGTTATGAGCGCACTACACTGGAAGAAGTGGGTCGTGAATTAGGTGTAACCCGTGAGCGGGTTCGCCAGATTCAAATGGATGCCCTGCGTCATTTGCGTAAAATTCTGGAAAGCCACGGTTTTTCTGAAGAGTTACTTTTAAACGATTAATATTGAATAACTAATAATTATAATTGTATGATCCTTAGGGAGACTTTTAGTCTCCCTTTTTTACGTCTGTGATTACTAACAGTAATAACTATCATTATATAATGATCCCGGCTATCACCGAACGATCTTCCGACACCAGTACATTATATGTACGACAGGCCGCAGCTGAATCCATAAATTCAACCCCAACTCCCGCTTCAATTGCACAGGCATAACTCGACGGGTGTGGAAACAGCAAGGACTTGCCCGTGCCTATTAAAATAACTTCTGGTTTATATTCCAGTAGTGTCTGCCAGTTTTGCAGAGTCATTTCATCGATGTGCGATATACCCCAGTCATCAAGCAGCAGATTATTACCCACAATCAGGCTGCGGTTGTATGGCACATTATTAACCTCAATTGTGGTATCGGTGAATGCACGTATCACATTGGTGCCGATGGCATAATCTTCGCTGAATTTCATTTTATTGAGCTCTGTTTAGTTGCTATCCGGAAATTATATCATGGTCAGGTGGCAACTAAAGTTAGCTCCTACGTGTTGAAATAATTTTCTAAGATTATAAAGTGCTGCCCAACATATATGCCTTCGAATGTGGAATCTCAATGCATTTCCCTATATCATCCACTGCAATTAAGAAACATAACACGTCAGCATAATCTGGCAGCGGAGAATAAATACATGCAACCCGTCAAAATTGGTTTAATGGGCCTTGGAACTGTTGGTGGTGGTACTGCTACGGTTTTAATTAGAAACTGCGAAGAAATTGCGCGTCGAGTAGGGCGTAAGCTGGAAGTGGTGCATGTAGCGGCACGAGACATTGCGGAGCAGACAATTTTTGATGGTAGCAAAGTAAAACTATCTGACGATGCAAGTACCGTCGTTAATGACCCAGAAGTGGATATTGTTGTTGAGCTTATCGGTGGCTATTCACCAGCAAAAGAGCTCGTGCTGAAGGCGATTGAAAACGGCAAGCATGTGGTCACCGCCAACAAAGCCCTGATAGCTCTGCACGGCGCAGAAATTTTTAAAGCTGCAGAAGCTAAAGGAGTTATTGTGGCTTATGAAGCTGCGGTTGCCGGCGGCATTCCTATTATCAAAGCGATTCGTGAAGGTTTATCAGCGAATAAAATTGAATGGGTTGCGGGAATTATTAACGGCACAGGTAATTTTATACTCACTGAAATGCGCGATAAAGGTCGTGATTTTACGGAAGTGCTAGAAGAAGCACAGGCTCTGGGTTATGCGGAAGCCGATCCGACTTTTGATGTTGAAGGTATCGATGCCGCGCACAAGTTAACTATTTTAGCGTCACTTTCATTTGGTATCCCTCTACAATTCGATAAAACTTTCACAGAAGGCATTAGTAAAATCACCCGCGAAGATGTGAACTTTGCTGAAGAACTGGGTTATCGCATTAAACATCTGGGCATAGCGAGAAAAACCGCGAATGGCATTGAGATGCGGGTCCACCCGACACTTATTCCAGAAAAACGTCTAATCGCCAATGTTGATGGCGTGATGAATGCGGTGCTGGTAAAAGCGGATGCCGTTGGGCCAACGCTCTATTACGGTGCGGGGGCAGGTGCAGAACCTACTGCATCTGCTGTTGTCGCAGATCTTGTGGATGTGGCTCGAGCAATGGACAGCGCGCTTGAGAATCGTGTCGCCACATTAGGTTTTCAACCGGCACAACTACAGGATACATCGGTGGTCTCTGCCGATGAATTTGAAACTTCCTATTATGTGCGCATGCTGGCGGACGATCGTCCGGGTGTTTTGGCAGATGTCACCCGCATTTTCGCGGATAACGATATTTCAATTGAAGCGGTGATTCAAAAAGAGCCCGCAGAAGGTCAGACCCGCGCCTGCTTAATTATGATGACATCGCAAATTATAGAAAAAAATATGTTAAAGGCATTGTCACAAATAGAAGCACTGGACTCTATTGAAGGTGACGTGGTTAAAATTCGCCTGGAGCATCTTGGGTAAACGCATTCAAGAAAAAGAAAACGCAAATAAAATCGAAAGCATGTAACAGGTGTAGTGCGCCGTAGGCGCGCAAACCATGCATTGCGTTTATTTGCGTGCGTTTTCTTTTTCTTTTAAAAAACCTTCAAACAACTCACTCCAGTTCATCGGCATTTCAACACCATGTGCTTCCTGCAAAATTCCCACATATTCATCACGGGGAATCATCACTGCCCCCAGTCGTTCCAGATGTTCCGTATAAACCTGCGAATCAATTAACTTAAAGCCATGCAGTTGCAAAAACTGACATAGATGTACCAGTGCAATTTTTGATGCGTTACTTTCCCGACTAAACATCGACTCGCCACAAAATACCTGGCCGCTATGAATACCATATAACCCCCCCACCAGTTTATCCCCATTCCAGCACTCGACACAGTGTGCATGCCCTGCATGATGCATGTTGATATACGCCTGCTGCATCTCATTGGTAATCCAGGTGCCAGGTTGATCTTTGCGGGGTTGACGGGCGCAAATTGAAATTACCTGTTCAAAAGCCGTGTCCATGCGTATTTCATAATGGTTATTTCTGACATTTTTAGCGAGACTGCGGGAAATTTTTATGTGCCCGGGAAGCAGCACAAAACGAGGGTCAGGTGCCCACCATAAAATGGGTTCACCCGGACTGTACCAGGGGAAAATACCCTGTTGATATGCACGAATCAGTCGTTCAGTTGTAAGGTCACCACCGGCTGCTAACAAACCCTGTGGTTCACTGAGTGCTGTTTCTAGAGCAGGAAAGTCGGCGCCTGAATCCGGGTCTAGCCATTGTAATGAGATCATTAGCGAAGTTTAAGAGAACTGCTACACTCAGACAATAACAATAATTCTTTTAGGGAAAATTTAATGCAGGAAAAATCCTTAGCCGAACTTTATGTGTTGATGGTTGAACCATCCAAATCGCAGGCAAAATTTATTCACCGGGAATTAAAAAGTGCCGGGATAGAGCATTTTGACATTGCTATTGATGGGCAGTCTGCACTGCAAACCATGACGCAATTTAAACCGGATCTCGTCATCAGCGCAATGCATCTGCCGGATATGACCGCCACAGATCTGGTTTACAAAATACGTGAAGATGAAGATTTAAAGGATGTGGCATTTATGCTCATTTCCAGCGAAACTGGCTTTGATTATATCGACCCTATCAAGCAGGCGGGGGTTACCGGCATTTTGCCCAAACCTTTTAGCTCTGAGCAGTTAAAACGGGGTTTATATAATACGCTGGATATTTTAAATCCGGATGCATTGCAGTTTGGTGAATTTAATGCAGAAGATTTAGAAGTATTAATTGTGGATGATAGTAATATGGCCAGAAATCATATTAAGCGAGTGTTAAAAGGCCTGGGTATTGAAAATATCACGGAAGCGGATGATGGCGCAAATGCAGTACCATTGTTGAGCGATCATTTTTTTGATTTTGTGGTAACCGATTACAATATGCCAAAAATGGATGGCAAGGCTTTACTGGAGTATATTCGCAGCAATAGTAACCAGCGATCAATTCCGGTACTAATGGTTACCTCAGAAGGTAGTATGGGAAATTTAGCGGCGGTTGAGCAGGCGGGTGTTTCTGGAATTTGTGATAAGCCGTTTGAAAGTGACACGGTGAAAGCGATGATACAGACCATGCTGGCGGATGTATAAAACATAGTCATTCGTTTTAAATCATAAGTGCATGTAAAATTTCTACCTGAACATCGTTCGGGCTTTTCGGGTATACTTCACTCTTATGTTGTTGCAAATTATCTAACCTAAATAAACCTACTTCTTCATGCGTAAACACATCAAACATTCCGGTCGTTGGCTCATAACTCATAAAGACTGGAAAGCTAATTTTATTTTTATGCTCGGTGGAGCAGCCGTTGGTTTAGTTGCGGTTTTTATGGCGGTGTCCAGTGAGTGGGCCAATCATACTTTTTTTCATATGGTTGAAAAAAATAGCTATCTGCCTTTTATTGTTTCCCCTTTAGGTTTAATTCTTATTGTTTTTCTTACCCGAAAATTTTTTCCTGGTTCAGAAGGCAGTGGTATTCCGCAGGTGGTCGCAACGCTTGAATTAGGTCATAAAGACGAACGCAGTGTATTGCTCACAATGCGAATTGCTTTCGGCAAGGTGATGCTCTGTATTCTGGGTTTGTTAAGCGGTGCTTCAATTGGCCGTGAAGGGCCAACAGTACATGTGGGGGCAGCCATTATGTTTTCCATGCGCCGCTTTGTACGCTTTCGGGATTTTGATATGGAGCGCGTCTTAATTATCGCTGGTGGAGCTGCCGGTGTAGCCGCTGCATTTAATACACCTTTAGCCGGGATTGTTTTTGCCATTGAAGAATTAAGTCGTTCTTTTGAAGTACGTACCCGGGGCCTGGTGTTAGCCGCGGTAATGGTGGCGGCAATTATGGCGATTGCTATTTTAGATAATTACACTTATTTCGGCAGCACCAGTGCAACCATAGAATTGAGCAATGCGATTGTGCCGGTTTTAGTGTGTGGAATAGTGTGCGGATTATTGGGCGGCATATTCAGTTTAATGTTAATTCATGGTAGTCGCTGGGTTTCGCCGTTTAGAAATAATAATCCATATGTGGTCGCAGGTTTATGCGGGCTGGCTATAGCTATCATTGGTTTTTATTCTGGACATTTAACTTATGGCAGTGGTTATGCAGAAGCTAAAGCCATTATGGATAACAGCGGTGAGATTGATGCGAATTATGGCTACCTGAAATTATTAGCCACCGTAGCATCTTATTTAAGTGGAATACCTGGCGGCATTTTTGCACCTTCACTGGCAACTGGTGCAGGTATCGGTGTGCAAATTTCAGAATGGCTGGTTAATTATCCCTATGGGGCAATTATTTTATTTGCGATGGTGGGATATTTTGCTGGCGTGGTGCAGGCCCCTATTACTGCATTTGTTATTGTTATGGAAATGACTGATCAACACGCTTTAATTTTACCATTAATGGTAACCGCATTTCTTGCGACAGGTATTTCCAAATCAATTTGTAAAACACCGATTTACACAACTCTGGCGGATAATTTTTTACCGGATCATAAAAAAATATTTGGTGGTAAATAAATGCGGCTAGAAATTAATCAGTGTTAACCCTTTTCTGTAAAAGGCGAAGCTGCAATAAGCTGCTTGCCATATTCTTCCAGTGCAAGTGATTCCTGCTGTAAGTGACGCACCAGAATACGATTAAATTCAGGGTGGGTCACCTGATGTGCGGACCAGGTTTTTACCGGTAAAAATCCTCGGGAAATTTTATGCTCGCCCTGGGCGCCGGGTTCAAATGTTTTTAAACCATGCTTAATACAGTATTCAATGCCGGTGTAATAGCATACTTCAAAATGTAAGCTGTCATATTCTTCAAGGCATCCCCAGTGTCTGCCGTATAATGTATCCTTTCCCTCTATGCAGATGGCACCTGCAACCACTTCATCTTTATGGTAAGCGAAAATAATTAGCAGTGTTTCAGCGATTGATTTAAAGAAATCCAGACTTAGGGTCGGTGACCCGGATTTTTTCATAAAAGTGATTTGATAAAAATAATATATTTTTTCCCATTGCAGGTCATTCAGTTCATTACCATTAAAGGTGTTAATCTCTATGCCCTGATCGCGTACTTTACGTCTTTCCTGTTTTATATTTTTACGTTTTTTGGGTTTCAATTCGCTTAGAAAATTATCAAAATTATTATAGTTGTGATTCTGCCAGTGAAACTGATAATCAAAACGTTGCAGGTCGGTGTGTTGTTTGAGTATTTCAAAATCATCGGCTAAATTAAATAGCCAATGGGTGCCTGAATAATTGTTTTTAGCGGAAAAATCCAGAGCAAATTTTATTAACGTACTTTTTATTTGAGGGTCGTTATTGCGGGTTAAAATCCTTGGCCCCTGGCAGGGGGAGTAGGGGATAGAGATAACCAGCTTTGGGTAATAGTTTATACCTGAACGTTGGTAGGCATCTGCCCAGGCCCAGTCGAAAACAAACTCACCGTAGGAATTGTGTTTTTCATAAGCTGGCATGGCACCGATTAATTCATTAGTATCGGAATGGATTAAAAAATATTTAGGAAACCAGCCGAATTTATCCAGACACTGGCCGGTTTCAAATGCCAGTAAAAAACTATGTTGAATAAAAGGGTTGGAGTCACCAACAAGAGAATTCCATTGTTCGGCTGAAACATCTGTAAGTGAGTTAACAATACTGAGTTGCATGTTTTTAGCGGGTTAAGTTAGTTTATCAATTATAGGTTAAATAAAGAAAGGAGTTATTGTGCCCAGAAATATTAGTTGTTACAAAGTGTTTTGATGATTTGTGCTGGCTTTGATATTGATTAAATATTCCCACTTAAAATCTCTGTAGCTGTTTTGAAAGTATCTTAAATAACCCTGAAATGACCCTGAAATGACATATAAAGAAATGATCATTTCAGGGTGGGTTAACAGGCTCTAGTCAATTAATCTTCTAATTCATCCAGATACTTCTCCGCATCCAGTGCCGCCATACAACCGGCGCCAGCAGAGGTTACCGCCTGCTTGTAAATCTGGTCGGCCACATCACCTGCAGCAAAAATACCTGGAATGGAGGTTGCGGTTGCATTGCCTTTGGTTCCTGCCTGTACGGTGATGTAACCGTTATCCATTTCCAGCTGGTCGGTAAAAATATCTGTGTTAGGTTTGTGGCCAATGGCAATAAATACACCAGCCAGGTCGATATCCTTGGTGCTGTCATCTTTTGTGCTTTTGATGCGAATACCGGTTACGCCGCTGTCATCACCAAGCACCTCATCCAGTGTGCTGTCCCAGGCGATGGTGACATTGCCGGTTTCGGCGCGTTCTTTTAAGCGGTCAGCCAGAATTTTTTCAGAGCGGAACTGATCACGGCGGTGCACAATGGTGACATGCTCTGCGATATTAGCCAAATAAAGGGCTTCTTCAACGGCAGTATTACCACCGCCAATAACCGCCACGTTTTGTCCTCGGTAAAAGAAACCATCGCAGGTCGCACAGGCGGAAACGCCTTTGCCTTTAAAGGCTTCTTCTGATTCCATGCCTAAATACATGGCGCTGGCGCCGGTCGCAATAATCAGTGCATCGCAGGTGTATTCATGTGAGTCACCGCTGAGTTTAAACGGCCGTGATTTTAAATCCGCGGTGTGAATATGGTCGAAAATTACTTCAGTGCCAAAGCGCTCCGCATGGGCTTTCATGCGCTCCATGAGCTCCGGACCCTGCACACCTTCATTGTCGCCGGGCCAGTTATCAACTTCTGTTGTGGTGGTTAATTGACCACCCATTTCCATGCCGGTCACAATAACCGGATCTAAATTTGCACGTGCAGCATATACCGCTGCAGAATAGCCCGCGGGGCCAGAGCCCAGAATCAGTAGTTTGCAATGTTTGTTGTCGCTCATGTGGTTCTCCGAAAGAGTGGGCTGGTGTATAAAAATTTGGCGTTATTCTAGCAAAACTTTCTTAAGGCGTCCTTAGCCGATGTTTGTGTCAGGGTGTTTTTTTTTACACAATTTAACTTTTAATAAATAACTTAAGGCTATAATTTAAATATGAAAATAGGAGTCCCAAAAGAAGTAAAAGTTCTCGAAGGCCGAGTAGCCTTAATTCCCGAAGCCTGTGGTGCTTTTGTTAAACAGGGTCACGCGGTTTTTATTGAAGCCTCTGCGGGTGATTTAAGTGGTTATACAGATGAAGACTATCTTGCCTGTGGTGTGAGGGTTGTACCGGAAGCCGCGCAATTGTACGCCAGCGCGCAGCTGATTGTTAAGGTTAAAGAGCCAGTGGAAGATGACCTGCAATATTTGCGTAAGCATCATGTGCTATTTTGTTACCTGCACCTGGCGGCCAACCGGTCATTGGCTGATCGCCTGTGTGAAATTGGTTTAACCGCACTGGCCTTTGAAACTGTTACCGATGAGTCTGGGCATTTGCCTCTACTTAAGCCGATGAGTGAAATTGCCGGAACCCTGGCGACCCAGATTGGCACTTATCTACTGCAACAGCCCCAGGGAGGTAAAGGTTTAATGCTGGGCGGTTTATCCGCAACTGAGTCTGGCAAAGTAGTAATACTGGGTGCAGGGGTGGCGGGCAGTGCTGCGGCTCTACAGGCTGCTGCGGCCGGTGCGCGGGTGACGGTCATCGATCGGGATGAATCGCGTTTTGCCGTCTTGTGTGAAGCTAATGTAAATATAGAAGGTGTGGTTTCATCGGCCATTAATATTGCCTGGGAGGTTAAATCTGCGGATTTACTGATCGGCGCGGTCCTTTTGCCTGGGCTACAAACCCCGCGGCTGGTATCTGAAGCACAGGTAAAATGTATGCAGGCGGGGAGCGTGATTATTGATATTTCGGTGGATCAGGGGGGCTGTATCGAAACTATCCGGCCAACCAATTTTCTTAATCCCACATATTTTAAACACGGTGTGCTGCATTTCGGTGTTACCAATATGCCGGGAGCGGTTCCCAGAACGGCTTCTCAGGCGCTATCAGCAGTTATTTCTCCTTATCTGCAATGCTTGTGCGAAGATGACTGGCAACAGCATAAAAGCCTGCAGGATGGCATTAATGTGCGCAATGGTAAAATAGACAACCCGTTAATCGCGGCGGCTTTAAAATCGGAATCCCCAATCTGATTTAACTTCGTCTGATCCACTCTACAGAGTTTTCAATTAAGCTGGTATACTCCAGAGAAAAATAAAAACGCGTTTTTAATCAACTAATTGCATCAACATTTAAAAGGCTCAACACATTGGCACAGGCGCGTCGCAAAAAAGATGACAAGCAGTTAAGCGGACTCAGTGGGCTCACCATCCATATCAATCGTGGTCTGCGTGAGGCGGCCCTGTTTATCCTGATGGCCATCGCTCTATTTATACTTACCGCTCTGGTTACGCACGATATACAGGACCCGGGCTGGTCCTATTCTGGCCCATCCGAGAGTATTCATAATATGGCGGGTGTTGTCGGGGCCTGGTTTTCCGATGTGCTGTATTTTCTGTTTGGCTTCCTCAGCTATCTGTTTCCAGTAATGATTGCCTACAGTGGCTGGCTGGTATTACGGGAACGTACAGAAGAGGGTGAAATTGATTTTCGAGTATTAGGCATCCGCTGGCTGGGCTTTTTTATGACCCTCGCAACCGGCTGTGCCTTAACCAGTCTGCATTTTGTTATTCCCCTGGACACCTTACCCCTTGACGGTGGTGGCATTTTGGGTCGCTGGCTTGGTGATGGCATGGCCGCTGCGCTGGGTGTGCTCGGTTCCACATTGATTCTACTGGCGGTTTTTTTAGCGGGCATCACGGTTTTTACCGGCCTGTCATGGCTGCGGGTGATGGATATGATTGGCGATAGTCTACTGAGAAGTGTTGAGTGGATTCAGTTAAAAGTCAGGGCCTACCAGGAACTACGCGAAGAAAAGAAAGAGGGTGAAATCGCCCGTGAAACCCGTGAAACTCGTGTCAAAGCAGAAACTAAAAAGATAGAAGAGCGTAAGCAGCCGGTGCGCATTGAGCCGGTTATTAAAAAAGTTGAAGTGAGTGAGCGCCACTCCCGGGAAAGCCAGATTTCCCTGTTTGACGATACCAGTGGTGTCGATACTGAGCTGCCGCCCCTGCGCTTACTCGATGAAGCGATTCGCTCGGGTAAAGGTTTATCTAACGAAGCTCTAGAAGCCTTATCGCGACTGGTGGAAATTAAACTCAAAGATTTTAATATTGCTGTTGAAGTAGTGGCGGTTCACCCGGGGCCGGTAATCACACGCTTTGAAATGCAGCCTGCCGCCGGGGTTAAAGCCAGTAAAATTACCGCGCTGTCCAAAGACCTGGCCCGTTCACTTTCCGTGCAGTCGGTGCGGGTGGTGGAAGTAATTCCGGGTAAAACCTATGTAGGTCTGGAAATTCCCAATGAGCATAAGGAAATTGTTTCGCTCAGTGATATTTTAATGTCCAAAGCTTATGATAAAGCCAGTTCCCCATTGACCGTGGCACTGGGGAAAGATATTTCCGGCCAGCCAATGGTGGCGGATCTTGGTAAAATGCCACACTTGCTGGTGGCGGGTACCACAGGCTCTGGTAAGTCTGTTGGCATTAACACCATGTTGGTGAGTCTGCTTTATAAAAGTACACCGGAAGAAGTGCGGCTGATTTTAATCGACCCGAAAATGTTAGAGCTGAATGTTTACGATAACATTCCCCATTTGTTAACACCGGTTGTGACCGACATGAGCGAAGCGGCCAATGCCCTGCGTTGGGCGGTGGGTGAAATGGAAAATCGCTATAAATTAATGGCGGCGCTGGGGGTCAGAAATATTACCGGCTACAATCGCAAAATTAACGAAGCCATAGAAGCCGGCGAGCCAATTAAAGATCCGTTGTTTGTAAAAGATGAGCTACTCGGTGGCGACGCGGTCGCACAGGATTTAAAAACTCTGCCGTTTATAGTAGTTGTGGTGGATGAATTTGCCGATTTAATTATGGTAGTGGGTAAAAAAATAGAAGAGTTAATTGCACGTCTCGCACAAAAAGCACGTGCCTCCGGTATTCATTTAATTCTCGCAACCCAGAGACCTTCGGTTGATGTTATCACCGGCTTAATAAAATCCAATATCCCCAGTCGAATTGCCTTTCAGGTTTCATCGAAAGTGGATTCCAGAACCATTTTAGATCAGATGGGGGCAGAGCAGTTGCTCGGCCATGGTGATATGTTATTTATGAATGCAGGTAGCAGTATTCCCGAGCGGGTGCACGGTGCCTTTGTGGATGACCATGAAGTACATGCGGTGTGTGAACATATTCGATCACAGGCTAAACCCAATTACATTCCTAATTTAATTGATGATAATAGTGATGTTATTAAATTACCCGGTGAAGGGCCGTCTTCGGGTGACTCAGAAGCAGAAAGTGATGTGCTTTATGATGAAGCGGTGAAGATTGTAACCGAGTCGGGTAAGGCTTCTATTTCCTATGTGCAGCGCCGCTTAAAAGTCGGTTACAATCGGGCGGCGAGTATGGTTGAAGATATGGAAGCGGCGGGGGTGGTGAGTTCAATGCAATCAAATGGGCAGCGTGAAGTGCTGGCACCGCCTCCGCCGGAGTATTAAAGGCAACGTTAAAATATTTGATTTCTGTCGTTAGCGTATGCTTGTGGCGCAAATCCATTAACTATCGGTCGTGTAAAAAATCCAGGGTGGACCTTCGAGAGTGGGTCTGCGAGGTTCCTAATAAAATGCATAAGCAAAATTACAGGTTTATAAAATAATGTTTAAAAAGTTTTTCACAGTAGGCTTACTACTCAGTAGCTTTAACCTGTTGGCAAATGAATTGTCGACGCAAGTTAGTCTTGAAAAGTTTCTAGATAACGCTTCCAGTTTATCCGCACGTTTCCAGCAAAAGCTGGTCGATAAGTATGGTTTTTTATTACAACAATCTGCGGGCAGTTTAAGTATGCAGCGCCCTGGAAAATTTCGCTGGGATTATATTTTACCCTATCCGCAAAAGATCATATCCAATGGCAAAAAAATCTGGATGTATGACTCTGAACTGGAACAGGTAAATGTGCGCCCTTATAATCAGGTTCTGGCGTCATCGCCAGTCAATCTGCTAGATAAAAATCAAAAGCTAAATATAGAATTTAAAGTGGATGAAATGCCAGAAAAACATGCACAAAACTGGATTAAACTGACACCTAAAAATGCAGAAAGTGATTTTAAAGAAATGCAGGTGGGTTTACAAAACGGCAAAATTAAAACCATGCGTTTTATCGATAATTTTGATCAGCAAACTGAAATTGAATTCGAACAACTGGTTGTAAACCCGCAATTCAGAGCAAACTACTTTGAGTTTGTTGCGCCCAAGGGTACGGATGTAGTTGGGGATTTTTGATATATCACGAGTCCTATAGTTTAGAAATGTCTTTTAATCTCGAGTGCTTATGTCGGGATGACAGTTTAAATTCTTTTAACACGATTGCAGTGACTATGCATTTGAGTATTCTTTTTTCTTTTCAATTATATTTAAATAATGCCAGATAACAATTACCAGCCCTTAGCCGACAGAATCAGACCAGACAAACTGGATGATTACCTCGGGCAGAGTCATATTCTTGGCAAAGATAAACCCCTGCGGGTTGCTATTGAAACCGGCAAGCTTCATTCAATGATTTTCTGGGGCCCACCGGGCACTGGTAAAACTACGCTGGCCCGATTAATTTCCAACTATTCTGAAGCACAATTTTTAGCGGTGTCTGCTGTTTTGTCCGGTGTAAAAGATATTCGTGCGGCAATTGATAAAGCGCATCAGTTTTATGATGTTTATCAAAAGCCGAGTATTTTGTTTGTTGATGAGGTACACCGGTTTAATAAATCACAACAGGATGCTTTTTTGCCATTTGTAGAAGATGGCACGGTGAGCTTTATTGGAGCCACTACTGAAAATCCGTCATTTGAATTAAATAATGCATTATTATCTCGTTGTAAAACTTATGTCCTAAAATCTATTCAAGCGGATGAAATGACGCGTTTATTAAAGCGCGCACTGCTTGATAAAACATCCGGCTTAGGTGAACGTGATGTTGTAATTAACAATGACATGTTACTGTTGATAGCCAACCAGGCAGATGGTGATGCGCGCCGTGCTTTAAATTTTCTTGAAATTGCAGTCGATCTTGCCACCGAAGAAAATGGCAAGCTCACTGTAAACGAAAATATTATTCATGAAGTCACCTCCCAAACCCTGCGCCGTTTTGATAAAGGTGGGGATTTATTTTATGAACAAATTTCAGCGTTGCATAAATCGGTGCGCGGCAGTAATCCGGATGCGGCACTGTACTGGATGTGCAGAATGTTGGATGGTGGGTGTGACCCGATTTATCTAGCTCGAAGAATTGTGCGTATGGCATCTGAAGATATTGGTAATGCAGACCCGCGTGGTCTGGAAATTTCGCTAAATGCCTGGCACACTTATGAGCGGTTAGGTAGCCCGGAAGGGGAGTTGGCTTTAGCGCAGGCGGTTAGTTATCTGGCCTGTGCGCCGAAATCTAATGCGGTATATATGGCTTATAAGTCCGCTATGCAATTAGCCAGAGAAAGTGGTTCAATGGATGTGCCGGAACATTTACGAAATGCTCCCACCCGTTTAATGAAAGATATGGGGTATGGAAAAGACTACCGTTATGCCCACGATGAAACCGATGGTTTTGCGGCGGGGGAAACTTATTTTCCCGATGCATTGGGTGAGCAGGAAGTTTACTATCCGGTTGAACGGGGACTGGAAATAAAAATCAAAGAGAAACTGGATTTTTTACGCTCATTAAATAAAAAGTAATAATCCATTGAGGCTAGATGGATATCCGATCATGACTCTAATAAAAGTGATTAGAGTTTTTGTAACATTGATTTTAGTACTTCCTTTAACTGATCCAATGATAATGTACCCATCAAAAAAGCCATGTAGCCAGTTATATCGCTGGTACACAATGTCAGGTCAATTCGAATAAACAGGGCAGTTTCATTTTTGTTTTCATCGATCTTTAATAAATCCAGTGGCTTAGACATTTCAAATAATGGTAAACCGATTTTGAATTCAGCATCTATTGCTTCTGCAAATGAACCAATACAGGCGTTTAAAACCACATTTCCAATTTCTGAGAAAGCTTCCTGTTGAAGCTCTTCAACCGTTTCATCGGGTAAATCTTCACCAAGTAACTGGCGCACAATATTTAAACTGTTCTCTTCAGGAAACAGAAGCATAGACTGGGCAGAGAATGGACCGCTTAATCTTTGAGATACGCTGCAAATGGTTGAGTCTGAGCCAAGTTCATCAGCCAGCTCGACGACAGATAAGAATTCAATCCTTGGAACTGATAATTTTATTTCCTGTTTTACCATAGCACTTAATGAAGAGGCTGCATTACCTACGCCTAAATTAAACATCTCCGTGAGCATGTCCAGCTCAAGCTCTGTTAGTGTGATCATGTTACTCATAAAAATATTCCAGCATGTTACTTATACATGTTTCACTTATGGGTTTGTTAATGCATATTGCACCAATGTGTTTGGCTTTTTCGTGAGTGGTTTCCTGAATGTTGGCGGTAAGTAATGCAAATTTTGCTTCACCTCGTTTAGCTTTTATCTGAGTTATGAATTCAATGCCATCCATAACCGGCATATTATAATCCACTGAAAAAAAATCGATGTTTTTACCTTCAGCTAAAGCTAGTGCTTCCTGTCCGTCAGCAGCTTCATAAATTGTCATCTCAGGGTGTTTATCTACAACAATAGCCTTAATCATCATTCTGGAAACTTTGCTATCATCTACAATCATTAATGTTTTATTAGCGGACACTTTAATTTCCTCTTTGTTGATAATTTAACAGGGCACTTCTGGCCTTTTGGTATTTTTCTATGAGTACCGCTACCTGAGTTTCTATGTCAGATTTTTGTTGTTTATTTCGGCACATCTCTTCAACAACTAATGCGATTTCAGAAAGTTTTTCAGCCCCCACATTCAGGCTGCTGGATTTCATGCTGTGAGCGTGACGCTCAAGTGTTTGCATATCATCATTTTCCAGCAAGTTGTTCATGTTGTTTATCATTTCATCAGACTGTTCAATATAAGCAGGGATTAGCTCATCAAAAACAGCACCGATGGCATTTTTCATAGTTGATAATAGTTCAAAATTAAGTATAGATTCTGAATCGCTAATAGTTTCTGTTGTAGGCTCTTCTGACATTGTTTCAGGCTCTGTTTTTGTTTGATCCAGCCAACGGCTTAAAATGTCCATCAGTTGTTGGCGGTTAAAGGGTTTAGCCAGGTAATCACTCATGCCTGCCAGTTCACATTTTTCCCTGTCACTGGATAGTGCATTTGCGGTAACCGCAATTATTGGAATGTTATTATTAGTTTCACGAATTATTTTGGTCGCTTCAAAACCATCCATCACTGGCATCTGACAATCCATTAATATCAGCTCGTATTTGTTCTCAGAATATTGTTGTAACGCTTCCTCCCCATTGTTCGCAACATCTATGTCTAAACCACAATCGGCCATTAGACCCAGTGCGACTTTCTGGTTAATTAAAATATCCTCCACTAATAATATTTTACCTTTTAGGTGAACAGGTTTTTTACGGTTGTCTAGTTTATCTTCTATAACACGATGACGTGTTAAAAAAATATCATTATCGATATCTTTATCTGAGTTTTTATTTTTCATGCCTAACACTCGGCTTAAGGTTTCATAAAGTAGGTCACTTAAAATGGGTTTGGTAAGATAAGCGGAAAATCCAATTTTTTTAAATATTGCAGCATCACCCATACCGGTTGCAGAAGTGAGTAAGACTAAAGGTGCGTGGTCTATATTCTCACAGGCCATTATTTCGCGGCCCAGATTGGCACCGCTGAGTACCGGCATGATATTGTCAATGATGATTAGTTGATAGGGTATTTGAGATTGTTGTGCACTTTTAATCAGACCAACTACTTCCTGCGGATTTTCCGTGTCATCAACCAGCATATTCACTTTAGTTAATTGCTCTCTTAATATTTGTAAATTGATGGAATTGTCATCGACAATAAGTACACGTAAACCTTCGAGGTCAATCTTTTTAAGTTTCACAGGTGATTCAGTTTTTTCTAATGTTAATTCTATCCAGAAAGTTGAGCCTTCTCCCGGTTCACTATCAACACCCAGTGTGCCACGCATTAAATCTGCCAGGCGTTTGCAGATGCTCAGGCCTAAACCGGTACCACCATATTTACGGCTGGTTGAATTATCGGCCTGGGTAAACGACTGGAATAAATGGTCCTTTGCTTCATCATCGATACCAATGCCTGTATCTTTTACTTCAATGCGAATGTTAGATTTGTTACCGCGTGTATTTTGAAGTATAACTTCTACAACAATCTGCCCACTGTCCGTAAATTTAATGGCATTACCAACCAGGTTAAGCATTATCTGTCTAATTCTGCCTGCATCCCCTGTGACATAATCAGGGCAGTCGGTATGGAAATAAAAAATGAGTTCCAGGCCTTTTTCTTCTGCCTTAACCAGTAATAATCTTGTTACGTCATAAATAGTTCGTTCTAGATTAAATGAGATTAATTCGAGTTCAATTTTTCCGGCTTCAACTTTTGAGTATTCAAGAATGTCATTAATTATTTCCAGAAGGGATGTGCCGGATTCGGAAATGGTTTTTATTATGTCCTGTTGTTGTGGACTTAGTGGTGTGTCCTGTAAGAGCTCAATCATGCCGAGAACACCATTCATAGGGGTTCTTATTTCGTGACTCATGGTGGCTAAAAAGTTGCTTTTGGTTTCAGCGGCTAACTGTGCTTCATCTTTTGCAATAATTAATTCATTTTCAGTTTTTAAACGTTCCGTGTCATCCCTGATAATACCGGAATATTTAGCTTTCCCTGCGATGCTCATTTCGCTTACTGATAAATCTATTGGAAATGTTGTGCCATCTTTTCTAAGTCCGGTAACTTTTTTCACATAGCCGATCACATTTCTTTTATGTGTTTTTTTATAATTGGACAAATATCCATCGTGCTCTTCATGATACGGGCTTGGCATAAGTGATTTTATGTTTTTGCCTAATAATTCCAGCTTTGAGTAACCGAAGAGTTTGCAGGCTGAATTGTTTATATTTTCGATAACTCCGATATCGTTTATTGATATTAAACCATCTACCAGTGAGTTCATCATGGTTCTGTTGCGAACCTCACTGGCTTCTAAAGATTGTTGGGTTTTTTTTCTAATCCTGGCCTGTGAATCAACATCCTTAAATGCCTGAAAAACACTGATGCATAATCCACATAATATGCAAATGTAGCTGAGTTTTTTGTACAGGTGCGCTATATCAAATTGAATATCATATAAATTACCTGAAAAAGGCATCACAGCTATTTCTGCAATTATATTTACAATGATTGCGATAATAAGCCAGTGCGTGTAATCATCAGTTTGCCATTTACCCTGTTTTAAAATAGTGATTAAAGCCAGTATAAAGATAGCGCCAGGAATCAGTTCTGCAGGACGACGCAGATATGTAGTTTCAATATACTCGCTTGGCAGGGGAACAAAGGCAAAAAACACAAAGCTGGCCAGGGTTGTAACAAATATGAAAGTAAAAATAACCTTAGGTGAGATTTTATGTAACCGCTTATCTTGGGCCTCCCATTTTAAAATAAAGTAAAGCGATAAAAAAATAACTGATAAAAACAATCGCGACGCCAGCCAGCTCCAGAGACTAAGAGTGTTCAAATCGGATGGGAAAAAGGCCTTAAACCAGCTGGAGGTGACCACTGTGTGGTGGCCATCGAGCAGGGCAACTCCAATAAATCCCGCACCTAATACCAGGAAGTCCGTTCCCCCTCGGCTATAAAAACGAACCAGAGCCAAAACCCCGACAAACAAGGCTAAAATTGTCGCCGTGGTTTCCATCAAGGTATGTAGCTGCTCGGAGCCTTGCCATTTTGAGCCAATAAGCGATAAAGCGGTAAATGAAAGCGCCAGCGCGACAGCACAGTAAATTTGAATTCGTATGTTTCTCAGTTTCATAAACAGGTGATGTGCAAATGATTTAATCTCCTATGAGGATAGGCTAAAAAATCGATTAATGTACTGTTTGGATATGGGATTATAGAATTACCTGGGTGTGAATAAATAAGGAAACTTTTTTGTTATTCCTGTAAGTGACTGACATAAAAGGAGTCTTAAGATCTTGTGCCAGGTACAGTGACGTTCTTTTATGAAAGCAGAATCTTCATGTGTACTCAGAACGGAGAGTAAGGCTTCTCGTGCCTGGAAAAATTCTGGCCTGAAATACGACACAATAGTGGATGCTAGTTAAAAATAAAAATCTCGTCGAGAATCAGGGATGTTCTGATCAAGACTGATTTTTTTAGGCTGGTAAAATGATCTAAATCTATCCATACTTAAACAGAGCATTCCGAGAAATGCATCCATTATCCATTATTTAGTGGAATATTTCTCTAATACTATTATTTTTTCAGGATTATTTCTCAAATACATATCCACTGGGTATAACTACAATGCCTGTATCAGTGACGGTAAATCGTTGTCTGTCTTTAGTCAGGTCGTATCCTATAACTTCTCCATCAGGTATCGATACATTCTTATCAATAATGCATTTATTAAGACGAACATTTTTGCCGATTTTTACAGCATCAAAAATAACTGAGTCTTCGATAATAGAGCTATCATCTATAAAAATATTTTGAAATAAAACTGAATGCGCGACATTGGCTCCGCAAATTATTGTTCCTCCAGAAAGAATTGAATTAATAAAGATGCCTTCATTGCCTGATATTCCGGGGACTGCACGTGCAGGTGGTGTCTGTGACTGGTAAGAGCGAATAGGCCAGTCATCCTGATATAAGTCAAGAGGAGGTATGGATTTTAGCAAATCCATATTGGCCTGATAATATGAGTCAATTGTCCCTACATCTCTCCAGTAGTTATCAGGTGAAACGCGGCCATCTGTTTCACCAAAGCGGTGTGAATAAACGCGATGGGTTTTAATGAGTTCAGGTAGAATGTCTTTTCCGAAATCATGACTGGAATGTTCATTCTGACTATCATCTTCCAGTATGCTAATTAAAAATTTTGTATTGAAAATATAAATTCCCATTGATACGAGTGCATTATCCTGGTCATTATCGCAGGGCCTTGCCTGATCTGGCTTTTCTTCAAAACGAATAATTTTATGATCTTCATCTGTTGTCATCACGCCAAACTGGTTTGCTTCTTCCACCGGAACTTTCATACAGGCAACAGTAACATCGGCATTATGTTTCTGATGAGTTTTAGTCATGCTGTCATAATCCATGCGATAAATATGATCACCGGAAAGAATTAAAGTGTATTCAGCATCGCTACGCTCGAGTAGATAACTGTTTTGGTAAATTGCATCAGCGGTACCCTGGTACCACTTATTTCCGTGTCTCATTTGGGCAGGGATTGGTGTTATATATTCACCCAGTTCGGGGTTAAAAATCGACCAGCCATCGCGTAAGTGCTTTTGTAATGAGTGTGATTTGTACTGGGTAAGTACCAGAATCCGATGTAACCCAGAGTGTAAGCAGTTGGTTAAAGTAAAGTCTATAATTCGATACTTTCCACCAAAGGGTACTGAAGGTTTTGCTCTTAATTTTGTTAGTGGTTGCAGGCGACTGCCTTCGCCACCTGCAAGAATAATAGCCAGGGTTTTAGTATTCATTTTTTTCTCATCAACATAAATGTTATTTTGTGTGCACTGCTATGGAGCGTTGCTCCAGGTTACTTAAGCACCATAAAGACATTGTGATCAATATTAGTGCATTTGATTAATTTATTATAATAAATTCGTTTAATAGTGCTTACTGCATAACTCGTACCAATTATGAAATACACAAATAAAGTTATACATGTACTAAAGAAATGCTTATGATAAAGCTCAACAATGGTTAATGGTTTTGTTGGTGTAAACCTTGCTTTGTGTTTATTAGCGATGTGCTGATTGAGTTTGATTTTAATCATATTAAGTCGGTACCTATCTATAAAGAACAAGGTAATCAGACTTGATCAGAGGTTCCCCAGGATTTAACAACAGGATAAAACTTTATGAAACTGGCTATGATTGGTGTTGGGAAAATGGGTGCAAACATGGTGCGCCGACTGGCTCATGGTGGGCATGAAGTTGTAACCTATGATGTAGATACCGGTAGTGCTAATAAGTTAGCCGATGAGCACAACACTATTGTTGCTGCTACTACTCTCAAAACTTTAATAAAAACATTAGACGCGCCGCGCTCGATCTGGTTAATGGTGCCACATCAGTATGTTGATGAAAGTATCGAAGCATTGCTTGACGCCGGATTGTCAGAAGGCGATTTACTGATTGATGGAGGTAATTCAAATTTTAATTTAAGCAAACAGCGTGCTGATTACCTCCAGCAAAAGAATATACACTTTGTTGATTCAGGAACTTCGGGTGGTGTCTGGGGGCTGCAAAATGGTTATAGCATTATGGTGGGCGGTACAGATGAGGCTGTGTCGATGATTCGGCCGGCCATTGAAACGCTGGCACCTGCTAAAGATAAAGGTTGGGGACATGTCGGTCCTGCGGGAGCCGGACACTATGTCAAAATGGTTCATAACGGAATTGAGTACGGAATGATGCAGGCATTTGCGGAAGGTTTTGAAATGCTCGAAGCCAAAAAAGAAATGAATATTGATCTCGCTCAGGTATCTGAAATATGGCAACACGGAAGTGTAGTGAGGTCGTGGTTACTGGATTTAATAGCCGATGCTTTCCATAGTGACAAAAATCTGTCTGCACTTAGTGATTATGTTGATGACTCGGGTGAAGGTCGCTGGACAGTTCAGGATTCTATTGAATTAGGGGTGCCAACACCGGTGTTAACACTTGCATTGCAAATGCGCTTTCGCAGTCGTCAGGATGATGCTTTTGCAGGTAAGGTATTGAATGCAATGCGAGCAGGTTTTGGTGGTCATACTATTCGTTCGGCTAAATAAAAATTAATCCTGGAGTATTGATGCAAAAATCTAATGTAAGGCCATGTATTGGCGAGCCAACCACGCCGGCGAATATTGTCATACTGGGTGCGGGGGGGGATCTAACTAAAAGAAAGCTCATACCGGCTCTTGTAAAGATGTTGCGCTGTGGTTTATTGCATGGCGACAGTAAAATAATTGGTGTACTTAAAGGACGTACTAAAGAAGAATGGCTTAACCAGTTATATCAGGGGTTTAAAAGCTATGCACCTGAAATAAAAATGGATGAACAGCAATGGCTGTCATTTACTTCTATGTTCAAAATGGTCAGTGGTGACTTACAGGAAGAGCAAACATACATAGAATTAGCTGCCTCCTTAGAAGAAATACAGGGAACAGTAAATGCAATGTTTTATTGTGCGATACCTCCCCGCTGGTACACCACTGTTGCTGCGGGTCTGCATAAGTCAGGCTTAACGAAACAGACAGATGGATTCAGAAGGATGGTTATTGAGAAACCATTTGGAATGGATCTGGATAGCGCAAAACAGCTAAATAGTGAACTGCAGGCATTGCTCGATGAATCACAGATATATCGCATTGACCATTATCTGGGGAAAGAAAGCGTGCAGAACTTGCTTGTTTATCGTTTTGCTAACAGTATTCTCGAACCGCTCTGGAATCGAAATTTTATTGATCATATTCAGATATCGGCTGCTGAATCCATTGGTATCGAATATCGAGCAAACTACTATGAAAAATCGGGTGCCCTGCGCGACATGATACAAAGTCATTTGATGCAGGTAATGACGCTGGTTGCAATGGAACCACCGGTTGAGTTTACCGCTGATGCGGTACGAGATGAAAAGATAAAAGTATTACGGGCAGTAAGGCCATTTAAAGATGATCTAATCAAGGAGCAGGCTGTAGCTGCACAATACGGGGCTGGTCAGATAGATGATCAGAAAATTAATGCCTATGTGACGGAAGAAAATGTATCACCCGATTCGGTAACAGAAACTTTTACAGGAATACGTTTTAATATCGACAACTGGCGATGGCAGGGCGTACCTTTTATTTTATGGACGGGTAAAAGATTACCCAGGCGCGTTTCTGAAATTGTTATACGATTTCGTAAGCCGCCTTTCAATCTTTTTGATACCCATGCCAATCCACCAATGGAAAACTCTCTGGTATTTCGTGTGCATCCTGATGAAGGTATAGCGCTAAGAATGAATGCAAAAAAGCCGGGGCTTACAACTGATACCCAACGTATGGTAATGCGCGCACCGTACTCGGAAGATGGTTCCGATGTTTCAGATGCTTACGAAGTACTATTACATGATGTGTTAACCGGTGATGCGACTTTATTTTCACGTGGCGATGAAGTTGAAGAGTCATGGTCAATTATTGAACCGATATTAAATGACTGGAAAGACAGGATATCTGTGGAGCGATATCGCTCAGGAACCTGGGATATATCAGGTATGGATAAATTATTTGAAGGTTGTGTTGGCGGCTGGCATAAACCGAGTTAAAGTCATGCATCACTGGTTTGTAAATAAGAATTTTAATGATGCATCGAAAGCGGCGGCCGAATTTCTTGCCGAAGCTATTCGTAAGTGTGTAACTGAGCGAGGTGTGTGTCATGTGATTTTGCCTGGTGGTAAATCACCAGCACAATGCCTTCATTATCTATCTGTAATGGATCTACCATGGGAGAAAATCCACTGGTACCCAGGCGATGAAAGAGTTCTACCTGAAGGTGATTCTGAACGAAACGACGTCATGTTAAGAAAAAATCTATGGTCAAAAATTCCGGCGGGAGTTTTTCATACGATACCCACAGAACAGGGTACTGAAAAATCAGTTGATCTTTTCAAAAATGAAATAAAAGATCTTGGTGATATTGATGTGGCTTTTCTTGGCATGGGGGAGGATGGTCATACGGCAAGCTTGTTTCCTCAAAATGAGGCGTTAAACGATGAAAGAGACATAGTTCCTGTCTACAATTCACCTAAGCCGCCAAACGAACGCGTGTCATTTGGTATTAACAAGTTAGTTGAAGCAAGAATTCGCATGGTGCTGACAGGAGGGAAATCGAAAGCAGATATTTTATCTTGTATTAAACAAGGT